>Ga0137427_10000026_pt1 | contig 75718 bp, 54 predicted proteins | sample EasRivERMZT700_2_FD_102309 | JGI IMG/M metagenome (GOLD analysis project Ga0137427, IMG submission 102309) | Soil microbial communities from meander-bound floodplain in the East River, Colorado, USA - East River MetaG ERMZT700_2 | ecosystem: Environmental > Terrestrial > Soil > Floodplain ...
AGGATCGGCACGCCGGCGTGATCGGCCAGGTCGATGATCGCGCGCTTGGTCGCCTCGGGATACACGGCGCCCGTCGGGTTGTTCGGATCGATCACGACGATCGCGCGCGTGGCTGGCGTGAGTCGCCGCTTCAGGTCGTCCAGATCGGGCAGCCAGCCGTTCGACGGATCGGTCCGATAGAACACCGCGCGCGCGCCGAGCTTGCCGAGCACGGCCGTATACAAAGGATAGGTCGGCGTCGGGACGAGCACGTCGTCGCCCGCATCCGCGAGCGCACCCAGCGTCAGCTCGATCCCCTCAGACGTGCCCGACGTGAGGATGACGCGATCCGGGGTCACCGGCATGCCGCGTCTCGTGAACTCCGCCGCGACGGCCAGCCGCGCGGGCTCCACGCCGGCCGACGCCGTGTAGCCGTTGTGCCCGTCGCGCATCGCGCGATGCACGGCCTCGATGAGGTGCGGCGGCGTTCTGAATCCAAACGGCAGCGGATCGCCGATGTTGAGGTACCGCACCGGCCGTCCGGTCGCTTCGATCTTCTTCGCCTCGGCGACGATGTTTCGGATCGCGTAGGTGAACGACTTGATGCGAGCGGCGACGTGGAACGAAGTCCCGGAGGGCATCCCGTCCATCGTAATCCAAGCGCTACGAGGAGTACCGCGACGTTACAATCTTCCCCAATGGCGTCGTCGATTGGTCTCGTGGGCATACGGCTGGTGCTGGCCGTCGTGCTGTTCGCCCACGGCGCGCACAAGCTGTTCGGCGCATTCGCCGGGCCGGGTATCGGGCCCGGCGGTGTCGACAACACGGCCGCGCACCTGGTCTCGCTCGGCCTTCAACCCGCATTCTTCCTGGCCGCCGCGGGGGGCCTCACGCAATTCCTGGGCGGCATCCTGATCGGCATCGGCTGGTTCAGCCGCTGGTTGGCCGGTGCCAACTTCATCTATCTCGTCGTCGGCATCTGGAAGGAACACGGCCAGTGGGGCCTGTTTCTGAACTGGATCGGCGATCCCGGCCGCGGCCACGGCGTCGAGTACTCGATCGTGCTGGCCGCGATGATGCTGTATCTGGTGATCGCGGGTCCGGGCGACTACTCGATCGACGGCCGCCGGCAGCGCTACGTCGCCGCGCGCGCGGCCGGCCGAGCGCGTCTCCGCCGCGCGTAGATTCAGTCGGTGCGTAGGGCGGACCGAACTTTGGTCCGCCAGCGCGGCATGCTCATAGAATCATCGACATGGATCTGAAAGATCGCGTCGTCCTTCTCACGGGCGCGAAGCGGATTGGCGCCGTCGTGGCCAGCGCGGTCGCGGCGCGTGGCGCGAACGTCGCCATCGCGTACCGAAGCTCCGCGGGCGAAGCCGAGGAAGCGGTGGCCAAGATCACCTCGCTGGGCCGCAAGGCGATTGCCGTCCGCGCCGACGTCTCCGACGCCGCCGCGTGCGCGTCGCTCATCGCCGCGGTCGACCGTGAATTCGGGCGGCTCGACGTCCTCGTCAACATGGCGTCGCTCTATCACGCGGTGACGTTCGACGAGCTCGACGCCGCTTCCTGGGACAAGCAGATTGCGGTCGATCTGCGCGGCGCGTTCCTGTGCGCGAAGGCGGCCGTGCCGCTCCTCCGCAAGGGCGGCGGCGGACGCATCATCAACTTCAGCGACTGGGTCGCGGCGAGCGGCCGGCCGCGATACAAGGGCTACGTCGCGTACTACGTCGCGAAGGCCGGCGTGAAAGCGCTCACCGAGGCTCTTGCGCTCGAGCTCGCGGTAGACGGCATTCTGGTCAACGCCATCGCGCCCGGCCCGATCCTCGCGCCACCCGACACCACCGATGCGGCGTCACAAGCGGTGGAGCAGGCCACACCGCTCGGCCGCTGGGGTGGCCCCGAGGAAATCGCCAAGACGGTCCTCGCCCTCATCGACTCGGACTTCATCACGGGCGAAACGATTCGCGTCGATGGGGGAAGGCATGTGAACTAGAAGTTGAATTGAAAATTTGGGGATTAGGAGATTTGGAGATTTAGGGATTCCGCTAATCTCCCAATCTCCCAATCCCCCAATCCCCCCATGTTCCTGTCCACTCTGAGCTCCGCACTCTGGCTGATGCGCGAGCCGCGCATCTTGCTGCTGTCTGGCGTCACCACGATCGGGTTCGACGCGCTGCTCGGGGTGGCCGGCGTCAGGGAACGCATCAACGACCTCTCTCGGGATTCGATCACCGCCATCATTCTGATCGCGCTGGCGCGCGCGTGGTTCGCGCTCTCGGTTGCGGCAACGGCGCTCGCGATTCTGCGCAGCCGACGCACCGCGCCGCTGTTCGTCGGCGTGGGGATCGTCGCGGCGCTCAGCGTGCTGTTCGTGACGTGTCTCTCGCTCGTGGTCTTCGGGCTCGGCGGTCTGCTGATGGCTCCCGGCGCGCCGATCCTGTCGATCATCGGCCTGGCGCTGTTCGTGCCTGGCGCCATCATGGCGGCCGTCTACTCGCAGGCCGGGATGATTGTGATCGACCGCCGGGAGGGGCCGTTCGAGGCATGGCAAGCCAGCGCATTTCTCACGCGCGGCTATCGCGGCGAGATCATGGGCATCTGGATGCTCGTCGTCGTCGCCGCGCTCGTCGCCATGTGGCTGGATCGCTGGGTGAATCCGTTCATGAGCGCCTACAGCTTCGGCCCGCCCATCGCCGCGGCCCTGCACATCGGCCTTCGAGTGGGGCTGGATGCTTTCGGGACGTGCTGTTTTGCGGCGGTGTATTACGAACTGGACAGGACTGGAGTGGAAAACTCGTAACGTTCCGGGTTCCGTTCCTCGTTCGCGAACCCGGAATCAGAACGGGGAACCGGAACCAGTAAGAAAGAACCTGGAACTCGGAACGAGGAACCCGGAACCGACTAGGCCCTTAGGACCTCTTTCATCGCCCCCAATGCCCCGTTCAGCTCCTCCCGCCCTCGCGCAAAGCAGAACCGGACGTAGCCCTCGCCCTGGGCGCCGAAGTCGGCGCCCGGCACGCAACCGATACGGCCCCGCTTGATGAGGAATTCTGACATCGCCCACGACGGTGATTTCGACGCGTCGGGCAGCGGAGAGCGCCAGGCGGGGTCGACTTTGAGGAACGCGTAGAACGCGCCGAGCGGCGGCTGGCCGGTGAGGATGCCGCAGGCGGCGTCGCGCACGCCGGCGTAGAACAGGTCGCGCCGTGCCTGCAGCTCCACGCGGAACTCCTCGACGTTGGTCTGTGGACCGGAAACGGCGCCGAGCCCGCCGTACTGAATGAGCGACGATGTGTTGCCGACCGTGTAGAAGAGGATCTTGCGCACCCGTTCGCGAATCGCCGAATCCTGGACGGCGATGTAGCCGAGCCGCAGGCCGGTCATCGCGTACGTCTTGCTGAAGGTGTAGAGCGGGATTGTCCGTTTGTACATGCCTGGCAGCGACGCGATGCTGAGGTGCGGCACGCGCGCCGGCGCGCCACCGGACTCCGCGGGCGCGTCGAAGGTGACGTCTTCATACGCCTCGTCGGAGAGCACCCAGAGGTCGCGCTCTGTCGCGAGGTCGGCAATCGCCTGCAGATCTTCGCGCGTCAGAACGCCGCCCGTGGGATTGCTCGGCGAGTTCACGTAAATGGCGCGGGTCTTCGGCGTGACGAGCCGGCGCATCTCGGCGGCGTCCGGCCGCCAGCCTCGTGACGCGTGCAGCGGATAGGGCACGGGCACAGCGCGCGCGCACTGAATGTTGCCCTGGGCGGGCGGCCATTCCGGGTCCGGCACGAGGACTTCGTCGCCCGGCTCGAGCAGGCCCTGACACACGGCGTACACACCGTGGATGCCGCCGGTCGTCACCATCAATTCGTCGATGCTTTCGACGGGAATGCCGTTCGCGGTGCGGAGTTTCTCGACGAGCTTCTCGAGCAGCGGCGGGATGCCGGTGGTCTGCACGTAGTGCGAGCGGTTGTCGTGCACGCCGCGGACGAGCGCGTCCTTGACGGAGACGGGCGCGTCGAAGCTCACGTCGCCCTGGTCGAGCCGGAACGGCCGGTCGACCGAATACATCATGTCTCGAATGCGGATAATGCCGGAGAACGGAACGGAGTCGAGGAACTGCGCCATCAGGACTTCTCATCATATGTGATCAAGACAAGACGCGAAGGCGGCGCGAAGACGCGAAGGCGGACGGCAAGACGCGAAGCGGTTTACGATGGTGCAAACACGTCACATGGCGACGCATCCCAAAACCGCGCGGGCCGATCGGGAAGTGCTCGACATCATCTTGCGGCGATGGAGTCCGCGCGCGTTCGACTCGCGGACCGTGGCGCGCGAGGATCTGTTGCGGCTGTTCGAAGCCGCGCGATGGGCACCGTCGTCCTTCAACGAACAGCCGTGGAGGTTTGTCGTGGTCGAGCGCGCGTCGGCGCCGGACCGCTTCGCCTCCCTGGCCGGCGCGCTCACCGGCCGCAACCCGCAGTGGGCGTCATTGGCGCCGGTGCTCGTGCTCGCGGCCGTGAAGGGCCGGCTCGAACGCAATGATGTTGGTGCCGTGAATCGTCACGCCTGGTACGACACCGGTCAGGCCGTGGGGTTCTTGACCTTGCAAGCGACGTCGATGGGTTTGTCCATTCGCCAGATGGAAGGCTTCAACGCCGACAAGGCGCGCGCCGCCTGCGAGATTCCGGCAGGTTTCGAGCCCGCGGTGATCATGGCGATCGGTTACGCCGGCGATCCGTCGACGCTCGAGTACGACAAGCATCGCGAAGCCGAGCTCACACCCCGGCAGCGAAAAAGGACGGAGGAGTTTGTCTTTGGAGGCGCTTGGGGGCAGCGGTATTAGTCTGCGACGTGCGACGTGCCCCGGAACCCTCGGAACCCCCGGAACTACCGATTCACCAACCCCATGATCCGCCCCAGCGTCTGCTTCACCTTTCCCACCGGCAGATTCGACACGTACACGTGCTGCGCGCCCTCCGCTCGCAGGGCGCGAATCGTGCGCTCGCAGATTTCTTCGGCAGATGAGCCGGCCCCGAACTCACGCGTGAGTCCTTCGACCGGCACCGGCAGGAACTCCTTCAGCACGGCCAGTGTTTTCGGATTGGCGCTCCGGTAATAGAACACGCCGAAGATGCCGGGCAGGGCCAGGCCGCGGCGTGATTTCTCCGCGAGAAACCGGCTGACGAGCGGCCGATCGTGGTGCGAGACGACCTGCGTGAGGAAGAACTCGGCCGAAAAGTGAGCGTCCTCGAGGTGGCCGACCTGCGTCGCGGCGTCGGCATGCGGGTTGGCCCAGCCGCCCAGCGCCAGGCCGGGCACGTGCTCACGGATACGCTCGCGCAGCATCCACGCGTGCTCCACGCACCGCGGCGGTCCGATCTTCTTGTCGCCGCCCAGCACGACCAGCGAACGGAAGCCGGCCTGCCAGGCCCGCTCCGCGTACGCGAGGCAGAAGCTCATCGGGTGCTTCGTGGTCAGGAACGGGATGACGTGCTCGCGCGGCACGTCGGTGCCGAGGTTGATCACGAGATGGCGGAGGTTCTGCTCCTCGTGCGCGCCGACGGCGCTGTCGGTGAGGAACACGAACGTGCGATCGCGGACCAGGCCGCGCACGGCGTGATGTGTGTCGATCCACGCGTCCATGCCGGCCGTCGCGTCCAATTCCGCCCGCGGCGGCCGAAGTTCAACGGAGAGCACGGAGGCCGACCCCCCGAGAGCATCAACGAGCGCGCTCGGCACCAAGGCAATATATTTGATTTGGAGATTGAGAGATTGGGAGACTGGGAGATTAAGCGATTACGACGTAATCTCCCAATCTCCTAATCCCCCAATCCCCCAATCCCCGAATTCCCCATGGCCACCGCCCTCGCCACGCTCATGTCGATGCCGGTCGTGCCGATCGTCGCCGGAACGACGCCGGTCACGCTGCTCACGCGCCTGGCGGCAGCACTCGGATCCGACTGTCCGCGCGTCTTGATGAAGCGCGACGATTTGCTGCCGTTCGGACTCGGCGGCAACAAGGTCAGGAAGCTGCAGACGATCGCGGCCGAGGCGATGGCCGCCGGCGCCGACACGCTCATCACGTGCGGCGGTGCGCAGTCCAATCACGCGCGCGTCACGGCGGCGACCGGTGCGGCGCTGGGCCTGCGCGTCGATCTCGTGCTGAACGGCGCGGCCCCGGCCGATCTTGTCGGCAACGCCCGGCTCGACGCCCTGTTTGGCGCGACGATGCACTACGTGCCGTCGCGCGAAGCGCGGGTACCAGCGATGGAAGACCTGGCGGCCGAATTGCGACGGGCCGGCCGCAAGCCGTTCATCGTGCCGCTCGGCGGCTCGACGCCCACCGGCGCGATGGGCTTTGCCCGCGGCATCAGTGAGATCGCCGGCGACGGTATCAAGCCCGACGCGATCGTCCACGCGACGTCGTCCGGGGGCACGCAGGCGGGACTCGTCGCCGGCTGCGCGCTCTTCGGTGTGCGCACGCGCGTCATCGGCATCAGCGCCGACGATCCGGCCGCGGCGCTCGCGCGAGTCGTCACCGACCTGGTCACAAAGATCGCGGAACGTCTCGGCGCCAAGCCGGCCAGCCTGGGCGCCGACGATGTCGTCGAGATCGACGACACGTACGTCGGCGGCGGCTACGGCGTGCCGACGCCGGCTTCGATCGAAGCGCAGACCATCACGGCTCGAACGGAAGGAATCCTGCTTGATCCGGTCTACACTGCGAAGGCTATGGCAGGCTTGATCGGCCGCATCCGTGCCGGCGCGTTTCACAAAGACCAGACGGTGCTCTTCTGGCACACGGGCGGTACACCTGCGTACTTCGCGTGAAAATGAGTGAATGGGTGAATGAGTGAATGGGTGATTGGAAGTTCAGACCCCCATTCACCCAATCACACATTGACCCACTCACCCAGTAACAAGGTCAATTCCTTTGACACTGACATTCCTAGGCGCTGCAAGAACCGTCACGGGATCCAAACACCTGCTCGACGCCGGCGGACGACGCGTCCTCGTGGATTGCGGTCTGTTCCAGGGACTGAAGGAGCTGCGCGAACGCAATTGGGCCGCGTTGCCCGTGCGCTCGGATTCGATCGAGGCCGTGATTCTCACGCACGCGCACCTCGATCACAGCGGCTTTCTGCCGAGGCTCGTGGCCCAGGGGTTCAAGGGCCGCATCTTCTGCACACCGGCCACGGCGACGCTCACGAAGATCGTCCTCGCGGATGCCGCGCACATCCAGGAAGAAGACGCGGAGCGGGCGAATCGCAAGCGGTACTCGAAGCACTCGCCGGCGTTGCCCCTCTTCACCGAAGCGGATGCCGCGCGCGCGATGCGATTGCTACAGCCGGTCGGGTACAACCGGCCGATGCCGGTTGCGCCGGGCATCACCGCCGAGTTCATCAACGCGGGACACCTCCTCGGGTCGGCCTACGCGCGCGTGGTTGTCGAGGAGTCCGGCAAGACGATTCTGTTCGGCGGCGACCTCGGCCGCTACGGCCGGCCGGTGCTGCCGGATCCCTCCTCGATCGACGCGGCGGACGTGTTGCTGATCGAGTCCACCTACGGCGACCGCCTGCATGAACCCGACGATGACGGCCGGCGCCTCGCGGGCATCATCAACGACACGCACACGCGCCGCGGCAAAGTCATCGTGCCGGCGTTCGCGCTCGGCCGCGTCGAGGAACTGCTGTACTGGATTCAGGTGCTCGAAGAGCGCCGTCAGATTCCAACACTGCCGGTGTACGTCGACAGCCCGATGGCATCCGCCGTGCTCGCGGAGTACCGTGATCGGCTGCACGAGCTGGATCCCGAGATTAGCGCGCTGGCCGGCGGCAACGGCCAACGCGCGGGAGTGCTGCGCAAGGTGGCGGCTTTTGCGACGAAGGAGCTGAAGGTCATCGCCTCGATCGCGGAATCGAGGGCCGTCCAGGAATCGAAGGAACCTTCGATCGTCATCTCGTCGAGCGGGATGGCGACGGGCGGCCGTGTGCTCCACCACCTCGAGCACGCCTTGCCCAATCCGAACAACACGGTGATCTTTGCCGGCTATCAGGCGGCGGGCACGCGGGGCCGTCAGCTGAAAGACGGCGCGAAGTTCACGCGGATTCACGGCCACGAAGTGCCGGTGGCCGCGCGCATCGAGTCGATCGACGCGATGTCCGCCCACGCCGACGCCGGCGAGATTCTGCGCTGGCTCGGGCAATTCAAGCGCCCGCCCGCCGTCACGTTCCTCGTCCACGGCGAGCCGGGACCGATGGACACCTTGAAAGCGCGAATCATCTCGGAGTTGAAGTGGACCGTGCGAACACCTGGACACCTCGAGAAAGTGGACATTTGAACTTTGTGAGTCACCTGTGAATCGACAGTACTTACTGGAACAGGTCGATGACGCCGCCATCGTCCAGTACTACGCCGATGGCTTTGACGCGCTGCCGCTCGAACAGAAAATCCTCACCTGGCACTTGTATCAGGCCGCGCTGGCGGGCCGCGACATCTACTACGACCAGCGCTACCGGCATGGGCTCGAGATGCGCGCGATCCTCGAGCAGATTCTGACGCACGCGTCCGGCGTCGCGCCCGACGCGCTCGCCGAGATTCGACGGTACGCCAAGCTCTTCTGGGTCAACTCCGGTCCGCACAACAACCTCACGGCGAGAAAGTTCGTACTGCGCTGCACACCGCAGGCCCTGCTGGATGCGGCGCGCGCGGCCGCACGCGACGGCGCGACGTTTCCGTGCCGGCCGGGTGAGACGACCGACGCGCTCATTGCCCGCCTCCAGGGCGCCTTCTTCGATCCGGCCGTCGACGAGATGGTGACCAACAAGACGCCGGGGCCCGGACGCGACATCCTCGCGACGAGCGCCAACAACCTCTACGCCGGCGTGGCGATGGCCGATCTCCACGGCTTCGCCGAGCGGTACGGCTTGAACTCGCGCCTGACGAAGGACAACGGCCGCCTGCACGAGGACATCTGCCGCGTGGGCGGGCGGTACGGCAAGCAGATCTCGGCGATCGTCCGGCACCTCCGCGACGCCCTGCCGTACGCGACCCCGCCGATGCGCAAAGCGCTCGAGGCGCTGATCCGGTTCTACGAGAGCGGCGAGGACGCGGACCGCGCGGCGTACGACGTCGCCTGGGTCGCCGACAAGGACTCGCCGATCGACACCATCAACGGCTTCATCGAGGTCTATCTCGACGCGCGCGGCGTGAAGGGCGCGTGGGAGGCGCTCGTCTTCCACGTGAATCACGAGAAGACGAAGGGTCTGCAGGGACTGGCCGAAGCCGCGGCGTGGTTCGAGGCGCGAATGCCGTGGGATCCGCAATGGCGGCGCCAGGATGTCGTCGGCGTCACCGCGCGCGCGATCGACGTCGTCGTCGAGGCCGGCGATGCGGCGCCGATGACGCCCATCGGCATCAACCTGCCGAACGATCAGCGCGTGCGCGAGCGCGACGGCAGCAAGTCGGTGTCGCTCGCGAACATCACCGAGGCCTACGACAAGTCGCAGCCGCCGGCGTACCGGCGCGAGTTCTGCTGGGATGAAGATGAAGTGGCGCGCGCGGAGAAATGGGCCGCGCTGGCCGGCGAGGTGACGACCGGCATTCACGAGGTGCTGGGGCATGGATCGGGACGCGTGGCCGCACACCTGGACGGCCAGCCGCAGCTCGTGTTGAAGGAGCAGTACTCGGCGCTCGAGGAAACGCGCGCGGATCTCGTCGCGTTGTACTTCGTGCCGGAGCCGAAGGTCGCGGAGGTCGGACTGCTGCCGGCGGCAGACCAGGTGGAGATCGTCAGGGCAGAATACGAAGCCTACGCGCGCAACGCGCTCGTGCAGTTGCGGCGCGTGCGCGTTGGGACGTCGCTCGAAGAAGACCACATGCGGAATCGGCAGGCCATCGTGCACTGGCTCATCGCCAACACGAAGGCCCTCGAGGTCCGCCGGCGCGAGGGCAAGACCTACTACGTTGTGGTTGACGTCAACGCGTTTCGCGAAGGCGCCGGACGACTGCTGGGCGAAATCCAGCGCATCAAGTCGGAGGGCGACTATGCCGCGGCGCAGGCGTTCTTCGAGCGCCACGGCATTCACTTCGATCCCGCTTTGCGCGACGAGATCGTCGCGCGTGTCGATCGGCTCAACCTGCCCTCGTACACGGGCTTCGTGCAGCCGAAGCTCGAGCCCGTGCACGATGCGACCGGCCGGATCGCCGACGTGAAGATCTCGTATCCGTGCGACTTCGAGCGCCAGATGCTCGAATACGCGGGACTCTCGCCGGCCGCGGAGGTCGCGCGATGAGGCGCGTGGTCGCGGCGGTCGCGATGGTCCTTGTCGCGGGGACAGTACGTAGCGCGGACCGAACTATGGTCCGCGACGCGGCGGACCAAACACCGGTCCGCCCTACGTTTCCCGCTGCGCTCGCGAGAACCCTCGATCCCGTCATCGACGACGTGTGGACGCGCTTCGATGTCGCGGCCGCGCTCGGCCACGTCCAGTTCGTCAATCAGTACTGGCGCCTCCCGGGCAATCCCGGCTTCAACGCGTCCATCGATCGTGTGAAGGACTTGCTGCAGACGACTCCCCTCGTCGTCAGTGTCGACTCGTACCCCAACACCCAGCGCGGCTGGGATCATTCCGTCGGCACGCTAGCCATCGTCCGCGACGGTCAGCCGGACGAGGTCGTCCTGTCCGGAGAGCGCGAGCGGCTGGCGCTCGCGATCAATTCGTTTTCGACGGTCCCGGACGGCGTCGTGGCGCCGCTCGTCGACGTCGGGAATGGGCAGGAAGCGGACTACGCGGGCCGTGACGTGAAAGGTGCCGTGGTGCTGGGCGACGCCGACCTCGGCGCCCTGTGGCGCCGTGCGGTCGTCGCGCGTGGCGCCATTGGCGTGATCTCGACGACGCTCGCGCGATACATCACTCCGAATCCGCCCGGCGCACCGGCAACGCCGCGAGAGACGTGGGACATCCTTCAATGGGGCGGCATTCCGTACGAGGAAGCGATCCGCGGGTTCGGCTTCAAGGCCTCACCGCGTGCTGCCGCGCGGCTGCGCGCAGCCGTACGTAGCGCGGACCGAACTGTGGTCCGCGAGCCCCGCGTCCGCGTCACCATCAAGAGCTCGTTCACACCGGGACCGACGCGCACGCTCATTGCCGAGATTCCCGGCCGCATCGCGCCCAACGAGCGCGTCGTGATGGCGGCGCACGTGCAGGAGCCCGGCGCGAACGACAACGCGAGCGGCGTGGCGGCGCTCGCGGAGATGGCGCGCGCGCTCGCGATCGGCATCAAGGCCGGCCGCATTCCGCCTCCCGCCCGGACGCTGACCTTTCTCTGGGTCGACGAGATCGGCGGCAGCCGGCAGTGGCTCCGCGACCACGCCGATCAGGCGAAGGGCGTGAAGTACATGTTCTCGCTCGACATGGTCGGCGCCGACGTGACGAAGACCGGCGGAACGTTCCTCATCGAGCGCTGGCCCGATCCGGGGGCGGTGTTCGATCGGCCGTGGGATCCGCATACCGAGTGGGGGCGCGGCAACGTCCGCGCGGATCAGCTCAAGGGCGATCTGCTCAACGATATTCACCTCGCGATCTGCGAGCGCGTAGCACGCAAGTCCGGCTGGGAGGTTCGCACGAACCCGTACGCGGGCGGCTCCGACCACACCGTGTTCGGATCGGCCGGGATTCCGTCCGTGCTCGACTGGCACTTCACCGATCGCTACTACCACTCCAACTTCGACACGGCGGACAAGGTCAGCGGACCGGAGATGCGGAATGTGGCGACGGCCGTGGCCGCGTCGGCCTGGCTGCTCGCCTCGGCCGATGAGCCGATGACGCTCGCTGTCGCCGACCTGGTCGCGAGAGCGGGGCAGACGCGCATTGCGCTCGAGGACACCGAGGGCGCCAAGCTTGTCGCGGCCGCCGCCGCCGACAAGCGCGACGAGGCCGGCCGGACGCAGACGCAGATCGTCCAAGCCTGGAAGAAGTGGTACGGCGAGGCCGTCCGCAGCGCGTCTCGACTCCTTGTCGGGCCCGCCAGCGAGGATTTCGCCAAGCAGATCGACAGACTCGCTGCAGCATTTGGCTCATGACCCACGCTCCCCGGATCGCGGCGTCGATCGTCATCGTGCTGGCGTCCGTCCCGACCACGGGCGCCGCGCCGCAATGGCAGCTGGGTGCCGTCCCGACCATCGTCACGCGCTACACCGTCGAGCTGGCCGCCGAACGGCTGATGGTCGATCGGATGTATGGGGCGAAGCCCCCGCGTCCCGGCGGCGCCAGCGTCGACCTGCCGGTGGACGTCAAGATTCTGATGGCGGCGGAAGCGTCGGCCAATCCCGAGGTCCGGGCCGCCTTCGTCCGCGCGCTCGGCCGCTTCGAAGAGCCGACGGACGTCGACCGCATCGTGCTGCACCTTGGCGATCGAGGCGTCGCCGTACGCGAGGAAGCGGTCAGGGCGCTCGTGCAGTCGCTCGTCAACGCGACGCCGGACAAACACGCGCGTGAGATCCGGTTGGCCTTTGACGCGCTGCGGCTCACGGCCCTTGGGGCGCCACCGAACGCAGACGTCACCTCGCGCTACTACGCGTTCGTCATCGAGGCGATCGGCGAGCTGCCGCTCAACGCACTGCAGGCCGCCGAAGCCGTGAAGATCTACGCGCGTTTCATTGATCGAGTGCCGTCATCGCGAGCCGCCATGGTCGGGCTTGCGTCGCTCTTCCGGCGCGACGCTCGCACGACAATCACCGCCGGGGCACTCAACCGATTGCGCGTCCTGGCGCAGCCCCGCCCGAAGAGCCACCCGGACGGCGAGGCGCCATTCGTCGAGGCGCTGCGTGTGCTCCAGCTGATGCGCCACGCCGAGACCGTCATCGCAAACGCTGGTGCGGTCTATCACTGTCCCGCCCTTCTCCTGCCGGATTGCTGGCAAGTCCGATACGTCGCGGTCCAGATGCTGGATCCGACGTCAGGCAGGTTCTTCAGCGTCCTCGACCAGGCGTTGAGCGACCTCAGCCCGGAAGTGCGTCTCGCGGCCGTGCGCACTGCGGCGATGGCGATTCCCACGACCAAAACGTGCACGCCGCTCATCAATGCATTGCGCGATCCGATTCAGCACGTCGTCGTGCAGGCACTGGACCTGCTCAATCCCGCCTGTGAAGAGCGCGACGATCTGGCCGAGCGGCTGCGGACGTGGAGCAACGAGCTGTCGGCGACCACGGATGTCGCGAGGTGGCCGCTCGCGACGCACGCTCTGCTGGCGCTGCTGAAGTTCGCGCCGGACGAGGCGAAGAAGTTCGCGAACGACGTAGCCGGCAAACACGAGGTGTGGCAGGTGCGCGCCGCGGCCGCGCGCATCGCCGGTGCCGTCAAGGACGAAGCGCTTGCCCTCCGGCTGATGAAAGACGACGCGCCGAACGTGCGCACCGAGGCGCTCCTCTCGCTCGACGAGATGAAGAGTCCGAAGCGTGCCGACGCGGCGGTGACGTCGCTCGACAGCAAGGACTACCAGCTCGTGTTCACGGCGGCGACCCAGTTGAAGCGTGTCGCGCTTGGCGACCTGCTGGCGAACGAGGTCGGTCCGACGCTGCAGCACCCACTCATGGCCGCGTTGGCCCGCCTGACCGCGGACGACAAGGACACGTCACGCGATCCGCGCGTCGAGCTGCTCGCGCGCCTCGGCGAATACTTCGATCCAGCCGATGAGGTCTCGCTGAGGGCGCTCGGCGAGTACCTCAGGGATGTCGATCCTGTCGTCGCGGCCGCGGCCGCCGATGCGCTCGGACAGATTACAGGCGTGCGTCCGAGCCCGAATCCCACGCGCCGGCCAATCGATCAGCCGTCGGAGGACACGCTCTATCTCGGGCTGATGCCGCCTCCCGGCATGACGCACGAAACCCACGTGTGGCTTTCGGACGGCTCGGTCATCAGGTTCGCCATGCAGACGCGGGATGCGCCGCTGACGGTGTATCGATTCAGGAAGCTGGCGGATGCCGGCTATTACGACGGCCTCACGTTTCATCGCGTGGAGCCGGAGCTCCTCATCCAGGGCGGCAGTCCGGGCGCCAACGAATACGCCGGCCACAGTCGATTCTGGCGCGACGAAATCGGGGCGCGGCACACGGCCGGCTCCGTGGCGCTCTCGACGCGCGGCCGTCACACCGGCGACGCGCAGTTCTTCATCAACCTTCAGGACGCGCCCCAGTTCGATCGCAAATACACCGTGTTCGGATCTGGATGTACGCCCGTCAACGTGCTCGAAGGCGCGATAATCGCCCGGGTCGTGGTGTTTGCGCCCCCGACCAGTCATCCAGCCTGCAGATAGCAGATAGAGGAGCGACGCATGGCCCGCCTCCATTGGCTCACCACCGGCATCGTCATCACGACGCTGGCCGCCACGATCGTCGCGTCGCAGGGACGCGGCGGGGCGGGGTCGTCGCAACGCGGTACGGCCGTGGCACAACGAACGACGCCGACGTTTCTCTGCGGCACCGACGCCGTGGTGCCGTTCCCCGTTCCGGTCAGCTGGCAGGCGATTGCGCTCGCCGGCGATCGCCGGCTCTACATGCCATGCCCCGGGGGCGCGCATGCGGTCGAGCATCGAGAAGTGCGCGACGCCCAACTCCTCAGCGACGCGTTGAGGAGTCCGATCGCGGAATTTCGTCGCACCGCGATTGCCGCGTACGGCCGGCTCGGCCGGCCGGATTTCGTCGGCATGCCCGGCCCGTTGATTCGCGCCCTCGATGACGGAGATCCCATCGTGCGAGGCGAAGCGGCAAGCGCGATCGCCGACGCCCTCGCGGGTGTGGCCGTGGAGCCCGGCGACACGGGTGCCCATCCCGCCACGGGCGAGCAGGTGAACTTCGCCCGCGCGGCGCTCGAAGGGCACTTCGCGGCGGAGAAGAACGACGATGTGGCCGGCATGTACCTCGAGGCTCTCGGCCGGCTGAAGTATGCGGACGACGACACGCGGACCGCGGTCGAGATCGTCATTGCCGGATGGGCGTCCGGTGCGCCGGCGCGGCTGCTCGGCGCCGTGAAGGGACTCGAGTCGCTCACACGCGCCAATCCACGCCGGGTCATTCAGCCGGCGACGCGCGATCTGCTGAGGATTCTTGCGCAGACGGGGACGACGCTCGAGCCGGTGCCTACGGTCGCGGGACGCGGCACGGCCGAAGTGCCGGGTGAGCGCGCGACGCTCGCGCGCGTGCGCCGGCTCGCGATGCAGACTCTCGCGACGGCGCGCGACGACGACGTGATCACGATCGTGCGCGCGTCACGAGACGCCGACTGGCAGGTGCGCCGGTTCGCCGCCATGCGTCTCAATCCGGGTCACGAGGAAATGGCGGAAATGCGCGAGCGGTTGGCCATCGATCCCGAATTCCAGGTCCGCTACGAAGTGGTCGGCGTCGAAGGGCGGGCGGCCGCGACCACACATGAGTGCACGCGAGTCCTCAAGGCGCTCGACGATCCGTCGACGATGGTGGTGCTGCGCGCGATCGACGCGGTTCCTCTGGGTTGCAACGAAGCCGTGGAGATCAGCGCGAAGCTGCTGAGCCTGGTCGCCGATCTGGGCCGCTCCGGCGGCGCGAGTGTGGTGGCCGGCGGGCGGGCTTTTCCGGCGGGCAACTGGCACGTGCCCGCCCGCGCGTTGCTGGCGATGCAGCGGTTGGGGATGCGCGACGACGTCAACCGGTTTCTCGAGCGCGCCACGACCCACGCCGCCTGGCAGGTGCGGGCGACCGTGGCGACGATTGCCGGCCAGCAGAAGGACTTCGTGCGCCTGCTGCGCCTCGCCGCGAACCCGGACGCCAACGTGCGGACCGCCGCCCTCGAAGCGATCGCCGGCACGAAGAGCGACGACATCATCACCGCGCAGATTCGCGCGCTCGACAGTCCGGATCATCAGCTCGTGCGAACCGCGGCCAACATGTTGCGGGGCACGCCGGCCGCGCGGCGGGATGAAGCCAGCAACGCGCTGCTGAACGCCCTCACGCGGCTCACCAAGCTGGGTGCGGACACGTCGCGTGACCCGCGCGTGGCGATCTTGCAACGGCTGCAGGAGCTGTTGCCGGTCGAGCTCGGGTCGCGGTTGATCGAGTTTGGCGACGACGTCGATCCCAAGGTGCGTGCGGCGGCCCAGATGGCGTACCGCACGCTCATTGGCGCCACACTTCCGGTAGGCGAGCGGACGTCGCGGCGGTACCCGGTGCAGCCGACGGACGAGCAACTGGCGGCGCTGCCGTTGCGCGCGACGATCAAGCTCGCCGGCGCGATGCCGATCGAGCTGGAGCTGCTGGTGCGCGACGCGCCGATCACGGTGGCTCGCTTTGCGGAGCTGGCCAAGGCCGGCTACTACGACCAACTCACCTTCCATCGCGTCGTGCCGAACTTCGTGGTGCAGGGCGGCAGTCCCGGCGCGAACGAGTACGTCGGCGTGGCCCGCTACTGGCGCGATGAGATCAGCGCGGCGCCGCACACGCGCGGGGCGGTCGGTATCTCCACGCGCGGCCGCGACTCCGGCGATGGCCAGATCTTCATCGACCTCGTCGATGTGCCGCGGCTCGACCACGACTACACCGTCTTCGCGCGCGTGATCTCCGGCCTCGACATAGTGGACAAGATCCTCGAGGGCGCGCGCATCGAGAGCATCACGGTACGGTGAAACATGCCAAGTACTGCCGTGCATCGTGCGCGTGCCGTACGTAGCGCGGACCGAATTGTGGTCCGCGTCACGCGTATCACCGTCATCCTGATCTTGCTCGCGGTCCCCACCACTTCTGGCCAGGTCTTCGGCCGGCTCACGTCTGGTCCGGTCGCGATCACCCCGGCGGCCGCGCGTTTGCTCCTGGCCCTCGATCGCCTGCAGGCGATTCGGTGGTACCCGTCGACGCCTCGTCTCCGGCGCGACGCCGCGCCGGATGAGGCGTTGCTGCAGGAGGCGTTGACGTCGGCCGATCCCGAGCTTCGCCGCATCGCGGTGCGCGGGGCCGGCCGCTTCGAATATCCCCCGTACGTGTCGGCACTGACGCCGTTTCTCGCGGACGCCGACACGCGCGTGCGGCGTGAAGCGGCGCATGCGATCGCGCAGTCGGTGGAGCAGTTGAACGACGCCGGCGTGATGGCGGCGTACGACGCGCTGAAGTTGCCGACGCTGTTGTTGCCGGCCATGGGCCAATCATCCCGGGCGCGCGCCGACCAGGTGGCCGCAGAGGAGGCGCGGCTCGAGGCCCTTACGCGGCTGCACTACACCAAGCCCGTGGCGCAGCAGGTGCTCCAGCAGCATTTTTTGAATCCACTGAGGGTCCAGTACGTCCTGAACATGGTTCGCCGGTATCCGGGTCTGGAGCTCAGCGAGGGTCTCGTGAGCACGCTGACCTTCCTCGCGAAGCCTCGCGATCCGCGTATGTCTGCCAGCGCCGCGGCGCTCGAGGTGTTGATTCGCACCGGGCACGTGAACAAGCCCTTGATCGCGTGGGCCGCCCAGTATCGACACCCGGAGGACAAACCGCCGTATCCAAACTCGGCGATGCGCGAGCTCGCGGTGGGGCAGCTCGAGGCCGACGATCCGGTGACTGGGCCGGTGCTCGAGATGGCGCTCAAGGACCTGTGGCCGGTCGTGCGGGTCCGCGCGTTGCGCCGCGTCGCCGAGGCGATTCCGCGGACCAAGCGGTGCGAGCCGCTCCTCGACGCGCTCAGGGACGGGGGCGAGCTCGCGATGGTGAAAATCGAGGCCCTCGCGCTGCTGGATCCACGCTGCGACGAGCGTGAGGCCGCGACACGGATCGCCCGCGAGTACAGCGCCGTGGCGGACGCCGGCGGTCCGCAGTCGATGGGGTGGCCGCTTCGCGCGCGCGCGATTGAAACGCTCGCCGCGCTCGATCCCGAGGTCACACGCGAGGTGCTCGACAAGGCATCGCCGGACGTCTGGCAAGTGCGCGCGGCCCGTGCCCGCGCGGCTCACACCCTGGGCGCGACTGACCGGCTGCGTGAGTACATGAACGACGACGATCCGAACGTGCGCACGGAAGCGTTGAGTCGGCTATCGCAGCTCTCGGATGTTTCGGTGACGGACTTCGCCTTCAAGGCGCTATCGAGCCCGGACTACCAGCTCGTGCTGACGGCCGCCCGAATCGTCGGGCTGTCGGAGGCGCCACGCGATAGGGCGGTCTTCGAGCTGTGGTCGGCTTTCAAGCGGCTGACGCTGCAGGCTCGCGACACGTCACGATTTCCCCGGCTCGCGATTCTCGAGGCCATGCAGCGGTGGGCGCCGCCACGCGACAACGTCGCGCCCGTGCAGCCATATCTCGACGACCTGCGTGCGGCGCTGCGAGACACGGACCCCGTCGTCGCGGAAGCCGCGGCGGAGGTGATCGAGGCGCTGACCACCGTCAAGCCTCCGGTGACGCCCACGTATCGGCCGCCGCAACAGCCCGACGAGGCCGATCTCACCGGGCTGCCCATCAGCGCCGTCATCGGCTTCGAAAACGGAGACGAGATCCACCTCGCTTTCCTGACCCAGGAAGCGCCGCTCGCCGTCGCGCGATTTGTCAGTTTGGTGAAAGACGGGTACTACCGCGATCTGCCCTTTGCGTACCGCGTTGTGCCGCTGGTGGCGCTCCACGGCGGGAGTGCCGACGGCAACGATCTCTCCGGGGACGTGCGTTTTCTGCGCGACGAGATCAGCATCGAGCGGCACATTGAGGGCGTTGTCGGTCTGCTCTCGCACGGCCGCGATACGGCGGACGGGCGGTTCTTCATCGACTTGGCCGACCAGCCGGGATTCGACTATCAGTACACGCTGTTCGCGCGTGTCGGGCAGCGGCGGATATCCGAGGCGTGGCCGTACTTTCGCGATCCGCTGCCGCCCGTCAGCGTGTTCGTACGCGGCGGCGCGATCACCACGATCCGATTGATCTACCAGTAGACTCTCACGCGTGGACGACTCCACGCCTCCGTCCCGCACGGCCGCGTTCGTGCTCGCGCTCATTCTGATCGTTGGCGCCGGTGTCCGCCTTTGGGGCATTCAGTTCGGGCTGCCAAACACGAGCGTGCATCCCGACGAAAGCGCGACGGTCGGGATCGCAGCCGGCATGCTCTTCGCGGGTCTCAATCCGCACTTCTTCCACTGGCCCTCCCTCGAGTTCTACGCCGTCGCGACGATCTACCGGCTGGGTTGGCAGGTTGGCAAGTACCGGGGACTGTTTCGTCACAAGTGGCAGATTCAGGAAGCCATGGCCGCGAATCCGGCGCTCTTTCTCATGGTGCCGCGCCTGCTCTCGGTCATCGCCGGCGTCGCGACGATCTGGTGCGCGTACCGTTTCACGCGGGCGGCGTTCGATCGCGCGACGGCGCTCGTCGCCGCGTTCTTCGCGGCGATCGCGTTCTTGCACGTGCGCGACTCGCACTTCGGCGTTCCCGACGTGCCGGCCACGTTCCTGGCGATGGCGGCGATGCTGCCGCTTGGCCGCGCGCTCCGCGATCCGCTTACGCGCAAGCACTGGACGTGGTCGGGAATCCTGATCGGGCTGGCGGCGTCGACGAAGTACAACGCCGGGATCGTGGCGTCGGTCGCGGCGGTCGTGGCGGCGATCGTCTGGATCGACGCGAAGGGCGAGGACACGGCGGCGCGGCGGCGTGCGGCCGGGCGGGGCCTGACGCGCTGCGCCATCGTGTCGGTCCTGGCATTCCTGGCCGGGACGCCCTTCGCGGTCCTCGACTTTCCGAACTTCATCGAGGGGCTGCGCTTCAACAGCGAGCACCTGATGGCGGGTCACGGCCCGATGCTCGGGCGCGGGTGGTGGTACCACCTCACGTTCTCGTTGCGCTACGGCCTCGGGTTGCCGCTGCTCATCGCGTCGATCGCCGGGATCGTGCTCTTGTTCGTGCGGTCGTGGCGTCTGGCGGCGCTCGTCTGCACGTTTCCGCTGGTCTACTACCTGATCGTCGGCCGCGGCCTCACGGTGTTCGTGCGCTACGTCACGCCGATGGTGCCGTTTCTCTGCATCACGGCGGCGGTGGCAGTGGTGGCGATGATGCGCGCCATCGCGCGCCGCTGGCCGGCGGCGGCGCCCGCAATGCCCGCAGCGACGGCCGCCGTGGCCATTCTGGTGGCGCTGCCGTCGATTCAGAGCGTCATCGGGTTCAACACGCTCGCGAGCCGCGACGACACGCGGCTCGTCGCCGCCGCGTGGCTCGACGCGCACCGTCAGCCGGCGGACTGGGTCGACGAGGAGGCGCCGGCGATGCTCCATCCCACGTGGGGCCGGAAGCCCGGCGTCAACGTCTCGCACTTCAACGCCGGCCGCGGCGGGTTTTTTTCGGAGGCCGAGCCGGACAAGGCGGTCACGCCCGACTGGATCGCCGTCGGCAGCACCCCGGTCCCGCTGTACGGGCCGAGCGAGGCCGACATGCGCGCCGTGATGGCCGGCTCCTACGAGCTCGCCGCCACGTTCTCGGCGTCGTCAGGCCCGGAGCCGGCGGAGATCTTCGATCGGCAGGATCACTTCTTCTTTCCGTACACGGATTTCAGCCAGCGGCTGCGATCGGGGCCGGACATCAGGATTTATCGGCGGGTGAAGTAGGCCCCCGGCGCTTCGTCAGCGCGGCGCGGTCACGTCCAACCCCAACCGGCCGGCCGCGGCGGTCATTCGATCGTCGTAGGTCACGACCGTGGTGAGTTCATCGCCGAGCGTCTCGGCGGCCGCGAGATGAATCGCATCGAGGCTTCTGAAGACACCGCCGCCCAACGCCCCCGCCTGGTCGAGCAGATCGTCATCGAGCTGCACGAGGTCCAGGCGGCGCAGCAACTGGCGGGCTCTCGCCGTGGCGGCGGGCCCATGAAGTCGTACGGCTCGGATGACCTCAACCCTCGCCAGGGCGCACGAGGCGCGATCAGGTTCGGTGCGGAGGAACCGCCGGAGCGCAGCGGATTCCGGCTCAGCGACGACCAGCTTCACGAGTGCGGATGAATCGAGGTAGACCACACTCCTCACCGCTCATCGCTCAGTGGCGCGGAGACGCCGGAGCGTCGCGCTGGGCCGCGGCACGCCGCGGGCCGGTCGAACCGGCGCCCCAAGATCGAGGAGGTCGCCCGTGCCAGGGACGATCCGCCCGCGGGTCACGAGTTGCGAGCGACGACCCGCGCGACCCACCGGCACGAGGAGCGCCACAGGCCGGCCATGTGCGGTCACTTCGAATGTCCGGCCGGCCTCGACCAGTTTGAGAAACTCACTCGCGCGCTGGCGCAGTTCCCGGACGCCGATCGCCTTCATGTGCTACATGGTAGCACGTGGTCCTGCGGACCCGCGTGATGTGCCGAACGTCCGTCGGGTGGGCGTCGCGGCCTACAATGGCCGCGCATGATCAGCCGCCGGTCCGTCGCCGCCATCGTCGGGGCGATTCTGGTCTCCGCCGTCATCTTCGGGATCGCGCAGCACAGAAACTACATTCGCGACTTCGAGGTGTATCGGACCGCGGCGCAGCGCGCCCTCGCCGCCGAGCCGCTCTACCGGGCCGACGACGGCGGCTACCAGCTCAAGTACTGGCCGGTGTTTGCGTTCGCGATGGCGCCGTTCGCCAAGTTGCCGCTCGACACCAGCAAGGTCATCTGGTTCGTGCTCACGGTGGCGCTGTACATGTGGCTGGTGGTGCGCGTGGTGGACGCGCTGCCCGGCCGGCGGCTCGCGCACGGCGTGCTCATCGCATGGACCGTCGTGCTGACGGGGAAGTTCATCGTCCGCGAGCTGGTGAATGGACAGATCGATGTGGTGGCCGGCGCGCTCGTGTTCGCATCCTTTCTGGCGTTCGAGCGCCGGCGGCCGATCGCCGGCGGTCTGCTGGCCGGGGTTGCGGCGATCGCCAAGCCCTACGCCCTGATCATGCTGCCGTGGATTGCCGTGACGCAGGGGGCCGCTGCGATCGCCGCCGCGGTCGGCGTCGTGATCGCGGGCTTGTTGCTGCCGGCCACCGTCTACGGCTGGACTGGGAACCTGGAGCTGCTGCGCAGTTGGTACGTCACGGTCTCGAGCGAGACGCCGACGACGGTCGCGAATCGAGAAAACATCTCGTTCGCCGGCCTGTGGGCGCGGACGATTGGGTGGGGACCAGCGGCCGGCGTCTTGTCGCTCGTGATGTCGGTGGTCTCGCTCGCGGTGGCCGCCGGCGTCTGGTGGCGCGGCCGCGCGATGAATTCAGATATAGAGCGGCCGGCGTACCTCGACGTCGGGTTGCTCCTCCTGCTGGTGCCGCTCGTCTCACCCTCGGGCTGGGATTTCGTGGTGCTAATCGCGGCCCCGGCGATCGTATGCCTCGTCGATCGATTCACGCTCATGACGCCAGCATGGCGAACCGTCACCGTCGTCGGGTTCGCGCTCACGAGCTTCCTGATCTACGACGTCGTCGGCCGCGCGGCGTACATCGCGCTGGCCGGAAGCGGCGCGGGCACCATCGGCGCGATGCTGCTCGTCGCGAGCCTTGTCAACCTGCGTGTCCGCAAGCTCGCGTGAAAAAAAGCACACCATGTCCTCCATGGTGTGCTTTTGTTTTACGCCAGCGGGAATCGGATCGTGAACGTGGCGCCTTCGTCGACCTTGCTCTTCACGGTGATGCTGCCGCCGGCGTCCTTGACGATGCCGTAGACGGTTGACAGCCCGAGACCAGTGCCCTGGCCAGGCGCCTTGGTCGTGAAGTACGGATCGAACACCTGATCGATGATCTCGCCTGGAATTCCCACGCCGGTGTCACTGATCTCGAGCACGAGATCGCCGAACGTGCCGTCCGGGAGCTTCGCGCCCCAGGGGTCGACGCGGGAGACGATGGTGAACTCGCCGCCGTCGGGCATGGCCTGACGCGAATTCACGGCGAGGTTGATGAGGATCTGCTCGAGCTGGCCTCGTTGAAGCCGGACGCGTGAGAACGGCGCCTCGAAGCGCGACGAGACCTGGACCGAAGGCCCGAGCATGCGCTTCACCAGTCGATGATTTGAATGCAGTGTTGCGTGGACGTCTATGACCTCGACCGGAAGCGGCCGGCGTTCGCCGAACGCCAGGAGCTGCGCGGTCAGCGCGGTGCCGATGTCCGCGGCTTTGAGGACTTCCACGAGGTCGTGCCGGGCCGTCGCCAGGTCTGTGGCTTCCAGGCCGACGTTGACGTAGCCGCGAATGGCGAAGAGCACGTTGTTGAAGTCGTGCGCGATGGCGCTCGTGAGCTTGCCGAGTGCGTCGAGCCGCTGCGCGTGCCGCACGCGATCCTCGAGGGCCATGCGCTCGATGATGTCGCGCGCGTTCATGATCACGAGGTCCTGTCCTTCGTCGACGAACAGCCGCCCGATCACCTCGAGCACGCGCCAGCTGCCGTCGGCGCACCGGTGGCGAAGCCGCAAGAGCGGCGTCGGCTGGCGTGACGCCATTGCGGTCTCGAGCGCGTCGCGCGCGGCCGGGACATCGTCCGAGTGCACGTCGTCGAAGATCGAGCGTCCGGCGCACGCCTCCGGCGAGCGTCCGAAGACGCGCTGGGTGGACGGGCTCGTGTACAGAATCAAGCCGTCACGATCGATCACCGTGATGATGTCGAGCGTGTGCTCGATCAGCGCGCGGGTGTATCGATCCTGGCGATGCCACGCCGACTCGGCCAGCTTGCGCTCGCTCACGTCGAGCATCACGCCGCGCAGGCCGGCCGCTTTGCCGGCGCTGTCGCAAATCACACGGACGATGTCGCGAATCCACAGCACGCGTCCGTCGGCCGCGATCATGCGGTACTCGAACTCGTGGTCACGGCAGCTCTTCACGGCCGCCAGGCAGAACGCGACGGCCTGCTCACGGTCGTCCGGGTGCAGCAGGTCCGCCCAGAACTGCGGCTTCGCGAGCCAATGTTCGAGCGAGTACCCGAGGAGCCGCTCGGCCCCGCGGCTGACGTAGGTGAACTGAAGTGTCGTTGGATCGGCTTCCCAGACGATCGCGTCCAGGCCTTCGAGGAGGTCTTCGTGCTTACCGGCGTGCATGATGGCTGGTTGCGTTCCTTCAACCGCAACCTGCCCGCCATCGCACGAAACGTGCCCGGCCAGGCGCGCCAGCCTGAGATCGGCGTAACGCACGCGCCGGCTGCGACTTACCGTCGTCACGGTGCGCGACGCTGGGCGAACGCGCTGCCGAAATATCGTCAAGTGACGCTTGACGATCGTCACTCGCCGGCCTAGCGTGGGGCCAGGTACCCATGTCCATCTCGGCCGTGCCGGAGGATCGGCTCCGCGTCGAGCGTGACCGCTTGCAGTTGCTGCTCGAGGTCACGAACCTCCTGATCAGCCGCCACGACCTCGGCGACATTCTTCAGGGATTGTCCGAGTGTCTCGGGCGAACGGTCGCCCACGACTACGCGAGCGTGGTGCTGTTCGAGGGGGGCTCGCTGGAGAACGCCAGCGTGCGGCTCGCGGTGCTCGACGGCGAGCGTCGCACCGCGCTCGAGCAGCGCCCCGTGCAGGTGACCGAGACCAACAGCCAGCGGTTCGCCGCCGGCCTGCACGCGCTGTACGACATCACGTGGCTCGAGGAGCAGGACTCGTCGGTGGCGGTCGTGCTCGGTCCGTTCGGCCTGCGATCGTTCTGTTCGGTCCCGCTCAAGACGGCCCGTGGTCTGCTGGGCGTGCTCAGCGTCGCCTCGCGGCGCGAGAACGCGTTCGACGCCGATGATGTGGCGGTGCTGCTCCAGCTCTCGGGCCAGATTGCGATCGCCGTGGAGAACGGCCTGGCCTACGAGCAGATCCAGCGGCTCACCGAGCAGGTGCTGTCCGAGAAGCAGTATCTCGAGGCCGAGATTCGCGAGAGCCACGACTTCGAGGACATCATCGGGCAGAGCGAGGCCATTCGCCGCGCACTGCAGGACGTCGATACCGTGGCGAAGGCAGACACGGCCGTGCTGCTCCTCGGCGAGACGGGCACCGGCAAGGAGCTGGTCGCGCGCGCGATTCACGAGCGCAGTCCGCGCTCGACGCGCAACTTCGTGCGGGTGAACTGCGCGGCGATACCGGCGACGCTCGTCGAGAGCGAGCTGTTCGGCCACGAGCGCGGCGCGTTCACCGGCGCCGACGCCGCCCGGGCCGGCCGGTTCGAGGTCGCCGACGGCGGCACGATCTTCATGGACGAGGTGGGCGATCTCCCGCCGGAGATTCAGCCGAAGCTCCTGCGCGTGCTGCAGGAGCGCGAGTTCGAGCGGCTCGGCGCGACCCGCACCCGCAAGGTCGACGTGCGCGTGGTGGCGGCGACGAATCGCGATCTGGCCGCGATGGTCGCGGCCGGCCAGTTCCGCGAAGATCTCTTCTACCGGCTCAACGTCTTCCCGATTCGGCTCCCGCCGCTCCGCGAGCGCCGCGAGGATCTGCCGAGCCTGGTCCAGCACTTCGTCGACAAGCACTCACGCGCGATGCAGCGCCCCATCACGTCGATTCCGGCGTCGACGATGGAGGTGCTGGCGCAGTGGGACTGGCCGGGCAACGTGCGTGAGCTCGAGAACGTCATCGAGCGCGCGGTGATTCTGGCGCGCGACGGCATCCTGCGTGTGCCGTCATTCAGTGCGAACGACGCACCGATCCGTCCGAGCCTCGTCGAGCCGGTGCCGGTGCCGGCGGTGGCGTCGCGACTGGCCGATGTCGAACGCGAAGCGATCCTGCAGGCGCTGCGCGTCACCGACGGCGTCATCGCTGGGCCGGAAGGCGCGGCGGCTCGTCTCGGTCTGCGGCGCACCACCTTGCAGTCGCGCATGCGCAAGCTCGGGATCAAGCGGCCGTCGTTTTGATCACGCGGAGACGCGGAGGACAAGGCTCACGCGAAGCCGCGGAGATCATCGGGCAGTACGTAGGGCAGACCTTCCGCCTTCGCGTGAAGCTTCGGCGGACTCGCCGTAGCCTTGGCGGAGGCGGTCAGGTCTGCCGACCGTGAAACAATAGTCACGTGCTTCGACGCCATCACGCTCCGCCCGTTGCGCTGCTCGCGCTCGTGCTGCTTCTCGGCAGCACGACGCTGGCGTACCGGCAGGTGATCTGGCTCGGCGGGCCGCGCGTTATCGCGACGGGCGTCGAGTACTACACGAGCACCGATCGCACGCTCGTCGAGCCGGCCGCACCGATTGCGGTGTTCATGCTCAAGCTCGACCCGCGGCGCGCGCGACTCGACAGCGCGCTCTCCAACGACGAAGTGATGGGGGCCGAGACCGTCGACGCACTGGCGACGCGGCGGCAGGCCCTGGCGGCCGTCAATGGCGGTTTCTTCAACACGCGGACGGGCGAGCCGGTGAGCCTGCTGAAAGTGGCCGGCGTGATCGTGAGCGATAACCCGGCGACGAAGGGCGCGGTCGTGATTCAGTCGCCGCCGCGCGGCCGGACCGAGTTGCTGTTCGATCAGATTGCCGTGCGCGTGACACTCAAGTTCAGGGCGCTCGGGCGCGACTACGTCGTGCCCATCGACGGCGTCGACACCACGCGTGAGCGCGGCAAGCTCATGCTCTTCACGCCGCTCTACCACGCGGACACGGACACGGCGCTGAACGGCACCGAGTGGACGCTCGACGGGAAGCCGCTCAAGGTCAAGGACGTCCGGCCGAACATGGGCCACACGCCGATTCCACGCACCGGCGCCGTGCTGTCGTATGGCGGCATCGCGTTGCCGGACGCGCTCGCCGTGCTGGCACCCGGCGTTCCCGTGGCTTTCGAACCGGCGTGGAAAACGCTCAACGGCCTCACCGCGAAGGAGCTCGATCGCGCGGACGCCATCGTGAACGGCGCCGGACTCCTGCGCCTGCGCGGCAAGACGCCGATCAACTGGGAGAGTGGCGAGAGCCTCAACCCCGGCAACTTCATCAACATGCGCCACCCGCGCACGATGATCGGCGTCGATCGCCACGGGTTCATCTGGCTCGCCGCAGTCGACGGCCGCCAGCCCGAGTACAGCGTGGGCATGACGTTCGCGGACCTCGGCCGCCTCTGCGACCGCCTCGAGCTCACCGGCGCGCTCAATCTCGACGGCGGCGGCTCGACGACGATGGTGGTGCAGGGGCGGATCGTGAACAGGCCGTCGGATCCCGCAGGGCCGAGGGCTGTCAGCGACGCGATACTGGTGTCTGTTCGGTGAAGTACGGGAGAGAAGAACCTAGAAGTACGGGTGCGAAGAGCCTGGAAGTACGGGTGGACAAGGACTGGGAAGTACAGGTGGAAAAGCAGAGAAGTAATCCCGGGACCGACGCCACCGACAAGTCCTCGCCCGCGCGGAGTAAGTCCCATCGCGGCCAGCAAGTACTTCATGGTTCTTTTCCACCAGTACTTCCCAGTTCTTCTCCACCCGTACTTCTAGGTTCTCGTCCCCCCGTACTTCGCGGCTGTTCACACCCGTACTTCTCGTGTCAGTAAAATGTCCTTAGTCGTGTCCCTTTACTCCCATCTTCGCCGTTACTCCCCCTCCGACTGGCTGCGCGCCGTCGATACGCTCGGTGCCGAGATTCATCCGGTCGATCGCGATGCCACGCGGATCTGGTTTGCGTTCTATCCGCTCGAGCTGCACCTCGCGCTGGAGCGGGCGGCCGACCCGGCCGCGACCGCGCGTGACCTGCGGCTGATGGGGCGGTGGCGGCTCGCGGATCAGATCAACGAATCGCACCGGTTTCTGTACGGCCACCGCTACTGGCCGCCGGTGAAGCTCGCGATCGAGAACATCGAGCGTCAGCCGGAACAGCTGTCCGAGTTGATCACGATCGTGGCGGAGGCGGCGACGCGGCGGGCGCGCGTCGACCGCGACCATCTGCTCGGCATTACCGCCATCGGACTGATGACGTTGCGGCAGGTGGGCGCGGAGTTGTTTGCGGCCACCGCGGCGAAGATCGTGCTCGCGCCCGAAGTGCGCGCGGCGACCCCGCATCAGGTGATCTCGCGGCGGGCGAAGGACGACTGGCAGGGCGTCTTCGGCTTCACGCGCGGCATGATGAAACGCTGGACGGTGACGTTCGACGAGAACGAGCGTGACACGACGTTTCCAGTCATCAACGGCCAGGAGATCGCGAGCGCCGCGCGCGAGGACCACCGCGAGTACCGCTCGCGCGATCCGCGCTGCATTCCGGGTGAAGGGCCGATTCCCGTCGAATGCCGCGCGGGATCGTGCGGCACGTGCTGGGTCGGCGTTCTCGGCGGCCGAGAGAAGCTCTCGCCGGTCTCCGAGCGTGACGAAGCGGAGCGGCTGAAAGTCTTCGGCTACTCGGACACCGGCGAGCCGCAGCCGCTGATTCGTCTGGCGTGTCAGGCGAAAGCGATGGGCGCCGTGTCGGTCGTCATCCCACCGTGGAATGGGATGGTGGGGGGAATAAAGCCAAAAGCCAAATAGTTTCTGGCTTCTGGTTTTTGGCTTCTGGCTTGTCTACCGTCCTCCCCGTCCTCGCAACGCCGCCAGCTCGCGATCGATTTGCGCGCGGATGGCTTCCACTTCGGCTTCGTTGCGCGCGTTCTTGAGCGCGTTGACGCCCTTCTTTACCGCGCTTTGCACGACCCAGTTGAAGAGCGCGGCCTGCAGCGTATCGGTGGCGGTGAACCCGGCCGAGCTGTTCAGCAGCTTGGGCGTCACCATGTCCAGGAAGTCCTGGTGCGTCATGGCCCCGCCCGGCGTGGGACCGCGCAGCTCACGATCGCCAATGTAGTCCTTGAACGTGTACTGCTTCGCGACGGTCTCGATGTAGAACCGGATCTTCGATCGATCGGTGTGGATCGGTGACGGGCTGTCGAGCGCCTTCTTGATGCGCTCCAAGTCCACGGGGAGCGGGTCGTCAGGCGGCGGCGGCGTTTGCGTCGCCGGTGGTGGTGGCGGCGTCGGCGGCGGTGACTGACTCTGATTCGACTGCGCGGCAAACGACGGCGCGCTCGTGAGGGACACGAGCAGGACGACGCTGCCGGCCAGTCGAACGGCCATCGACAAGCTCAAGAGTCTCAATCTCAATCTCAGTGTAAGACGCACAGCCCGCCCTTGCAGACTGACGCAAAGGGAGTACCACGGTAACTTGCCGCCGGCCTTGAGGATAGCGGCTAGAGCCCGTCGAGTTCGCCCCAGGTATCGGCGTCGAGGGCGGACAACGTCCTCAAATAGAGTGACACATCTTCCTCGGGGAACGTCCCTTTGAGGCGCAGGGCGGCCTCGCGCAGGGTCGTGCGGTCTGGCGGCTTGACCTCATCTGCCGTGATCAGCCCTTGATCGTGCGCGATGCCGAGCGCATCGAGGAAGGCGCTCATCAGCGGCCGCCGTGACGCGAAGTGGAACGCGATCAGCGCGCGCGTCGCAATCGCGTCCGACACATCGTCGACTTGCGCGAGCTGTTTCGAGCGGCGTTCGATCGGCAGCGCCTGCAGGCTCTTCGGCCGGAAGTTCAGTCGTCGCGCGAGGGTGACGACGGCCTCGGCGTGCTGCATCTGGATGTCCGCCGACTGTTCGTCGCGCCAGAACGCCTCCGCGGCGGCCACGCGCTTCTCGGCGGGCAACTGCTTCCAGATCTCGGCCGGAGTCATGAGGCGATCTTAGCAGTGCGGGGTGCGGAGTGCGAGGTGCGGTGTGCGGGTGCGTATACTGGCGGGTCTGTGTCCGAGCGATTGTTCACGCCACGCTTCTTCACGATGTTCGCGTACAGCTTCACGGTGTTCGTGTCGCTGTTTCAGTTGCTGCCCGTCGCGCCGTATCGCATGAAGGCGCTCGGCGGGTCGACGGCCGTGGCCGGCCTCTTCCTCGGGTTGCTGACGTACTCGTCGGCGTTCTCGGCGCCGTTCACGGGCGCCATGGTCGATCGCATCGGTCAGCGCCGCGTCCTCATCGGCGTGAGCCTCATTCTCGCGGCCTGCTCGACGAGCTACGCGTTCATCAGCGATTACCGCGTCATGCTCGCCGTGGTCGTCGTGCACGGCTTCTTTTGGTCGGGGTTGCTCTCGGCGTCGAGCGCGTACATGACGTCGACGATCCCGGAGCCGCGTCGCGCCGAAGGCCTCGGCTACTGGGGCCTCGCGTCGGTCACGGCGATGGCCGTGGCGCCGTCGCTCGGCTTCTGGGTGTACCGGCACGGCTGGCTGGGGATCTGCCTGGAGATGATCGCGCTCAACCTGATCATGGCCATCATCGCGTGGCGCCTCCCGGACGATCGCGTGCCGGCTCACGCTTCGGACTCTTCGGACTCTCCTTCGTCCTTGATTGAATGGCGCGTCGTCGTCCTCTCCATCACGCTCTCCCTCGTCGCGTTCGGCTACGGCGGATTGACGAGCTTCTCAGCGTTGTTTGCCGACGACCTCGACGTCACGCCGCGCAGCCTGTTCTTGACCGGCATGGCGGCCTCGATTCTCGTCGGCCGGTTGACGTTGGGCCGCAGCCTCGATCGGATCGGCCACCGTCGCGTCTTCCTGACGGTCATGATCACTCCGGCCATGGGTCTCCTCGCGCTGGCGATGGCCTGGGATGGCGTCTCGATCGTGGCCGCCGGGGTGATTTTTGGCGCGGGATTTGGTCTGATGTGGCCCGCGTACGCCGCCTACGTGATGCGACACGTCGCGGCGAACCGGCGGGGCGCGGCGTTTGGCGCGATCATCGCGGCGTTCGACACCGGCGTCGGGACGGGATCGTCGGCGCTGGGCGCGCTGATCCACCACTTCGGCTTTCGCGCCGGGTTCGCGGCCGCCGCGGGCCTGGCGGCACTGTCGCTGCCGTATTTTCTGTTTGCCGAAAACCGGCTCGGGTATAAGAAGGACTGACCATGACCACGAAAACGCGTTCCGTTGCCGTCCTCACGCTCGTCGCCGGCCTGTGCGCCGCACAGGCTCCAGCCCCGGACGCCCAGATCCCGCCGGCCGATCTTGTATTGCGCAACGGCCGTGTCGTCACCGTGGACGATCGGATGCCGGAGGCGCAGGCGATCGCGGCGCGCGGCGGCAAGATCGTGTTCGTCGGCACGTCAGCCGACGTCGCGAAGTACGTCGGCTCGACCACGCAGGTGATCGACCTCGCAGGTCAGTTCGCGATGCCCGGTTTCATCGAGGGCCACGGGCACTTCAACAACCTCGGCGAGTTCAAGCTCAACCTCGACTTGATGACCGCGAAGAGCTGGGACGAGATCGTGCACATGGTCGCGCTGGCCGTGGAGCGCGCGAAGCCCGGGCAGTGGATCGTGGGCCGCGGCTGGCACCAGGACAAGTGGTCGAGCCGCCCGGCGCCGAACGTCGATGGGTTCCCGCTCCACGCGTCGCTCGACAAGGTCTCGCCGAACAACCCGGTCGTGCTCACGCACGCAAGCGGGCACGCGTCGTTCGTGAACAAGAAGGCGATGGAGCTCTCCAACATCACGAAGAGCACGGCGAACCCGACCGGCGGCGACATCCTCAAGGACAAGGACGGCAATCCCACCGGGCTCATGAACGAAACGGCGCAGCGGCTGGTCCAGCGGGGAGCGGGGGAGCCCCAACGCACGCCGGCGGAGGCCGAAGCGCGCGCGCGTGAAGTCCGCAGGCTCGCCGACGAGGAGCTGATTACCAAAGGCATCACGAGCTTTCAGGACGCCGGCTCGTCCTACGACGACGTCGACCGCGCGAAGCGGATGATCGACGACGGCACGATGCGGGCGCGACTGTGGCTGATGCTGCGGGTGCTCAATCCGGAGCTCGAGGCGGGCGTGAGCAAGTACCGCACGATTGGCTACGGCAACGACATGCTCACCGTTCGCGCGATCAAAGTCACGGCTGATGGCGCGCTCGGATCGCGCGGCGCCTGGCTGCTCGAGCCGTACGCCGACAAGCCGGACTCCTCGGGGCTGGTGCCGCCAACCGTGCGCACCCTCCCGGAGACGGCGCGGATTGCAATTGCGAACAACATGCAGCTCTGCGTGCACGCGATCGGCGATCGCGCCAACCGCGAAGTGCTGAACATCTACGAGGAGGCCTTCACCAAGGCCAAGGTGAACGGCAAAGGTCTTCGTTGGAGGATTGAACACGCGCAGCACATCTCGGCGGCGGACATCCCGCGCTTCGGACTGCTCGGCGTGATCGCGTCGATGCAGGCGAATCACGCGACGTCCGACGGATCGTGGGTGCCGGATCGGCTCGGCGCGGCGCGCTCGGAAGAGGGCGCCTACGTCTGGCAGAAGCTCATGAAGTCCGGCGCCATCGTCAGCAACGGCACCGACGCGCCGGTGGAGCTCGTCGATCCGATCTTGAACTACTACTCGACCGTCACCCGGAAGCTCGCCGACGGCAAGACGTTCTATCCGTCGCAGGCGATGACCCGCATGGAGGCGTTGCGGTCGTACACGCTGATGAACGCGTACGCCGCGTTCGAAGACGACGTGAAGGGATCGCTCAGCCTCGGCAAGCTCGCCGACATCACGGTGTTGACGAAGGACATCACGAAAGTGCCGGACGAAGAGATCAAGACCGCCAAGGTCGCGTACACGATCGTGGGCGGGAAGGTGGTCTACAAAGGACAGTGAATTCGGGATTGGGAGAATTGGGGATTGGGAGATTAAGGTCTTCACTATCCTTAATCCTCAAATCTCCCAATCTCCCAATCTCCCAATCCCAGTCCATGGTACCCTCCGCCCGTCCTGGAGGCTCCCATGTCCGACGTCCTGACTCAGGAAGTGCCTTCGCGATTGCCGGAGATTCTTCGGCGCACCGTCCCGTGGGTGCGCTTCATGGCTGTTCTGCTGTTTCTCACCGCAGGGCTGATGATCATCGGCGGGCTCTTCATGGGTCTCGGCCTGGCCCTGGGCGGCGCCGCGACGGAGCAGATGGGCGGGGCGATCCCCGGCCTGATGCTCGGCATCGTCTATGCGGGTGTGGGCGCGCTCAACCTCCTTCCGGCCAGCTTCCTCTGGCGCTTCGCGTCCCGATCTGATGGGTACGTCAGCGCACCGAGCAGCCACCGCCTTGAACAGGCCCTCGACGCGCAGCGCGCCTACTGGAAGTTCATGGGCGTTTTCGCGATCGTGTGTTTCGGCGTGGCGTGTCTTGCCGTGGTCGCCGCCATCATCGGCGCGGCAATGTTCACCGCGCGGTAAGGCGTCAGTCGAGGTCCGTACGGAGGGCAAACCTTGGGCTTGCCACCGCCAGTTAACCCCGGCCTCCAGGTGTCCGTATAAGGGATGAACCTGGAGGCATTGTGGGCTTCGCTGACGTCATCATAATCCCGTCGATTTTCGTAGGTATTCCCTGGATTCTGGTTCTGGCCTTCAAGGCGAGCCAGAGCCATCAGCGGTTCATGAAGGTCCTCCAGCTCAAGGCCGACATGAATTCCCGTCTGCTCGACCGTGCGGCCACGGATCCCGCCGCGCTGGAGCTCTTGAAGAGCGAGGCGCACCAGCAGATTTTCAATGTGTCGATCGACGAGCCGCCGGCGCCGTACGTCCGCGTGCTCACGGCAATGCAGATGGCCTTCATGCTCGTGTCTGGAGGCGCGGCATGCCTCTGGTTTGCCCCGAAGGTCGCTCCGCACGACGGACAGAAGGTGTTCACGTTCCTCGGCGGCCTCGGTGTGGCCTTGGGCATCGGCGCCCTGATGTCGGCCGTCGCGGCGCTCGTGGCCGTCCGCTTGTGGCGATCGCTCAAGACGCCGGCCTGAGCCCAATCGCATGGCACTCATCAACAGACTTCCCTTTGTCAGTGCCGGCATCGACGCCGTCGTCGCCCAGAGCGAGCGCCGCTTGATGGACGAGGCCGCGTTCCAGGCGTTCTACTCACGGACGTCCGGGCCGGTGTTCGGGTACCTCCGCCGGCTGACCGGCAACGGCGGCGTCGCCGAGGACCTGCTGCAGGACGCCTACGTGCGCTTTCTCGCGGCGAGCCGCCTGCCGGAAGACGACGAGCACCGGAAGAACTATCTGTATCGAATCGCGACGAACCTGGCGCGGGATCACTTTCGACGGAAGCGGACGGAAGACGACGCCGGGGGTCGTCTGTCTGTGAGTGATTCTGAAAACACGAACCCGGGCGTCGTCAGCGCCTGTTTCGACACGTGGGACCTGCTCACGAGGATCTCACCGCGGGATCGCGAGCTGCTCGTGCTGGCCTACGTCGAAGGCATGACGCATCAGGAGATTGCCGGTGTCACGGGTCTGGTGCGGGCGAGCATCAAGCCGTTGCTCTTTCGCGCGCGGCGGCGGTTCGCGGCCGTGCTCGACGCCGCGGGGCTCGCACCCCTCGAGAGGAGCCGGTCATGAACTTTCGGTCCTGCCGGCACGAGCACGACGTTCAGGCGGCCGCGATGAGCGGCCGTTGGCCCGCGCCGGTCGCGCAGCACGCACGCGATTGCGCGTCGTGCCGCGACATGAAGCGCGTCGTTGAAGCGCTGCAGGCGCCGATCGCGCCCGCCCCGCGGGCCGTCGATGCGTCCGCGCTCTGGGCGTGCGGACGGCACGCGCGCCGCATCAGCACCGAAGCCCGCATCTCGACCATTGTCGCCGTCGCGCAAATCGGCAGCGTAGCCGGCGTGCTCAGCGTGCTCATCGCACTCGCGAGCTCGAGCGGGGTCTGGGCGGCGTTGTGGCCGGCGATCTGGCCGCAGTCCGGGACGTGGCTGTTCGCTGCGGCTGGCGTCGTCGCCGCCGGCGCCGGGTTTGCGTGGTGGGCGTCCACGGCGTCGCGGTCCGATGCTTCACACCGGCCGTCCGGATGAGGCGTCGGGGGCGGCGGTGATAGCATGCAGCCGATCCGCGCGTGCTTCGTCCTCCTCACCAACTCTGGCCGCTGTTCATTCTCGTCGCTCTCGAGTTCGCGTGGTGCAGCTACCTGGCCGTCGCGCGGGTGGTTCCGGCCGGCCATGACGGGCTGCAGTACTTCTACCTGAAGCACTACGTCTTCAGTGCGGTGGTCGCAGACGGTGAGGTACCGCTCTGGCTGCCGTACGTCACGCACGGCGCGCCGTCCACCTGGTGGACGATGCTGCAGAGCGGCATCTTCGATCCGCTTGGGCTCATCGCCGCGAAGCTGCTACGGGCGGGCGATTTCTTCCCGATCTTCTACGCGCTGCTCTTTGCGGAGAAGGCGCTGCTCGCGATCGGCACCTGGCTGTTCGCCTCCGAGCACTTCAAAGCGCCCCAGGCCGTGTTTGCGGCGACGGCCGCCGTCTCCGCCACCGCGATTTGGTACACGCAGCCGTGGTGGAATTTCCACGCGATCGTCGCATTGCCGATGATGCTGTTCTTCCTGCATCGGACGCTCGTCGCATTTCGCTGGGTCTGGGTCGTGGCCCTGAGCCTGCTGTTCTATCTGCAGACGTTCGGCCAGCCCGTGTACTACTTGCCGATGACGCTGCTGTTTCTCGCGCTGTACGCGGCCGTGATCGTCGTGCATCGCGAGGCGGCGCCAGGACGGCGCCCGTTCACGTTCAGCCTGGTCGGCCTGCTCGCGGTGGCTGGCGTGATCGCGGCGTTCGCCACCCAGCTGTTCTGGTTTCGCCGATCGGCTGCCGAGATGGCCTTTGGCAGCACCGGGCGCAGCGCGGATGGGTCGATCCCGCTGTCGACGTTCTTCAACTACGGCGGCAACACCGATTTGCGAATGTGGAATCAGTTCTTCCTCTCGCTGACGCCCGATCTCGATTTCACGATGTTCGCGGGATTCCTGATCGCCGGTCTCGCGATCGTGACGTTCTGCTCGGGCCCGCTCAATCGAATCCAGCGGATGTTCGCGTGGCTGACCTTCGGTGTTCTGCTCGTGTGCACCGCCAGCCCGTTGGCCACGCTCATCTATTACTTCTGGCCGTTGGCCGGCATCTTCCGGCACCTGAGCCTGCTCGCGCCCGTCGCGAAGTTCTTCGTGATTCTGCTGGCGTGCGCCACGCTCGACCGGCTCATGCACAGCACCGATCGGCCGCGCATTTCGGCCCGCACGCTGGTGGTGACGGCGGTCGTACTCGGCTCGTGGCTCATCGTCCTCGTGCTCTTCTCACTCGATCACGCGCGCGTTCGGTCGTTGCTCTCGGCGATGGCGACCGCCGTGATGCTCGACACGTACGGCGTCGAGGCTGTGAGCCGGCGCCTGGGGCAGGCCATCGTGTTTCTCAGCCTGACGGTCGGTCTGCTGATCGGACTTCTCCTCGCCGTCAGGCGATCCGCGGCGACGTCGGTCCTGGGCTGGGCGGCCGCGGCCCTCTTGCTGTTCGACGTGACGGCGTACGGCATCCTGGAAATGCGAGCCCGCAGCGTCGCGCTGACGCGATCCGAGGCGCCACTCTTCGCGCTGGGGAATCTGCCGTACATGAGCCGTCGCATTGACGTCCCCGACGCCGCCCCCAGCATGCGGCGCGAGATGCTGCGACGCGTCTGGCGGCTGAACGTCGGATCGAGTTACTGGACGGAGAACCTGCTGTGGCAGTCGGATACGTATCGCAGCCACCAGCCCAGCATCTACTGGTCATCCGCTCTCGATGCGCTGCTTCGGACCGTTTCGACGAGTGCCAATCCCGCGCCCGAGCACAGCCTCCCGGCGGGTGGATCGGGAGTGGTTCCACTCATCGCCGGCCTGAGCGCATCCAAGACGCGCCTGCTCGCAGGCGCGGTCGTGTGCCCAGACACGCAGTCCACGGCCCGTGTGCTGACCGCGGCCGGGTATCGGGGCCAGGTGGCGTTGATTACCGGGCCGCCCGTGGCTGGGATCGACGCGATGGCGTGCGAACCCGGCGCATTGCCGGTCGAGGCCGAGGCCGCGAGCACTGACGCGGCGCGCATCGTCCAGTTCAGCTCGAATCGCGCGGAGTTCGAGGTCGACAATGGCGGATCGAAGCCCGCGGTGTTGACGTACAGCGACGCCTGGAGCGAGCGCTGGCAGGCGCGCGTCAATGGCAAGGTCGCGCCCGTGTTGCGTTCCGATCTCGCCTACAAAGCAGTTGTGGTTCCGCCGGGACGATCGCGCGTGGTCTTCGAGTACCGCGACCGCATGGCGGAGTACGTATTTCTCATGCAGGCGCTCGCCAGCGCGGCGTTTGTCGTGATGTTGGGCGTGCTTGGCGTCCTACATCGCCGCCGCGGCTTGCCCGCTCGGGCGGCGTGATGGATGCGACTGGCTCGAGCCACCACCGGCGCGTCGCGCGTGGTCGTTGACCTTGCGGCAGGCCTCACGGAACCGCGTCTCGAGGCTCGCGCTGTCCGGGCCGGCCAGCGGCGCCAGGCGCTGCCACGCATTCTGGGCGTCGCGGACGGCGTCGGCCGCCGCGCGCCACTTCGAGTCCTCGCTGGCGCGTCCGCCCATCGCATTGGACGCGAGCGCCGATCGCAGCTTCGCCGCCAGAATCTCCGCTTGCGACTGACCCTTCGCGGGCTCGCGGACGTCGCTGAGGAGTGCCTCGATCTTTCCGATCAGTTTCTCCATCCGCTGCAGCGCGAGCGCCGGATCGAATTCGGTGCCGCGGAAGGTGTCCGGGGACTGCACGATGACGCGCCCGAACGCCGTCTGCCAGCGATCGGTCAGCGGCTTCATCTCGGCGGCCGGGATCGGGACGCCACGATTCCAGGTGGTGCGCAGCTGCTGCACGCGATCGACCAGGTCCGCCGGCGCGTTGCCGTTGGCGGCCGCGAGCGCCTCGAGCTCGACGACGAGCGCTTCACGCTCGGCGAGCTTGGTGGACATCGTGATCATGTGCCGGTTGTGGAAGCGCTCGAAGAACGCGTCGGCGGCCGCGCGGAAGCGCGTCCAGACGACCTCGGACTTGTTGCGCCGCACCGGGCCAATCGTCTTCCATTCGGCCTGCAGCCGTTTCATCTCGGCGGCCACAGCCTCCCACTCGGTGGACTCGACGAGCGACTCGGCCTTGGCGCACAAGGCTTCCTTCGCGGCGAGGTTCTCGGCCCACGTCTTCTTCCGCTCGGTCAGATCTTCGCGACGGCGCGAGAAGAACGCGTTGCACGCCGACCGGAAGCGCTGCGTCAGATCGCGCGCGGCATCGCGCGGAATCGGACCCACCGCCTGCCACTCGGCCTGCATGCCCTGCAGTCGGGCCGTGGCCTTGCCCCAGTCGGAGGACTTCGCCAGCGCCTCGGCTTCCTCGACGAGCTTGGTCTTTTTCTCGAGGTTGACGCCGCGCTCGGCGCGGAGCGTCTGGAAGTGTTTCTCGCAGCGATCGCGAATGAAGTCGGTCGCGAGGCGGAACCGATCCCACAGGCGCTGCGCCGACTGGCGCGGGGCCTCGGCCACTTCCTGCCACTTGGCGTGCAGCTCGCGGAGGGCGCGCGCCGTCGCCGCGAGGTCCGACTCCTTGCCGGTCTCGACGTCGCTCTTCAGCGACGCGACGATGGCTTCGGCCATCGCAATGAGCTGTTCCTGGCGCTGCGCGTTGGCGAAGCGGCGCCACTCGTCCATGTCGCGCAGCTCGCGCACGCGCGGGGCCACCTGTTCCTGGAGCTTGCGAAGCCGATCGGCAGCGTCGCCGATCTCGCGGAGATCGCGTGAGCTTTCCCGGCCGGCGTCCTCGAGGCCCGTGCCGATATCGCGCATCAGGCGGTCGCCTTCGCGGAGCGTGATCGTGTCGGCCTCGGAGAACCGGCGGGCGCGCTCGCACAGCCGCTGCAGTCGCCCTGCCAGATCCTGCTGTGCCTTGGCGGCGGCTTCGTGCCGCGCGGTTTCACGTGCCGTGAACGCGGCGTCGACCGCGGCGAGGCGCGCGTGCAGATCGTCGGCCGGCTGGCCGCCGTCGGCGAGGAGAGAGGCGAGGCCGCGTGCGTCGCGGCTGAGCGCCGGCCAGCGAGCGGCGGCCGCGGCCCGATCGTCGTGTGACGACAAGGCCTCGGCATCCGCGACGAGCGCCACGAGCTTCTCGCGGGACCCGGCCAGCACAGTGCGCATCTCGTGCCGCTTCCGGCACGCGGCCACCGCCTGAGCGAATCGCCCTGCCAACCGGTCGGCCTCCGGGCCATTACCGATGAGCGGCAGCAGCGATCGCCATTCCTCTTCGATTGGTGCCAATTGATCGAGGGCGTCGTCGCCCTCGACGGTGTCGACGCGAGCGCAGAGCGCGTCGCGGGTCGCGATGGCCTCGGCGCGCAGGCGTGCGCGCTCGGCCGCTTCCTCGGTCTCGCGCTCGCGGCGCGCGATGGTGGCTTGTGCCGCCGCGACGCCGTGCGTGAAGCGATCGACGGCCGCGTCATCGGAAGCGGAAACGCTCAGCGTCTGCCAGGCGTCGGAGAGACGGTCGAGCTCGGCGCGAAGCAGCGTCACGTCGGCGGCCAGCGTCGACAGCTGCTCGACGGAATCGCACAACGCGGCCTGCTGGCGGCGGTGTTCTTCTTCGGCGGCGCGGCGCGCGGCCTCGGCGTCTTCGATCTCCTGGATGAGCGTGCGGGCGCGCTTGCTCACGGCCTTTTGCTGGCTCTTGTTTTCAATCGTGCGGAGCAGCGCGAGATTTGGTACCGGCGTCGCGGACAGCATGCGGTCGAACGCATGGAGCGCGACGTCCTTGTGATCGGTGTGCTGGATCACGTCGAGGAGCGTCTCGGGATCCGTCACGCGATCGAGCGCCGCGCGCGCGACCTTCTCGTGCTTCGCATGCCGCGCGATGCCGCTGAGCGCGCGGTCGTCGGTCGTGCGCGAGAGCGCCGCGGCGCAGACGGCCTCCGCGGCGTCGCTCTTCGCCAATGTCGACAGCCGCGGGCCCTCCCGGAGGGCGTCCACCGCCGCGAGGGCGCGCGCGACGTCATGGCCGTTCGCCGTCGCAATCGCCAGCAGCCGGTCGGAGGCGCGGTCACGGGCCTCCGTATCGGCGTCGGCCGCCGACACCCGGCCCAGCAGGGCCACGTCGGCCGTCTTCGCGATAGCGGCCCGGCGGACCTTGGCGTCGCCGTCCTGCTCGGCCAACAGGCCCAGCTCGACCTGATCGTCCAGCTCCCTGACGGCCTCGAGGCGGATGGCCGCGTCAGCGTTCTTCCAGCGGGGTTGTGGCTTGAGCTTGTCGAGAAGACCCATAAGTACCGGAGAGCATAAGGAAAGGCCGTGCCGTACCTTTCGCCGGCCGCGGGCCATGGCGCCCGCGAGACGGGTCGTTCTGAATCAACAACTTAGGCAGGTGTGGCGGGTCCGACCGAGGTCCCCGAGCGGTCCAGGATTCGACCGGGCGAATCGGCCGATCCAAGGCGCCGGGTTGGGCGGCTACTTCGTCCGCAGCTTCGCCTTCGACGCCTCGAAGGCTTTGGCGACGATGCCCGCCCGGTACTCGGCGAGTTTCCGGCCGATCTCGATGATTTTCGCCAGGTCCGTCATATCCACGCCGTGGAGACTGAGCAGGCCGGCCTTGCGGCGCTCCTCGGCGCGGATGAGGCCGGGGCTTACGACGGCGATCTGCGCTTCGTAATAGATGTCGTCGTGCATGGCGTTGCGCGTATCGGTGCGCGCATCGGGCTGCGCGCCCGGGGTCTTGTTGATCTGCGTGACCCCGAGCGTCTTGAGGAAGTCGTAGCTCCACTGGTCTTCGCTGTAGTACTCCGGCAGGAAGTGGACGCGCGCCGTGTCGGCCGCCCACTTCGTGTTCAGCGCCTGCGCGACGTTGCGCAGGCCGCCCTGATTCCCGCCGCTGTCACCGAGCAGGATGATGTCGGTGAACCCGTGCGCCTTGTAGCTGCGGCAGATGTCGGTGAGGAGGGCTTCGTACGTCGCCGGCTCGAGACTGATCGTGCCGGGATAGCTCATGTGGCCGCCCGGCGTCGGCTCGATGCGGCCCTCGGGCACGAACTTCACGATGGGCGCAATCAGCGATTTCGGGATCGCGCGCGCGATGTACGGCAGCACCGTCTGCAGCACGAAGTTGTGCTTGCCGCCGGCGACGTACGGTCCATTCTGCTCGACGCCGCCCGTGCCGATGACGATCGTCGTCGTTCCCGCCTTGATGAGATCGCGCATCTCCATCCAGGTGAGCTCTTCGGACCAGAGGCTGTGTCCGGCGTCGATGGGGCGCGGCGCTTCTCGCGCGGCGGTTTGTCCCTGCGCGAGCACCGCCGGCGCCCTCGCGACGGCTTGTTTCGCGGCCACGAGCTCCGGGCGGCCGGGCTGGTCCGCGCTCGCGCAGAGCGTCAGGAGCTCGGCGTAGTAAGTACGCGCGGTCGTCCGATCGCCGGCCAGTTCAGCCGCGTGCGCGGCGCCATACACGGCGCGGAAACGATTCGGTTCTTTCTTGAGCGTCGCCTGGAACTCCGTCAGGGCCGCGGCCGGTTGCTTCAACTCCAGGAGCATTTCCGCCAGCAGTTCACGCGCCGGCGCGATCGGGCCTGGCGTCACGGCGTTCTTCTCGGTGGCGTCCTCGCGAACCGCGGCCGCGCGCATCGCCGCGAGCGCCTCACCGGGCTTCTGCTCGGCCAGCAGGAGAAACGCGGTCGCCTCGTCATGCTGGATCGCCACTTGCTCGCTCCAGTAGTTCTCGTTCGCCCGCGCGAGCCGGTCGCGGATTTCGCCGAGCGCCGCGATCGACTCGCGCGCCTGGTCGAGCCGGCCGGTGTGCGTCGCGCCGAGCGCGCGCGTGAAATGCGTAATCGCGTCGGCGTACGGCACCTGGCCGCGTGTGGGTGCAGGGAGCGCGGCCGCGGCCGTCCAGTCGCGCCGCTCCAAGACCCATCGCGCCGGAATCGCCGCCAGCGCGAAGAGGCCTGCCGATCCTGGCGCCGCGCCGACCACAGCATTCGGGTCGTATCCGGCCGCAATCGCCGGGAGTCCGCTCATGAGCGTCTGCACGGCGCGGTCCTGGCCCGTTTGCAGGTAGGCGTACGTCATGTAATCCATCGCGTGCAGCTCTTCGGCCTTGGCGTTGTACTGTCGCGCCGCGGCGGCCGAGGCGATGTTCGAGTCGACCGATTCCTGCCAGGCGCCGACGCGCGTGAAGGTGTGCGACGGCATGTGGAGCGCGTGTGCCGCCGCGGGAGCGATCGCCGCGTAGCGATGCGCCGCCGCGATCGCGCGATCGGCCAGGGCTGGGTAGTCGTAGCTGTGAATGATGTAGTGCGTGATGCCTGGATGATTCGGCTGTTCCGGGTAAAGCTTCTCGAGGATGGCGCCGGCTTTGAGCTGGTTGGCGTACGTCTTGTCGGTGGGCAGCGCCGAAGCCGTGAGCGACAAGGCCCAGAAGATGGACGCCTCGCGGTCGTCCGGATACTTCGCGGCGATGCCGGCCATCGCGCGCTCGTAGGCGACGACGCGCGTCCGCTGGTCGAGCTTGTCCGCATCGACGTAGAGCTTTGCGGCCGCGGCGAGGTACTCGCGCTCGCGCTCGGTCTTCGCGCCAATCCGCTCGCCATTCCGGATCGCCTCGAGGCCCAGCTGAATCTGTGCCGGCTGCCGAATCGTCGCGGCGAAGGGATTGCTCCAGCGGGCCAGCGCGATGCCCCAGTAGGCGATCGCGCAGGTGCCGTCGGCCTTCACGGCGGCGTTGAAGCCGTCGATCGCGGGGCCGAGTTCAAATGAATGGAGCAGCGTCATGGCGCGATCGAACTCGGTTTGCGCCGGCGCGTTGCACGACGTCTGGAAGTGCACCGTGCCGAGCTTGCCGCCGCTCGGATGCTGATGGTCTTGCGCGAGCACGCCGGCACTCGTGACGACGGCCAGAACGGACAGGGCGCCGAGGGACGTGAGAAACCGCGACATGGACGCCTCCAGGGAAGGACTCTGGAGATCATCCTACGAAACTCAGAACTCAAAACTCAGAACTTGGAACTTGCAGCTCGGAACGGGCCGGGAAGCGTTAGAATGCCCCCCACCATGGAACGCAAAAAGGCCTCCGATTACCCGCAGGAACTGCTCGACATCTTCCACGAGTACCAGCACGGCGAGATCGATCGCCGGTCATTCCTCGACCGGATCAGCAAGTTCGCGGTCGGTGGGCTGACGGCCGTCGGCATCATGCAGAGCCTGACGCCCAACTACGCCTGGGCGCAGCAGATCAAGAAGGACGACCCGCGGGTCACGATCAGCACCGAGACCGTGCCGTCGCCGCAGGGCAACGGCAGCATCAAAGGTCACTTCGCGAAGCCGGCCAAGGCGACGGGCAAGCTGCCGGCGGTCCTCGTCATCCACGAGAATCGCGGATTGAATCCGTATGTCGAGGACGTCGCGCGCCGATTCGCGACGGAGAACTTCATCGCGTACGCGCCGGACGGGCTGACGTCGGTCGGCGGCTACACGGGCGACGAGCAAACGAGCGCAACGGCATTCCGGACCGTCGACGCCGCGAAGATGTACGAAGATTTCGTTGCGTCGTACAACTGGCTCAAATCACGTCCTGACTGCAGCGGCAAGGTCGGCGCCGTCGGCTTCTGCTTCGGCGGTGGCATCGTGAACCGGCTCGCAGTGGCGCTGCCGGACCTCGCCGCCGGCGTGCCGTTCTACGGCCGGCCGACCGCAAACCCCGACGACGTCGCGAAGATCAAGGCGCCGCTGCTGCTCAACTACGCGTCGAACGACGCGGGCACCAACGCCGGTCTGCCCGCGTTCGAAGCAGCGCTCAAGGCCAACAACAAGACGTTCACGCTGCACATGTACGAAGGCGCGCAGCACGGCTTCCACAACGACACGACACCGCGCTACGACGAGGCGGCCGCCAAGCTCGCGTGGACGCGCACGCTCGAGTGGTTCAATAAGTACCTGCGGTGAATCGACAATCGGGAATCGGTAATCGGGAAATCGCTTATCTGACTATCGGGAATCGGGAATCGGGGAATCAGCGATTCGAGATTTCACGATTCGATGCTCGATTGCAGATTCTCGATAGTCCGATAAGCGATTGCCGATTTCCCGATCACCAGATTCCCCGATTCCATCCATGCCTGCCGCCATCGACACCACCAACCTGACGCGCGACTACGGCAGCTTTCGCGCCGTCAACCAGCTCTCGCTCCGCGTCGAGGCCGGCACGTTCTACGGGTTTCTCGGTCCCAACGGCGCCGGCAAGTCCACCACGATCAAGATGCTGACGGGCCTGCTCGCGCCCGGCAGCGGCACCATTCGGATCTTCGGCGAGGACATGAGCGACGCCGCGCGCGCGCTCGCCGTGAAGCGCCGCATCGGCGTCGTGCCCGAGAACCTCGCGCTCTTCGACAACCTGACCGCGCGCGAGCACCTGACCTTCATCGGGCGCATGTACCTCCTGCCGCCGGACACCATTCGTACGCGCTGCGACGAGCTGCTCGCGATGATGGACCTGCCCGATGACGGGAAGAAGCTCACCCTCGAGTTCTCGCACGGCATGAAGAAGAAGCTCGCCCTCGCCGCGGCGTTGATTCCCAATCCGGATTTGCTGTTCCTGGACGAACCGTTCGAAGGCGTGGATGCCGTGTCGTCACGCGTGCTGCGCGACACGCTCAAGCAGTGCGTCGGGCGCGGCGCCACCGTGTTCCTCACGTCGCACATCCTCGAGATTGTCGAGAAGCTCTGCTCGGACGTCGGCATCATTGCCGGCGGTCGGCTCGTGCAGCAGGGCACCATGGCGGAGCTCCGGCGCGACGGCTCGCTCGAAGACACGTTCCTCGCCGCCGTCGGCAGCCGCGACGTCGAGACGCAGAAGCTGAGCTGGATCGAAGGCTGAGGTGAACTGGGACCAGCTCAAGTCCGTGTTGTGGCTGCGCTGGCGGCTCACGCGCAATCAGTGGATGCGCGGAGGTGGCGTCGGCGCGGTGCTCGCTGCCGTGGTCGTCGTCGCCGTGTGCGTGCTGTCGCTGTCGAGCTTCGCCGGCGCGTTCGCCGGCGCGTTCGCGATGCGCACCGTGCGGCCGTCGGTCGTCATGGTGGTCTGGCTGGTCCTGACGGCGGGATTCCTGCTCTTCTGGCTGATCAGTCTGGTTCAGGACCTGCAGCGTTCCGAGAGCATCGACCTGCAGCGCCTGATGCATCTGCCGGTCGCGCTCGGCCAGATCTTCGTCGTCAACTACATTGCCTCACACGTCTCGGTGAGCATCGCGATCTTCGTGCCGGCCATGACGGGCATGGCCGTGGGACTCGCGATTGCGCGCAGTCCGTCGATGCTGCTGCTGATTCCGCTCGCCCTGAGCATGGTGTTCATGATCACGGCGTGGACCTACTGCCTGCGCGGGTGGCTGGCGACGTTGATGACCAATCCACGCCGGCGTCGCGCGGTGATCATGGGCGTGACCGCCGCCATCATCGTGCTCGCCCAGGCGCCCAATCTGTACTTCACCGTCATTCGGCCCAGCAACCGACCACCGCGGGGCGCCACGGTCGAGGAGCGCGCGCGGCAGCGCGAGGCGCGAAACGCCGAGCGCTCGCAGCAGTTCAGCCAGTTCGCCTCCGTGCAGCGCGTGATTCCGCCGTTCTGGGTGCCGGTCGGCGCGCAGGCGCTCGCCGAGGGCCGCGTGCTGCCGGCCCTGCTGGGCACGTTCGGATGTCTGGGCATTGGTGCACTGGGCCTGCGGCGCGCGTACCGGAGCACACTCCGCTTCTACCAAGGCCAGTCCGGCGGCAAGGCCGCGGCCGCCGCTGCGCGAACACCTGCGCCATCGCGGCCACTCGCCAAGGTTGGCAGCCTGTTCATCGAACGGCAGTTACCCGGAGTGCCCGAACAAGCGGCGGCGCTCGCGCTGGCGACGTCCCGATCGATGCTGCGCGCTCCCGAAGTAAAGATGCAGTTCGCGACGTCGTTCATCGTCACGTTGCTGGTCGGCGGGTCGGTGCTGTTTCGATCCGGGTCGAGCCTCCCCGAGGCCGCGAAGCCGTTCGTCGCCACCGGCGTCGTGGTCTTCTCGCTGTTTCTGCTGGTGCAGTTTCTCGCGAACCAGTTCGGGCTGGATCGCGACGGCTTTCGCGCGCTCGTCCTGTCGCCGGCCGATCGGCGGTTGATTCTGATCGGCAAGAACCTCGCGTATCTGCCGGCCAGCGCGATCTCGGCGATGGCGCTCTTGATCGTGGTGGCCGTCTGGCTCCATCTCTCGCCGATCGTCTTTCTCGCCACCGTGGTGCAACTCATCGCGGGGCTGCTCGTGGCGGGGCTCGGCGGCAACCTGCTGTCCATTCTCGTGCCTTACCGGATCCAGGCCGGTTCGATGAAGCCGACAAAGATGCCGGGACTGTCGATGCTGCTGCTGGTCGGCTGCCAGTTGACGTTCCCGCTCGCCACGTCGCCGGTGTTCGTGCCGCCGCTGGCGGGGCTCCTGTGGGAGCGGGTGGGAGGGCCGCCCGCGATGCTCGTGAACCTGATGGGCTCGCTGGCGCTCGCGGGCGTCATGGCCTTCGCGTACTGGAAGACGCTCGGTCCTCTCGGGCGCCTGCTGCATCGCCGCGAGACGAAGATCTTGAGCGTCGTGACGGTGGAGGTCGAGTAGTGGCGATGACGCAATCTAGCAATCTGATAATCGGCAATCGGGGAATCGCTTATCTGCACATCGACAATCGACAATCGGGGAATCGAATCGGGCCATCTTGAATCGAGCGATTCCCCGATTCGATTCTCGATTCCCGTTTCCCCGATAGGCCGATAAGCGATTCCCCGATTACCGATTCCCGATTGCCGATGAATGCTTACCCTCCGACCCGCAGCACCTGCTCGCGCGTCTCGCCTTCGGTGAGCGTCACGCTCACAGCGTAGGGTTGCGCGAGAAGCTCGCGCAGAAACACGGGGTCGAACCACTGGCCCGGCGCGACGTCCGTCACCGCGACGACGCGATAGTCGCCCGGCGGCAGGTCTTTCACACTGAAGCGCCCGTCGGCCGACGGGCGGATTGTTTGAATGCGGCGAGACGACGGCGTCCAGAAACGTTGATCGGCGGCGAACGCGATCACCGTGAAGGACGTGACCGGCTGATTCATCTGGTTCTGTAACTGGCCGGTGATCGACGCCATCCGCGGGATGACGGTGATCACGCCCTCGGGCGGGACGATGCCGGGTCCGAGCTCCATCGGCACATCGAGCGTGTCGCGGCCGCCGAAGATCGCCGACCGCATCGGGAGTGTGCCCTGCGAGGGAATCGTCGCGATGATGCGATAGCGGCCCGGCGTGAGGCCGTGCACCGTGAATCGTCCGTCGGCGCTCGTCGGAGTTTCCTGGAGCGCGATCTCGCCATGGCTGTAGCCGACGTGCTGTGCGCGGACGCGGATGCGCGCAAGGCTGGCGCCACCGGGTTCGACGACCACGCGGCCGGAGACGGAGTAGCCGGGCGTGAGCGCGAGCGTGAGGTTCGTGATCGGTTGGTCGGTGACGGTGACATCGGCCATCGCCCAGATCGGCACCTTCGTGGACGCCGCGCGCGTGTCGGCCGGGTCCGTCGCCATCACCTGGTTCATCGGCACGTGCGCCTGCGCCCAGATCGTGTACTCGCCGGCCGCCACCCCTTCGATCGAGAAGCGCCCGTTCGCCGGCGCGTGCAGGTACTTGTCGGTGCCGCTCCCCGGAATGGCCGACTTGTCGCTCAGCACGATCGATGTGTCCGTCGCCGTGTTGCCGGCCGGCAGCCGTCCGCCGGTCCACGTCACGCGCCCCGACACTGACGCGATCGGCGAGAGTTGCACCTGGATGTCCACGCCCGCGCGCTCTTCGGCGATGTCGATGGCGACGCGAGTCGCCGTCGACAGCTGCAGCGTGCCGGGAAAGTACACCGGCACGTACGATTCCTTCGGCATCTGCGGCGCCGGGCCTTGCGCTGCGGTCGTGCGTGCCTGGAGGGCTGCGGCGTCCTGCGCCGAGAGCTCCGCCGACGCGGCGCGCGCCGTCACGACCTGCCGTGCCCGGGTGGCCATTTCTTCGGCCAGCCGCGCCGCAAGGACCAGCTCGTCACGCGGTGAGGCGACGACGATGTACTCGCCCGGAGGCAGCAACGCGATCCGGTAATTGCCGCGGTCATCCGTGGTGGCGACGCCGCCGGCGCCGAGCGTCGGCTCGCCGTCGCGCAGGTTGTACTTCATGGCGCGCATCGAGACACCCTGCATCGGCTCACCGACTTCGTCGGTCACGATGCCGCTGATGACGCCGCCGCGCGGGAGCGTCAGCGCGAAGTTGTCGATGCGCTGGCCGGCGGCGAGTGGAATCGCCAGGCCGGGCTTGCCGGAGCCGGGCTTGTTCTGGCCGTGAATCGCTTCGAGGTAGCCGGCGCGCTGGGCTTTCAGCAAGTAAGCGCCGTCGGCCAGCGCGCTGAACCCAAACCGTCCCTCGAGATCCGTCGTCGCGAGGCCCACGATCGCGCTGGTGGTCGCGTGCTGCAGCGTGACGCGCACGCGCCGCAGGGGGCGGCCGCTGTCACCGGCGGTGACCGTCCCGGCGATGACGCCGGTTCCCGCCGGTTGGGTCGCGAGCGGGGTACCGCGCTGCGATGCGCCGGCGCCTTGACCTGGTTCCGAACCCGAGACCGCGGCCGCGCCAATCGCGCACGCCGCGAGTGCCATGACGATACGGCCGCGAAGCGAGAGGGCAGGCATGAGTCCTCCGTGATGCCGTCTCGAATAGTGAGTCAATCTTCTCTCACGCGGAGACGCGGAGCAGGTCCGACTGGCTCACGCGGAGACGCGGAGCAGGTCGAGGCACGAGCCACGGATCCGATGTGGCTGACGAGCTGTCTCCGCGTCTCGAGTTCGGGCGTGACCGGCGGACCTTCGGTCCGGCGGCCAGAATGGCCGGTCACGCCCTCGCCTCCGCGTCTCCGCGTGAAATCCTTGCCGTTGTCCGAAACTGATCCACTACCGCGTCTTGAGGACGATACGCGACGTTCTGGTCCGATGCTTACCGAACGACTGAAGGCGGTGCGATAATCGGCCGGTTCTTCCGCCTTCGCGTAAAGCTTCGGCGGACCACCATAGCCTTGGCGAAGGTGGTTAGACACCGCCCCGCAGGAGATTGCATGACAACACGATTCAGTAGCGGCGCTCTTCTTCTGGTCGCGATGTTGCTGGTTGCGGCGGGCCCGGCCGCGCAGTCGACCCGCGTGCCGACGATCGACGACCTGCTGTCGGTCACCTCGGTCGGCGGCGTACAGATCTCACCAGACGGCAAGTGGGTCGCCTACACGGTGACGGAGACCGACTTCGCGCAGGACGCGTACGTCTCGCACCTGTGGCTCGCGAATCCCGCGACGGGCCGCCGGTTCCAGGTCACGCGCGGCGACAAGGGCGTCGGCGCGGCGCAGTGGTCGCCCGACGGCGCGTGGCTGACGTTCACGAGCGGTCGCGTCGCCGATCGCAATCAGATCTTCGCGATTAGCCCCGACGGCGGCGAGGCCATTCAGCTCACGAAAGCGGAGACCGCCGTGGGCGCGTTCAACTGGTCGCGCGACGGGAAGCAGATCGCCTTCACGGCCGCCGAGCCCGCCGCGGCCACCGCGAAGGAACGTCGCGAACGGTTCGGCGACTTCGAGGTCGTGCGGCGCGAGTACACGCACACGCACATCTGGACGTTCGACGTCGCCGAAGCGATGAAGGCGCCGGTGGCCGGCCGCCAGCGCACGCGAGGCAAGGCGATGAGCGTGGGCGGATTCTCGTGGTCACCGGACGGCACGCGCATCGCGTTCAGCGCGACCATCAATCCCGATCTGATTCAGGGCAAGACGGCGGACATCCATCTGCTGAAGCTGGCGGACGATCGCGTGACCACGCTGGTGTCACTGCCCGGGCCGGACAACAACCCGCGCTGGTCGCCCGACGGCCGGCAGATCGTTTTCTCGAGTGCGATGGGCGAGACGATCTACTTCGCGAGCAACACGCGGCTCGCCGTGGTGTCCGCCGACGGCGGCCAGCCGCGCTCGCTCACCGATCGGTTCGACGAGAATCCGTCGTTCGTCGAGTGGAACGCCGACGGTCTGTACTTTTCCGGCGCGCAGAAGACCGCGTCGCACCTGTTCCGGCTCGACCCGTCTTCCGGTGTGTTCACGCGCGTGACCGGTCCCGACACGCTGATGGCCGGCGGCTTCTCGATGACGCGCGACGGCCGCCGGATGGCGTTCTCCGCCAGCTCGCCGACGGCGCTCACGGAGGTGTTCGTCTCGGACGTAGCGGCGTTTGCGCCGCGTGCGCTGACCGCGATGACGGATCAGGCGCGCGCGTTCACGCTCGGCACGCGCGAAGTGATCTCGTGGAAGAGCCAGGACGGCACGACGATCGAAGGGGTGCTCATCAAGCCGGCGAACTTCGATCCGGCGAAGAAGTACCCGCTGCTGTGCATCATCCACGGCGGCCCGACCGGCATCGATCGGCCGGCGCTCCTCGCGCCGGACGCGCGGTATTACCCGTCGGACATCTGGGCCGCGCGCGGCGCGCTGATCCTGAAGGTGAACTACCGTGGCAGCGCCGGGTACGGCGAGAAGTTCCGGAAGCTCAACGTTCGCAACCTCGGCGTCGGCGACGCGTGGGACGTCGTCTCCGGCATCGATCACCTCATCGCGAAGGGCTGGGTCGATTCCGCGAAGGTCGGCTGCATGGGCTGGAGCCAGGGCGGTTACATCTCGGCGTTCCTGACGACGTCGACCACGCGGTTCGCCGCGATCTCGGTGGGCGCCGGGATCTCGAACTGGGCGACCTACTACTACAACACCGACATCACGCCGTTCACGATCAACTACCTCGGCGACGACCCGGCCGACGACCCGGAGATCTACGCGAAGACCTCGCCGATGACGTACATCGGGAAGGCGAAGACGCCGACGCTCATCCAGCACGGCGAGCTCGATCGGCGCGTGCCGATTCCGAACGCCTACGAATTGCGGCAGGGGCTCGAGGACCGCGGCGTTCCTGTTGAAATGGTGGTCTACAAGGCGTTCGGCCACGGCATCAACAAGCCGCGCGCGATGCGCGCCGTGATGGCGCACAACCTCGCCTGGTTCAACCACTACATCTTCGGCGACCCGCGTCCGGATCTCTCGATCCTGGCGGTGTCCAAGTGACACGGTGGTCTCTTGGCGCACGACCATGATTCATGGTCAAATGACCATGAATCATGGTCAACACGTCGAGTCCCTTCGGCAGCCAGACCCGCACCCGTGTGCTGCTGGCCCTTCGCCTGCTCGATGAGAGCTACCCGCGCGAGCTGGCCCGGCTGATGAAGGTGCCGGTGAGTGGCGTCCAGATGGCCGTTCGGAGTCTCGCGCGCGACGGCCTCGTCGTGGCTCGCGTCGCCGGCCGGACGCAGCTCCTTCGGCTGAACCCGCGCTACTTCGCCCGTGAGGAGCTGCAGCGATATCTCCTCAGGCTGGCGTCGGCCGACGCGGCGCTCGCGCGTGTCGTGGCGGCGGAGCGACGCCGGCCGCGGCAGCCGGGCAAGCCGCGGTGACGATCACTCGGCGGTCGACGATCGCCGACGTCGCAGCCGTCGTCGCTGAGGCCCTGCGCGACGCGGGTTTCGTCGCGGTGCTCACCGGCGGGGCCTGCGCCACGATCTACTCGGCGGGCGCCTATCAGTCCCACGATCTCGACTTCATCCTTCGCGACGGCGGGAACCGCAAAGCACTGGACGACGCGATGGCCGGCGCAGGGTTCGCGCGCCGGCACGAGCGCTACGTCCACAAATCCACGCGCTTCTATGTCGAGTTCCCGCGCGGTCCGCTCTCGATTGGAGACGACGTCGAGATCAGGCCGGTCGAGCTGAAGGTGGCGCGCGGACGGACGCTGGCGTTGTCGGCGACGGACGCGTGCCGCGATCGCCTCGCCGCCTTCTACCACTGGTCCGACCGGCAGAGCCTCGAGTCGGCGATCGCCATTGCCAGACGGCATCGAGTGAGGATGGCGTCGATCGAGCGATGGAGCGCACGCGAAGGGCACGCGGAGAAGTGTGCGGAGTTCCGAGCGGCGGTCAAAAGCAAACCATGGAGGACATGGAGGAAAGGCGCCTAGCGTTCGCGAGGCAGCGGGACGAAAGGGTTTCAACCTAACGAGTCGTCTCCATGTCCTCTATGAGCTAAGCGATTTCCTCCATGGCCTCCATGGTTCGCTTTGTTCTTACCTCACCGGTGGCGTGTACGGATCCGGTGCGCCCACCGGAATGATCGGGTACTTCTCCGTCGTCGCCCAGAAGTCCGCGACGATCTTGTTGATCGCGCTCACGACCCACGGATTCGCGTCCTTGATGTCCGTTTCTTCCTTCGGGTCGTATCGCAGATTGAACAGCTTCATGCCTTCGGCCGGCGCGCCGGGCTCGGGGATGAATTGATAGTGCAGCTTCCAGTCGTTCCACTTCACGGCGCGTACGATGTTGCCGGGCGCGACGTAGATGAAGTGGTCGCGGTTGGACTTCTTCTGCTTGCCTTCGAAGAACGCGAGCTGGCTCTGGCCGTCGATGTAGCGGTCCTTCGGAATCTCGGCGCCGACGGCGGTGGCGAGCGTCGTGAACACGTCCGAGTTGTGGACGATCTCGTTCGAGACCTGGCCCGCCGGGATGCGGCCCGGCCAGCGAATCATGAACGGCGTGCGGATGCCGCCTTCCATCGCGGAGTTGTAGAACCCGCGCCACGGTCCGGCGGTGCCGCGCCACGGCCGCCGCGCTTCGGCGCCGCCGTCGCTCGCCCAGATGACGATCGTGTTGTTCTCCACGCCCAGGCGCGCGAGCGTGTCGAGAATGACGCCGACGTTGCGGTCCATCTCGGCCATCGCGTCGCCGATGTCGCCGGCGCCCGTCTTGCCGGCGAACTCGGGATGCGGCAGCGATGGGAAATGGATCTGCGAGATCGGGAAGTAGAGGAAGAACGGCCGCCGTGCCTGCACCGCGCGCGTCATGAAGCTGACGGAGCGTTCGGTCGCTTCGCGATCGAGGGTCGCGCGCGTCTCCAGGTTGAACTCCTTCACTGGGCGTGACGCCTCACCGCGCTTACCTTCCCAGATCTGCGGCGTGTCGTTCATCGTGCTCGCCTGCGATTCGTTGCTGGAGTCGCGGATGCCGTACCACTCGTCGAAGCCCTGATTCGTCGGCGCGCGGCCGGCGGCGTCGCCGGCGTGCCATTTGCCGAACATCGCGCTCGTGTAGCCGAGCGGCTGCAGGACTTCCGCGAGGGTCACCTCCCACAGCGTCATGCCGGTCACCGGCTGTCGATAGCCGAGCGTGCCCGATCGCACGCCGTACCGGCCGGTGAGCAACGCGGTGCGCGACGGCGTGCAAAACGTTTCGACGTTGAAGTTCGTGAGGCGCATGCCTTGTGACGCCAGCCGATCGATGCGTGGCGTCGCCACGCCGCGCACGCCGCCGTACACGCCGACCTCGCCGTAGCCCAGGTTGTCGGGATACATCACGACGATGTTCGGGCGCGCGGCCGCGGGTTGTGTCGGTGTCGTGGCTGCGCGGCCTTGCGTCGCAGCGCCGGACGCGACGACGGTGGGTGCGGCGATGCTCGGAAACAACAGGCCGAGAGCAATCAGGCTGCGGTTCAGCTTGAACATGAGGCATGCTACGGCGGGCGCTGGACGAAGAGCAACGGACAAAGCCAGAAGCCAAAAGCCAGAAGCTAGACCAGAGCTTATGAGGAGATTTGCAATGGCAATGACACGGTGCGCGGCAGTGACGAGCTTCGCGATGCTGATGCTGGTGTCAGTGCACGGATCGCAGACGCCGCCGGACCTCTCCGGCACGTGGACCCTCGATGTGCCAGCACCGGCGGCCGGGCCCGGCGGCGGGCGCGGCGGCGGTCGTGAAGGTGGCGGCGGCGGCGGTCGCGAAGGCGGAGGCCGCGGCACTTCGCCCAGTCTCGGCAGCGGCTGGCCCGCCACCATCACGCTCGCGCAAGACGCGTCGTCGCTCACGCTCAGATATCAGGGCTTCGGACGCGGCGACATGCAGCCGCCGACGCGGCTCGTCTACAAGCTCGACGGTACGGAGAGCCGAAACACCGTGAACATCGGCCGTGGTCCGCAGGAGGAAGTCGCGAAGGCGACCTGGTCCGGCGCGACGCTCGTGATCACGAGCACGCAGCGCTTCACGAATCCGCAGACGGGCCAGCCCGCGACCTTCGAGACGAGGCGCGTGCTCACGCTCGAGTCGCCGGCCTCACTCGTCGTCGAGACCTCCTACAGCGGCGTGATGGGCGGCGAGCCGCTGGTGTCGAAGACCACCTACAAGAAAGGCTGACGCGGTCGCATGGCGCGCGACCGTCCCTCCGTCGAAGCCCGCAGCCAGGCTCTGCCCAAGGAGCTGTCGCTCATCGATCTGGTGAGCGCGCAGATCCTGTTCATCGTCGGCCTGCAGTGGGTCGGCGTCGCCGCGAAGCAAGGTCCAGCACACGTCATCTTCTGGCTGATTGCCGTCGCGCTGTTCTACGTGCCGTCGGCGTGCGTCGCGGTCTGGCTGAACCGGGCCATGCCGCTCGAGGGCGGACTGTACCAGTGGGCCAAAATTGGACTCGGGCCGCGCATCGGCTTCGCCGTCGCGTGGAATCTGTGGCTGTTCACGATTCTCAACATGACGAACATCGGCCTGCAGTTCACCCAGTACCTCGGCTACATCTTTGGCGAGCGCGTGGCGGCATTCACGGCGCAGACGTGGGTCGTCTCGGCGATGACGGCGGTCGTCGTTGGCGCGCTCATGACGCTCACGATTGTCGGATTCAAGGTCGCCAGGTGGGTGCAGACCGCGGGCGGCATCCTCATGGTCGCGACGTTCGCGATGGTCATCGCGCTGCCCTGGGTCAACGTCGCGCACGGTTCGCTGGCTGAGTACCATCCGCTGCAGACGGCGACGCCGGTGATTTCCCTGCTCAGCCTCAATCTGCTCGGCAAGATGGGCTTCGGCGCGTTCGGCGGGTTCGAGTACGTCGCGATTCACGCCGGCGAGTGCCGCGATCCGGTGCGGAGCATCACCCGCGCCACGCTCATTGCCGCGCCGATCGTCGTGGCGATGTTCATGCTCGGGACGAGTGCGGTGCTAGGTCTCGTGCCGTTCGACGAGATCGATCTCATCGCGCCGATTCCGCAAGTGCTCACACGGGGATTCGGCCCGCTCGGCGGCGTGGCGGCGATGGCGACGCTCACGCTCATCGCGCTCATGGCGATCCGGTTCGCGCAAGCGAGCGTGAACTTTGCCGGCAGCACGCGCCTGCCGATGGTCGCGGGCTGGGACGATCTCCTGCCCGCGTGGTTCATGCGCTTGAGCGCGCGGTTTCAGACGCCCGCCAACTCCGTGCTGTTCGTTGGCGCGGTCACGTTCGCGTTCGCGTCGATCGGCCTCGTCGGCGTCGGCAAGCAAGAAGCCTTTCAGCTCCTCTGGAACTCCGCGGGGATCTTCTACGGCCTGATGTATCTCGTCATGTTCGCGATCCCGCTCGTCGGGATGCGCGGCGCGGCGACCCGGCCGCCGGCGTGGATTCAGCTCTGCGCCGTGTCCGGGTTTCTGATGACGGCGCTCTACGTCGGCCTCTCGGTGCTACCGATCATTCCGGTCGGCAGCCGCACGGTGTTCGCCCTCAAGATCGTCGGGCTCATCGTCGTGACGAACGTGATCGGTGTGGGGTTGTACGCGGTGAGGCGACGGGGCAGGGAAGTTGCTCACAGCGCTGCAGTGTGAGCAACTTCCAGTGTTCGCTGGGTGTAAGGACCGACTGCACCTCGCGGAGCCGTGAACGTCACTTACACAGAGTAACGTCGGGGTTCATGCAGGTATGGATCAGGATTTCGCACTCACCATGGCGCCCGCAATTCGCTTTCGCAACCTGTTGGCCGTTGAGCTTGGCGCGCACTTTGAACAGCATCAGGTCCTGGATCTTGAATCTCCATAGTGTCGGAGACATCTTAAGAGCCCTTCCGACCTGCTTGGTGTGCACGTTCTTCAGGTCAATCAGAGGAGGAGTAGTGTCGTTGTCGAACGTAAACGTGAGTGTGTCAGTCTTGTTGGCCGTGCACGTGTCGTTGTCCTCCTGGTTCGCCTTTTTGATGACACAGTAGTCGATCTCGATCGAACCCCTCTTGGCTTGCTTGATCTGCGCTGCCGTGACTTTCTCCTCATCGTCCTTCTTATCGACCAATTCGATTCGGGACACCCTGTACCCACTGGTGTACTTCAAGTACTTCCTGCCTGCGTCAGTGACGGGGTCGAACGACGCCTTCGAATCCGTAGCAATGAAGATCGACCCTCCGGCCATGATGATCGGCGCGTCGTCTGTATCGCCCGTGGTGTCTGGCTTCGTGCCAGTCGGGCCAGGCGGCGCGACCGTCTGTGACGGGAAGAGGCGCCCGACCACGATCGCGAGCACCGCCGCGAGTACGACGCTGATGACAATGACTTGAATCTTCTCTCTGGACGACATGATGTGCTCCTCAGCTGGGGGACGAGGTCACTTGCTCAACGACTGAATCTCTCTCTGCAATGCGGCGATGTCAGGTCTGGCCGTGTAGGTCTGCAGATTCGCGGGGTCCAAAGACAACGACGCGAGGAACGCGGCCGCTTTGGCGGCCGCGTCCTTCGCCTGCCGCGGATCCGGCAACGGCCCGCGGCTGAGTGCGCGCGCCTGCAGCGCCCACGCGCGCCAGCTCGTCTCGGGATCGCCGGCCGCGGCGGCTGATTGCGCGACGGCGGCAGCGTCGGCGATCGCGGCCGTCCGGTCGCCCGTCGCGAGCCGGATCTCCGCGAGCCGCAGCCGCGCTTCGGCGATCGCGGAGCGGTCGCCGGCGTTGACGAGCACGTCGAGCGCCGGCTCGCACAGCGGCCGGCCGGCCGCCGCCTGTCCCGACCGCGCCATCGCGACCGCGGCGAGGCACCGCGCGCTCGCGGCTGACTGTGGATTCGTGCCCGTCGTTTCGTACACGCGCTTCGCGAGCGACACGGCTTCCGCGTGCTTGCCGAGGCTCAGGGCGATCTGGGCGCGACGATCCGCCAGCGTCGTGTCGAAAGTCGCGCGCGCCTTCACCTTCTCCAGCTCGCGCTCCGCATCGGCCAATGTGCGGTTCGCTTCGTCGTAGCGGCCAAGGCGCGACAGCACCGTGCCGAGGCCGGTCAGGCCACGCACGACGTTGTCGGTATTGTTCAACGCCGCCGCCGAGGCACGGAATCGCTCGTAGGCCGTCAGCGCCTCCGGCCATCGTGCATGGACCAGATAGAGCGTCGCGATTCCTTGTTCAGCCAGCGCTGCATTAGCGGGATCCGGGATCTTCCGCGCGGTGGCGAGCGCGTCCTCGAAGCTCGCGACCGCGTCGTTGCCGCGGCCGAGATCGCGTTGACTGCGGCCGAGGACCAGCAGGCACTGGATCGCCTCGGTCCGGAAGCCCGCGTCGCGATAGTACGCGAGGGCGGTTGACGCTTCCTTCAGCGCGGCCTCGACCGGCCCAATCGTCTGATGCAGGTTCGCCATGGAGAACAGCGCGCGGGCCTCGGTGCGGCGCATGCCATGCCGGCGCGAGAGCTCGAGGGATTCGCGGAGGCGTGCTTCGGCGCCCTTCCAGTCGCGCTTCGTTTGCAGCACATCGCCATGGCTGACCAGCCCGCGAGCCGCCAGGTAGTTCATGCCGGCCGTTCGCGCGCGTTCGACGCCTTCGGCAGCCATCCGGCTGCCGGTGTCGAGATCGCCCGAGACGTACGCCAGCGTGCTCAACTGCAGCGTCGCCGCGATCTCCTGTTGCTCGCTGGGAATCGCGCGGGCGATGTCGCGTGCCCGTTCGAGCGCGGCACGGGCGCCCGCGGCGTCGCCGTTGCTGAGGAGATAGCCGCGCTGAAGGTAGACCTCGGCTTGCCCTTCGGCATTGCTCAGCGTCTGGTAGAGCGCGAGAGCTTTGTCGAGCTCGGCGGTGAATGCCGGATCCCGCTGACGGCCCAGGATGATCGCCGCCCGCAGGTGCGCGGCGGCGTTCGACGGATCGCGATCGATCGCTTCGCGGTACGCGGTGAGTGCTTTGCCTGGGGCGCTGTTCTTCTCGTGCACCCGGCCGAGATCCACGAGCGCCGACGCCTTCTCGGCGCCGTCGAGTTGTGCGACCAATTGCTGATACACCGACGCGGCGCCCGTGAGGTCGTTCGTGAGCGACCGGTACACCGCGTCGATGTAGAGACCGGCGACGCCGCCCGGCGCAGCCGACCCCGCCGGGACAGCGGCCAGCATGGCCGCGTTGGCCCGCGCGCTGTCGTCCAGCTCGCTCGCAGCTTCCGCCAGGCGCGCATGCGCCAGCGCGAAGCGCCGATCGACGTCCACCGCCTTCTGCAGCATGCGTGCGGCCGCGTAGTAGGTACCGTCGCGGAGCGCCACCGTGCCACGCTGGTACCAGTCCGCAGCTTCCGGCGGCGGCTGGTGCTCCGATCGCCAGAGCGTGAGGGACACGGCGATCGCGACGATCGCGGCCGCGGCAACCGTCGTGACCGTCGCGGACGTCGTGCCGAAAAGCATGGACGTCGCACGACGCCACGCCGATTGCGCCCGCTTCGGATCGAGGCGCTCGAGATCCGTCAGCATCTCGCGCGCCGACTGATAGCGCTCGGCGGGATCCTTGCGCAGCGCTTTCGTCAGCACGCGATCCCATTGCTTGTCCAGCGCGGGCACGCGCTGACTCGCCGGGGCGGGCTCGGTCGTGAGGATGCTGGCAATCACTTCGCGCTTCTCGACCCCGGCGAATGGCTCGGTGCCCGTGAGGCACCGATAGAGCAGCACGCCGGTGGAGAACAGATCGCTGCGCGCGTCGATCGGTCCACCGGACGCCTGCTCCGGTGACATGTACGCCGGCGTGCCGGGCACGGCGCCGGGAACCGTGAGGCCACCCGTCACGGTCTGCGCTTCGCCCGGGTCTTCGTTGTCGGCTGGCTCGGCGTACGGCGCGGCGGCCTTCGCCAGACCGAAGTCGAGCACCCTCACAGTGCCGCCCTCGTCCACCATGACGTTGGCGGGCTTGATGTCGCGGTGCACGAGGCCGTGCGCGTGCGCTTCCTCGAGCGCGTGCAGAATGCCAATCGCGATCGCGGACGCGCGCGCCGGTTCCAGGCGCCCGCGGCGCAGCAGATCTCTGAGCGAGGTGCCGCGCACCAGCTCCATCACGAGAAATGGGCGGCCGTCGGGCGCTTCGCCGTAGTCGTATACCCGCGCAATGTTGGGATGGGCGAGACGGGACGCGGTGCGCGCCTCGTGCTGGAAGCGCCGCAGGAATTCGGATCCGCCGATCTGCGGGGTCGGGAACTTGATCGCGACGACGCGACCGAGGTGGCGATCCTCGGCCGAATACACCTCGCCCATGCCCCCGGCGCCCAGCTTTTCGATGATGCGATAGTGGGAGACGGAAGTGCCGATCACGCCGAGACCTGCGACGAGGTTCGACTCACGCTCACGCTGATTTGACCCTGTGCTGGCGGGCGCAAGTATGTCCCGCCCCCAGGGCCCGTTCAAGGGTTTGCTATCCGCCGACCTTCAACGGCAGCACCGTCCGCTGCCCATCCAGGATCTTCAGCCGCTCTGGCGGGGCCGCCAGAACAATCGACCCGAGCACGTCGGCGGTCAGTGGTTCTCCAGGCTCGATGTCCGTCAGTGCCGCGATGAAGTACTCACCTGCGGGCAGCGCTTTCACCGAGAACGTGCCGTCGCTCGCCGGACGGACGTGCACGACGCGGCGTGACGGCTGCGTCCAGTAACGCTGGTCAGTCGAGAAGACCACCACGAAGTACTCCGGTGCCGGCCGGCCTTTCGTGTCCACGAGCGATCCCGTCAGCTCACTGGGACGGTCGGTGAACGTGACCACGAACTGCGTGAAAGGATCGCCCGGTCCGATCTCGACGGGCGCATCGAACGTGTCCTGCCCGCGCGCGATCGCAGACTTCGGATGCCAGCCCGCCGGGACGCCGGTGAACTGCAGCTGGTACTTGCCAGGCACGATGTTGGCGGAAAAAGTCCGCTCGGGACCGCTTCCGCTTCCGCTTCCGCTTCCAATGACGCTGCCGCTCGTCGCCAGCGCGATGAATGACGCGAACGCGCCGGTCGCAACGACCGAGTACCGGAGTCCAACCGTATTCTCCGGCGGCGTCGTGCCCTCGAATACGACGCGCCCCGATATCAGCAGCAGCGGCCGCACGGTGAGCGGCACATTGAGATCTTGGCCACTCACGACGACCTTCGTTTCCGCCCAGGCCTTGTCGTCGCCTGTCATCAGCGAGTACTCGCCCGGCCCGAGGCCCAACAACCGGTACCGTCCGTCGTTGTCCGTTGTCGTCGACGTCACGCCGTTCAGACCCATGAGGCCGCCAAGCTGCAGGCCGCCAGAGATGACGAGCACGGAACTGCGCGGCACCGGCGTACCGTTCGCGTCGGTGACGACGCCCTCGATCGTCGATGTCGGCACCAACGTCATCGTGAGGTCGATGCCCGTTCGCTCATCGCCGGCGGCGAGCGTCAGCGCCGTGGCGTTGTCCGGGTCCGTCGTGCCGGGATAGAAAACCATCGCCGGCTTCACCGGTGGGCCGGGCGCCGTCATCTCGCCGCGGCCGGTTCGCACTAGTTCGTTGGCGCGGTTGAACTCCTCGAGCGTCATTCGGCGGAACGCGCCGATGTCACCGCGTTGGTTCACCATCGTGGACTGCACCACGGCGGAAACGATGACGTCGCCTGGTGGAAGGCCGTAGAGGCGATACGTGCCGGTGTCGTCGGTGTCGACGAATCCACCGGCGTCACCCGCGGCGCTGTCGATGCGCCGCTCGCCGTTGCGCGTGACGAGCTTGCTCACGCGCACCCGCACGCCTGGCGCGGGCTGTCCGTACATGTCCCGCACGATCCCCGTGACGACGGCGCCGCGCGCCATGCGCAGCGTGACGGCCGTGAGGCGCGCGTCGTCCGCGACGGCGATGGCCGTGCCAGAACGCCCCGGGCGTGACGCGCCGTAATTCGTCGTGAGCCACGCCGACTTCGACGCCGAGAGCGCGTAGCGGCCCGCCGTCAGATCTCGGAAGGCGAACACGCCGTTGTCGTCCGTCGTCTCACTGCGCCGCGGCGCGCCGTCGCTGCTCACGAGCACGACATTCGCGCGGCGGATCGGCTGAGCTGGGCCATCGTCAGAAACCACCGTGCCCGTGATCGACGCCGTGCCCGTTGTTGTGACCCGGCCGGATGCATCGCGCGCGGGTTGTTGTCCGAGGGCCGCGAGGAACGCGACGAGGGTCAGGAAGGACTTCATCGCACAATCACCGGCCGGAGGCCCTGCGTCGCCTTGTCGCCTTCGGCGAGGTGAATTCGCGTCGCCAACTGGCTGAGTGCGGCGAGTCGATTGGGCTCGCGCCAGATCGCGGCCTGTTCTTCCGGGACGGCGATCACGTAGTAGTCGCCAGCGGGCAGATCGGCGAACACGTAGCTGCCGTTCGCGCTGACGCGGACGGATTTCAGGCGTCGGGGATTCAGTCCGAAGTCCTGCCAACCTGCGGGATCCACTGGAAACACGAGCGCGGTGGCGTCAGTTGCCGCAAGCCCGTCGGAGGTTCGCGCCGAGCCCGAGAGCGACGTGAGGCGATCCGTGAAGGTGATGACAACACCGGTCGCCGGTCCCTTCAGGTCGAGCCCGGCGTCGGAGATGTCGCGTCCTTCGTACATCACGGATCGCAGCGCCCATCCCGGCGGCGAGCTGCCGACGCGCAACAGATAGCGCCCGGCGGGAATTCGCGGTGTCGTGAACGTGCCGTCGGCGCCGATTTGCGAGGGTCGTGCCCCGACCTGTTGCTGGGTCACCGACTCGACCACGATCGGCAGTTGTCGCTGGCGCTCGGCCGGCGGAACGCTCGCGCCATCGAAAACGGCGCGGCCGCTGATTGAGAATGACTCGCGCCAGGTCGTGGTGATCGTGAGGTCTTGATTGCCGACGTTGACGGGTTCGGCGAGCCACCATGCATTGCTCGGTGGCCCCGGTCTCCCGTCCGAGGTGAGCGGGGGCAACGAGCCGGCCGCCGTGTTCGCGTGCAGCACGTACTGACCCGGCGGCACACCGAGGAACGTGAACGCGCCCGCGCGATCGGTGAGAGTCGCGGCGGTTTCGAAGCCGATCTGCGCACCGTCCTCCTCGAGAGCCGACGCGGGAAACAGCCGCAACGCCTGGAGCGCGACCGTGCCATCCGGCCCGAGTAGCCGCCCGGAGACGCGCCACGTTGGCATCGGGCGCAGATGGATGTCGGCACCGGTACGCGTTTCGCCCGACCCGACCGCGAGCGTGGGCGCCTGGCGCGCGATCGTTCCGTCTCCGTTGTAGGTCGTGGGATACACCGCGAGGCGGCTGCTCGAGAGCGATGGATTGACCGCGGGCCGAAGTCCTTGCGCGCCGCTCTGCAGCACGAACGGTCCCACGTCCTGGCTGCTGACGAACGGGCCGATGATGCGCAACCCGATCAATGCCGATCCCACCGGTGAGCCGCGTGGTGCGCTGGCAGCTTCCGCCGCGATGTCCGCCGGCAGCGTGGTCTGCACTGCCGGCACGAGCACGATGTACTCGCCGGGCAACAGCCCGCCAATGCGGTACATCCCGCGATCGTCGGTCGAAGCCGCCGCCTCAGCGACGAGCCGGCGATGACCCGCCAGGAACGTGCTGCGCAGCGTCCGCACGCGCGCGCCGACCACCGGCTCGCCCGATTCATCGGTCACGGTGCCGGCGATGGCGCCGAACTTCCACACGCGGATCTTGACGTCGCCGATGCGGCTGCCATCGGTGAGCTCGAGCGGCATCGCATTGCCTTCCGGTCGCAGCCGTCCGTACGCGCCTTCGGCGTACCCGGCGTGCGTCACGGTGATGCCGTGCAATCCGGGTCCGAGTCCACTGAACACGAAGCCGCCGTTCTCGCCGGTCATCACCGGCCGCGGCGGCGTAACGCGCTCGGGTGGCGGCGGGAAAGGAATGGAGAGCGTTACCATCGCGCCGGCGATGGGACGCCCCGACGTGCCGTCAATGACCTGTCCAATGATGAGGCCGAGACCGGTGCGCGACTGCGCGGCGACGGCGCAGGTCAGCGCGAGAAGTGCGAGGAGGACGAGCGGAGCGCCGCCTCGTGACGACATGTGGTTGGCTCGTCCGCAAGAATACTGCGGGAGGTCGTTATCGACGCGTGACTTCCGCCACCCAGATATCTGCCTGCCGATCCTCGAGCGTGAAGAAGATGCGTCCCGCCCCGACATCGAAGTCGGGCCGGATGGAGGGCCGCGCCGGATCGGCGAACCGGACAAGGAGCCGAGGTTTCCCGCCCGTCACGGGCACCGACCAGATCATCGAAATCCTCGAGCGGCCTTCGGCGTCGGCGCTCTTGAAGTACAGCGTGCGTCCATCCTCTGATGCGACGAGGCTGCGCGCCCTCGGATCGCCGGCAGCCGGTCTATAGATTGCTTGCGATGCGCCGCCGTCAGCGGGAATCAACTCGATCCCGCCCTCACGCGGGTAGGCCAGCGTCCGGGCGTCAGGCAACCACACGCCCATGGTCGAAGCGCCATCGCGAACAAGCACCGGCGCGCCCCACTTCCCATCGGTGCGCCGCACGACGAACAGCCGTCCCCGAGCATCGCCGCTCAAGAAGGAATCCTGGTCGACGTAGCTCAACGCAGCGCCATCCGGTGACCACTTCGGGTAGCTCTCGTGTCCGGAGCCGGCGGTAACTGCGTGATCGGCGCCGCCGTCGACGAGCTTCACGTAGATGTCGCGTGAACCCGATCGCCACGAGTGAAATGCGAGCTCGTGGCCGTCGGGCGAGAGATCCGGGGCGAAGTCATCGGCGGGATTGGTGGTCAGCCGTTGTGGCGGTCCGCCCCCGATCGGCATCCAAAAAATTTCGGCGTTGAGATGCAGCGTCGAATCGAACAGCAGCGACGTTCGATCGCGCGAGAGTCGAATCGACTCGACGACCTGATTGCTGCTGGTCAGGCTCTGCGCCCGCGACGTGTCAACCGCCGCGCCCGCCGGAATTGGCAGCGACCAGATGTTCGCGCGTGCCGCGTACGTCACGTATGCGAGCCGGTCGCCGCTTCCGGCGAAGGCAATCGACTGAACGCCGAGACCCGTCGTGACCCGCCGGGGCGCGCCAATCGTTGGCCTCGTGCCATCGACCTCGACGACGTAGATGTCGCGCGGGCCCTCACGATTCGAGACGAAGTACAGATGCCGGCCGTCCGGTGACCACACGGGACTCACGTTCGCCGTGGTTTTGTCGGTGACCTCGGCCAGCGGGCCGCCGGCGGCCGGCGCGATCACGACGGCGCTTGGCGCGATGTTGCCAAACCCCGCGCCCGGCAGAACCGACGAGAGGTTACCGGACACGCAGGCGACCCAGCCGCCTAGCGGAGCATGTACGCAGGAGTGCAGCTGAAACGCGCCAGTCACGAGCGAACGCTCGGTGCCGTCCGGCGCGACGCTCGCGAGCGAGGTATCGCGCGCGATGACGACCGTCTTGCCGTCGGGCGCCCACGCCGCGCTCGTCACCGGCGCCGGCGCGATGCGTTTCGACGTGCCGCCGAGCGACGATGCGACGAATGCGCCGTCCGGCGTCAGGAACAGAATCTGACTGCCGTCGGGCGACCAGCGGGGCTGAAACTCCAACGCCGACCCGCCCTCCGACAACGTGAGCGTGCGGCCGCCGGCCACCGGTCTGATGAAGATCCGCATGCCCGTCGCCTGGCCGGCCGAGTACGCGAGCAGCTTGCCGTCTGGGGACAACGCCGCATCGATCTCGAGGCCGTCGTCGGCCGTGACTTGCGTGGCGGCACCGAGGACGATCGCCGGCGCGGTCGATGAGCTTCGCGGGGAGAACAGATCGTATCGCGATGCGAATGCGAGGCCCACGATGATCAGGCTCGCCACGATCGTCACCCCCACGACCAGGCGGCCGACACTTGGGCGACGAATCTCAGGAGCAGCCGCCGTCGTGACTTGGGTGCTCGTCGTGCCGGCCGCGGAACCAGACAGCGCCTCGAGCGCGAAGGCCACATCGCGCGCGCTCTGAAAGCGTTCGTGCGGATTCTTCTCGAGACAGTGCCGGACGATGCGATCGAGCGCGGGTGGCACGTCGGCACGAAGCCCGGCGAGATCGGCCGGCTCGTCGCGCAGGATCGCCGTCATCGTCTCGGCCGGTGTGTCGCGCTGGAACGCGCGGGCGCCGGTCAGCATTTCGTACAGCACGGCGCCGAAGGCAAAAAGATCAGCGCGCGCGTCGACGGTCTGACCGCGCACCTGCTCCGGCGCCATGTATCCGACGGTGCCGAGCACCACGCCGTCGCCGGTCACCGCACCCGCCGTCTCGGACTCGGTGGACGACACGATCGGCCGCGCGAGACCGAAGTCGAGAATCTTCACCTGCCCGTCCTTCACCAGAAAGATGTTTTCCGGCTTCAGGTCGCGATGGACGAGCTCCTTGGCGTGGGCCGCGCCCAGCCCGCGCGCGATCTGCACGGCCCAATCGATGGCTTTGCGGATCGGCACGGGACCACGCTGCAGCCGGACGCGCAGCGTCTCGCCGTCGAGCAACTCCGTCACGGCATAGAGCCGGCCCTCGTGCGATCCAGTGTCGAAGATCGCGAGGACGTTGGGGTGAGAGAGCGCCGCGACCGCTTGCGCTTCGCGCTCGAAGCGGGCGCGCCGATCGGCGTCGCGTGCGACGTCGTCGGGCAGGACTTTGACGGCGACGTCACGCTGGAGCCGCGCGTCACGCGCGCGGTAGACCTCGCCCATGCCGCCGGCGCCGATGGGCGCGACGACTTCGTAAGGGCCAAGTCGGGTTCCTGCGGTGAGCGGCATGGGATCGGAGGTCCACATTATTCACTGCGCGTGGGGCCCCACCCCCACGCGCGGCGGCTCGTCTCGCTACGCTCGCTCGCCGCAGCCGCGGGCGCTCATGCCGCCCGCGCCGATGGGCGCGACGACTTCGTACGGACCGAGACGGGTTCCGGCGGTGAGCGGCATGGGCGAGGCTGGGGCATCGTAGCGTCGAACGGACCAGCCGAACTTGGAACTCGGAACTTGGAACTACCGACGCTGTTCCTTCACACACCTGAACCCGAGGTGATTACTTCCCGATCCCTCATCGCCCTTGCCCCTCGTCCCCACCATGTAGCGCGAGCAGTACTCATCGGTGCAGAGGAACGAGCCGCCGCGCTGCACGCGTGATTTCGCGCTGGGCTCGGCGGGATCGAGAGGCGAGTCGGGACCGCGTGGATTCCGCGCGACGCCGGGCTCGGCCGCGAGCGTGGCGTAGTAGTCCGGCCGATACCAATCGCTGACCCACTCCCAGGCGTTGCCGGCGATGTCGAAGAGTCCGTACGCGTTCGGCGCGTACTGTTTGACTGGCGCGAGACCGGCAAATCCGTCCGCCCCCGTGTCGGTCTTCGGAAATTGCCCCTGGTGCGTGTTGGCCACGAATGCGCCGTTCACTTTCAGATCGTTGCCCCACGCGTAGAGCTGACCGGTGACGCCGCCCCGTGCCGCAAATTCCCACTCGGCTTCCGTCGGCAGTCGCTTGCCCGCCCACGTCGCGTACGCTTCGGCATCCGCGAATGCGATGTGCACGACGGGGTAGCGATCGCGTCCCTTCAGATCGCTGCCCGGTCCCGCGGGACGACGCCAGCTCGCGCCGGCGACGTAGCGCCACCACTGCAGCGGATTCGTGAGCGTCACCGATTGGGCCGGCGGCGTGAACACCGCCGATCCCGCGACGAGGCTTGCGCGCGGCACGCCAGGCACTTCGTCAGCCGACGGCGCCCGCTCCGGGACGGTGACGTAGCCGGTGGCCTTCACAAACGCCGCGAACTCCGCGTTCGTCACTTCCGTCGCATCCATCCAGAAGCCGTCGACGGCGACGCGATGAATCGGCTGTGCATCGCGCGTCACGCCCGGCACCTGACAGAACGCTTCGCCCGTGTCGTCGCTGCCCATCGAGAACTCGCCGCCGGGAATCCAGACCATGCCCGGCGGTGCGGGTGACGGTGCGGGTGACGGGTTGGGGATCGTGGGCGTGAATGCGGTGCGTCCAGGCAGCGCTTCGGGGACACCGTGCGGTGCTTCGGCGGATCGGTACGTCACGTACGCGATCGCCGCGACGAACGCGATCGTCAGGACGAACGAAATGGAAGAGCGGGACACGGGAGGGGATTGTCGTCCTTCGGGGTTCAAGGGTTCAAGGGTTCGTGGTCTATTAAAGGTCACGGCAGCTGAGGTGAACCATGACCAACCTGTATCCACGGCGATGACTCTTGTCGCACGGTCCAGGGTTCTTCTTCTGGCGCTGGTGGGGACTTCGATCCCGGTGGGAGCCTGTTCAGAACCCGCGCCGAGGGCGGCCCTTCTCGGGACTGATGTCAACGCCGGGCCGGAGAGCGTGGAGCTTCGGTTTGCGGCGATCGTGGCTCCGGCGCATGAGTGGAGCGAGATCCTCATCGAGATCCCCGGGCTCGACACGCGACTTCCCGCGGACACACGTCTCGCTCTTCAAAGTGGCGTCAGGCTCGATGTCTTCACCACACTCATCGACGTGACAGGGCGAGAGCTGCCACTGTCTGAACCTTCGCTCGTACACTTTGGCAGTCGAGCGCTCTTGAGCATCTCGATGCCCGCGTTGCGGCCTGCGACGGCAACGATGACATTCTCCGGACTGCGGTTGCGCGGCAACGTGCCATTTCGCGCCGATAGAATCATTTGGATGTCATATGACGCGACGCGCTACAAGGCCGGGGTTGCTTTTCCCCCTGAATCGGTCTTGAAAGACCGGTGAACCCTTGAACCCTTGAACCTTTGAACCCTGAACCTCAGCGCTTGTACAGAAGATGCATCCGCTGCGCCCGCGGCACCCACTTCGCCAGCCACTGTCCTTCACGTAACCACCCATCGAGCAGATACGACCGTGAAAGCAGCCGTTCGTAGCCGGCCCGTTCGATGTCGTCGGCCGTGATCTGAAACCACGACTGGCCGATGTCGTCGTCCCAGAACACGAGCGTGCCTGCCGGCGACTGCTCGAGGATCTTGATATTGCCCGCCCGGTCGGCGTACATCGGCGGCCGCGTCAACGGATCGTGGTCGAAGAGCACGTTCATGTACGCCTGACTCCAGATGAGCCGCGCGACGTGCCGCGGATGCTCGCGAAACCACGCGTGCATGTCGGCGACGGCCCGCGCGTCACGGCCGTAGAACCCGGCCATGCTGGCGTAGAACACCGTGACGATCGCCGAGACGGCGAGCGTCGTCGCGCCGAGCGCCATGCCGAATCGTGGCCGCGCCGGCACGAGACGCGCGGCAATCGCATTCCAACCGACGAGCGTGAGGATCGCGATCGCCGGCGAGACGCACACGAAGTAACGCGCGTAGCCGGCCGATCCGAACCATCCCGACACGCGCAAGAACGTGTGGACGACGAACAGCACGAGAATGGGTGAGGTCAGCGTCCAGAACTCGCGTCGCCGCAGCGAGCGGCCGAGGCCGGCGAGGAACGGCACCAGCAGCACGAGCCCAGCAATCTCCGGCAATCGCGCGAGATAGATCCAGATCGGACCGACGCCGTACGTCGCGTCGAGCCCCCAGTTCCCCGGCCAGGTGCGCCGGATGTACAGCGGGTCGCCGGTAATGAGGAGAGCGGCCAGCCACCAGAGCAGGGCGCCGGTGGAAAGAAGAGCCACTGTCGACGCCGGGGGTCGACGCGGAGCATTGGTTTCGACCCCCGGCGTCGACCCAATCACCCACGCACCCCACAGCACTCCCAGAAAAAATCCCTCAGGCCGCACCGTGACGAGCAGGGACGCGACGAGCATGCCGGCGACGGTCCGGCCGGCCGTGTGCAGCCGCAGCGCGATGACGAAGAGCAGCGCGAACAGCGGCTCCGTCATCGTGTCCGCCGAAATCATGAAAAACGACGGCTGCAGAAAGATCAGCGGCACTACGAGCCATGCGCGTTCAACTCGAAACGCCTCGGCCAGGCGGTACGTCTGATGCGCCGTCGCGAGCGAGATCGCGAGCGTGAAGATCTTCGCCGCCGGATATCCGAGCTGCGCCGGAAACGAGTAGAGCAGCGTGAAGAGCGGGCGATTCCAGACCGTGACGAACGTCTCCGGATGCGCCCACGCCCAGCGCGCCGCCAAGTAATGATGACCGGCGTCCTGTTGATAGCTGTCGGGGGAGAGGACTGAAAGCGCGACGCCGGCGGCAGCGGCGAGCGCGAGGGAGACTCGAACGCTCACGTGCTGAGCGTGACCGGCAATTTCGGTAGCACCTCACCAAGTCCACGAACCGCGCTGCCAATTGCCGGCGCAACGCACACAATCGGAGTCTCGCCCGCGCCCGCCGACGGCAGGTCCTTCCGATCGACCAGCACGACCTCGATCGGCGGCGTGTCCTTGAAACGCGGCACGCGGTACTCCGCCATCGTGCCGTTCAGGATCTTGCCGTTCGCGAACCGAACCGCCTCGAACAGCGCGCCGCCGAGACCTTGCACGATCGATCCCTCGACCTGGTTGTGCAGCCCGTCAGGATTCACGATCGCGCCGCACTCGAACGTGACGACGATGCGCGTGACGACGAAGCCGCCGGGCGCCTTCGCGACTTCGGCCGCCGTCCCGACGTAGCTGCCTTTCTCCGTGCCGCACGCGATCCCGAGCGAGCGGCCCGGCTGCGACGGTTTCGGCCAGCCGATGGCTTTCGCCGCGGCGTCGAGGACGGCGCGCATGCGGACGTTGCCGGGCTCGCTGTCGCTGAGATTCGCCCGTCGAAACGCGACCGGGTCCATCCCGGCCGCGCGCGCCAGGGCGTCCATGTGCATCTCGCGAGCGTAATGATTCGCGGTGGCCGCGAGGCCGCGATAGGAGCCCTGAGGCAGCGGCGAATCCGTCTGCCGGAACGCCACGCGCCGCGACGTCACGACGTACGGCGTGGGCAGGCCGGAATTGCCGGAGTTGAAGTTCTCGAACTCCCAGAACGTGAGCCGGCCGTTGCGATCCACGCCGGCCTTGACGTCGATGACGCCGCCCGGGCGGAAATAGCCCCACATGAATTCTTCGTCGCGGCGATACACGAGCCTGACGGGTTTGCCGGCGCCGCGCGCGATCCGCGCGGCCTCGACCGCCTGGTCGGCCGTGTGCTTGCCGCCGTAGCCGGATCCCATGTCCGGCACGATCACGCGCACGCGATCCTCGCCGAGGCCGAGCGCCGATGCGACCTGGGTTCGCACGCCGAATGGACGCTGCGTGCCGGTCCAGACGGTGACCTTGCCGTCGGTCCACTCCGCGACGGCGGTTCGTGGCTCGAGCGGCACGTGCGCGATGTAGGGGATTTCGTACGACGTCTCGACGACGTGCGCTGACGCCGCGCGGGCCGCAGCGAGATCGCCGGCGCTTTGTGGTGCGCCGCCGCCGCGGCCGCCACCCGACGCCGCGCTCGCCGTGTTCTTGAAGTGCGCGTACACGGTCTCAGACGTCGGCTGCTCCGGCGCCGCGGTCCAGTCGACTTTCATCGCCGCTGCGGCGCGCCGCACAACGCGCTCGCTGGGTCCGACGACGGCGACGAGATCGCCGTCGCGAATCACGCTGACGCCCGCCAACGCGCGCGCGCCTGCGTCGTCCACCGTCTTCGGCTTCGCGCCGTACGCCGGCGGCCGGATGACCTGGCCAATCACCATGTTCGGCCGGACGATATCCGGCGTGAACGTGTGGCGGCCGGTGACGATGTCGCGGCCGTTGACCTTGGGCACGGCGGCGCCGCGCAGGACCCAGCGATCGCGCGCGGCGGCGTCCCCGGTCACGCGTCCCGTGAGCTTCCTGCCCGCGGTGAGCTCGCCGTACGAGGCCGTGCGGCCGTCGCTCGCCCGCACCTGGCCGGCATCTGCCGTGAGCGACGCGCGATCGACCTGCCACTTCGTGGCCGCGAGATCGATCAGCATCTCGCGCGCCGTGGCCGATGCGCGCGCGACGAGGGGCGCCATCGCCGGCGTCGTCCTCGATCCGAATGTGCCTTGATCGAACGGCACGAGATCCGTGTCCGCCATCACGAACGTGATGGCGCTCATCGGCACGCGGAGCTCGTCGGCGACGACCTGGCTGAGCGACGTGCGCGCGTTCTGGCCGATTTCGACTTTGCCGGTGAAGGCCGTCACGCGGCCGCGCTCGTCGACGTGGATCCAGGCTTGAAGCTCGGAGGAGACCTGGCCGGCGCCGCCGCGGCCGGACTCCTGCTGCGCGTCAACGTCAGCCGGCAACGAGGCAGCGACGAGCAGGCCGCCGCCCAGTGCGCCGAAGATCTTCAGGAAGTCGCGGCGATCGACGTCGAGACAGAGCGGCTCGAACTGATAGCGCGCGGGCGCGTCAAGCTCGTAGCGTTCGGGCTCGAGGATCATGACTCGCTATCCTCGCGGCGGCTGAGGGCTCCGCGTCCTTTCATTCGTCTGGCAGCGTCTTTGATCGCCGCGACGATGCGCGGGTACGTGCCGCAGCGGCAGACGTTGCGATCCATCAGCCGCGCGATGTCGGCGTCGGTCGGGTCGGGCGTCGTGTTGAGCAACCCGATCGTCGCCATCACCATGCCGGGCGTGCAATAGCCGCACTGGAATGCTTCGGCCGCGATGAAGGCTTCCTGCACGGGATGGAGGCGTCCGCCGTTCTCGATCGTTTCAATCGTGTTGATGGCGCGTCCGGAGACCGCGCCGAGGCGTGTGACACACGAGCGCGTCGGTTGTCCGTCGATCATCACGGTGCACGCGCCGCAATGGCCTTCGCCGCATCCGAACTTGCTGCCGGTGAGTTTGAGATCGTCGCGGAGAACGAAGAGGAGGCTGTCGGCGGGCTCGCCGTCGATACGGTGGGACTGGCCGTTCACCCGGAGCGTGAATTCCGGCATGGAGAGATAGTAACGACGCCGGGGATCGCTTTCCCGAACAATCTTTCGAGAAAACGATCCCCGACTGAGTGCTTTCGTAGGGCGGACCTTCAGGTCCGCCAACCTTAGATCAAGCCGTTCAACGTGCGCAGCGCACGCACGCGAACCTTACGGCTGGCGGGCTTCGCCTTGATCATGATCTCTTCGCCCGTGAACGGGTTGCGGCCCTTGCGCGCCGACGTGGCCGGCTTGTTCACCGTGCGGAGCTTCATGAGGCCGTTGAAGTTGAACTCCCCGACGCCCTTCTTGCTGAGGTCGGCCGCGATGAGGGCCGTGAGCGCCTCGAAGACTTCCTTGACCTGACGGGGTTTCAACTCGGTGCCGGCGGCAATCTGCCGGACGGTGTCCCCGCGCGAACGACGCTTGTTGGAGGGCGAGGGCTTGAACGGCTTCTTCTTCGCGATCTTGGCCATGTGAGAGGTTCCTTTCGAAAAATGATTGGGAAAACAGCGTGTTTCACCGGCAAAAACGCACGCCGGCCGAAACGCGCGCGACAGTGTAGCGCGAATTCCAGCGGATTCGTGCATGGAAACCCGAAAAAAATGCACGAAACACCGAAAAAACACGCGCCATCTGACGCCGCAAGTGTGGCATCGTACAGGTACGGCTCAACAGCTCGCGGCAACGGAGGTGCGACATGACACCGATCGCCGCCCAAGTGGTTCGAACTTCGATAGGGGCGCTTGTCGTTGCGGCCGGCGTGAGCATCGGCGTCTACGCATCCCGAGCCGTCGGGCTCCCTGCCGCGGAACCTGACATCACATTCATCACCACGACCATCACCACGGCCGCGCAGGCGGAGCCGCAGACGGTACCGCCGCCGGCATCTGGAAGCGCGCAGGAGCCGGCTGAACCGGCGCCGGCCATTGAGCAACTTGAGCAAACCGCCCCGCCCGCGGACACCGGGCCCCCTGCCGCGAACGCACCATCATCAGCAGCATCAGCAGGATGCGCCGGTACGCAGCCCGGCCCGAACTGGATCTGCATCGATGGCGAATGGATCCTGCCGGGCGCGCCGCCAGCCGTCGATCTCTACAATCTCGACGACATGGCGTCGGCCGCCGATCTCGCGCTGCTACCTGGCGCCGGCGGAGGACTGGGCGGCTCGAGCGCGTATCGGCTGCCCGGCATGGCCGCGTGCACGTTTCCTCAGCCGGGGCCATCCTGGGTGTGTCGCGACGGATCGTGGGTGAAGAACGGCGCGAACGGAAATGGACCGGTCAACGGCAACGGTAGTGATAGCCAGACACCTGGCGAATACGGCAGTCAGAACGGCTGGCTGAACCGGGGTCCGGGTTTTGTCGCCGCCGCGTCGTATGGCCCGGCGTGCCAGTCGGCGCAACCGGCCAGCAACTGGCGATGCCACAACGGGACGTGGATGCCGGCCCTGCCGGGCGCGTCGACACAGACGACGTACGCCAACTGGACCAGCGTGCCCGGTGGCCCGCCCGCCGCGAATCTCGCGTACCAACCGGTGAACGAGGGCTACATCGTGCCGCCCGGCACCTGCGTCGCCGCCTCGCCCGGCGCGAACTACGCGTGCGTGAATGGGGCTTGGGTTATTAGATAGTCCGAAGGGTCCGACGAGTCCGGCGGCGGTGGTTTCCGTGGAGGTTCGGGGCGGGGCCGGTGCGGCGGACGTTTTCGACCCTTGCCGAATCTGAGTTGGGTGTCGCGCAGGTTTGTGGTCGCGTGCTCGCACGCCTGGCCGAGTTCTATCGCGTGTAGGCAGGCATCGGCGGTGAAATAGCCGCGGTCAATCCCGTCATTCACTCGAATCGTCGCCTCCTTGAGCGACGACAGCGCGTACGTCAGGAAGAGTGCGAACGAACGCGCGCCATAGCGGCGGAACCCCTCGCCGATGTCAGATTCAATCGAACTGGCGGCGTCGAACAACTGGTCGCGATACTTGAAATCGCGCCTCGCCTCCGGGCTCGACTTCACGATGCGATACACCTCCAGCTTGAATCGGTGCGCGTACTGCCACGCACGGAATTCCTCGACGTTTCTGACTCCCATGTCTCACGAAAGGAGCAAGGGGCATGCCCGTTCCACGCGTGAGCGATTTCGGCGGGTGACGCAGAAACGTTGCAGTTTCTGCGCGATCTGACTCGCGCGCGACGTCGCAGATTCTGCGACACCAGACTCGTCGGACTCTTCTTACTCTTAGATCAATTCCTCGAGCCTTCCGACCAGTCTGCTGAGTTGATCGACAACCGCCTGTATCGTCGCCGGCACGCTGAGATCGATGCCGGCGCGCCTGAGCAGGGTCATCGGGTGGTCGCTGCCGCCGGCAGCGAGCAGCTCGAGATAGCGCTCGCGCGCGTCGCGGCGCGCGGCGTCGGATCCTTCACGGATTTCGCCGGCGAGCTTCGCGGCGGAGGCGAAGCACGTGGCGTACTGATAGACGTAGTACGGCGAGTTGAAGAAGTGCGGGATGCGCGCCCACGTGATGGGCGTGAGCGGCTCGGTGTCCACGGCATCGCCGTAGTACGCGTCGAAGCGCTCCTTGTAGAGCTGATTGAGCACCTCGGCGGTCACGGGCTCCTCCTGCTCGACGCGCATGTGCACGGCCTGCTCGAAATCGGCGAACAGGACCTGCGAGTAGAACGTGCTCGTGATGTTGTCGATGGCGTGCTGCAGGAGGACGATCGACTCGTCGCGGTCGGTCGCGCGCGCGAGCAGGTGCTCGAGCAGCAACGCTTCGTTCAGCGTCGACGGCACCTCGGCGACGAAGATCGTGTAGTCCGAGTAGACGAACGGCTGCCGCTCGTGCGAGAGCATCGTGTGCATCGAGTGGCCCATCTCGTGCGCCAGCGTGAACACGTCGTCGAGCGTGTCGTTCCAGTTCATCAGCATGTACGGGTGCACGCCGTACACGGACGCCGAGTAGGCGCCGCTGCGCTTGCCGTCGTTCTCGTAGACGTCGATCCAGCGCTCTTTGAATCCGCGCCACATGCGCGCCTGGTACTCCGTGCCGAGCTGGGTGACCGAGTCGACAATCGGCGCGAGGACGTCGTCGTAGCTGTAGCGCCGGTTCCACTCGATGATCGGAATCGAGAAATCGTACGGGCAGTAGCGGTCGAGCTTCAGCGCGCGGCGGCGCAGCCGGTGGTAGCGGCGCAACGGTTCGACGCCCGCGCGCGTCGTCGCGATCAGGTTGTCGACGACCGAGCGCGGAATGTTGTTGCCGTGCAGCGCGGCGTCGAGGGTCGTCGGGTAGCCGCGCGAGCGCGCGTGGAACCAGTCGCGCTGGCACACGGCGTGGTACAGCGTGGCGTACGTGTTGAGATTGCTGCCGTAGGTGCCGTAATGCGCGAGGAACGCCTGGCGGCGATCGTCCTGATGGCGATTCGTCGCGAGCACGGCGCGGTACTGGCCGTACGACATCGTCAGCTTCTGGCCGGTGCTGAGCGTGATCTCGGGAAACTTCGCGTCGGCGGTCGAGAGCGACAGGTACGATTCGCTGGGTGAGCCGGACAGCCGCGCCGACAACGAGAGCAGCCGCTCGCCCTGCTCGTTCAGCACGTGCTCCTGCTGGCGGTAGACCTCTTCGATCGCGAAGCGGTACCGGTCTAGATCCTTGTTCTCCGCCATCCAACCGCGCACCGTTGCGAGCGGAATCGTCAGGAGCTCCGGGCTGAACCACGACGCGCTCTCCTGCCAGCGCGCGAGCAGCGCCTGCACCTGCTGCTTGCGCGCGTTGATCTTGTTGTCGCGCTGGTCTTCGTCGTACTTCAGCGACGGATAGAAGTAGACGCGGTAGGCGAGCTGGCCGAGCTCGTCGTTGAGCTGAAAGGCCGCGAGCAACGACGTGGGCCCCGTGGTCAGTGTGCCCTTCAGCGCCGCGAAATCGGCGATCCGGCGATCGAGCCCGGTCCGGGCGCGCTCCCACGCGTCCCAGTCCGGGTAGATGTCGCTGAGGTTCCACTTGTGCGCGTCGTCGATCTGCGCGCGGTCTCGCGGGCGGGCCGGTGCGGCGGTAGACATCCCTGCATTCTATGGAATTTGGGGATTTGGTGATTTCAGGACTGGGAGATTACGGATGTCGATTCCGCGGCCGTCCTGAATCTCCCAA
>Ga0137427_10000027_pt1 | contig 73648 bp, 63 predicted proteins | sample EasRivERMZT700_2_FD_102309 | JGI IMG/M metagenome (GOLD analysis project Ga0137427, IMG submission 102309) | Soil microbial communities from meander-bound floodplain in the East River, Colorado, USA - East River MetaG ERMZT700_2 | ecosystem: Environmental > Terrestrial > Soil > Floodplain ...
CCCGGCTACAACGAGGGCGGCGTCATGAAAACGACCGACGGCGGCCGCACGTGGACCGATGCCAGTCAGGGTTTGCCGGACGCGAAGTTCCGCGGACGCATCGGCATCGACATCGCTCGATCGAATCCCGACACGCTGTACGCGCTCGTGGACAACTACGAGGAAGGACGCGGCCCACAGGCGAACGAGCGCGACGCGTACGGGCGCCCGATCACCAACGGCCGGATCAAGTCCGCCGAGATCTACCGCACGGACGACGCCGGCAAGACGTGGACTAAGACCAGCGAGAACAACAACTTCATGATCCAGCACTCCGGCACGTACGGCTGGGTGTTCGGCCAGATGCGAGTCGATCCGACCGACGAGAACACGATCTACACGCTCGGCCTCGGCCTGAACGTGTCGCGCGACGCCGGCAAGACGTTCAGCTCTCTCGGCGGCATGCACGGCGATCATCACGGCCTCTGGATCGATCCCGCGAACCCGAAGATTCTGTACAACGCCAACGACGGCGGCTTCTATCAGACCGACACCGGCGGCGTGCCGCCGCCTCCACCACCCGGCGCCGAGCCGGCCCCGGCGGGTCGTGGCGGCCGCGGCAGCAACGCCGCGAGCGCCTGGAAGTTCGCGGTCTCCGTCAACACGACGCAGTTCTACAACGTCGCGCTCGACACGTCGACGCCGTTCCGGGCGTACGGCTCGATTCAGGACATCGGCAGCATGCGCGTGGCGATCGACCTTCGCGAGAGCCGCACGATCGCGCCCCAGGCGTTCGAGGGCGCGCCCGGTGGCGAGGGCTCGCATCACGCCATCGATCCCACCAATCCGAACATCGTGTACACGCACGGGTTCTACGGCAACTTCTCGCGGACCGACGTGGGCCAGGCGGCCGGCGGCCGTGGCGGGCGGGGCGGCACGAACATCCAGCCGACCGACCCGGACGCCGAGCTGCGCGCGCAGTGGATGGCGCCGTTCTTCATTTCGCCCCACAACTCGGCCGTCGTCTACGCCGGCTATCAGTTCCTGTTCAAGTCGACCGATCGCGGCGATTCATGGAAGAAGATCAGCGGCGATCTGACGCACAACAACGCCGACGAGATGCTGCCGAAAAACTCGAGCGCGATTCCCTACCAGACCATCGTCACCATCGCCGAGTCGCCCAAGAAGCAGGGGCTCTTCTACGTCGGCTCGGACGACGGCCGCGTCCATACGACGATTGACGACGGCAAGGAGTGGGCGGAGCTCACCAACCGGCTGCCGGTACGCCGCTGGATCTCGCGCATCATCCCGTCCGAACACGTCGAGGCGACGGTGTACGTCACCCAGCGCGGCCGCGAGGACGACGACTTCGCCGCCTACATCTACAAGTCCGCCGATTACGGCAAGACGTTCCGAAGCATCGTCAACAACATCCCCGCCGGTCCGGTGAATGTCATTCGTGAAGACCCGCGCGATCCGAATGTGCTGTACGTGGGCACGGACTTCGGCGTCTACATCTCGACCAATGGTGGCGGAAAGTGGGATGTGCTCGGAGGGAACTTCCCATCCGTGCAGGTGTCGGACCTTCAGGTCCACACACGCGACCAGGTCATGGTGGTGTCGACGTATGGGCGCGGGTTCTACCTGATCGACATGACGAAGATCCGGTGAAGATCGGCCCGATCCCCGAAGGCTCGATCGGAAGCGCATTTTGCGAGCGTTTCTGCTACGAGCGGTGGCAGAATGGACGGAATTCGTTCCCTCCCCAGATGTGATTTCGACGCCGCTCGTCGCCGTGCGAGGGGTGGCGTGAGCCATCTAGATGCGACTGTCGGACCGTCTCATTGGTTCGCTGGTGCTGGGGGTCACCCTGGTATCGCTGTCGTTCGCCTGGAGCGACATCAGGGCCCGACGTAACCAGCTGCTCGCCGATCTGGCCGGCCGCGCCGCCGCGGATGCACACGGTCTCGAGCAGACCCTGACCCCGCTGGCCGAAGGGCGCATCGATCGCGTCGAGGCGTCCGTCGAACGGTTCCGCGCGCGCGCCCAGGCGGTTGGGCTCATCGTCTACAACTCGCGGCTCGAGCCGATTGCGGCCACCCCAGAGCTGCCGGCGATCGTCCTCACCCGCGCCCTGGCGCTGGCGGGAGAATCCGCGCGAGACGGGCGCGCCTCGGACATCGTCCGCGCCGGCGAACAAGATTTGTTCATCCTCGTCGAGCCCATCCGGGATCTCTCGGGTCTGGATTCCCTGGCGGTCATTCACGACGCGTCGTACGTTCACGAGCAGGTCGCTGCCGCCTGGCGCGATCAGGCCCTGCGGCTGGGCACACAGATCAGCCTGGTATTCATCGTCACGATGCTGCTCGTGCGCTGGAGCTTTGTGCGGCCGCTGGCCCGGACGGCCGCGTGGCTGCGCGAGCTCCGAACGGCCGGCACCGCGGCCGCGAGACCGCTGGCCGAAGGCGAGCTCTTCAAGCCATTGGCGCGCGAGGTCACGCATCTCGTGCAGAGTCTGGAATCCGCGCGCGCGGCCGCGCGCGAGGAGGCGCGGCTGCGCGACGTCGCCGCGTCGCTCTGGACGGCGGAGCGGCTCCGGGCGCACGTCCGGGAACGCATCGCCGAAAGCCCGATGTTCGTCGTTTCGAATCGCGAGCCCTACATGCACGTGCGCCAGGGCGGCAACGTCAGGGTGCTCGTCCCGGCGAGCGGGCTCGTCACCGCGCTCGAGCCGGTGCTTCGCGCGTGCGACGGGACGTGGGTGGCGCACGGATCGGGCGAAGCGGATCGCGAGACCGTCGACACGCTTGATCGTCTCCGCGTACCGCCCGAGCAGCCCGAGTACACGCTGCGCCGGGTGTGGCTGACGAAGGAAGAGGAACAGGGCTACTACTACGGCTTCTCGAACGAGGGGCTCTGGCCGCTCTGTCATATCGCGCATACCCGGCCGGTCTTCCGCGCGTCGGACTGGAGCTGCTACCGCGAAGCGAACCGGAAGTTCGCCGACGCAACGCTGCAGGAGATGCGCGGCGCGACGCACCCACTGGTGCTCGTGCAGGACTACCACTTCGCCCTGCTCCCCCGAATGATCAAGACGGCGCGACCGGACGCGCGCGTGGCCATGTTCTGGCACATCCCGTGGCCGAACGCCGAAGCGTTCGGCATCTGCCCATGGCAGGCCGATCTGATCGACGGCCTGCTCGGCGCCGATCTCATCGGCTTCCACACGCAGGCGCACTGCAACAATTTCCTCGAAACGGTCGATCGCGCGGTCGAGTCGCAGGTTGCGTGGGAGCACTTCACCGCTCGCCGGCACGACCACCTGACGCACGTGCGGCCGTTCCCGATCAGCGTCGCGGCGCGCAAGCCGGGCGCGGCGGCGCCGCCGACCACCGAGGAGGCGCGCGCCGCCGTCTTCAAGCAGATCGGCATGACGAGCGAGTGGCTCGGGGTCGGGGTCGACCGCGTCGACTACACCAAGGGCATCATCGAACGGTTCCGCGGCATCGAGCGGTTCTTCGAGAAATGGACGCACTACGCCGGGCGATTCACCTTCGCGCAGCTCGGGGCCCCGAGCCGCACGGAGATTCCGCGGTACAAGGATCTCCTCAATGAGATGACGTCGGAGGCCGCCCGAATCAACGCTCGTTTTGGCACGTCCACCTGGAAGCCGATCGTCCTGTTGACGCGGCATCACGGGCACGAGGAGATCGACCTCTTCTACCGGGCCGCCGACCTCTGCGCGGTCACGTCGCTCCACGACGGCATGAACCTCGTCGCGAAGGAATACGTGACGGCCCGCGATGACGGCGACGGCGTGCTCGTGCTGAGCCAGTTCACGGGCGCGGCGCGGGAGCTGCGCGACGCGCTCATCGTGAACCCCTACGACACCGAGCAGCTCGCCGACACGCTGCGGCACGCGCTCGAGATGGGCGTGGTCGAGCGCCGCGCCCGCATGGAGCGCATGCGGCGCATCGTCACCGAGCACAACGTGTACCGCTGGGCGGCGACGCTCATCGGCGACCTGGCGGAGATCCGCGTCGACGCGCCGCGCCTGGCGCCACGCTTCACGCCGCGGCGCGTGGAACACGTCGAAGAGGAGGCCGCGCGACTTGCGGAGCCTCACGTCATCACCTGACCGAGCGCCCCGGCACCTGTTCGACGCCTGGCCCGACGTGGCCCGCGTGCTGGCGCGGTCGCAACGGCTCGCGTTGTTCACGGATTTCGACGGCACGCTGACGCCGATTCGGCGCCGTCGGTCCGCGGTGCGGCTCTCGGCGAAGATGCGCGATCTGCTCAGGGCTCTCGCCCGGCGCGGCCACGTGGTCGGCATCGTCAGCGGCCGGGGCCTCGACGACCTGCGCGCGCGTGTCGGACTGCCGGGGGTGTGGTACGTGGGAGCGCACGGTTTTCTGATCCACACGCCCGACCGCCACCGGGTGGTGCTCGTGAGCGCGACCCAGCGCCGGCTGGTCGCACGCGTCGCGCGCCGTCTGGCGATCGACGTCGGCGGCCGCCGCGGCATCGAGATCGAGGACAAGATTGCCACGATCGCCGTGCACCATCGCAACGCGTCGCCGGCGAACGAGCGCGCCGCGCATCACGCCGTCCGCGCGCTCGTCGCCGCCGAACCGGGCCTCCGGCTCGTCACGGGCAAGAAGGTGTGGGAAGTGCTGCCCGCCGCGCCGGTCGACAAGTACCGCGCGGTGAGCTTCATCCTGCGCGCTGCGCGTCATCCGCCCGCCGCCGGCGCGCGACTCGCCGTCTACGTCGGCGACGATGTGGCTGACGAAGCCGTGTTCGCGAGACTGCGCGGACTCACGGTGTCGGTCGGCCGCACCCACGACACACTGGCCAGTTACTTCGTCCGCTCCCCTGCCGAAGTGCGCGAGCTGCTCTCCCGGCTCGATCGGGGAACGCCATGGACGACGAACGGGCGCCATTCCGGTTCGTAGCCGCGTCCTACGTGGTGCTCATCCGGCCCGAGCGGGCCTGGACGCTGAGCGATCTGACGGACGGCCTCCGCACCTGCTCGGACGCATCGCTGTTCCATCACACGTTCCAAAGCCTCGAGCGGCACCACTACACGCGGTTCTCGAGCGACTTCGCGCAGTGGACGCTCGCCGCGTGCAACGCCGCGCCGCTGGCCGAGCACCTCGCGTCCGTCGACGTGCGCGACTTCGTCTCGTTCGAGGATCTGCGGCGGGCGCTGCAGGCGGCGATTCAATCGCATCTCGACGCGTCGCCCGGCGCCGCCACCCGGAACGCGTTCGAGCCCTTCTTCTTCTGCGAGCATCAGAGCGTGGAAGTGCCGATCGGCATGCAGGCCGCGACCCTGCGCGAGCTGGCCGAGGGCATTCGAACGCTCGATCTGCAGACGATTCACCACCACTTCATCAACTCGCGGATCCGGCTGCAGCTCAAGACCAACGACTTCTCCCACTGGATCCGCCACTCGCTCGGCCTCACGGGCGTGGCGCAGCGGCTCGATCGGATTGACATCTACATGAACACCCTCGAGGACCTGCGGCGCGAGATCCTGTCTTCGATCCGATCGGAGATGCACGCATGATCGTCGATCGCGCCGCGGCACCGACGCGCTCACCGTCATTCGGCGACTACGCGCCCATCATCGGCACGGCGGACCTGGCGGCGATTCGCGCGTTCGCGCGGCCGCTCCGGCAGACGACCGCCACGATGGTGAACTCAACGGCGGTGGGCGGCAGTGTCGCCGAGATTCTCAACCGCCTCGTGCCGCTGATGACGGAGCTCGGCATCGAGACGCGCTGGGAGGTCCTGACCGGCGGCGACGACTTCTTCGTGGTGACGAAGGCCTTCCAGAACGCGCTGCAGGGCGGCGCGTTCGAACCGCGGGCCGACTGGTTCGATCTGTTCCTCGCCGTCAACGACGAGAACCGGCGGCGGCTCGTCTTCGACGACACCTTCGTCGTCGTGCACGACCCGCAACCGCTGGCCCTGGTCGAGGCGAGGGCGCTGGTTCGCGCGCACTGGCTCTGGCGCTGCCATCTCGATCTCTCGCGGCCGCACCCCGACGTCTGGGCGTTTCTGCGCCCGTTCGTCGAGCGGTTCGACGGCACCATCTTCTCGTCGCCGTCGTTCACCCAGCAGCTCGGCAACCCGCAGTACCTGATGTATCCGACCATCGATCCGCTGGCGGACAAGAACCGCGAGCTCGAGCCGGAGTTCGTTCAGAGCGTGGTCGAGAAATTCGGCATCGATCCTGACCGGCCGATCGTCACGCAGGTCTCGCGCTTCGATCGGTTGAAGGACCCGCTGGGGGTCATCCAGGCCTATCGCCTGGCGCGCCGGTTCGCGGACTGCCAGCTCGTGCTGGCCGGCGGCGGGTCGAGCGACGACCCCGAGGGCGAGCTGATGTTGCGTGAGGTGCAGGAGGCCGCCAGCCGGGATCCGGACATTCACGTCCTCAACCTGCCGCCGTGGAGCCATCTCGAGATTAACGCCTTGCAGCGCGCGTCGACCGTGGTTGTCCAGAAATCGCTGCGCGAGGGGTTCGGGCTCACCGTGAGCGAGGCCCTGTGGAAGGGCCGGCCGGTGGTCGCGAGCGCCGTCGGCGGCATTCCGTCACAGGTGATTCACAAGGTGACGGGGCTCCTCGTGCACTCGATCGAAGGCGCGGCGTACCAGATCCGGTACTTGCTCGCGAATCCTGGCGTGGCGCGCCGGCTCGGCGAGAACGGACATCAGCACGTGAAGGAGAACTTCCTCATCACGCACAATCTCAAGCGCTACCTGCTGCTGTTTCTGCGGCTCAGTGGAAAGGCGTGAACGGCAGCTTGGGTAGCGCGCACGGCAGGAGATCGTTCGGGAACAGGCCGAGACGATTGCCGCCGGCCATGCCGCCGGCCACTGAGAACGTCACGGTGCGGCCGTCAACCGTCGTGACGGTGGACGTGCCCTGGCCGGCCGCCGAGACCGACGAGATGCCCTGCGCGACCAGAGTTCTCAATTGGTCGGCAGAGATCGCAACCCCGCCCCCGGTCAACGTGGCCGGTCCGTTGATCTGCCGGTAGCCCCCGCCCGATCGAATGAACGTGCTCTTGTCGGTCTGGGGCAACGCCGTTGCGTTCTGGCAGAAGACCGGCCAGCTGCCGTCGCGGCTCAGGTAATCCTCGACGTTCGAGAGGTAATACGCGGACACGGTCGCGTTGCGCTCGCGCAGCCAGGCGCCAATCGCCCGAAGGGCCCTCGGCCCCGAGAAATTCCCGACGACGGGCACGAGGAGGTTGGATGCTTCGAGCGTCTTCATCACGTTGAAGTGCTCTTCGTTCGCCAGATAGCTGCGCGCCACGCCGGCTTTGTCGGTCGCGCGCATCAACGTGGTGTACGTCGCGCCCACGCCGCCCCGGCCGCTGCGACTGGACGTGTAGCCGATGCCCGGACCGAAGCGATAGAAGTTGTTGTAGACGTAGTCGATGCCCTGCAGCTCTTCGTCTGTGAGCGGCAGGCGGTGCGTCTTGACGAGCAGATCTTTGATGCGGCCGAGCGTGCGCTGGTAGTCGGCTTCGACGGGCGCGACGGCCTCGAACGCCTCGAAGAGCGCGGCGGGACCGATGTCCTTGGGGAGATCGGCCGGCTTCGGCCGCGCGAACAGCAGCGAGAGAAACTCCGCCCGATCGGCGGCCATCTCGAACAGGGCCTTGTACATCAAGTGCAAGTCGCGATTGCCGCGCCGGATGTCCAGGATGAAGGCGACGCGCGGCTTGAGCGCCGCGATGTACGTGAAATTCTGTTCTGGTCCGACGCCGAGGTACACGCCGCCCGTGCCGAGCCGCTCGGTGAGCTCAGGGATGACGACCTGAAAGCCCGTTTCGTTCGACAGGAGGTTGTCGGATTGGAACTGGCCGCCGGGCTCAGACAACTCCTGCGACAGCGCCCAGAAGTCCTGGTCCGAGAGGCGGGTGGGAAGGTCCGCCCGCCGGGCGTGCAACGCGGGAGTGGACGCTGCGAGCCCGAGGGCCGCGATCGCACTCGCAATGATCAGACTTGTCGTGAATCGCCGCCGCACGGTCATGAGCATACCTCCGTCACCTACCATTGACACCGCTGATGCCGGAAAGTTTGACTCGCGCCGGCTGTTGTTGGTTGGTGCTAAGGATGTAAAGGATTACTCGGTCTTGACCGGCGCGGCCGCTGCGTTCTGAAGCGCGGCGTGCAGCGTGTGCCAGGCCAGAGAGGCGCACTTCACACGCATCGGGAACTCACGGACACCCGCGAAGACGGCCAGCTTGCCCAGCGCGTCCTCGTCGACGGGCTGGTCGATCGGCGTCCTGATCATCGCGTGGAAGCGATTGAAGAGGCTATCGGCGTCGGCGACGCTCTGCCCTTTCACGGCGTCGGTCATGAGCGAGGCCGAGGCCTTCGAGATCGCGCAGCCCGAGCCCTCGAACGAGATCCCGGCAATGCGATCGCCTTCGATACGCACGTAGAGCATCAGCTTGTCGCCGCAGAGCGGGTTGTGCCCCTTCGCCGTGCGGTTCGCATCCGCGAGCGCGCCGAAATTGCGCGGCCGGCGGTTGTGGTCCAGGATGAGTTCCTGGTAGAGGTCGGTGAGCTCAGACATTTGTTAATGGGTGATTGGGTGAGTGTGTGATTGGGTGAATGGACATCTCTCCATCACACATTCACACATTCACGCATTCACCCACTCACCCATTCTCGTGAGCGCATGTCAGAAGAAGCCAAGCGAGAGCTTGGCTGCTTCTGACATGCGATCTTTGGACCACGGCGGTTCCCAGACGATCTCCACCCACGCCTCTTTGACGTCGGGGAGCGCCTTGACCTTGTACCGGACTTCGCTGGGAATCTGCTGCGCCGACGGACACGCCGGGCTCGTCAGCGTCATCCGCACGAGCACCTTGCGCTCGGCGTCCGCGATGATCTCGTAGATCAGCCCGAGCTCGTAGATGTCGACCGGAATCTCCGGGTCGAACACCGTCTTCAAGACCTCGACGACCTTCGGCTGGAGATCGGCGGTCACGGCGCGATCGACCGCTCCAATCTCAGGCGTCTCGCCGGTCGGCTCCGGATGCGGCTTCGTCAGCGCGTCGACGTTCCAAGCCTCCGGCGGCGTGAACGGCGTCGGAGACGCTGGCGCCGGCGTTTCCGGCACCGCCGCCGGATGCGGCGTGCCGTTCATCGCGGCGGTCCGTTCATTACCGGTGGACGCGTTCGGCGCCGGCACCGGCGCCTCGTCCTTCTTACCACTGAGAAACGAGAAAAGGCCCACAGGTCAACCCAACAACGCGCGCGCGCGGCCGAGGGCCGCGACGAGCGCATCGATATCTTCGAACGTGTTGTACATCGCGAACGACGCACGCGCCGTCGCAGGAATGCCGAGAAAATCCATCAGCGGTTGCGCGCAGTGCTGCCCCGTGCGAATCGCCACGCCGTCGCGGTCGAGCACCGTGCCCAGATCGTGTGGATGAATGCCGTCCATGACGAACGACACGACACCGGCCTTGTGCCGGGCCGTGCCGATGAGGCGCAGGCCGCTCACCGCCTCCAGCTGCTGGTGTGCGCGCGCGACGAGCGCCGACTCGTGCGCGCCAATCGCGTCGATGCCAATCCGGCGCACGAACCCGATCGCCGCACCCAGCCCGACCGCGCCGGCCACGTTCGGCGTGCCGGCCTCGAACTTGTACGGCAGCTCGTTCCACGTGCTGCCCTCGAAGGTGACCGTGCTGATCATGTCGCCGCCGCCCAGGAACGGCGGCATCGCTTCGAGAATGGCCTCGCGGGCGTAGAGCACGCCGATGCCCATCGGACCGTAGAGCTTGTGTCCGGTGAAGACGTAGAAGTCTGCGCCGAGGGCCTGCACGTCGACCGGCAAGTGCACGGCCGCCTGCGATCCGTCGATGAGTACCGTCGCGCCGGCACGGTGCGCGATCGCGACGATCTCCGCGACGGGCGTGATCGTGCCCAGCGCGTTCGACTGGTGCGTCACCGCGACGATCTTCGTGCGCGGCGTGACCAGCCGCTCGAGCTCGTCCATGCGCAAATCGCCGCGCGGGTCGATCGGGACGGCTTTCAGCGTGGCCCCGACCCGCTCGCACAGGAGCTGCCACGGCACGATGTTCGAGTGGTGCTCGAGCGTCGTGACCAGCACCTCGTCACTCCGGCGGACGTTCGCGTCGCCCCAGGCGCGCGCCACGACGTTGATGCTCTCGGTGGCGTTGCGGGTGAACACGATCTCCCGCGCCGACCGGGCGTTGAGGTGGCCGCGCACGGCCTCGCGGGCCGCGTCGTACGCCGCCGTCGCGCGCTCCGCCAGCGCGTGCACGCCCCGATGGACGTTCGCGTTGTCGTGCTCGTAGTACTCGCGCAGCGCCTCGATCACCTCACGCGGCTTCTGCGCCGTCGCGGCATTGTCCAAGTACACGAGCGGACGCCCGTGAACGAGCTGCTGCAGCGCCGGGAACTCGGCCCGGACAGCGGCGACGTCGAGAGGGGTGCGAACAGAACTGGACATCACAGTCAGGCGCTGGGCGTTAGGCACTGGGCACTAGCTTCAGCTTCTCCTCCATCAGTCTCAGCGCACGGTCTCGAACCACGTCCACCTTCACGCCGTCGAGCACCTCGGCGGCAAACGCGTGAATCATCAGGTTGCGCGCGTCGGCCTCACTGATGCCGCGCGCGCGCATGTAGAACATCGCGTCCTCGTCGAGCTGGCCGATCGCCGCGCCATGCGTGCACTTGACGTCGTCCGCGAAGATCTCGAGCTGCGGCTTCGTGTTGATCTGTGCGTCATCCGAGAGCAGCAGCGCCTTGTTCGTCTGCTTCGCGTTCGTCTTCTGCGCGTCCTGGCGGACGATGATCTTGCCGTTGAAGATGGCCTTCGCGCGCCCGCCGAGGATGCCCTTGTAGACCTCGTGGCTCGGGCAGTGCGCTTTGGCGTGATCGATCGTCGTGTGGGTGTCGGTCAGCGTCTCGCCGTCGGCGACGTACAGGCCGTTCAGCGTGCACTCGCCGCCTTCGCCCTCGAGCGACGCCGTGATGTCGTTGCGGACGATGCGTCCACCCAGCGTGATGGCCGTCGTATGGAACGTGCCCGCGCGCGACAGCCGCGCGTCGAGCCGAGCCACGTGAAACGCCTTCGCCGATTCGCGTTGCAACTTCACGTGATGCAACACGGCGTTCGGACCGACGACCACCGAGACCACCGGACTCGTGAGCGTCTCGCTGTCGCCGAGGCTCCCGTAGCTCTCGACGAGCGTCGCTTGCGCGCCCTCACCGACCCGGACGATCACGCGCGGGAAGATCATCTGCGCGCGGTCATCCGCGACGGCAATCGCGGCGACGTGCACCGGCGCGTCGACGACGACGCCAGGCGCCACGCTGATGGCGACGGCGTCCTCGAGGAACGCGCGATTCAAATCGCCAAAGGCATCCGGCTGCCCGTCCATCGTCAGCAGCAGGCGCACGTCGGGCGCGACATCCGCCAGCTGCTCGATCCGCACGCCTTTCGGCAGAGCGTCGAGCGAGGAGAGTGCCGTCGACACGCGACCGTTCACGAGCACCACCTGGGCGCCCATTCCGGAAAACAGAAACGGCTCAATCGCGCGACGATCGGGCGCGGCTGAGGCCGCCCGCCCGAAGCTCGTCTCGGCGATCGGCGCGACGTTCGTGAACCGCCACTCCTCGTCGCGCGTCGTCGGAAACCCACGCCCGAGAAACCGCTGCAGCGCTTCCTCCCGCGCCAGCCGCAGCCACTCCGGCCCGAAGGCCGGCTCGCGCCGGAAGGCGTCGAACGCCGCGGCGTATGCGCTCTGTCGTTCAGCCACTGCCGGCATGCTCACGCTCGCGCTCCTGCCGGGGCAGACTCGAGCCACCCGTAGCCCTTCTCTTCCAGTTCGAGCGCCAGCTCCTTGCCGCCCGTCCGCACGATCCGGCCGTCGGTCAGCACGTGCACGACGTCCGGGACGATGTAGTTGAGCAGGCGCTGGTAGTGCGTCACGACGACCATGGCGCGGTCCTTCGCGCGCAGGGCATTCACGCCGTTCGCCACGATCTTCATCGCGTCGATGTCGAGCCCCGAGTCGGTCTCGTCGAGAATCGCGAGCCGCGGCTCGAGCACCGCCATCTGAAAAATCTCGTTGCGCTTCTTCTCGCCGCCGGAGAAGCCCTCGTTGACGGATCGGCTGAGCATCGCCTGGTCCATTTCGAGCAGCTTCGCTCTCTGTTTGATGAGCTGCATGAACTCCACCGCGTCGAGCTCCGGCTGGCCCTTGGACTTGCGCTTCGCGTTGAGCGCGGCCTTCAGGAAGTAGGAGTTGTTCACGCCGGGGATTTCAACCGGGTACTGGAAGGCCATGAACACGCCGGCGCAGGCGCGCTCTTCCGGCGCCATCGCGAGCAGGTCCTGCCCGTCGTACCGCACGTCGCCGGACGTGACTTCGTAGCCCGGATGGCCCGACAACGCGCGCGCGAGCGTGCTCTTACCGGAGCCGTTCGGTCCCATGATGGCGTGCACCTGGCCCATACCCACCGACAGGCTCAGGCCCTTCAGAATCTCTTTGCCTTCGGCCTTGACGCGAAGATCTTTGATCTCGAGCAGCATGTGTCTGTTGTCTTCTTTCTTTCAGTGGCGCGGGGCCCCACCCCCGCGCTATTTGTCACGCGAGCCGCCCTCGCTACGCTCGGGGGCTCGCGGTACTCACTAACCGACCGATCCCTCGAGGCTAATCGACAGCAACTTCTGCGCCTCCACCGCGAACTCCATTGGCAGTTCGCGGAACACTTCCTTGCAGAAGCCGCTGACGATCATGTTCACGGCGTCTTCGGTCGAGATGCCACGCTGGCGGCAGTAGAAGATCTGGTCTTCGCCGATCTTCGATGTCGACGCTTCGTGCTCGACCTTGGCTGACGTGTTCTTGACCTCGAGGTACGGGAACGTGTGCGCGCCGCAACGGTCGCCGATGAGCAGCGAGTCGCACTGCGAGTAGTTGCGCGCGCCGGTCGCGTTCTTCCCGATCTTCACCGCGCCGCGATACGTGTTCTGCCCGCGCCCGGCCGAGATGCCCTTCGAGACGATCGTGCTGCGCGTGTGCTTCCCGAGGTGGATCATCTTCGTGCCGGTGTCCGCCTGCTGGTAGTTGTTCGTCGTCGCGACCGAGTAGAACTCGCCGATCGACCGATCGCCCTGCAGGATGCAGCTCGGGTACTTCCACGTGATCGCGGAGCCGGTCTCCACCTGGGTCCAGGTGATCTTGGAGCCCGTCATCGCCCTGCCGCGCTTGGTCACGAAGTTGTAGATCCCGCCCTTGCCGTCCTTGTCGCCCGGGTACCAGTTCTGAATGGTCGAGTACTTGATCGTCGCGTTGTCGAGCGCGATGAGCTCGACGACCGCCGCGTGCAACTGGTTCTCGTCGCGCATCGGCGCCGTGCAGCCTTCGAGATAGCTCACGAACGACCCTTCGTCGGCGACGATCAGCGTGCGCTCGAACTGACCGGTGTTCTTCGCGTTGATGCGGAAGTACGTCGACAGCTCCATCGGGCACCGGACGCCCTTCGGCACGTAGACGAACGAGCCGTCGCTGAACACCGCCGAGTTGAGCGTGGCGTAGAAGTTGTCCGTGTACGGCACGACCGAGCCGATGTATTTCTTCACGAGCTCGGGATAATCCTTCACTGCTTCCGAGAACGAGCAGAAGATGATGCCGAGCTCCGCCAGCTTCGCGCGGAACGTCGTCGCCACCGACACGCTGTCGAACACCGCGTCCACGGCCACGCCCGCCAGCAGCATCTGCTCCTGGAGCGGAATGCCCAGCTTCTCGAACGTCTTCCGGACTTCGGGATCGACCTCGTCCATACTCGCGAGCTCGGGCTTCTTCTTCGGCGCCGAGTAATAGCTGATGCCCTGGTAGTCGGTCGGCTTGATCTTGAGGTTGTGCCACGTCGGCTCCGTCATCTGGAGCCAGGCGCGGTACGACTTCAGGCGGAACTCGAGCATCCACTCGGGCTCGCCCTTGATCGCCGACAGCCGGCGGACGACGTCCTCGTTGATGCCAGGCTCGAAGGTGTCGGCCTCGACGGTCGTCTCGAAGCCGTACTTGTACTCGCGTGTCGCAAGCTGTTCGACGGTTTCAGTAGATGTAGACATGTCTTCTTCTTTAAGTTCGCGCGGGGCCCCACCCCCGCGCGCTTGTCAGCGCTCGGCGCGCGCGCTGTACGCGCGCGGCCTCGCGATGGTCAGATAGTGAACGACGTCCCGCACCCGCACGTGCTTTTCGCATGCGGGTTCTGGAAGACGAAGCCGCGGCTCAGCAGGCTCGTGTCGTAGTCGAGCGTCGTGCCGTCGAGCAGGCGATGGCTCCGCGGATCGATCCACACGCGCACGCCGCCCGGACCGTCGAACACGAGATCCTTGTCGCCGGGACTGGCTTCCCACTCGAACACGTATTCGAATCCCGAACACCCGCCCGCCTTGACGCCGACGCGCAGACCACCGCTGGCGATCTGCTGTTTCACGAGCAGCTTTTGAATCTGCGTTGCAGCGTTTTCGGTGACAGTAATCATGTCTTGCACAATCGGGGTCAGACCCCGACTTTCCTCAACACCGCGATCGGCGACGTGGTCGTCGCCGGGCGCGTCGCCGGCATATCGGCCGCCAGGTCCGCGATGCTGGTCGCGCCCAATGCCGACACGATGCGGTCCTTGATCCGCCAGAGCGGGTCTCGAATGTTGCACTTCGAGTACTGCTCGCAGCTGTGATCGTCTTCCGAGCACGCGGTGACGGTGAACGGACCGTCCACGGCCTGAATCACATCCGCAACCGTCAGCGAGGCCGGTGGCCGCACCAACCCGTACCCGCCCTTGATGCCCTGGTGCGACTCGAGCAAACCCGCGCGGACCAGTTTTTGAAGGACCTTCGCCAGCAGCTCGAGGGGAATGTCGTACGCCTCAGCCAGCTCCCGGGCCGGCATCGCGTCCCGGCGGGTCGCCGCCAGGTGCCGCATGGCGAGCAGCGCGTAGTCCGCCTTCTTTGAGAGCCTCAGCATGGGAACGTTCGGGGGGCCAATGTCCGACCGAACGAGTCCATTTTAGTCGGGTACTCGGGCGGTCCACAAGGCCGGGACCCGGCGCCTGGCCTAGCCGCCCTGTTCGGTCGAGGAAGTCCAGGCCAGGATGCCGCCTACGAGGTTGTGGGCGTCGAACCCCTCCGCCTTCAGCATCGCCACGGCCCGGGCGCTCCGTCCGCCGGACTTGCAGTGAACGACGACGGGCTGGTCGGCGGGCAGCTTGTCGAGGTTGTCCTGGAGCGTGCCGAGGGGAATCAGCAGGGCGCCATCGATGTGGGACTGGGCATGCTCGGACGGTTCCCGGACGTCCACGAGAAAGTGCGGGGTGCCGTTCGCGCGCCACTGCTTGAGCTCATCAACAGTCATGTTCGTTCCTGTCACGGAAGAATCGCAGATCCGATCGTAGGCCTCGAGGGTCCGGATCGTTGGGGTGTCGCCACACACCGGGCAGCCCGGATCGCGGGCCAGCGTAATCTCGCGCATCCGGCCGCGCAGCGCATCATAAAGGAGAAGGCGGCCGATCATGGGCTCGCCGGTGCCCGTGAGCAGTTTAATGGCCTCGGTCGCCTGAATCGTCCCGATCACGCCGGGCAGCACGCCCAGGACGCCGGCCTCCGCACAGTTTGGAATCAATCCGGCCGGCGGCGGCTCGGGATGCAGGCACCGATAGCAAGGCCCACCAACGGTCGCGAACACCGAGGCCTGGCCCTCGAACCGGAAGACGCTGCCGTATACGTTCGGCGTCCGCGTCAGCACGCACGCGTCGTTGACGAGGTACCGCGTCGGGAAGTTGTCCGAGCCGTCAATCACGACGTCGGCGCTTCGAACGAGGCGCTCGGCGTTCTGCTCGCCGAACGCCTCTTCGTGCAGATCGACCGCCACGTAGGGATTCAAGGCCTGCAGTCGCGCAGCGGCCACGGCCAACTTGGGCCGGCCGATATCCGGCGTCGTGTAGAGAATCTGCCGCTGGAGGTTCGTCTCGTCGACGGCATCAAAGTCCACCAGCGCGAGGCGTCCCACGCCTGCCGCCGCCAGGTAGAGCGCCGCAGGCGACCCCAAGCCGCCCGCGCCGACAATGAGGACGCGGCCTTGCTTCAGCCGGCGCTGCCCAGCCTCACCGAAATCCGGCAGCAGCGTCTGGCGCGAGTAGCGCCGCCACTCGTCGGGGGTCAGATCCGCGTCCATCCAGACATCTTAGGGGGTCAGGTCTTGTTTCTTAGCATCGCGTCAACCAGAGTTAACGCGATGCTAAGAAACAAGACCTGACCCCACCCCCTGTCCCACCCTGTCAGGCCACAGGCGTACAATCGCGGCGTGACCACGACCCTGGGCTTTCTGGTGATTGGCTTCGTCCTGGGCGCCGCGGTGACGGCGGCCATTCTGATTGCCCGGCAGGCGCGCCTGGCGGCCGAGGGCGCGCGGTTGCGCGCCGAGCTGGTAGCGGCACTGCGCACCACGGAAGATCAACGCGAAACGTTCTCGGCATTGTCGCGGGACGCGCTGAAGGAGAATCGTCAGGACTTTCTTCAGAACGCCGACTCATTGCTGTCGCCGGTCCGCGAGGCCCTCGCCAAGGTGCAGACGCAGCTCGCCGACGTCGACAAGGCCCGCGAAGGATCGTACCGGGCGGTCACCTCACAGCTCGGCACGCTCGCGCAGACGCAGGAACAACTCCGGCAGGCCGCTGAGGGTCTCTCGCGATCGCTGCGCTCGCCGAACGTCCGCGGGCGCTGGGGCGAAATCCAGCTCAAGCGCATCGTCGAGATGGCCGGCATGCTCGAGCAGTGCGACTTCCAAGAGAAGCCGACGGCCACCACCGAGGACGGCGCTCGACAGTCGCCGGACCTGATCGTCAAGCTGCCCGGCGGCTCGCACATCATCGTTGACGCCAAGGTGCCGGTGGATGCGTACCTCGCCCTGGCGGCGGCGAAGACGGACGCCGAGCGGCAGGACTTCGTCGCGGCCCACGCGCGCCAGGTCCGGGAACACATTCGCGCGCTCGGAGCCAAGGAGTACTGGAAGCAGTTCCAGCCGGCGCCGGAATTCGTCGTCATGTTCCTCCCGCTCGAGCCGCTGCTGTCGGCGGCGTTCGAGCACGACGGGACCCTGCTCGAGCAGGCCGCCGCCCTGCGCGTCATTCCTGCGACGCCGATGACGCTGCTCGCGCTGCTCCGCGCCGTGGCATTCGGATGGCAGCAACAGCAGCTCGCCCGGAACGCCGACGAGATTCAGTCGATTGGCCGCGATCTGTACGACCGCCTCGCGACGATGGTCGAGCACCTGGAAGGGGTTGGCAAGAGCATCAAGCTGGCGGCCGACAGCTACGACCGATTCATCGGATCGCTCGAAACGAAGGTCCTCCCCGGCGCGCGACGCTTCAAGGAGCTCGGCGTGAACTCCACGAAGGACGTCGAGTTGCCGGATGCGTTACGGCTGTCGGTTCGGCGCGTGCGGAAGGACGAACTGACGGCAGTCGGGGAATCTGAAATCGATTAGCGATTGCCGATTCCAGATTCCCCGATGGACGGCGGTGCCTACCGAATCGCGACCCAGACGGTCACTTCGGCGGAAATCTCGATCGTGCCCGGCGTGATGGGCGTCTCCGTGGACGCCTTCGCGGCGGCGGCCTTCGTGAGGTACATGTCCGTGCGGACTTCCTTTTCGTCGACGCGCAGGAGCACGCCGAGGCTGCGGCGCGCACCCGTGGCAATGGCCTGCGCTCGCGCCAGCGCGTTTTCGACCGCCAGGCGCAGCACGTCCTGCTCGACCGCCTCACGGTTTCTCAAATCGAAGCGCGGACCTGAGATCGACAGCCCCGATTGCTTCGTGCCGTGGGCCGCGTCGATCACCTGCGAGAGCTTGTCGAGATCGTCGATGCGCACCTCGATCTGGTTGAACACCGAGTAGCCGCGGATCTGGGCGCCCGTGGACGGCGTCGAGACCATCTCAGGGTTCATGGCGTAGGCCGTCGTGCGAATCGCATCGGCCGGCAGCCCGGTCGCCTTCAGCGAGTTCTGCACGGCGGTCATGATGTCGGCGCTCTTCTGCCGGGCGTCGGCCGGCTTGGCGTCGCGCACTTCCGTCGACACGGTGATCCAAGCGCGGTCGGGTGCGCGTTTGACGGTCGCGCGTCCGGTCGTCGTGACCGCAGGCTCGGTGGGGCCAACGCCGTGCTGGTTCAGCGATTGCGCCGAGACAACGCTGGCCGATGCGAGGAACGCGACAAAGGCGATCGCAATGCGTGACATGGTGACTGCTCCTGGCGGCGCTCGAGGCGCCCCCGTTCGAGACTGTGTCGAGTTGTGCAAATCCCGGGCCAGAGCCCGCGGGGCGGCCGCGTCTGCATCCCCACGGAATCCGGTCTGTCCAACGGGTCGAGGGTGTCGGCCGGGCAACATGGGCGCGGGCTCCGACACGCGATCTACACTTTACGCCGCTCAGGCCCCGTGCAGATTGCGCTGTTGTTCGTCGGATTCGGGAATGTCGCCCGCCGGTTCGTCCACTTGCTGGAGGAATCCGGGCCGGCGCTGGCGGCCGCAGGCATCGAGCCCCGGGTCGTCGGCATCACCACGCGACGTCACGGGGCGGTCTTCGATGCGGCGGGCCTCGACGCGACTCGAGCCGCGCGTGCAATCGTCGAAGGAGGCGTTCTTAGTTCGACGCCGTCACCATCGGCGACTGAGTGGGGGGCGCAGCTGCGCTCCCAGAGCGCCGAGACCCGCGTGATGATTGAGACGACCACGCTCAACGTCCGGTCGGGCGAACCGGCGATCGCCCACGTGCGGGCCGCGTTTGCGGCGGGCGCGCACGTCATCACCGCAAACAAGGGGCCCGTCGCGTTCGCGTACCGCGCGCTCGCGGCCGAGGCACGCGCCGCCGGCGTGTCGTTCCTTTTCGAAGGCGCCGTGATGGACGGCGTGCCCGTCTTCAACCTCGTTCGCGAGACGATGCCGGCAACGACGATTCGCGGATTCCGAGGGGTCGTGAACAGCACCACGAACCACATCCTCACCGCGCTCGAGCAGGGCGAAGCGTTCGCGCCGGCGCTCGAGCGCATGCAGCGGGATGGCGTCGCCGAAGCCGACGCGTCACTCGATGTCGATGGCTGGGACGCCGCGGCCAAGGCCGCGGCGCTCGCCAATGTCTGGCTCGACGCCGATCTGACGCCCCTGCACGTGCGGCGGGAGGGCATCACGGAAGCGACCGGCGAGCGCGCCCGCGCCGTGCGCGCGACGGGCCGCCGGCTGAAGCTCGTGGCACACGCCTATGGCCAGGGCGCGAATGTCCGCGCGGCGGTCGAGCTCCAGGAGCTTGCACCCGACGATCCACTCGCGGTGCTCGACGGTCAAAGCAACGCGCTCGAGATCGACACGTGGCCGTTGGGCCGCATCGTGATCACGCAGCGCGACGGCGGCCTGGAGAAGACGGCCTACGCGTTGCTCACCGACTTGATGACGATTGGTAAGGCAGGTACGACGGGTACGACAGGTACGACAGGTACCAAACATGGGTGAGGCGCCGCTGGCTGGGCTGACGATCCTCGATCTGTCCAGAGTGTTGTCCGGCCCCTACTGCACGATGCTCGCCGCCGACATGGGCGCGCGCGTGATCAAGATTGAGCACCCCGAGCGCGGAGACGACACGCGTGCGTGGGGTCCACCGTTCCTCGAAGGCGAGAGCGCGTACTACCTCAGCATCAACCGCAACAAGGAGAGTGTGGCGCTCGACTTCAAGGCCGCGGAAGGACGCGCGCTGCTCGACCGGCTCATCGCAAAGGCCGACGTGCTGGTCGAGAACTTTCGCGCCGGCACGCTCGACCGGCGGGGTCTCGGCTATGCGCAGCTTGCGGCGAAGCATCCGCGGCTCATCTACGTGTCGCTATCGGGCTTCGGCCAGACGGGGCCGCGGCGCGCGGAGCCAGGTTACGACGCAGTCGCCCAGGCCGAAGGGGGCTTGATGAGCGTGACGGGCACGCCGGAAGGTCCGGCCGTGCGGCTCGGTGTCGCAATCTCGGATCTCGCCTGCGGCATGTTCGCATTTCAGGGTTTGCTGCTCGCACTCATCGCGCGCGGCCAGACCGGACGCGGCCAGCTCGTCGACGTGGGACTGCTGGACTCGACCACGGCGCTGCTCACGTATCAGGCGCAACGCTTCTTCGCGACCGGACAGACGCCCGAACGCAGCGGCAACCGGCACATGGCGATCGCGCCGTACGACACGTTCGACGTCGCCGACGGCGTGCTTGTGCTCGCGATCGGCAACGACACGCAGTGGCAGAAGTTCTGCCGATGCCTCGGTTTGGATGCGCTCGCGGCGGATGAGCGCTACTCGACGAACGCCGGTCGCACGACGCACTACGACGGGCTGCGGCCGATCCTCGTGCGTGTGTTGCGCTCCCGAGAACTGCACGGCCTCGTCCGCGATCTCCGTGCCGCCGACGTGCCGTGTGGCGCCGTCCGGTCAATCGAGGAAGCGCTGGCAGATCCGCAGACGCTCGCGCGTGAAATGGTCCCGACGTTGACGCACCCGACGATTGGCGCAATGCAGACCCTGGGCGTGCCGGTGAAACTGTCGGACACGCCTGGGTCGATCCGCACGCCTCCGCCGCGGTTGGGCGAACACACGCGAAGAATTCTTCAGGATGAACTGGCCGTGGACGCGCAAACGCTCACGACATTGCACTCAGCGGGCGTCGTCGGAATCGGCCGGGACTAGCTCCGGACCACGAGCTTCGGGATCTCTGTAATCAAGAACTGCGCGATGTCGTCTTCCGCGAGCTCCGCGATGTCCTTGCCGGTTGCAACCGGGCGCTCTTCGACAATGAGCCCTTGACGTCCGCGGGTGACGCTGACACGGCCAATCACTTGCGGCTTGGCACCGCTCGTGTCGAGTTGAAATTCCAGAAACGTCTGCGGCGAGGCCTCGGCGCTCAGCCGCACGCTGCCGGCCGGCGTGTCGGCAAGGAAGCGCTGCTTCTCCGCGCAGAGAACCGATGCGGCCTGCTTGATCAACGGTCCGGCGATGTTCTCGAGAAACGCCTCGTACGCCTGCTTCGCGTCATCGACGACGTGACGACGGTCGGAGGAGTCCTTCCGCGCGGCGTCCAGGGCGTGCAGGATTCGTTTGCGAAGGTCGCCCGTGTCCATCGGCCCAATGCTACTACGCTGCAGTGCGACGTGCGGTGTGCGAGGTGCGACGTGCTAGTTCTTGGTGCCCAGGTGAATCGCCATGAGGCCGCCGAGCACTGGAATGTGGCGCGCGTCCGCGAATCCAGCCGCGATCATCAGTCGCACCACGCCGTGAGCGCCGGGATACCGCCGAATCGACGCGGGAATGTACCGATACGTGTCGGGATCGCGATGCAACACCCAGCCCAGCGTCGATCCGACGATCGTCAGATAGCTGAGATAGACCGTGCGCAGCCACGCGGCGTCCGGGCGATTGAAATCCAGCGAGCAGATCCGCCCGCCCGGCCGGAGCACGCGGTGAATTTCCGACAGCGCGCGCGGAAGGTCCGGGACGTTGCGCAATCCGTAGCCCGTCGTGATGACGTCAACCGACGTACTCAATACGGGCAACGACGTCATGTCGCCGACGACCCACTGAGGCTGGAGCGGCCGGCCGGCGCCTGGCTTCGCGCGCGCGAGCTCGATCATGCGCGGCGTGATGTCCAGCCCCACGACCCGGGCGCCACGCGCCGCGGCTTCGAAGGCGATGTCTCCGGTTCCACACGCCAGATCCAGCACGCGCTCACCGGGCCGAACGCCGGCGAGCGCGACGAGCCGGACCTTCCACGCCCGGTCGCGGCCGAACGACAGGAACCGGGTAATGAAATCGTAACGATCGGCGATGGTGCCGAACAGCCGGCGAACATAGCGCCGTTTCGAATCAGGCGCGGCCAGGGCGGTGTCGAGCGATTCGCGCGGCGCCATGAGGCGATGTCATCATAGGCGCTGAGATGCTGCCCTCCCAGACCGTCGAGAACTACCTGAAAACGATCTACCTCGCGCAGGCGGAGTTGAAGTCGTCCGAGGAGCTCGTCCCGATGGGCCGGCTGGCGGCGGCGCTCGGCGTGGTGCCCGGCACCGCGACGACGATGATGAAGGCGCTCTCAGAATCGGGCCTGGTGAGGTACGAGCCGTACATGGGCGTTCGTCTGACCCCGGCCGGCGAGAAGCTCGCGAGCCTCGTCTCCCGCCGCCATCGACTCATCGAGTTGTTCCTGGTCAAAGTGCTCGGCATGAGCTGGGCGGAAGTCCACGACGAAGCGGAGCGGCTCGAGCACGCCGTCTCCGATCGCCTCATCGAGCGCATCGACAAGATGCTCGGACACCCGGAAGTCGATCCCCATGGCGACCCGATTCCGGCTCCGGACGGTACGATCGCGCAGCCGCAGTATCTCGATCTCCTCACCGCGCCGCTCCAGACGCCGCTCGCCGTCACCCGCGTGATCGACCAGGACGCCGCGTTCCTGCGGTTCCTGGAGGAACAGGAGCTCACGCCTGGCACGGCGCTCGTCATCGAGTCGCGCGACGCTGCGGCGCAGGCGGTTCGGGTGCGGGCGGGCGGCGATCGGCCCACCACGATCGGCTGGCGCGCGGCCTCGAAGGTCCTCGTTCGTCCGGCGTGACGTCCGCTACGCGCTGTACGCGGCGAACGACGACGGCGTTTCCCATACACGCACGGCGACGATGTCGAGTCCCTGCTCGCGTGACTTGTCGAAGATGAGCTTGGCGATGCGCTCCACCGTCGGGTTGCTGTCGAGCTTGTAGATGGGCTCGCCCAGGGCTTCGAGCGGTTTCACGAGCGGATCGTCGTGGCGCAGGATCATCTTGTGGTCGAGCTCGCGATCGATCCAGCCCTTCACCAGCCGCTTGATGTCCGAGAAATCCGCGACCATGTTGCGGCTGTCGAGCCGATCCGTCCGGACGTCGACTTCGACCAGGGCGTTGTGCCCGTGCGGATGCTTGCAGATGCCGTCGTAGTCGAGCAGGCGGTGTCCGTAACAGAACTCGATGCGTTTCGTGACGAGATACATCCTGTCACTGTAACGTAGGGCACCCCGGGTCTCTAGACCCGGGGCTCCATGACGCCATCCGCGATTCTCTTCTCCGGCGGCCTCGACAGCGCTGTGCTCCTCGCGCTCGAACTGGCCGGGCACGCGCCCGTCTGGCCGATTCACGTCCGCGCAGGCTTGGCGTGGGAGGACGCCGAGGCGCGCACGATCTCGCGGATCCTTAGTGCGCCGCCGTTTGCCGGCCGCGTCGAGCCGGCGTCGACGCTGGCCGTCGACATGCGCGACGTGTACCCGGCGACCCACTGGGCGATCGAAGGCCGGCCGCCCGCCTACGACACGCCGGACGAGGACGTCTACCTCGAAGGCCGGAACATCGTGCTGATTGCCAAGGCGGCGGTGTGGTGCGCGCGTCATCACGTCGAACGATTGGCCATCGGTCCGCTCGCCGGCAATCCATTCCCGGACGCCACGCCGGAGTTCTTCGACTCGATGGCCCGGTCGATGTCTCTCGGTCTCGCGCGGCCGTTTTCCGTCGTGGCGCCGCTCGCGCACGCTCACAAGGAAGATGTGATCCGCATGGGCCTCGAGCGGCGGGTGCCGCTCGAGCTGACGCTCTCGTGCATGAACCCCGCGAGCGACCGCCACTGCGGCTTGTGCAGCAAATGCCGCGAGCGGCAGGACGCGTTCAAGGCTGCGGGAGTTGACGATCGAACGATCTACAGCGCGGTCTGGAAGGTCACATCTTGACCCCCCACGCTTGCACGCCGGCGATCCACGTCGCTCTGACTGCCAACTGAGCGTCGAGCACCACGAAATCGGCGACCGCGCCCGGCGCAATCACGCCGTGTCCGTGCAGGCCGAGCTCGCGCGCGGGCGTGGTCGCACAGAGCTCGGCGGCGTCCGCAAGCGTGAGGCCGCATGCCGTGACGAGCGTCGCAAACGCCCGATCCATCGTCAGCACGCTGCCCGCGATCGTCCCGTCCGCGAGCCTCGCGACGTCGCCGGTCGTGATCTCCTGACCGCCAAGCCGCACGCGGGAGCCTCGCGGCAGGCCGGATCCGGCCGTGCCGTCCGTGATGGCCATGATCCCCGCCGCGCCTTTGGCCGCAATGGCGACGCGCATGGCCGCGGGATGCACGTGATGGCCGTCGCACACGAGCTCCGCCACGATCGCCTCATTGGACAGCACCGCGCCGGCCAGTCCGGGCTCGCGATGCGTCATCGGGCTCATGCGATTGAACAGGTGTGTCGCATGACGCGCCCCGGACGCAATCGCCGCCTGCGCTTGTTCGAACGTTGCGCCCGAGTGCCCGAGTGACACGCGCAGTCCCGCAGCCACGAATCGCGTCACGAGCGCCATGCCGCCATCAATCTCCGGCGCCAGGGTAATGATGCCAACGTCGGCGCGGTGCCGATCGATCTCACCGAGGATCTCGTCTGCGGTAAATGTTCGCGGACCCTTCGGACTTTCCGGACTCTTCGGACTCTCTGGACTCTTCGCCGTCCTGACGCACGCCAGCGGCTGCGCACCGCGGTACTCAGGGTTGATGAAGTTGCTCTCGAGATGTGCGGGCAGGACGCGGGCACTGCCCGGCGGCCGCGCGCCGCGCGCACGTGCGACGCTGCCAAGAAACGCGGCGAGCGGCTCCGGACCGCACGCGATTGTCGTCGGACAGAAGGCCGTCACGCCCCACCGCGGGAGTGCCGCCGCCACCGCCGCGAGCGCGTCAGGGCCGTCAAGCACGTCCGCGCCGGCCGCGCCATGCGCGTGCACGTCGACGAAACCGGGGACCACCAGCGCCCCGGCATAGTCGATCCGCTCATCGCGTGGTCCGGGCGCCGGCGCGGCGCTCGTCACGTCGACGATGCGGTCGCCTTCGATCACGATGGTCCGGCCCGACACGATCTGGCCCGGCAGCACGACGTCCGCGCCGGATACAAACCGCCGGCCGCCGGCGGGAACGCCCATCATTCGGGCGCGCCTCCGGGCACCATCTCGATCTTTCGGCCGAGCAAGGGCGGCGGCGACACCGCAGCGTCACGGAAGATCGTTCGATCGACGTCCTTCAGCAGCCGAATCAGCGCAGCTTCGTCGGGCGCCGAGAAGACGATGACGCCCGGCCCGCTCGCCGGCGGGAACCGCACGTCGTCGAAGAAGTCGTGATCGAGGGTCATCAGGGTCCGGCCGAGATCGAGCGCTCGACGGAAGTGCTCGCGGTCCGGTGCGCGTCGAAGCTCGTCGTGCTCGAGGACGAACAGGACGTCCCAATGCAGCTCGTTCCGCATCGCGGTCACCGCGCCGAGTGGCAGATTAGCGTCCACGTAGACACGAGGCGCGTCGGCAAGATCGGCGGCAATGGGACGAAGTTCGGAGGCCAGCGTGCCCATGTCAAAGACCTCGGAGGTCGATTCAACCCCGCTATTTGCGCTTCTTCGAGCGTTTCGCGTGCGCAGCTCTCCCCTGGCGTCGCAGGTCGGCCACCATCGCTTCGCGCTCGTGGTACAGGGACCTCCGCTTGCGCGTGCCGTACTTGCTGCCGAGGGCGTACTCGCAGAACAGCGGAAAGGCGATCGTCGAGTCGCAGTACGCGACGACCGTATCGGGCAGCACGCCGGGATTCACCTTGCCCCAGCTGACCGCCTCCGAGGGCGTCGCGCCCGACAGCCCGCCCCACACCACCTGGTCCGTCGTGATCTGAATGAAGTACTCGTTGCCGCCCTTCGGGATGCCGTAGACCTCCCACAACGTGGGCTGTCCCTGCAGGTAGAAGTTTTTCGGCGACCCGCCGCCCAGAATCACGCAACCGTTCTTCGTGCCGGCGAGAATGATCGCGCAGACTTCGTTCACGTCGCGATTCGGATCGATCATCAAGCCGCTCTCGTTCATCAGCTCGTGCCACGCGACGTTCATGCCGATGGAGCTGTCGCCGGGCGACGACGTGTAGATCGGGACGCCGAGCTTGGCGGCGCGCGCGACGACGGAGTACTCGTCGCAGCCGGGGCGGTGTTTCAGCAGGTCCTGGCCGAGCTGATAGTGAAACTCCGCCGTCGACACCGGCCCATTCATGTCCGAGCGAACGAGAAAGTCGCGGATGTACGCGTCGGTCTCGAGCAGCACCGTGGCGGGAAAGAGCACGTCGTAGATGCGGATGACGCCGGCGGCATACAGCGCGCGGTCGTCGAGAAACGGCGAGCCGCGCCGCAGCGTGAAATTCAGCGCGTAGTGGAGATCGTGGTAGAGGTTGGCGCCGGTGCTGATCAGAAAATCGACCAGCCCGTGGTCCATCATCTCGATGACGCACCCGCCGAGGCCCGCGGGCGTCATCGCGCCGGCGACGGTCAACCCGATCGTCGTGTCGCTCTTCGGGTGCAACATCTTGTCCGCGAAGATCTGACACGCCTCCGAGAGCCGGCCAGCGTTGAACGCTTGAAAGCCGCCGTCGATCAGTTGACGAATCGCGGGATTGCCCGTCGGACGGTAATACGTGATGGGACGACCGGTGAGGAACTGACGAGAGCCCCGGGCCGGCGACCCGGGCGCGCGATGCGGCATGGCGACTCCTGCAAAACCGCGCGCTAGCTTATCATCCCCCCATGATCATGAGCATGATGCAGAGTGCTGAGCCCGCCGGTGCCATCGTCGCGGGAGCGTGGGGCCTTCTCGTGTGGCTCACGATCATCGGCCTCGCGATGCTGTTCCTGATCGCCGTCTACGTCTGGCGCAAGAGCCAACCGCTCCCGGGCGATCACGTCTTCCGCGCCAGCCGCCTCAGCCGCGGCAATCGTCTGTTCCCGGCGCAGGTCGCCATCTCCGCGTCGAGCATCACGCTCTTCAAGCCACAGTGGATCGGCAAGATCGAAGAGTCCATTCACATGGCGCACGTGTCGTCGATCAAGATCGACACGAACCTGCTCTTCGCCAACGTCTTCATCGAGACCTCCGGCGGCCATGCGCCGATCGTGTGTTACGGGCACATGAAGGGCGACGTCATCGCGATGAAGAAACTGATTGAGAAGTTTCAGTCGGAGTACTACAGGTCCAAACAGCCGGTCTGACCTCAGATACCCATGGCGTGAAAGCCGCCATCGACCATGAGCACCTCGCCGGTGACGCCGCGGCCCGCGGGCCCGAGCAGGAAGACGGCCGCATCGGCCACTTCGCTCGTCTCGACCGTGCGCCGGAGCGGCGCCCGATCGCGGTAATGCTGCAGGATGCTCGAGAAGCCTGAGATGCCGGCGGCCGCCAGCGTCTTGATGGGACCCGCGGAAATGGCGTTCACCCGGATGTTCTTCGGGCCGAGATCGCTCGCGAGGTACCGGACGCTCGACTCGAGCGCGGCTTTCGCGACCCCCATCACGTTGTAATTCGTGAACACTCGATCGCTGCCGAGGTAGGTCAGCGTGATGATGCTGCCGCCGCCCCGCTTTGCCATGAGCGGCGCCGCCCGCCGTGACAGCGCGACGAGCGAGTAGGCGCTGACGTCGAGCGCGGTGCGAAAACCCTCGCGCGACGTTTCGACGAACGGGCGCTCCAGATCTTCACGGAGCGCGTAGGCCGTGCCGTGCACGAGAAAATCGAGCCCGCCGAACCGTGCGTCGATCGCCGCGAACAGCGCGTCGATCTGGGCGTCGTCAGTGACGTCGCACGGCGCCAGCAACGGATCGGTCAGCGTCGCCGCAAGCTCCTGCACGTTCTCGCCGAGGCGGTCGTTCTGATACGTCAGCGCGAGGGAGGCACCTTCTCGCGCGGCCGCCTGCGCAATAGCCCAGGAGATCGATCGCTTGTTGGCGACACCCACGACCAAGCCGAATTTCGAAGCCAACTGTGACATGGGGAAACAGGAGGGCCGGGAAATTCCGATCGGTCAGGGTGCGTTACGGGGCCTTGGGGCCGCCGCGACCGCGCCGCCGATGACGCCAGCGCCGGCCGCCACCACCGCCGCCGGCTCCGCCGGCTCACGGCTGACCGCCGCCGCCCGGCGGTTTCGGGCCAGGCGGTCCTTGGCGGAAACCGCCGCCGCCGGCGCTGCGGCCATTGCCGCTCCCATTGCCAGTACCGTTCGGAAAGAACTCGCCGCGGTACGGGCTGCCGCCGCGGCCTTGCCGCTGGTGCATCGTGAATTCAGGAATCGGACGCGGCTCCTTGTTCTCGCCCTCGACCCGCGGCAACGTCGCGCGTATCAGCCGGCGATGGGTCGGCCAGACGTCGTCGGCGCGAGGCTCAGCCGGGTCGTCCCCGACCGGCGGCGATGCCGCCACGTTCGTGTGGCTGGGCGGAGCGCCGGAAGCCATCGCGACGTCGGGCGCGGCCTCGATCGACGCCGACGGACTCCCATCGGCCGCCGGACGCGCCACGAGCTGGCCGGACGCGTCCACAGCCTCGTCGTCCTTCAGGCGTTTGCGCGGCAGACGCGCCGCCTTGAACACGTGCTCGGTGTCACACGTGCCGCAGCGAGTCTGTCGAATCGCATCTTCAACAAGGGCGACAATCACATGATTTGTGACGCGTCGTTCACGCGGACAGTAATCATCCACGGTGTCGCCAACACGCAGCGGGCGCTGCTCCATTCAGTTCTCCCGACGGGCGGTCATTGCCGGTTCGCTCTCCGCGCCCCCGGGACACTGGCACTCCGGCCAATCGTCTCGTTTATCGGGGCACGCTCTTTCCAAGGGCCGGATACGACCCTGAGCGGAAGGAAGTGCGGTCTTGCAGGTCACTGGAGGATAACAACAAGCGGCCGGAGAGGCAAGGCCCTCGTCGGAGGCCGCTTTTCCCGGTCGATCCAGCGCAGTGCGGCCTCGAGTGTGGTGTCACGACCCGCGGCGAGCGCGGCCGGATCGAGCGGCTGCGCTTCGTCGGGAATGACGCCGTCGCCTTCCAGCGAACGGCCGGTCGATGTCACGAAATCCATGATCGCGTACATCAACACGTCGCCGTTCGTCAGGCGTTTGGTCGAGGCGGGCAGCGCCTGACCGGCCGACGCGCGGCCGAACACGCGCGCGCGGCCCAGGCTCTGTAATCCGCCCGCGAAACACTCGGACGTGCTCGCCGTCAGCTCGTCGACGAGGATGGCCACGGGTCCGGCGAACGGCGTCACGCGGCGGCCGTCCGCCGTCACGAGACGTGGATTTGCCGTGTAGCTGAGCGGAACACTCCGGGTGCGCATCCGGCCGAGCAGGGCATCGGTGGCCAACACGTGGCCCGCGATGCCCGTCATCAGCCCTGCGAGCCCGCCGGGATTCCCCCGGAGATCGAACACGAGACCGTCATGCTGGCGGAAACGATCGACGCCGTCCTCCACCGCGGCGTTGATCGCCGTCATCCAGTAGTTGAACGCGATCACGCCGACACGGCGTCCTCCTGCCGTCGGCACCTCACGCGTTTCGACCTTGACGCGCAACGGCGGCAGGTTGCCGAACTGCACGAGTTGTCCCGGCTCGGGAACCCGGAGGACGCGCACATCACGTTCGTCACCAACCGGCGTGCGGAGCCGCAGCGTCGCAGTCGAACCGGCCTGGCCGTGGAGCGCGCGATACGCACGCCGCCAGAGATCGACGGCGCGGGCGCGATCGTTCGCGCCTTGCGCCGCGGCCATCCATGTCGATACCGGCTGACCGTCGACGGCGAGCAGCATCGATCCCGGCTGCACTCCCGCCTGCTCCGCGGCCGATCCCGGTGCGACGCGGGTGATGACGACCCCTGCCGCCCATGGACGAATCTCCACCGGCACCGTGGCATCGCCGGTCACCGTGTCGCCCGACTCGGCCGATCCGGACATCAGCACGAAGTGCGATCGACGGAGCCGCGCCAGCATCTGGCGAATCACCCCGCGCGCGGCCTCGGGCGACTCGGCCGACTGGACCGCGGGCCGCAACTCGGCTTTGACGCCGGCCCAATCGACCCCGCCAAAAGCCGGGTCCGGAAACGTGTCGTTGATGGTCTGCCACACCTCGTCGAAGCTTGCGAGCGCGGCTGGCTTCCAGTCCTGGGCCGCATGCGGCGTCGCCGTCGCGACGATGGCCGCGAGGCAGAGCCACGACGCCAGCAACCGGCGGACGTTCACTTGATCAGAGCTTTGATTTGAACGGGGATGTCGAACGTGCTGGGCGGCACTGCGTCGTACTCGAACGACGTGAGACGCAGCACCTGGTCGATGCCGAGGAAGCGCTGCGAGAGCACGGTCGGCTGCATCATCGGTCCGAACTTCTTGTACTCGCGGAGAAAGCTCGCCGACGGCACGAGCCCCATCGTCGTGTCGCGCGTCGATTCCGTCCCGATCAAGAGGCCGGTCTCGACGTCGTAGTATTCGACCGTTTCGTTGCCCGACACGAAGACGACCTTCACCTGATAGGCCGGCCGTCTGTCGTAGGTCGTCTTCGCGGCCGTCGTCATGAGCCGGACGTGATCCGGCTTGTGCAGCGGCGCATCGAACCAGGCATCGTCCGCGACTTCGCTGAGACGGCGGCTGGCGAGGACGGCCGGCCCCCGTTGCGGATCGATTTCCCAGCCCACCTTGCCGTCAAACCCGGTTTCGACTCGTGCGTCGCCGGGAAGCTGGACCTTGACGAGTGCCTTGGCCGGCCTGGCCGAGAGCATTTCGAGCGTGCCGGAAATACCAGTGCCGACGATCTCGAACGTGCCTCGAGCGTGGATCGACGTGATCCGCCGCAGCGCGGCCTCGCCGCCAATGGCACGGACGTAGCGCGCGACGAGGTCGCTCGCGGGCGGGAGTGGTGCCGACTGCTGCCCGCGGAGGGACGCGTCCGCGACCACGCAGAGCGCGGCGACGGCGCCGCACGCCACGATGGTTCGAAGATGCCGTGTCAGCATGAGAGACCGTCTCATGATGACATACGCCAGGCGGAGTGAGATAGTGACTCGACCTCCATGCTCAAAGGCACGCGACCCGCCATCATCAAGCGCATTCAACCTGTCTCGGTCCACGGACAAGTCTCACTCGAAGTGTCGTGGGTTGATCCTGAGGCGCCAGAGGATGTCCGCCACTCACGCGTCGGCCCCGAGTCGGTACCGCGCAGGATGGAAGTCGGCGACACCGTGACGCTGCACTTCGTGCTGGGGATGGTTTCGGAAATTACCAAGTAAGCCAGAAGGAACAAGCCAGAAACTTATTGAAGCCCCCGTCCCGTCGTATCCGGAATGAACACCCAGAACAACGCTGCGGCGATATACGCGCCGGCAGCCAGCGAGAGCGCGGCGGGATAACCGCTCGTCTGTGCGACCGACCCGGCGATGGCGGGCGCCGCTGCGCTCAGAATGCGGCCGACGTTGTAGGTCAATCCTTGAGCCGTCGCGCGCACCGCGGTGGGATAGAGCTCCGCCGTCACCGCGCCGAATCCGCTGAAGTGTCCGGTGGCAAAGAACGACGTGATCGGTCCGAGCGCCAGCAGCGCCCAGGGCTCCTTGGTGGACGTGTACAACAGCACGAAGACGGCCGCCAGCACCAGGTACGAGACGTACGTCCGCCGGCGGCCCACGCTGTCGCTGATCAGCCCGAACGTCACGTAGCCGAACCACATTCCGACGTTGTTCACGAGCACGAACGCACTCATCGTCGCGTTGGTGAGTCCGATGCCGCCCACGTCGGGATGCGCTTGCAGGAATGACGGCATCCAGGTGTTGAATCCCCAGTAGGCGAAGAGCGCGCACGCGTTCATCAGCGCGATCGCCACGGTGGTGCGCGCCATCGTCCCACCCATGGCATCACGGAGCCGCACACGCGGCGCGGCGCGGGCCGCGTGCCAACGCGCCGGCTCCGGCACGCTGCGGCGGATCCAGAGCGTCAGCACCGCTGGCAGCACGCCGACGAAAAACACGCTGCGCCAGTCAAGACCCGCGACATCTTGAATCAGCCAGTTCACGACCGCGGCCAGCATGAAGCCGATGGCCCAGGCGCTCTGCATGAAGCCCAGGGCCTTGCTGCGATGGCGGTCCGGCCACGTCTCAGAAACGAGCGCGGCTCCACTCGCCCACTCGCCGCCCATGCCGAGGCCGAGAAAAATGCGGAACACCGCGAGCTGAATGGCGGTCGTGGCGAGGCCGGATGCGGCGGTGAAGACCGAGTAGATCAGCACGCTCAGGATCAACGCCCGTGTACGGCCCCACCGGTCGGCGATGACACCGAAGACCAGACCGCCCGCGGCCGCCGAGAGCAGCATGAGCGCTTGAATCGTTCCCGAGGTCTGCTGGCTGATCTGCAGGCTGGCCCTCAACGACGGCAGCACGAGCGCGTAGAGGTTGATGTCGAACGAGTCGAGCATCCACCCGAGCGACGCCGCGATAAACGCGCGCCGGGCCGGCCGATCCGCTTCGCGCCACCAGTTCATGTGAAAGGCCCTTCGTCAGCCCCATAACCGCCGCCGCCGGGTGTCTCGATCCGCAGTCGATCGCCCGGCTTCAAACGCATCTCGATCTTTCCAGGCAACGGTTGCTCGAGGCCGTCGCGGATGAGCGTGTTGCGGCCGCAGCCGCCCGGGCTGCCGCCGGCGGCGCCGTAGGGCGGCCGCAGCCGCCGCTCGGACAGCACGGTGACCGCGGTGTCCGTCAGCATTTCGTATTCGCGCACGATCCCCTGGCCGCCGGGAAACGCGCCGGCCCCGGCGCTGTCGGATCGCAGCGCGTACCGGCGAATCCGCACCGGCAGGTAGTGCTCGATGGCTTCCACCGGCGTGTTGCGCGTGTTGCTCATGTGGGTGTGGACGCCGGAGAGGCCCGCGAGACCTTTCCGCCCTCCCATGCCGCCGGCCATCGTCTCGTAGTACGCAAACCGCCGGCCGGTGCGCGGATCCGTGCCGCCCAGCGTCACGTTGTTCATCGTGCCCTGACTGGCGGCCGGCAGCCGATCCGGCAATGCGCGCCCGAGCGCGCCGAGGACGACGTCGGTGATCCGCTGCGACGTCTCGACGTTGCCACCTGCGACGGCGGACGGCCGCATCGCGTTGACGATAGATCCTTCCGGGGCGATGACGGTGATCGGACGCGACACGCCCGCGTTGTACATCACGTCGTCGGTCACGAGACAGCGGAAGGAGTACAGACAGGCCGACAACGTGATGGCGTAGTTCGCGTTCACGCTTCCCGTGACCTGCGGATCGGATCCGGTGAAGTCGACAATCGCCCGGCCGCCACGGACATCGACGGCTGCGCGGATCTTCACCGGCGGGCTGCCGAAGCCGTCGTCGTCCAGGGCGTCCTCGAACTCGTAGCGGCCTTCCGGGATCTGCCGGATCGCGGCGCGAATGACGCGCTCGGTGTAGTCCTGGAGCGCCGCCGCGTAGCCGAGCGTGCGCCGGCGCCCGTAACGACGGACCGTATCGATCAACCGCGTTTCCGCGACACGATTCGCGGCGACCTGCGCCGTCAGATCGCCCTCGCGCTCGTCGGGCGTACGGACGTTGGCCAGCACGAACGCCAGCACATCCTGCACCATGTCGCCGCGCTTCATCAGGTGGACCGGCGGAATGATGAGACCTTCCTGGAAGATCTCCCGTGCGACCGGCATCGATCCGGGACTCATGCCCCCGACATCTGAGTGGTGCGCTCGATTGGCGACGTAGAACACGGGGCTCCGGTCGCGGTCGAGATAGACCGCCGAGACCAGCGTGATGTCGGGCAGATGGGTGCCGCCGCGGAACGGATCGTTCAGCATCACGATGTCGCCGCGTTCCATGGGCGCCGCATCGATCGCGGCGCGCACCGACAGCGGCATGGCGCCCAGATGCACGGGCATGTGGTCGCCCTGCGCAATCGTCTCGCCGTCGGCGTCGTAGACGGCGCATGAGTAGTCCAGCCGCTCTTTGATGTTGGGCGAGAACCCGGTCCGGCACAGCGTGACGCCCATCTCTTCCGCGATGGACAGGAAGAGGTTCTTGAAGACCTCGAAGTCGACTGGGCTGATGCGCATTGCCGAGCGCCTAGTGCCTGAGAATGACGTTGCCATACCCATCGATCTCGAACCGAAACCCCGGCGGCACCACGACCGTGGCGTCGCCGCTCGTCACGACGGCCGGACCCGCCGCGCGTGCGCCCGGCGACAATACGTCCCAACGAAAAAACGAGACCTTCACCGACCGGCCATCGAACCGGCCCGGCCGGACCGCGGACGGTCGCGGCCGCACGCCGCGTCGCGGACGGACGAACGGTCGCGAGGGCTTCTCAGTGATGCCCGCGGCCTTGACGCGTACGTTGACGACCTCGGTGGGACGTGACGGATTCATGTACCCGAACGTGCGCCCGTGCCGGCGATCGAACTCACGGCGATAGCCGGCCGTGAACGGAACGCCGATCTCGTACGACTGGCCGACGTACCGGACGTCGACGATGCGTTCGATCGTACGGCGGTTCGGGCGGAAGCCTTCGCGGCCGAGCTCGCGGCCCGCCTGTTCGACGAGCGGCGCGAACGCCCGCTCGAGGTCCTTGGGGGTCAACGCATCGGCTGGCCGCAGCACGCTGGCCGAGTAGTCGCGCGTCACATCGGCCACGAGCATGCCGAGCGCCGAGAGCACACCGGCGTGTCGCGGCACGATGGCCGTGGCGATCTCCAGCTCGGCGGCGATCTCGCACGCGTGCATCCCGCCGGCTCCGCCGAATGCGAGCAGCGCGAACCGGCGCGGATCGTGTCCGCGCTCGACCGAGACCACACGAATCGCGCGCTCCATGTTCGCGTTGGCCACGCGAACGATCCCCTCGGCGAGCGCCGGCACGCTCATGCGCAGCCGCTTCGCCGTGTCGGCCGCGACGGCCTGCAGACGATCGAGATCCAACGGCATCCGGCCACCCAGGAAGTACTCCGGATCGAGGCGACCGAGCAGCAGATTGGCATCGGTCACCGTCAGCTCCGTGCCCGTGCCGTAGCACGCCGGTCCCGGCACGGCACCGGCGCTCTCAGGCCCCACGCGCAATGCGCCGCCGCTGTCGACGTGCGCAATCGATCCGCCGCCTGCGCCGACGGTGTGGATGTCGATGACGGGCAGTCGCACGGGAAAGTCGCCGACCTTCGAGTCTGTCGTGGTGGCAATAACATTGTCGACCAGGCTGACGTCGGTCGATGTCCCGCCCATGTCGAACGAGATGATGCGTGGAAAGCCAGCCTCGCGTCCGACGGCGCGCGCGCCCACCACGCCGGCGGCCGGACCGGAAAGGACGGTGCGCACGGCCTGAGCCCGCGCAGCCGACGCGGAGATCGATCCCCCGTTCGACTGCATGATGGCCAGGCGCGACCCGCTCAGTTTCTTCTCGAGGGTCCCGAGGTATCGATCGATGAGCGGTGTGACGTACGCGTTCACGACCGTCGTACTCCATCGCTCGTACTCGCGATACTCGGGCAAGACTTCGTGGGATGTGCAGGTTTGCCAGCCGGCCGCGCGGAGTGTGGCGGCGACGCGCTGCTCGTGCGCAGGGTTGGCGTACGAGTGCAGCAGACAGATGGCCACGATATCCGGCTTTCGCTGCCGAAGCCCGTCTATCGCGCGATCGACGCTCGACTCGTCCACCGGCACCAGCGTCTCGCCGGACGCATCGAGCCGCTCGACCACGCCAAACGTCAGGTCGGCATCGACGATGGGCCGCGGCGGCGGCACGAAGATGTTGTAGAGCTGCGGCCGCGTCTGGCGACCGATGCGGACCACGTCCTCAAAACCCTCGGTCGCGATGAGCGCGACGCGCGCGCCCTTCCGCTCGAGCACGGCATTGGTGGCGACAGTGGACCCATGCACGACCTCGACCCGGGCGGTGCCCGGCGCAAGCTCGGCCAGGCCCGCAAGAATCGCGCGCGACGGATCGTCCGGGGTGGACCGCAGCTTGTAGACCGAGAGCCCGCTACCGTCGAGCCGAACGAAATCGGTGAAGGTGCCACCGGTATCGATGCCGAAGCGGGGAGACGGGGGCACGGGGGGATTCTATGGAATTTGGAGATTTGAGGATTTGGGATTTGAGGATTGGGGGACGGAGCCCAAATCTCCAAATCCCCCAATCCCCAAGTCAAGAAATAAAAAGGCCCGCTTGCGCGGGCCTACGGGCAACCTGGCTCCCCAGCTCTTTACGGCTTGTGCCGCAAATTCAGGCTACCCGCACAGGGGAAAAAGCAAGGGTCGTGCCCGCCGCGTGCCGGGGAGAGTCTTCAGGTTTTCGAGGAAAACGCCGGGGTGGTGTGGAATGGGGAACGTAACTTCTACCGCTTTGTATCCACAGTTACACTTGCGGGCGCACTGCGGCGCTTACGAATCTGACCCGTGTTCAGACCATGGCGCCTTCGGGATACTGCAGGGCGAGTTTGAGCTCCTTGGCGAGTTGATCGACCGTCGACCCGGATCGTTTCCATGCGCCATCGGTCTCGAAGCGCAAATCACCGATGCGCCGGCCCCAGGGGGCGATGACCCGGCCGATGGCCCGAAAATCCGCGCGGTCCGCGTGCTGCTGGTCCAGCCGGCGCACGATGTCGGGTGCGACGCGGATGAAGGCTCGCAGCGCGGGCGCCGTCTTGATGCTGTACTTCCGTCCGTTCCAGGCCGCTCCGAACACGAGCGCCACCTGGCGGAAATAGTTGACGTAGAACTTCTTCGCTTCCTCGCGGAACTCGTCGCCCTTCCGGCCCGGCCCGAAGCCCTCGGTGGCGAAGAGCTTCTTCAGCTCTTGCGCCAGCGGCGCTTGAGCGACTCGGCCATGCCCAACACCGAGCAGCTTGATCTCACCATGGAGGGGCGACTCGACCTTTTCGCTGAGGGCCCGAACCACATCGTGCGCCGCGGCAAGGTTGTCGTCGCGGTAGAGCTGGCGGCCGGAGAGCGACACCAGGTGTGACGCATTGAGTCTGGTGTGTTTCGCGTTGATCGTGACGAACATCTGCACGACGTGATCTTCGGGGAGGCGATCGAAAATCACCGCCGGTACCGAGAAGGTTTCACCGCCGAACTGCTCGATGCCGGCGTGCAGTGCGAGCAGACGATGTTGGCCGTCAATCGCGCGCAGGATGCCTTCGCGCTCGGGAACCTTCAGGATGCCGAGCGATGGCTCACCGGAGACCGCCTCGAACTTGAGCGCCTCGTCACAGGAGATGATGACCGCGCCCGGAATCGACGGCAGATCGTGCGCCTGGCGGCACTGCTCGTAGTAGGCCACCAATTCGTCGATCTTTTTTCGGATGATCTGGCGCTGATACGCCTTCTCGCTCGAGGCGATGCGGCGCTCGAGCAAGTCCCAGTGAACTTTCGATTCGTTCCGGCTGCCTCGGATGCCCTTCTCGGTTCCCTGCTCGCCGTAGCTGAGCACCTCGAACCGGACCAGCTTGTCGATGTCTGTCGCTGACAGCGAAGCTTGGTAGAATTGCACGCCGAATTGCTGCATCCGAAGCGCGGCGACACTGATCATAGATAGGCTGGGCTCCTCTGACGCCCCCGCAACCCGTTCCTACCGCGGAGCGTGTAGCCCGCGATTGTATGTGCCCGTGATGCTCAATCACAAGCGTTCCGCGCGGGATTTTCACCTGATGGCGAAGGACGCAACCCATTCAGAAGTTCGACGTAAGTAACAACGACGTAAGGAGTTATCGTGACACCATCCCTCGGAACCCCGGTTCGCATTCGTCTTCTCCTGGCCGGTCTGGCCCTCTTCCTGGCCACCACAGCCAACCTCCCGGCCCAGTCATGGGTCACCGAAACCCGTGACCCAACACAGGTCCAGGACGAAGATTTTGCGAAGGCGTACGCCGAGTGGACGGGCGATGCACGTTACGGCAGTCCTCTTGTCGACCATCTCCCCAAGGTCGCTGGCGTGCCGAGTCCGAAGGATGTACTCGGTTATCACGTCGGCGCGCCGAGAAAGCTCACCTACTACGACGACCTGCTGAAGTACTACCGCGCGCTCGAGAAGGCACTGCCGAACCGCGTGAAGGTCGAGACGATTGGCAGATCCGACGAAGGACGCGAGCTCGTCGTCGTGTGGGTGTCGTCGGACGCGAACATGAGCCGGCTGCAGCAGAATCGCGACAACCTCGCGAAGCTGGCCGACCCCAGAGGTCTACCCGACACGGCCATCAACCAGATCATCGCCACCACCAAGCCCCACTACCACTTCATGGGTGGCTTGCATAGCAGCGAGACGGGTCCGTCGGAGATGCTGATGGAGCTCGTCTATCGGCTCGCCGTCGAGACCTCGCCGTACATCACGCCGATTCGCGACAACGTGTACGTGTCGGTGACGCCGGTGGCCGATGCGGACGGTCGCGATCGCAACGTCGATCAGTTCTACTGCACGCAGGAGCGTCAGGCCGCACAAGGTGCGGGCGCCGGCGCGGGCGGGTTCGGTGGCGGTGGTGGATGCGCGCTGCCCTACTGGGGCAAGTACGTCTATCACGACAACAACCGCGATATTAATCTCTCGCAGATCTCGATGCGCGCGATCGTCGAGTGGTACTACACCGCGCATCCGCCGATCATGCACGACCTGCATGAATCGCTGGCGCTGCTGTACACCTACAGCGGCGGCGCGCCCCAGAATCCCAACCTCGATCCGATTCTCTTCGCCGAGCTCCCGTTCTTCTCGAACTTTGAGCTTTCGCAGATGACGAAGTGGGGCATGCCGGGCGTGTACACGCACGCATTCATGGACGGCTGGTCGCCGGGTTACTTGGGATCGGTCGCCTACAACCACAACGGCATGATGCGCATGTACGAGACGCAGTCGGGCCGTGATGCCGGACCGGGCGCGGCCGGACGAGGGGCCGCGGCGGCGGCGGAAACGGGCGGCCGAGGCGCCGCTCAAGCGGGCGCTGGTCAACAAACGACCGGTGCGACAGCAGCAGGCGCCGGTCGTGGTGCCGGCCGTGGCAATCGTGGCGCCGGTGGCGGCGGTGCGGGCGCCGGTGGCGGAAACACGGCGGCCACTCCACCACCACCTCCCCCTCCAGCAGCAGCGGCCGCACCGCCAGCCGGCGGTGGTCAACGTGGCGGTGGTGGCCGAGGGTCGGCGGTCCCCAGCGGCCAGGGCGGCGGTCAAGATCGCGAGTGGTACCGCGGCATTCCTGTGCCGCCTGGCGCCACGGCGAACTTCACGCGACGCAACAACACGAACTACATGCAGACCGGCGTGCTGTCGGCGCTCCAGTTGACCGCGATGTTCTCGAACAACGTGCTCGACAACTTCTACCGGAAGACGAAGAACTCGATTCAGCAGGGCCAGACGCAGCCGCCGCACGGCTACGTCATTCCGGCCCAGCGCGACATGACGAAGCCGGCAGAGCTCGTCCGCATCCTCCGGCTTCAGGGGATCGAAGTCGGTCAGACGACGGGCGAGGTGAAGATCGGCGACAGCACCTTCGGCGCTGGCTCGTACGTGATCAAGGGCAATCAGCCGTACTGGCGGCTGGCGAAGAACCTCCTCGAGAGACAGCACTATCCTGACGCGCGGCTGTCAACCTACGACGACAGCGGCTGGACGATGGGGTACGCGTTCAACGTCGACGTCAAAGAGATTCGCGACAAGGCGGTCTTCGACATCGCCGCGCCACTTGTCAAGACGCCGGAGGTCAAGGGCAAGATCATCGGCACGGGCACGGCCGGACTGGCCGTCGCGCACTACGGGTCTAACAACATGATCTCGTTCCGCTACAAGCTGCGGAACGTGCCGATGAAGATTGCCGAGAAGAGCTTCACGGTCGGGACCACCGACTTCCCTGCTGGTTCGTTTCTCATCAGTCTCACTGGCACGATCGCACCCGAGGTTCGTGCCGCGGTCGAGCAGTTCGGCTTGACGGCGGCCATCGTCGAGACGATGCCGGCTGTGCCGGCGCACGACGCCGAAGCGCCGCGGGTGGCCATCTACTCGCAGTGGAGCGGCACGCAGGAGCTCGGCTGGTACCGCGACGCGTTCGACAAGTTCGGCATTCCGTACGATCTCATCTACAAAGAGCGCGTGCAGACGGGCAATCTCCAGGCCGACTACGACGTGATCCTCATGGCCGCGCAGAACCTCGGGCGCGCAACCGTCTTGCAGGCGCCGGCCGCGCAGCCCAATCCGTATCAGAAGAGCGAGAAGTACAAGTTCCTTGGGATGTACGGCGAAACGGCCGACACCACCGGCGGCTTCGGGCAGGCCGGCGTCGAGGCGATTCAGAAGTTCTTCGAGGCGGGAGGCACGCTCATCGCGACCGTCGGCGCCGTCCGCTTCCCGATCGATTTCGGATTCGCCCACACGGTGGACACCGAAGCGCTCTCCATTCCGGCCGGCCAGCCGGCGCTTGTGGCGCAGAAGCCGCTGGTGCAGGCTGAGATCGTCCGCACCGATCACCCCGTGTTCTACGGCTACCTGGACCGGATCATTCCGGTGAAGTACGCGAGCAATCAGCAGTTCTTCCGGGTCGGCTCAGCCGATCAGGGCAACGTGCTGGCGCGATTCGTCGGTGGAGACTCGGCCGTGCTCAGCGGCCTCATGGAAGGCGGCGCGGCAATCGCGCAGAAAGCGTTCGCGGTGGACATCCCGGAAGCCTTCCGTGGCAAGGGCCGGGTCATCATGTTCACGAACAACCCTGTGTACCGCTGGCAGAACCACGGCGAATTCAACATGGTGTTCAACTCGATCATCAATTGGAACGACGTGCCATCGGCCGCGCCTGTGACACCGGCTGCGGCTGGACCGGGACGAGGCGGGTTTTTCTAACGTCCCGTCATCTGTCCAGCGAGCAGAATCGCCGAGGTCGGGCCGTCCGATCCGCCCGAGGGCTCTTCTGTCACGGCGAGGGTGACCGGCGTTCCGGCGGGCACGCTGAGGTTCGCGGGCATCGTGGCCACGAAGATCGCGGCGCCGTTCGCCGCGACGCTGAACACGCCGCCACTCAGCGGCTTGGGATGGTTGGGCACGACGAACCACAGCTGATACGCCCGGCCCGGTCGCAGCGCCGGCAGTCTCTCGGTGCTGACCACCATGCCGCGTGACGGATTGAAGAACGCGCGTCCGAGTGCGTTCGGGGCGTCCTTCGTCCCGCTGAGGCTCACCTGCAACGTCGCCGGTCCGCGGACGACCTCGAGCACGTTGGTCAGCCGGATCGCATCTCGACGCGCTTCGTCGCGCTCGTTGCGCATCCGATTGGCGCGATCGGACAGCTCGGTCACCGTCTGTTGCATGTGGTCGATCTGCGATCGGAGCGCGAACGCGTAGATGCCGGCGCCGATCGCGACGGCGAGGCTCGCGGCCGCCAGCAGCCACTGGACGGTCATCTGCGGTCTCGCCACCGGACGCGGCAACGGAACAGCGGCGGCGCGAGCTTGCGCCTGCGATGTCGCCTTCGCGATCGTCCGCGCTTTGAGCGACGCGGGTGGCGCGACGGGATCGGCCGCCAACCCCAGACCCGCGGTCACCCGGCCGAGCTCCGCCAATTCACGCTGACACGTCGCGCACGAGGCGAGGTGCGCCTCGAAACTCTGGCGATCGCCGGCGTCGAGCGCGCCGAGCGCGTAGGCGGCGGCCATTTCGGCGAATGAGTCGTGCGTGGGTGCCGTCATGATGCCAACGCGCTCCGGAGTGTGGCCATCGCGGCGCGGACGCGGGTCTTCACCGTGCCCAGTGGGACGCCCGTGCGCTCCGCGATTTCCGATTGAGTCAGTCCTTCGTAGTACGCGAGGTCGACGAGCATGCGCTGATCGGGCGGCAGCGACTCGAGCGCCTTGCGCACCAGACGTCCGTCGGCCTCGGACGCCGCAATCTGTTCGGGATCGCGGCCCGGCGCCGCGAGCGGCACGGTGAGGCTGGGTTCGGTGCCGCGCGCCTGATCGGGTCTGGCATTTCGCGCGCGCAGCCGATCGATGGCCCGCGTCCGCGTCAACATCACAATCCAGCCCGCCACCGTCGCGCGCTCGGGCACGTAGCGTCCGGCGTCCCGCCACACCTGGGCGAAGACATCCTGGACCACCTCTTCCGCATCCTCGACGCGCATCAGGATCCGGCGCGCGAGCCCAAACACGACGGCCGCGTGCCGATCGTAGAGCCGGCTGAGGGCATCCGATGATCCGTCGGCGACTGCGCGCATCAGCTGGCGGTCAGCCTCGGTCATCACGTCGACTGGGCCCGAATTGCGCGGAGACACGCGACATAACACTACTACGGGGCTTTCCTCGCAGACGGATTGCTGGGTTCCGGGGGTTCTTGATTAAGGCTTTATTTCGTAAGCCGTCTCGATCGTAATGTCCGGCCGGAGCGTGTTCCACACCGAGCAATAGGTCGACCGCGACAGAGCGATGGCGCGCTCGACGACCGCTCCGTCGACAGGCCCAATCAGCTCGAACGTGATTTGCATCGACACAAACCGTCGCGGATGTTCGGCCGCGCGCTCACCCTCGAACTTCACGGTCATCCCGCGCAAGTCCTGCCGGCTCTTCTGAAGAATGTGCACGATGTCCATGGCCATGCAGGCCATCACCGCGTAGGCCAGCGCTTGCGGCGGTGATGTCACGCCGGGCGTGGAGCTCTGAAGATCGACAGCCGGACTGTCGGAGCTGTTCTTGAACTTCAGCTCACCGGCCCAGTCGAGGGAGAGCGAGACCATTCAGGATGTCGCGATGGTCGTCCGCCGGGCGCTTTGTCGCACGTCAGCGATCGGCGCCTGCTGCAGCATCAGGCGCGCGTCCTGCTCGTCTGGCGTCCACAATTCGGCGCCTGCCGGGCCGTGCTGGTGGAGCACGCCGATGAGCGACTGCGATAGCGCGGAGCCGGACAGGCCGAAATCGCGGAGGCACGCGACGACATCCACCGCGTCATTGCCCGCCGCGAACCCGGCGATCACCAGGCGTCCCCCCTGTGCGGCACGGAATCCGAGCTGCGCCGCCTCACGCTCGGCGAGATCGCTCACCATGATGACGTCGATGTCGTGGTGGAGGAACGACCGAAGCTGCCCGGCCAGCGTTGCGCCCGGTGCGCTGCCGACCTCGGTCTGCGTCAGCGCGCCATTGACGAAGGCCATCGGGTCCTCGGCGGTCACGACGTGCGCATTGCCGGAAACCTGGAGCAGGCACGCGTGCAGCAATTCGGATACGCGCGCGGTGGCCGGTCCGCTGACGAGCAGGACACCCGCGCGCCGGCCCAGCAACGCCGACAGGCCAGACACGAGGGTGGGCGTCAAGCCCATCGCCGCGAAGGTGCGCGGCGCCCGGGCACGATCGAGCAAACGAATCGTGAAGCTCTCGCCACCGTGTGCCGGGATCATGGAGATCTTCAGCTCGACCGGCGCGCCCTGACTGCTGCCATCAAGGAACAACTGCACCCGGCCAAGCTGCGGACGCATCCGGTCGATGGCGTCCGTCCCGCTCAGAATGCGGATGCGAGCGGCCAACTCCTGCGCCTGCTGACCGAGCCGTTCCTGAAGCCCACCCAGCTGCACACGCTGGAGCGCACCGTCGATGCGCATGCGCACCTGCACACCGGTCTTCGACATCTCGAGATGCAGATCCGTCGCCCCGCGCGCGAGCGCGTCACGGACGAGCTCGTGCAGCGCGACGTCGGCCTGGTGCCCGACGATCGGCTCGGTCTCGATCCGGGCGCCAACCATCTGACTGCGCCCTGCCGGCCGGTCTGCGTCCTCACGACCCGCGTCCGACGCATCGGGGATGTCGTCGTACAGCCGTCGGAACGCCCGCTGAATCGCGCGGCTGGATGACGTCACGACCGTCACCGAGAATCCGGTGAGCCGATTGAGGTCCTGCACGACCGCCGTCGCCGTCGGGTCGTCCATCGCCACCGTCAACGTGCGGCCCACCGTCGCCACCGGCAGCAGGGCGTGACGCTTCGCGAACGTCGGGTTGATCACCCGCGCCAGGCCGCGGTCGATCATGACGTTCTCCAGGTCGAGGTACGGCACGTTGAGCTGGAGGCCCAGCGCCTGGCGCATCGTTTCGTCGCTGACGTAGTCGAGCTTCAGCAGGATCTGTCCGAGCGGCAGCTTCAGCGTGGATTGCTCGGCCAACGCGTGCTCGAGCTGACCGACCGTGATGGCGCCGTTGTCAACGAGGATTTCGCCGAGCTTCGACCGCCGGCCTTCGCTGGAGGGATGCGTCGTGACTTTGTCGGGTTTCATCCTGGAAGGACATTATAGGGCCGGTCCGTTACCGCCGCTGCGCGTTGAGATAACCGAAGACCACAGCCGTCATGGCGCGCATGCCGACGCCGAGCGCGTCCTCGTCCATGTCGTAGTACTCGGTGTGCCACATGGCCGTGATGCCCTTGTCGGGATTGGCGACGCCGACGAAGAAATAGAACCCAGGGATCTTCTTCTGGTAGTACGCGAAGTCCTCCGCGACCATTACGGGCGCCGGGAATGTGACCTTGTCCCTGCCGATCTGCGCGACGAGCGCCGCGGTGGCTGGCGCCGCGAGCGCCGGGTCGTTGTAGGTCACGGGCGCGCCCTCGGCGTAGTTGAGCGTATACGTCGCGTCGTAGCTCGACGTCACGCCCTTGAGGATCGCGTCCATCTTCTTCTTCACAGTCGCCGGTCCCTCCGGGCTCAGCGATCGCACGGTGCCTTCCATCTTCACGCTGTCCGCGATGATGTTGTAGCGCGCGCCGCCGTTGATCGTGCCGACGGACACGACCGTCGGATCCTGCGCGCTCATCTGGCGGCTGGGAATCGTCTGCAGCGCCAGCACGACCTGGGCTGCGATGGGGATGGGATCGAGCCCGGTGTGGGGCATCGCGCCGTGTGTCGACTTGCCCTGGATCGTGATGTTGAACCGATCCGAGCTGGCCATCGCCGCACCACTGTTCACGCCGACGAGTCCCACGCGCATCGTCGGCACGAGGTGCAGGCCGAAGATCGCGGCGGGCGCCGGATCCGTCAACGGCCAATCGTCGAGCACGCGCAACGCGCCGGTCTTCCCGCCCTCGGGATCACCCTCTTCGGCCGGCTGGAACAGCATCACGACGGTCCCGGCGATGTCGCCGCGGAGCCGCGAGAAGATCTCGGCCGCGCCCAGCGCGATCGCGGTGTGACCGTCGTGGCCGCAGGCGTGCTTCACGTTCGGCACCGTAGATTTGTACGGGACGTCGTTCAGCTCGGGCAGCGGCAGCGCGTCCATGTCCGCTCGCACGGCGACGACGGGCCCTGGCCGCCCGCCCGTGAGGATGCCGATGACGCCGGTACCGCCGACGCCGGTGCGGACTTCATCGAACTTCATCGCACGCAGCCGATCGGCAACGAACCCGGCGGTTCGCGTCTCGCGAAAGCCCAGCTCGGGATACTTGTGGAGGTCCCGCCGCACGCCAATCGCCCACGGCAGCAGCTCCGCCGCCATCGCGTCGATGCGCGTTCGGAGGGCGGGTGAGATGACAGACGACGTTTGAGCGGCGGGCTGGGTGGCCAGCGCCAGGATGGTTATGGCGCTGATGAGCGCGACCCTCGACATCAATCGATTTTATAAGATACGGCCCACGGCTCTCTATAATCCGGCTATGGTTCGCATCCGTATGGCATTCCTGCTCTGCGGCCTCCTGGTGCCGCTCGTGATGATCGCTTCCGCCTTCCAGACGCCCGATCCCAACCTCGAGCGGGCGAAGCGCCTGCTCCGCGAGTCGCCGATCATCGACGGGCACAACGACTACCCGTGGGCGCTCCGGGAGAAGGCGCAGTCGAACATCGAGCTGCTCGACATTCGGAAGCCGCAGCCGGCGATCATGACGGACATCGCGCGACTGCACGCCGGCGGGATTGGCGGACAGTTCTGGTCGGTCTACGTGCCGTCGCCGAAGCCCGGCGAGGATCCCGGCGCGTCGGTCTCGATGACGCTCGACCAGATCGACATCGTCTACCAGATGATGGCGAAGTACTCGGCGTCGATGGAGCTGGCGCACACGGCGGCCGACATCGATCGGATTCAGCGGGCCGGCAAGATCGCGTCGCTCATCGGCATGGAGGGCGGCCACTCGATCAACTCGTCGCTGGCCAACCTGCGGATGATGTACCGGCTGGGCGCGCGATACATGACGCTCACGCACAGCCTCAACGTGCCCTGGGCCGATTCGGCCACCGACGCGGCGGCACAGAACGGCCTGTCGCCGTTCGGCGAGCAGGTCGTCAAGGAGATGAACCGGCTCGGCATGCTCGTCGACCTGAGCCACGTCTCGCCGGCGACGATGGCAGCGGCGCTGCGCATCACGGCGGCGCCGGTGATCTTTTCGCACTCGTCCGCGCGCGCGCTCACGGATGTCCCGCGCAACGTGCCCGACGCCATCCTCGCGCAGATCCCGAGGAACGCCGGCGTCGTGATGGTGACGTTCGTGCCGGGCTTCGTGTCGCAGCCGGTCGCTGATTTCAACAAACGTGAGACGGAGCAGCGCAACAAGGTCACGGCGGAGCTCGGCGGCAATGCCGACGCCGTCTCGAAGGCGATGGACGACTGGCGCAAGACCAACACAGCGCCGCGCGCATCGATGCTCGAGGTGGCCGATCACATCGACCACATCAAGAAGGTCGCCGGCATCGACCACATCGGGCTCGGCGGTGACTTCGACGGCATCACGAGCGTCGTCGTCGGCCTCGAGGACGTCTCCACGTATCCGCAGCTCTTCGCCGAGCTGATGCGGCGCGGTTATTCGGACGACGACCTGAAAAAGATCGCAAACCGCAACATCATGCGCGTGATCAGGGCTGCCGAAGCTGCGGCCTCGAGACTGCAGGCAGTGCGCTGACACGGCAATGATCGTCATCGTCGCGTTGGGCGATTCCACCACGGCCGGAACGCCGTACTACCTCTCGCCCGTCGAGTCGCCGCCGGACGGGTTCGGCGATGTGACGAGCCAGTTCGCGTACTGGCTCATGCACGCGTACCCGGATTGGCGCGTGCTGAATTGCGGTGTGAACGGCGAGCGGACCGATCAGATCGCGGCGCGCTTCGACCGTGATGTCGTGGCCGCCGATCCGCGGGTGGTCATCATCCTCGCGGGCGTGAACGACGTGTATCAGGGCCATCCGGTGGCCGACATCACCGCGCGGTTGCGCGCCATGTACGATCGGGCGGCCAACTCGCGCATCCCGGTCATCGCCGCCTCGATCGTGCCGTACAACTCGGCGACACCGGCGCAGAACAGCGCGATGCACGCCGTCAACGATTGGATCGCGGCGGAAGCCGGCCGCGATGCGAACATCGCGTTCGTGGACACTCGCAAGGCCGTCGCCGCCCCGGAGAACATCGACAAGCTCAGCAGCTCACCGGATGGCTTGCATCCCGATGTCGAGGGCTATCGCCGGATGGCCGAGGCGATCGCGGTGGTCGTCCTGCGGGAGCTGGCCCGCGTCAGTGCGCTCTGAGCGCGTTCAGCCCGTCCTGTTCGCGCTGGGCCTCGTCCTGCTCACGATAGCCGTCTACTCGGCCGTCTGGTCGTTTGACTTCGTCCTGCTCGACGACCCGACCTACGTCACCAAGAACACCAACATCCACGAGGGCGTCACGACCGACGCCATCACGTGGGCCCTCACGACCGGCCATGCCGCCAACTGGCATCCGCTGACGTGGTGTTCCCACATGCTGGACGTCACGCTGTTCGGCCTGCGGCCAGGGCCCGCGCATCTCGTCAATCTGCTGTGGCATGTCGCCGCAGTGGTGCTGCTGTTCGCGGCGCTCGCACGACTCACGAGCGCGATGGGTCCCAGCGCGTTCGTGGCGGCGCTGTTCGCCGTGCACCCCGCCCACGTCGAGTCGGTAGCCTGGATCGCCGAACGAAAGGACGTCCTCAGCACAGCCTTCTGGATGCTGACGATGCTCGCGTACGCCAGCTACGTCGTGAAGCCGGGCGGCCGCCGATATGCGCTCGTGCTCGTGGCCTTCGCCCTCGGACTGATGGCGAAGCCGATGCTGGTCACGCTGCCGTGCGTGCTGCTCCTGCTCGACGTCTGGCCGCTTCGCCGCTGGCCGGCGACACCAGCGTGGAGGCTCGTCCGCGAAAAGCTCCCGCTCTTCGCGCTCGCTGCGGCCTCGAGCGTCGCCACGTTTGTCGCGCAGCGGAGCGGCGGCGCGGTGATGTCACTCGACGCGCTGCCGTTCACGCTCCGTTTCGAAAACGCCGGCGTGAGCTACGTGAGCTACCTCGCCACACTCGTCTGGCCGGCCAATCTGACCGTGTACTACCCGCATCCGACGGTCGTTTCTTTCGGTCAACTTGGATTGTGTCTGCTGATCCTCGCCGCGATATCGGTGGGCGTCGTGGCGTTCTCGAGGTCACATCCGTACCTTGCCGTCGGGTGGCTCTGGTATCTGGGCACGCTCGTGCCCGTGATCGGGCTGGTTCAGGTCGGCCGGCAAGCCATGGCCGATCGATACACGTACGTGCCGTACGTCGGCCTCTTCATCGCCATCACGTGGGGCGCGGTGCACTGGATCGGTCGAAGGCAGCCGCCGAAATGGGCGTTGCCGGCTCTCGCGTGTCTCGTGCTCGCACCGTATTCCGTCGCCGCGGACCGTCAGGTTCAGCACTGGCGCAATGACGTCTCGCTGTGGAGCCACGCCCTGCAGGTCCGGCTGGGTCTCGACGAACCGCGAGCGCGCCTCGCCGCGGCCGACCTCATCGAGGATCGGACGATGACGGCGCTGCTGGCGCTCCTCGAGAACCAGCCGGGCAACGTGGGACCGCGACTTGCTCCCGCCGACGCGCACCAGTTCCTCGGCCGGATGTTCATGCGCCACCGCCAGGTCGAAGAAGCCATCGAGTCGTTTCGAGAAGCCATTGCCCTGGAGCCGGACAACGCCGCCCTCTACAGCGATTTGGGGCTGGCGTTGGCCGAGCACGGTCAGACCGAACTGGCCATCGCGGCGTACCGCGACGCACTGAAGCGGAATCCGGCATCGGCACAGACCCACAACGACTTGGGCTTCACACTCGCAAGGCTCGGACGGTTGGAAGAAGCGCGGCTGCATTTCACCGAGGCCGTGCGCATCGATCCGAATCTGGCGGACGCCCATCGCAATCTGGGTCTGGCCCTGGCGAATCTCGGGCGGTTTGACGAGGCCATCAACGCGTTCAAGGAAGTGCTGCGGATTACGCCGAGCGACGCCAACGTGCGGCGCGCGTTGGAGGCCCTGCAGAAACGCGCGGGCAAATCGCCCGGAGAGGCGTAGGGACCTCCCAAAACAAAAACCCGGGTGGACCTCCGAAGAGATCCACCCGGGCGGGAAGAACTGCGGGAAACGCCTAGCGTTCCCGCACGTGTTACGCGACTACCAAGTCACGCGCCAGACGAGCTGGGCCTGGCGGGCTGCGCTGCCCTGACCGGTGACCCGGAACGTGTTGGCGATGTTGTTGCCATCCGGCACGTTCAACACCGGGTTGAAGTTCGTGCCCTTCAGCGCGTTGAAGACTTCGATGTTGAACTCGAAGATCGCGCGGCCGGGCAGGTTGAACTTCTTCACGAGCTTGAAGTCGTACTCGCCGAGCCACGCGCCGTAGAAGAACAGGTCCGGCGCGCAGTCACCCGGGTTGAGGCCGAGGCACGCGTTGTTGTACGGCGCGGCATACACGCCCGCGGCACGAGCTGCGGGAGCGAAGTACCGGCCCGTCGGCGCGGCGCCCGAGTAGTAGGTGAGCTGGCCGCCGGGCGTCAGCTGGCCGGCGCTCGTGCTATACGCGAGGATCGTGTTGTCGACCACGTCCTTCGGCATGTTCCACACCGTCACGGCCCCGGTCGGGCTCACGTCGATCCGGAACTGCTTGAAGAGGTCCTGGGCTTGCTTCTGGTCCATGCCCACGAGGACCGTGTTCGACAGCCGGAAGAGCGGGACCTGAATACGGCCCGAGCCGGAGAACGTCCAGCCGCCGAGCGCGCCGTCGACCCACGCGTTCCAGTTCGTGCCGAACCGCTTGCCGCGGCCCACCGGCAGGTCCCACGTCCACAGCATCTTGACTGCGTGTGGAATCGCCGTGGAGCGCTGCTCGAACAGCGGCAGGTGCAGATCCTGGTTCGCGAAGCTGACGCCACGGGCGTAGGTGTAGCTCACCTGCGTCGCGAGGCCCTCCGAGAAGCGACGACGCACGTCCAGCTGCATCGAGTTGTACCGGTTGCTGCCGATATTGCGCAGCACGCGGGCGTTGTTCACCGCCGGGTTCATGACCCAGAAGTTCACCGGGTAGATGCCGCTGTCGATCGCGTTCGCCTTCCACACGCCGTTGTTGCCGGTCCAGAGGTTGTTGGCAACGGACTGCGGATTTGGGTTGAACGGGTTGAGCGCGGTGACCCACGTCGTGTTCGTGAACTGCGTTGACGTGTACGCCGCGGTGTTGCCGGCGCCCGCGATGGCCGTCCCCGAGAAGTGCGCGAGGAACACTGGGAGCGGGCTGGTGCCCGGCGCGCCCGTGTAGGCGAACGTCCCGCCGTTGCCGGCGGCGAGGTTCGCCACCAGGTTGGCCTGGGCCTTCGCGAACTGGTCCGCCACGTTGTCGAACTGGTTCGTGCCCACGAGTCCGGTTTCCCGGAAGTTGGTGCCGTTCCAGTTCTCACGCACCCACGGATCCTTGTTCACGTTGCCGATGTAGCGCACTTCCACCGCCATGTCGCGGGTGAGCGCGCGCTGCAGGCCGACCGTCCAGGAATCCACGTACGGCGTGCGGATGTTCGGATCGAACGCGTTCACGCTCTGCGACGCGAGCGCCGTCAGCGGGAACGTCGGCGTGGCCACGAACGGCGGAATCGCGAGGCGTGACTTCTGGCTGAACAACACCGGGCAGGGACCCGTGGCTCCGGCCGGATTGCACAGCTCGAAGTCCGTCCCGCCAGTGAAGCCGCGCGTCGCCGGCGTCGTGGTGCCGGGGTTGCCGACGAACACGGACTGGAACCGATCGACACGCTCGAAGACGAACGTGCGCGCGTACCCGCCGCTGATCGTGGCTTGCTCCGGATCGCCGAGGAGCTTGCGGCCCCAGCCGTTCTCCACCACCGGCCGCCAGTTGACGCCGACGCTCGGCGCCCAGTTGTTCTTGTCGATGTTGTAGCCGTTGGTCTCGGGCGTCAGCGGCTTGAACGTCGCGGCCACGAACGCGGGATTGCCGATCGTGCCCGGCTTGAAGAGGTTGCACTGCCGGCCACCGACGCCGTCGCCGAGGCCGGACTTGCCGCACACGTCGGTCAACGTCGAGCCGGTCAGTCGTCCCAGCGTGGCCACCATCGGCATCTGGACCTGGTATCGCAAACCGGCCGAGACGGTTACGTTCGGCTTCCACCGCCAGGAATCCTGGGCGTAGAACCCGTACTGGTCCTGACGTTCCGCGTCCCGTGAGGCGCCATTGAAGATGTACGTGCTGCCGTCGTCGCTCAACTGCGCCGTCCCCGGCAACTGGTTCACGCGGCCCGTCAGCAGGCCGTACAGGGCGCGCGCGTTGTTGAGGTCGGTCGTGCTGGCCGTCGGGAAGTTCACGGTCGAGAAGATGTTGGCGATGTTCGCCGGGTCGTTGACCGAGTTGGTGGACAGCCCGAGATTCACGTTCTGCGCGAGGATCGTATCCTCGAGGAAGTTCCGGACGCGCGTGAACGAGAACCCGAACTTCATGCTGTGGTCGCCCCGCAGCCAGTTCACGTTGTCGTCGACGTTCCAGTTCCAGGTGTTGCGCGTCTCGGGACCGTTGCCGGGCGCCGAACCGCTGAGGAAATTCGGCATCGCGTTGGTGAGACCGAAACCCAGGGTCAGCGCGTAGCCGTCCTGGTTGGCGGCCGGATCGCTGAACATGCCCGGCGTGGCGTCCATGAAGAAGTTGACCGGCGACCACTGCCAGCCCACCAGCACTTCGTTGACGAGGTTGGTGCCGAACGTGGACCGGAACGTGCTGGAGCCGGTCGTCCGGTACGAGTCCTGGCCGGCCTGAGCCGGGAAGCCCGGGAACGTCGGATCCGCATTGTTCAGGGTATCCGGCGTGTCCTTGAACCGCTGCCAGTAATACGTGCCGGAGAGACGATGCCGGTTCGTCAGGTTCAGGTCCACGCGGGCGGTCGGCGACTGCCGAACCGAGGCCACCGCGATCTGGTAGTTGTACGTTCCGGTGTTCGGCGAGGCCGCAACTTCCTGAACGTTGCCCGTCGATTGCGTCGCCGCCTTGATCTTCCCGAGCAGCGCCATCACGGTGGGATCGGTCGCGAAGATCTGGCCGTTGTTCTGCGCCAGCGTCAGCACGTTCACCGACTGCGGCGACACCGAGTTGTAGGTGAAGTTGCCCGCCAGCGCCGAATCACGAATGACCGTGCGCGCGCGCGAGGTGGCGCTCGGCTGCCACGTCTGTTCCAGATTGAAGAAGAAGAAGGCCTTGCCGTGGCCGTCGAACAGTCCCGGGACCACGATCGGGCCGCCGGCGCGCCCGCCGTAGTTCTGGATCGTCCGGCGCGGACGCGGCAGCTTGCTCACTTCCTTGTTGAAGAACGTGTTCGAGTTCAGCTTCATGTGCTGGAAGTAGTCGTACACGCTCACGTTGAACTGGTTTGTGCCCGAGCGCGTGACGAACTTCACCTGCGACGCGCCCATGCCCGAGGCATCAGCGCCCGCCGCGGCCGTCGAGAGCGTCACTTCTTCGACCGCGTCGAGACGCGGCACGACCAGCGAGAAGAAGCCGTCACCGGACTGGAGCAGGTTGCTCGTCGTGACGCCGTCGATCGAGATGTTGATGGTGTTCTGCGGCAGGCCCGAGATCGTGGATCCGCGGGAGCCGCCGGCGCCACCGGACGTCTGGACGCCCGGCAGGAAAATCAGGAAGCTCAGCGCGTTGCGATCGCCACGCGGCAGACTCGAAATGAACTCGCTGCTGACGGTCGAGCTGACCGTCGGTGACTGCGTACGGACGAGGTCCGTCGCGCCCTTGACCTCAACGGTCTCGGTCAGCGCGCCGATCTCGAGCAACGTCTTCCCCGTGTTGCCGGGCACGCCGGCGAGGAGACGAACGCCTGTGATGTCGACTTTCTTGAAGCCTTGCAGGCTCACGGACACCGTGTAGGTGCCGGGATCCATCGTCGGGAACTGGTAGATTCCCGAGCTGTTGGTCGTCGTGGTCTGCGACACGCCGGTCGCATCGCTCTTTACGGTGACGGTAACGCCGGGAACGACGCCGCCGTCCTTATCAACCACAGTCCCCGTCAACGACGACATGGAACTGTTGCCCTGTGCGAACACAGGGGCGGACACGAATGCCAGCGCGATCGCCAGCAGTACGATCCATCTGCTCTTATTCATACAGACACGCTCTCCTCATCGGTCACGAACAACGGCTCCGGCGCCACGGCCCATCGGGGCAGGGGGCGCAGAGCCACGCCTATCAACTCGTCGCTATGAGAAACAGGTCGTTGTTTCCGAACACTCGGTGAAAGTGTTCGATGCCAAGCATCATCTCTTGGCACCCGTGTAATCTATTACCGGCATCTGACCGGGTCAAGCCAACTCGTTCGATTTCGGAATCGGTGACATTTCTGAGTGTCCGAGAACCACTCATATATAGCCTCTTACCGAACATCGATTCCGTGATAGCGCTCGCCACCAGCAGACCAGTGTCCACAAACCAGACGTCTGGCTATTCCAGCATTCCAGACCTATCGGTCGTTTATGAACGGTCCTTATACCGGCGGGCTGTTCCGGTCAGACGAACATAGAGCGAAGTATGGCCGGCGCTCCTGAAAGGGTCAGGAAGCAGGACTTTGCAGGCCGGATCCGGTGACATCGATGCGGTGGCTGAAATGAAGGACCGGCGTCGTGTCAGGTAGACGGATGCCTTGGGGTTCAGCCACGAGGTTGGTCGTGAAGGTCGCCGCGGCAGGCTGAAGGGGCCACGGCGGATGGTCGATGTCGAGGCGCGCGAGCGTCCCGGTGCGGCGCCGGGCAAAGAGGCAGTATCGCGCGGTCAGGAAATGCGCGAGCGTCCCAGGCGCGGCCACCTCGACCGGACCGGTCGGGCCGTAGACCGCGTCGAGCGCGACCCTGGGTCCCGGCCCGCGACGCTCCGAGACATAGCGGACGACATCACCATCGCGACGCACTGACATCGACGCATGAAAGTACGGAAGACCCACGAGCCTTCTGGCGGTCCACACGGCGAGAAGGCGCGCCGCATCCAGACTGACGAACCACACGCCTGACCGGCCCCCGTGGGACACGTACAACCTGAGGTTCATCTCGGGGAAGGCCGAGAGCCACGGCACGGCCGGCCATCCGCGAAGCGTGACGTTCGTCATGCGAAACGGGACGAGCCCGACCCAGGACGTTCCACCGTACTCGTCAATCTCGAGCGCGGCTGGCACGAGCGGCCGGAGTGCGGCTGCGGGCACGGGCCAGTGCGCGAACAGCAGGTCGTGCCAGGTCTGGCGCCACATCGTCGACCTCTCGCGTCCGGTCATTTTCCGATCATCTACGGACTGACACACCGAGCTCGAAGAACTTGAGCGCGAGCACGCGCGGATCGTTTGGCGGCTGAAACGTGCGATCCGTTTCGAGCACGACGCGGCCCATCGATGCGGCGAGGGCGTCCGCCGGCACGGCGATCTCTTCGGCGAAGTCTCGAGTGGGCCTCAGCGTCGCGATCGTGCGGCCGGCCGCCGTCACAGTCACGAGCGGCGGCGCATCGAAATACTTCAGGGGCGAGTCACCGTGCAGCCGAATCGTCACGTCCCGGCCGGCGTTGTGAATCTGGAGCGCCGCCTTGCCGCCCGCCCATCGCCACGACACTTCCTTGACCGGGTTGTACTCCGGCTCCATCCAGCCATCGTCGAATCCCCACACGAGCGCGTCGGCATTCTGGAGATCGAATTGCTCGAGCTTGACGGGAATCGGCTCGCCGGCATTCGTCGAGCGAACGGTCAGCCGCGCGAAACCCGCCTCGCCGTTCAACGCCCCCGCAGGAAGCGTTAGAAACCGCAGGAAGAAACCCTGCGGCTGATCCCATTCGGCGAACACGCGGTCGTCGAGGTCCAGACTGAGATGCACCAGCCGGGCGTCGGCCTCCGTTCGAAACGCCTCGTTGACCACGCCGCCGATCATCAACGTCGACTCGCCGGACCGGCGCGCGAGATACGCGACGGCAGGCCGCAGATGCGGACCCCATCCGGTGGATTTCGTGACGCCCGCAATTTCCGGCGTGAGTGACCAGCCGCGGTCGAGGAACCAGCCGGGCGACGAGAGCTCGTACCAGTCGACGCCGTCAGGCCGTGCGCCGCCCGTGAAGACCCGGGCGTCGAACGGACGGCGGTACGCGCCGGCAAGCACGCGATGCACCGGATCGAACAGCGCGAGGTCGGTGCGGCCTGGCCGCGCGAGAAACCACACCGGCTCTCTCCCGCCGCTCAGCCAGTACTCGACGGCCGCGCGCCACTCATGCCCTCGCTCCGTCGCGAGGAGTGGGCCGGGCAGATCCTCGGCAAACCACTCGGCTGCGCGTGTCGACTCCTTGTGTGTGACGAGCGCGGCGCGCGCGCCCGTCGCGGCGGCGCGCGCCTTGATGTCGCCGAGGGCTTGAAACACCGGACTTGGCGCCGTCGCGTACCGGTGCAACGCAGGTCCGGCGGACCAGAGCGAGGCCGCAACGATGGCGGCGACGGAGATCGGCAGCAGCTTTCCCGCGAGTGGCCGCGCCAGCGCGGCGATCGCGGTCGCGATCGCGTCGATCGTCACCACGGCGAGGTAGGCCGTGGCCGGTACGAGCGGCAGGGCGTACTTGCCGTGCACAGTGCCCTGAAAAAGCAGGTCGAACACCGCGTACGGCACGGCGCTCAAGGCGATCAGCGCAAGGGCCCACCGCGATCGCCACGCGAGAATCACCGCGCCGGCTCCCGCCAGCGTCAGCACGACGACGGCGAGCGAGGTTGTGGCCCACGGGAGCACGAACGTGTCCCTCAACGCGTACGCGGCGGTGCGCACCGTGGGATGCGCCAGAAGCATTTGAGGGTTGGAGAAATCCGCGGCGCCCTGACGGCCGAGCACGGCGAGATACGCTCCCAGACCGCCGGTGGCGATGAGGAACGGGATTGCCCACACCAGGACGCCGGCCAGGAACGCCGCGACGGCGCGCCCGGGGACGCGTCGCGTCGCGGGGACCCGCCAATCGCACAGCACGAGCGCGAGCAGCGGCAGCGTCAGGACAAATGTCTGCGCGCGAAGGCCGATCGTGAGCCCGGCGAGCGCGGCCGCGGCGATCACGATCCGCTGCACGGCTGCCGGCGCGACAGCCCGATCGCGCTGGCGGACCCAGGCAGTGATGGCCAGCGCCTGCACCGCCAGCACCATCGCGAGTCCCGTCATGTCGCTGAGCGGCCGGTTGGCCGTAAACCAGTACAGCGGTGCCGTCAGCGTGACGATCGTCGCGGCCATGGCCCGGCGATCGTCGCCTTCGAGCCGGCGGAAGAATACAAACAGCGGGAATGCCGCCAGCCCGCCCGCGACAAGACCGAGCAGCGTGAGGCCGCGCACCTCGGGCGCCGCCACGCCGGCCGCGCCGAGCGCCGCCGTCGATGCCTTGGCGAGGACGATGAAAATCGGAAAGCCGGGCGGGTGCGGCTGATATCGCGCGACGTCGTACTCGCGCACACCCAACGCGAAGTTGATCGAGTCGAGATCCTCGAGCGTCGTCGGCATCGCGGCCAGATGCACGCCGAGAAACACCGCGGCGACGAGGATCAGCACGGCTCCCGCGTGCTGTAACCGCCGCGGTTCAGACGGAAACGCCATTTTTCAATCGCATATACTCTACTCGTCGAATGAAACCGAGCGACATCCTGAACTGGCCTGCGTCCTACATGTTTTTCCAGTGGATCGTGGGTGGACTCAGGGCGCGCGGGCAATACCTGCAGGATTTCGCACAAATCCAGCCCGGGCTTCGTGTGCTCGACATCGGCTGTGGACCGGGTTACATCGCGACGAAATTCTCCGGGTGCCACTACGTCGGCTTCGACGTCGAGCAGTCACATATCACCTACGCGCAGAGCCGATTTGGGCAGTTCGGCCGCTTCTACCGCGGCTTGCTCTCCGAGGAGTTTCTCAACGTCGAAGCGCCGTTCGACCTGGTGATGATGAACGGGGTGTTACATCACCTCAATGATGAGGACTTGAAGCGCGTGCTGCACCTCGCCCGGCTCGCCCTGAAGCCGGGCGGACGCCTGATCACGATGGACGGCTACTACGCCGAGAATCTGCCCTGGATCGCGAGGATGATGTTGCGCGGAGATCGCGGACGATACGTCCGCCGGGCGGACGGGTACGTGCAGCCGGCGCAGAAGGCCTTCCCGAATGTGACCGTCCACTTCCGGGAGAATTACTTCTACCTGCCGTACCCCATCATCGTGCTGGTCTGTAGTTAGACGCGCTCGCCTGCTTCGCTTTCGTCGTCGTCTTCTCCGCGAGCACCCAGCCGTCCGGATCCAGCTCGACCTTGATCGGCTTCTTCGGCAGAGTGAGCTCGAAGGTCGAGCTCGGACCACGCACGAGCACCGTCGTGCGCGCGACTTGATCGCCGTCGAAGGTGAACGTGACTGGCAGCGGCATCGCCCACGTCTCGGGCACGTTCTCCTGCCGGATCGTGCCGGTGACGGTCACCTTGCCGTCCGGCTGCGGCGGCTTCAACTCGTACTCCATCGCATAGGACGGGTGACCCGACTGGCGGACCCACTGCTCGTAGAACCAGCCAAGGTTGTTGAGACCGTGCCGCTGCGCGACCGCGGATCGGATGAAGTGCTCGTTCGCCACCCTGAAGAAGTCGTCGGTCGACGCCGTGCTGTTGCGATTCCGCTCGACGAAGTCGCCCATCATTCGCCTGAAGCCCGAGTCGTCGTCAGGGTTGGACGGGTTGCTCAACAGGAAATTCAGCATGCGGAGCACGTAGGCGCCCTTCTGATAGATGAGCGCTTGGTAGGCGCCGAAGCTCTTCGTGGTGTTCAAGCGGTGTCCAAGCGTGAGCGGGCCGATGTCGACGAGCCGGCCCTTGCCGATCCCTGTGAGGGTCGCGGGCGGAAGCAGCAATTCTTCGCGCGCGGCGGTGAGCAGCTTTCGGAGCGAGTCCGGCTTGCCGTCCCGCTTCGCGGCATAGAGCATTCCGGAATACTCCGCGAACCCTTCGCTGAGCCACTGGTCGCGGTACGAGCGCCACGCCACGATGTTGCCCCACCACTGATGCGCGGTTTCGTGCGAGAGGAACGCGTAGACGCCGAGCTGGCCAGCGTCGGTATTCGGAATCAACAGCAACGAGGCGAACCCTTGGCCGAAGGGTCGCGGGTGAAACACGGCGCCGAACGTCGAGTACGGGTACTTCCCGAAGAACGCCGCGAAGTATCTCAGGGCATTGCTCATCTCGGCGCGGATGAAGTCGTCTTTGATCGCCTGAATGTTCTGCTGCGTCCCGCTGAACTCGAGCGGGATCTCGCCGCCCTGCTCGAATTTCACTGTCTCGACCGCGCGAACGAACGGCCCGATCGCGAACGCCACGAGCGCGACCTCCTCATCGAGACGGTGGCGCGTGACCGTCGTATCGCGGTTCGCGTCGTCCGGCTGCTCGCTCACCCGCGTCCCTGACGATGCGACCTTGTGTCGCTTCGCTGTTCGATACGTCAGATCGAACTTCGCCCGGTCGAGCGCGCCGTGCGTGGGCACCCACGCCTCATTCGACGTCAGGTAGTAGCACTCCGGGATCAGCGGATGGCTGAACATGAAGTTGCCTTCGTACGCGACATCGAGCGTCACCTTCTGACCCACAGCGAGCGGCGCCGGCAAGACGACGCTGAACCCGCCCTCCCACGGCTCCTGGAGGACGGGAACGGCCTCGCCTCCGACCGAAGCGGAGCTGACCTTGAACTGGTTCTTGAGACCCGCCTCCTGGTAGGCGCCGAGCCCGCTCCCGAGACTGAACGGCACCACGCGCGTGTTCGCCGCCTTCGAGACGAAGTCGATGCGCGCCTTCACCCCGAGACGCTTCGCTGGATCGCGGACGTCGACATCGAGCGCGTAGTTCGTGATGTCGACCAGGTTGTGCGCATCGGCGTACGTGGCCATGCCGGTCGAGTACTCCGTCTGCGAGTAGAACGAGACCCAGATCTCTGACCGGTAGATCGGCTGCTGGTACGCGAGCAGCAAACCCTTCTCACCGCTGTCGATGTTGGCTGCCAGCGGGAGGCGCGCCTGCGGGTCGAGCGCGTAGGTGAAGCGTCCCCGGCGCCCGCCGTCGAACTGCGCTAGAAAGAGCCCCGGCGTCTCGGCGTTGACGATCGAGAGCGCGAGCCGCGCGGACAGGTTGATGCCGGTCTCCTTCAAGAACTGCGGCTCGAACTCGGTCGCGATCTTCTGCGGCGCGGCCGGTGCGGGCGCACCGAGCGTCGCGCCCTTGCCGATCAGATTGAACGTGTCGTCGGTCATGCGCAGCACGGCCGTCTTGAAGTCGGAGTCGATGGCGTCCGAGCCGAGCAGGCGCCTGACGTTGTCGCGCTCGAACGCGGCCGCCGGCACTTCGGCCTTCATCGTCCCCGTGCCGATGAACACGGCGCCCGTGACTTTCCCCTCGACCGGCGTCGCGAAATAGAACGTTCCCGTGAACGTCATCTCCACGCGGTCGCGCTTCAACACCAGGTTCGTGACGTCGGCCGATCCGCCACCGAGCGAGAAGGCTTTGATCTGGTCGTAGATGGGTGCGCGTAGCCACGCCGGCGGCTGCTGCCCATGCACGACGGGGACTGGACCCCGCAGCATCAGCACGCTCGCTGCCGCACACAACGCAAGAATCTGGATGGGTCGCCGGGTCGCTGTTGTCATGGCATGCCTGAAGGCACGAAAAGCACGCACGCGCCACATGAGGCGCGGGCGTGCTCGGATCGTGCGCGGGAAAACTAGAGTTCCTTACTGCACCGTAAACGTCAGCTCTTTCAACGTCGCGCCGGCGGCGTCGGTCACGGTCACCGTCCACGAGCCGGCCTTGTGAAGCGTCTTGCTCGACCACGTCCGCCACGGGCTGCCGCCGATGGTGAGACTGATCGTGTCGGACGCATCGCCGGCCTTCCAGTTCACTTTCAGGTCGCCAGGACCGCCGGTCACTTTCATCCAGAGATACGCCTTCTCGCCGACGGCAAATGTCGTGGCCTCGTCCTTGATCTCTTTGTTCTCAACGCTCTTGCCGAGCTTGGCGTCGGACACTTGCAGGCCGCCGGCCGCGGCGCCCTGCAACGCCGCCGGCCGCGCCGAGAGAGAAACAGCTGCGAACGCCGTCACAACGATGATGCTGAGTAGTCGCTTCATAGGTCCCCCGGGGTGTGGGCTAAAACGCCCTACACTCTACTCTGAAAGGGACCGCTGAACCGGGCTGTTAATGAAGATGTGATGTGCCGCCGGGCGCTGTCGTGAGGAAGCGCTCGATGGCTGCCGACAGGGCGGCGACATCGGCCGCCGTCGACTCCTCCGGCCGCAGCACCATGTCACCACGCCGCGCGCCAAACCCAAACAACACGACCGCGATCCGCACGCGCGCGGCGCGCGCGGTCTCGACGTCAATCATCGAGTCGCCCACGAAGAGCGTCGAGGCGGCGGTCTCGCCGGCCGCGTCGATGAGGTGGCGCAGTCCGGCCGGATCGGGCTTGCGAGGGAACGCGGCATCGCCGCCCATCACCCAGCCGAAGTGCCGCGAGAGATCGAAGGCCTCGAGCAGCCGGCGCGTGGGCGCTTCGGGCTTGTTGCTCAACACGGCCAGCGAGGCGCGCGCCGCCGCGCGCTGCAACACGTCGGGAATGCCCGGGTAAGGCAGCGTGTGTTTCAGCAGCCGGCGGTTGTAGATTGCCAGGAACCGCTCGAGCGCGTCATCTACCTGTACCTGCACCTGCGCCTGCCGGTCGAGTCCGGCGGCCGCGAGCGCCCGCGCGACGAGCACCTTCGCGCCCTCACCCACCATGCCGGTCACCTCCTCGATCGGCCGCGGCCGAACGCCGTAGCTCTCGAGCATTTCGTTCGTGCTCTCCGCGATGTCGCGCTGCGAATCGATCAGTGTGCCGTCGAGATCGAACACGATGAGTGGCATGGAGATGGGGTTGGACCTGACCCCGGGTTAGACTACTCGCTCGGTGTCGTCGCCATCAACGACCGCCAATCAGAGATCAACGGAGCCGTCGCTCGATGCGGCCGCCGCACTCATCTCGCGCCTGAACGCCGAGCTCGGCCGCGTGATCATCGGACAGACGACCGTGCGCCGCGAAGTGCTCGTCTGCCTGCTCGCCGGCGGACACTGCCTGCTGCGCGGCGTGCCCGGCCTCGCCAAGACGCTGCTCATCAAGACGCTGGCCGAGGCCGTGAGCCTCAAGTTCAGCCGCATCCAGTTCACGCCGGACCTGATGCCCTCCGACATCCTCGGCACGGACATCATCGAAGAAGACACGGCCACCGGCAAGCGCCAGATCCGCTTCATTCCCGGACCGATCTTCGCCAACATCATCCTGGCCGACGAGATCAATCGCACCCCGCCGCGCACCCAGGCGGCGCTGCTCGAAGCAATGCAGGAGTATCAGGTCACCATCGGCGGTGTGCGCTACCCGCTCGACCGCCCGCTGTTCGTGCTCGCCACCGAGAATCCGATCGAGCAGGAGGGCACGCACCCCCTGCCCGAGGCACAGCTCGATCGCTTCATGTTCAATGTCGTGATCGACTATCCGTCGGCGGCCGACGAACGCCGCATCCTCGCCGAGACGACGACCGGCAGCGACGTGACGGTGCAGAAGATCGCGGACGGCGCCGACCTCGAGCAAGCGCGCAGCCTCGTGCGCGATCTCCCCGCCGCCGAAAATGTCGTCGACTACGCGCTGCGGCTCGTTCGCGCTACCCGGCCGGCCGACCCAGCCGCGCCGGGCGTCGTGCGTGATTGGGTGAAGTGGGGCGCGGGGCCCCGCGCCGGTCAGGCGCTGCTCCTCGGCGCCAAGCCACTGCGCTCGTCGACGGGCGCAGCGTGCCCGCGATCGAAGACGTCCGCGCGGTCGCGCTGCCGGTGTTGCGGCACCGCGTGCTGTTGAATTTCCAGGCCGAAGCCGACGGCGTGAATCCCGATCAGGTGATCGCGAAGTTGCTGGAGAACGTGAAGTCTACGGATGGATGAGGTTGGCGGCGAAGGCCACGGGATTGGTCAGCGTGCCGGTATCGAAGACCCTCACGCAGTACGTGCCTTGATCGATCGGCAGCGAGAATTGCGCGCCCCCGGACGAGTTGATGACCTGTGTGAGACTGCACGTGCCGGTATCGAACCGCCACAGGCCGATGCCGAATCCGATGACGGTCGAGGGACTCACGCTGTCGAGCCGCACGGTGGCCAGCCCGGTGCCCGTGCCGCCCGCCACTGTAAACGTCCGCGTCGACGATCCGTTCACGGAGAGGTTGCTGTTGAACGTTTCCGGTGATGTCGTCGACAGCAGCGCCAACGACCCCTGCGTGATGCGAATGGCGAAATCGGAGTCCGCGGTGACACCGCCGGTATCCGTGATGCTGACGCAATAGATGCCCGGCGCCAGCGTCGTGACGATCTGCGCGCTCAGCGCGGCCGCGCTAGTGAGTGACGTCGAGAGACCGCACCCCGTGCCCGCCGGGATGCCGAGGCCGATTCGCGGCGTCGCCCCCACCACGGCGCCAGTCATCGTGTTGGTCAGGCTCGCAAATGTGATGGCGACGTTCCCCCCGATCGCACCGAACGAGTAGAACGCCGTGCCCGAGGCCTTCAACGTGCCCGTGAAGGTTTCGGTGAAGGCCGACGCGCCTTGCGGCGTGGGCTCGGTTGGAGTGGAGTCGCCGCAGCCGGCGCCGGCGACCGACAACACGATCAAAGCCAGGGCGAGGGATCTCATCGAGGTCTGTTGATGTTGAGGGCGAAATTGGCGTCGGCCGTCAGCGTGCCCAGGTCGACGACGTTCACGCAGTACACGCTCGGCACGACTGGGTTGGCTTGCTGCGGCGTCGGCCCCACGGTGACCGGCCCCGTGCTCGACGTCCGGCATGTGGTGCCGCTCGGCACGCCGAGTCCGATGCTGATCGCCAGGTCCGATGGGACCCCGCCAATCGTCAGGCTCAACAGCGTGAACGAGACGGTGCCCTCGACCGGGACGGTAAAGGAATAGAACACCGTCCCGCCCTTCGGGAGCGTCCCGACGAAGCTCTCAACCGTCATCGCGGGGTTGCTCGGCGTCTGGGGGTTCGTGGGCGTGCTCTGATCGCACGCGCTACTCACCAGGGCCACGCACACCGCCAACACACCCGAGGCAACCAGCCGGCGAGCCGCCGGCCGCTCGTGCCACATGAAATTGCACTTCACAGATTTTCCACCTACGTCGAGCGTCTACGACCCGGCCGGCCCGCCAGCGCATCTGCCCGCGAGGCCGGGGGACCTGTCATTCTGTCACGCCGCCCCAATCTTGGTCACCTGGGTCACCTGGGTTCGACGTCAAGACGCGGGATTCAGCCGGTGCCCGCGCGTTTTTCGGCGGCCAAGCCCCATAGACTATGCGCCGATGCCGGTGACGATTCTCGCCCTCACCCTCAACGAGATCGACGGGGTGCAGGTCATCCTTCCGCAGATCGATCGCCGGTGGTGCCAGCAGCTTCTCGTCGTGGACGGCGGGTCGACCGACGGCACCATCGAGTGGTGCCGGGCCAACGGCTACGAGGTCTACGTCCAGCAGCGCCGGGGCATTCGCTTCGCGTACCTGGAAGTGCTCGATCGGATCCAGGGCGACATCGTCGTGACCCTGAGTCCGGATGGCAACTGTCCCGTCGCGGCCATTCCCAAGCTCGTGGCCGCGGTCGAGGGCGGCGCCGACCTGGTGATTGGATCCCGGTACCTCGGCCTCGCCACGAGCGAGGACGATGACGTCGTGACCGGTTTCGGCAACTGGCTGTTCACCCGAACGGTGAACATCCTGCATGGCGGGCGGTACACCGACGCGATGGTGATCTTCCGGGCCTTTCGCACCTCACTCGTGTACGCGCTCGACCTGCACAAGGACGAGTCGTATGCGCTGCCCGAGCGGCTGTTCGGCACCGTCATGAGCTGGGAACCGCTCATGTCCGTGCGGGCGGCCAAACGCCGCATGACGATCGGAGAAGTGGCCGTCGGCGAGCCGCCGCGGATTGGCGGCAGCCGCAAGCTGCAGCTCTTCCGCTGGGGCGCCGCGTACTACTTCCAGTTCTGGCGGGAGCTCTGGTTCTGGCGTCAGTGAACGCGGATGGTGCCGATCAGACTCGGATTCGACGCGTTCAGATGATCGTGGAATCCGCAATTCTTCACCACCGGTAACGCATTCGACACCCTCGTCTGCCCGGGCGCCGTTAGCACGTCGAACTGCGGACAGTCGACGTGGGACGGATGCGGATCCGACGACAGCTCGTGGTTGCGTGAATCCTGATTGATGATCGTCACGCTCTGGCCCGCGTTGATGTCGACGACCGACGTGCTCAACGTGCCGTTCGCCAGAATCGTGATGGTCGCGCCGCTCGGCCCGGGCGCCCCGGGCGGCGTCGGGGTGGTCGGCGTGCTGCTGCTGCCGTTGCCATCGCACGCCGCGACGGCCACCAGAAGCGCTGCAAAGACGATGGTCTTGCGAGTCATGTCAATAGAACCTCCGCGTCAGGTTGAATCCGATGTACCAATCCGAGTTGCTGATTCCACCGCGCGCGATCTGACGCAGTGTCGTGGCGAAGGAATTCGAGACGTTGAACTGGAAGACGTGCCCGCCGGCACGCCGCTCGATGGCGAAGCTCACGGGATTGACGCCGACGTCGTACCCGGCCACGCGCGGCGATGCCTCGGCCAGGACGTAGGTGCGCGACTGGCCGAGGCGCAGCCGGATGCCGAGCCCGATCACCGTCGAGTTGTTGTCCGTCGTGACGGGCACGACGTCGACGTTGGCGTTCGAGACGAAGAACGGCTCGACGTAGATTGCGACGCCGTCGCCGAACCGGCGGCTGACGACCGCGCCGATGCTGCCGGAGAACTCCTCGCTGAAATTGTCGAGTCCTTCCACGGCCACGATGGCGTCGATCGACAGTCGCCGCGATGCGCTCTGCCGCACGAACTCGTGTTGCCCGAAGAATTGAATCGCGCGGTCGTTCGTCCGCTGGACCACCACTTGCGTGCCAGGGCGCAGACCGTACCGCAGCTCGAGCCCAACCCTCGCTGCGCTATCCAGGTTGAAGAAGTTCGCAAAGAAACTCGCGGCGTCGCCCGCGGCGATCGGCCTCGTGAACCGGTGCGTCAGACGGAACGCGAACTTCCCCGCCGGCATGCGCAGCGTCGTCGGCAACGAGCTGAGCGTGAAGTCGGGCTCGGCCGGGACGGTCTGCAGGTCCGGGTCAGGACCCGAGGCGGCCGCCGTTTGCGTGGCTGCTGTCTGCGCCAGGGCGAGGTGCGGAGTAGCGAACGGCATCACGGTCAACACACTGAGAAGGAACACGCACGTGCGGGAGCGAACGGTCATGGCGACTCCTCTGATCGGAGCAAGGACGATGCCGACAAAGTGCCGGCCCTTCCATGCTATGACCGCCGGTGGAGGGAAACGCGGCCGGCCCGTGATTTACGTGTGGGGTAATTGCTTACGGCTCACGAAACTCCGCGGCGGGAGTACGTACAATCTCCCCTGATGCCGGTTCTCGACCCTGCCGCGGTTGCGGCCATCGACGATCTCGAGCTGGCCGCCCGCCTCGTCGTCGAGGGCCTGAGAAGCGGCGACCATCGCAGTCCCTTCCACGGCTACAGCGCGGAATTCAGCCAGCATCGCGCGTATCGCGCGGGCGACGATCTGAAGTACCTCGATTGGAAACTGCTGGCGCGGACCGACCGGCTCCACACGCGGCAGTTTCGCGAGAGCACCAATCTCTCCGCGATGATCGTGCTCGACGCGAGCGCGTCGATGGCCTTTCCGGCAGATGGGGTGTCCAAGTTCCGGTACGCCACCATCATCGCGGCGGCGCTCGCGTACCTCGTCATCGATCGCGGTGACGCCGCAGGCTTGATGACGCTGTCGGGCAACGCGATGACGTTCCTTCCGGCGCGGAGCGGACGCGCGCACCTCAAGGCGCTGCTGGCGCAGATCGAGCAGTTGACGCCGTCGGGCGCGTGGCAGCCCGATCGCGTCATCGCTCGCGCCGCCGAGCTCCTGAAGCGGCGCGGCATCCTCCTCGTGTTGTCGGACTTCTACGATGCGGAAGACGAGACCCGTCGCGAGCTGCGCCGCGCGCTCGCGCGCGGTCACGACGTGACGATGCTGCAGATCGTCTCGCGGGCGGAGATTGAGTTTCCGTACACGGGCAACCTGGAGTTCGAGGATCTCGAGTCCGGCGTCCGGCGCGTCGTCCCGACGGAGGACACACGCGCGTCCTACCGCGCCGCGGTCGCGGATTTCCTGGAGCAGTGCCGGCGCGAAGCGCACCGCGACGGTCTCGACTACGCGCTGCTGCCGACGGACGTCGCGCCCTCACTCGGTCTGCGCGCGCATTTGATTCGCCGCGACGGCCGCGGCCCCTCCGCTGGCGGCGCGATGTCGCGCAAGGCGCGATGACCTGGCTCAACCCGTGGGCCTGGATCGGACTCGCGGCGATCGCCGTGCCGGTCCTCGTCCACCTGCTCGCACGGCGTCCGGTGCGTCCGGTGCTGTTCCCGACGCTCCGTTTCTTTGGCCCGCTGCGGACGTTGCTGGCGCGTCGCGATCGGCTCACCGATCTCGCCCTGCTCGCGGTGCGAGCCGGCATCGTGGCGTTTGCGGTCGCAGCGCTGGCTCAGCCGTACGTGATCACCGGCCGGCGGGCGCAGGATCTCGCGGGCACGATCGCGCGCGCGGTCGTCGTCGACGCCAGCGCCAGCATGGCGAGGCCGGTTCCCGCAGGCGGGACGGCGCTCGACGCGGCACGACGCGAGGCCCAGCGGCTCACGTCCGACGCGACGGTGAGCAGCGTGCGTGAATCAGCAAGACCGGCGCGCAGTCTGGAGGGAGCCGTTGCGTGGCTCCTCACTCAAACGGGCAATCGCGAGCTGATCGTGATTTCAGATTTTCAGCCGGGAACGATCGCCGCTACCGATCTTGCCGGTGTGCCGCCGGACGCCGGCGTCCGCCTCGTGCGTGTCGACGTCACGCCGAGCCCGACGCCGCTCGAGGCGATCTCCACGGCAGGCGGGCTGCACACGACAGCACGCGTGACGCTCACGCCACTGGAACTGGAGACGACCGTCGAGTGGACGAGTCGCCGTCGATCGTCGAACGCCACAGACATTGAGAAATGGCCCGAGCTCATCGCGAATGACGCCGAGCGGCCCCACGCGGAGGCCGCCCTCGAGGCCGCCCGGGCGCTGGGTGCGCCGCCGCTGCCGGCCGGGCGATCCGTCGCCGTGGTGTTTCCGGGCGCCGCCGAGCGCGCGCGCCTTCTCGCCGAGGCCGCACCACTCTCCGAGCCCTGGATGTTCGACGCCATCGACGGCCTGCGGCAGGACCAGTCCATCGCCTCGCCGTTCGATCATGTCGCGCGAACTGACTTCCGATCTTCCGGTCGCGATCGCCTCATTCTTTTTGCGTCGTCGGAGCTGGGTCACGTCGCGTCGGCGGCGCTCATCGCTGGTGTGCTTCGCGCACTCTCGCCGGCAACGCCTCCAAACGAGATGGACCCGTCCGTCGTGCCGGACGACACTTTGCGCCAGTGGCAGCGCGCACCCGGACCGATCTCGGCGCCGCGCCAAGGCGACGCCGGAGCGGCGTCGGACGGGCGATGGTTCTGGGGCCTGGCGCTGGCGCTGCTCGTCGTCGAAACCTGGATGCGGCGTCGCAGCCGGTCGGACGCCGCGCAACACACTCCGGAGGCGCCGCATGCCCGTGTGGCGTGATGCACCGGCGGTGACGACGTTTCTCGAACGCGCAGCGTGGCGTGTCGTCTGGATCGCGGCCGCACGCGGCGCCGCCGCGGGACTCGGCGTGGCACTCGTGCTGCTCGTCGCCGGGTGGCTCGGCCGAGGGTCCGCGCTGGCGGCCGTCGGCGCCGGCGCGGTGCTGGCTCTGGCCGGCAGCGCGATGTGCGTGCGCGCTGCAGGAACACGCGGCCGTTCGCCCGCGACGCTCGTCGAACATCGCGCTCCCGAGTGCCGCAACTTGCTCGTCACGGCGGCTGAGCTGATCGAACACCCATCGCGCGTACGCGACTACGTGGGTGAACGAGTCTGTCAGGACGCTTCCCGCCTCACGTCCCGGCTCGAGATCCGCCGGCTGTTTCCGTCACAGAACAGCGCGGTCGCGCTCGCGACGGCCGCGACGTTGTGGATCGTGGCCGTCGTCGCACTGGCGGGCCGGCCGAACACCGAATTCGGACTCAGCTTTCCCGCTGGACCGGCCATCGCGCGCATCGACGTCGTGGTCACGCCGCCGGCGTATGCCAAGCGGCCGGTGCAGACACTTCGCGACCCGTCGCGGATTGCTGCGCTGGCCGGCAGCCGGCTGCAGGTGACCGTGTCAGCCGAGGCCGGCACGGTCACGCTCGACACGATCGACAGCAGTCGCCAGCCGCTTGCGTCGACCTCGCCCCGCACATTCACCGCTGACATCCTCGCAAGCGCTGACGGCTTTCTGGCGTTCGAGCCGGCCACGACTGACGGCCGTGCTGGCCTCCGCCGGCTGATCGGTCTCAGCGTCGAGGCCGATCGAGCGCCACGGGTCCGCGTGACGGCGCCCGGCAAAGATCTCTTTCTTCCTGACGCCCGAAAAACGCTCGACCTCGCCGTCGTTGCCGATGACGATCTGGCGCTTGCGTCGCTGAAGCTGAAGTACACGAAAGTGGCGGGCTCCGGGGAGAACTTCACCTTCACCGAAGGCGAAGCGGTGCTGGCGATTGCGCGAGCGAGCGATCGGACGTGGACCGCGACGGGCGTTCTGCCATTGGGGGCGCTCGGGCTCGAGCCCGGCGACATGGTCGTGTACCGGGCGATGGCCACCGACGCGCGGCCCGGCGCGCCGCCGGCGGAGTCCGACTCCTGGGTCGTCGAGATCACCGCAGCCGGGGCCGTCGCGATGGAGGGCTTTGCTGTCGATGATGAGCGGGATCGATACGCGATCAGCCAGCAGATGGTGATCATGAAGACGGAACAGCTGGCTGCCCGCAAGGCCGCGATGACCGCCGAGGCATTCACGGACGAGGCCCAGAACATCGCGGCCGAGCAGCGGCGCGTCCGCGCCGAGTTCGTCTTCATGATGGGTGGCGAACTGGCGGACGCGGGCGTCGACCTCGATCAACTGCACGAAGAAGCCGAGGCGGCCGGCGAGCACGACCTCGCGGCCGGACTTCTGGCCAACCAAGGCCGCGCGGATCTCATCCGCGCCATCCGTTCCATGAGCGTGGCGGCGACGTCGCTCAACGCCGCCGACCTGCCGAAAGCGCTGGTGAGCGAGCGCGCCGCGCTCGCGTCGCTGCAACGCGCGTTCGCGCGGAGCCGGTACATCCTCCGGACGTTGACCACGCGTGAGCGGCTGGATCTCTCGCGGCGCCTGACGGGTGTCCTGGCCGCGCTGACTCGAAACACGCGGCCGCCCGTCCCGGCACCAGACAATCCGCGGCTGGATGAGCTGCGGCGAGCGCTCGCGCGCATCGCGGCGCTCGCCGGCGCGCCCACGCTCACCCGCGACGACAGCACGCACGCGACGGCCGTGGCGCAGGCGCTGCTGCGCATCGACGCCACATCCGATGCGTTCACGAAGATCGCGGCCGCGCTTGGCGACGTCGCCTCCGCACTCGCGGCCGGACGTTACGACGAGGCGCGTTGGGCGCTCGATCGCGCGGTGACCGACCTCGCCGTGGTGACGAGGGCCGAATTGATCGCGGCGCCGGCCGCGGCGGCGAGATCGGACGTCTCGCGATTGGAAGGCCTCCTCAATGACGCTCTCCGGAGGCGCCGGAAGTGACGGTCCAGCTGGTCCAGCTGTTTCGCGGCCTCGGGATCGCGATCGCGATCGCGGGCGTCATCGATCCACCGGTGACATCGATGAGGCGAACGCAGCCGACGGTGGCGCTCGTATCGAGCGACGCTGCCGACTCGTCACTGGTCGATCGCGTGGAGCGGGAGCTTGCTCCGGCGTACACGATCGTGCGCGGTCCATTCGAAGGCGCGGCGGCGGTCGTGTCGGTTGGCGATCGATTGCCGGGCGCGATCGACACGATCCCCGCGTCGATGCCCGCGTTTGCGGTCACGTCCGCGACCGGCGCACCCGGTGTGCGCCTCTCCGGCGTGCGCGCGCCGGCGCGCGTGATGCTCGACTCGCGCGCCTCCATGGAGGCACGTCTGCAGGTCGAAGGCCGCCGCGGCCGCACGGTCGACGTCACGTTGAGTCACGGCGGCGTGGTGATCGATCGCGTCACGCGCCAGATCGCGACCGGCGAGGAGACGATGACCGCGGCGCTGACGTTCGCGCCGACGGCCGAAGGCGCCGCGGCGCTCACCCTCAGCGCCGGCACCGGCGACGACCGCCCGCGCGCGACCGCCGACGTGCTCGTGGACATCCGCCGTACACGGTGGGCGGTGCTCGCGTTCGATCGTCGGCCGTCGTGGATGTCCACGTTCGTGCGGCGTGCGCTCGAGAGCGACCCGCGCTTCGTGGTGACGAGCCGGGTAATCACGTCGCGAGATCTCTCGACCGACACCGGCCGGCCTCCGGGATCGCTCGACGACCTGCCGTCGCTCGCGCTCTTCGACGCGGTCGTCATCGGCGCGCCCGAGGAGCTCACCGACCGTGACGTGTCTGGACTCGAGGCGTTCTTGCGTCGGCGCGGCGGCGCCGTGTGCTTGCTGCTCGATCGGCGAGCGGCCGGACCGTACGATCGGCTGATCGGCCCGATGGCGTGGTCGGCCGCTGCCACGAGCGCGCCCGCACCGATCGCCGGAGCGGGCGATGACGATAGAAAAGATAGACCCGAGCGGATCCTCGCGACCGAGCTGGCTTGGCCATCGACGCTGCCTCCCGGCGCGCACGCGTTGTTCTCGAGCGAGCCGCCGTCGAACGCCACTGCGACCACCACCAATGCCCCGGCGCGGCCGATCGTCTGGAGCACGGCGATCGGCGGCGGACGCGTGATCGTGAGCGGCGCGCTCGACGCGTGGCGCTTGCGCGACACCGCAGCGGCCTCGTTCGATCGATTCTGGCGCACGGTCATTGCCGACGCGGCGGCCGGTGCGCCGCCGGTCGTCGAGATTGACGTCGAGCGTCCGCTGCTGGCGCCGGGCGCATCGACGGAGGTGACGGTCACGCTGCGCGACGAAACACTGGCCGACAGTGAAGCCGGTCGCCCGCTTCGCGCGAGCGTGCGCATCGCCCTCGACACGCCGGCTGGGCCCGTGCCGGTGCGCGCGTGGCCGGACGGCCCGCCGGGCCGATTCCGCGCGACCGTCCGCGCGCCGGAGACCCCGGGCCTGTATCGACTCTCGATCACGGGCAACGGCACCCAGGTGGACACGCCAGTGGTCGTGCAATCCGACGTGACGCGCCCGTCGCCGGACGAACGCGCCCTGATCACCGCGTGGACCGCGTCGCGAGGCGGCATCACGGTGCCAGCCGAGCGGTCGCGCGAGATCGGACAGGCTCTCGATCGAAAGCTTTCGATCGAGACGCAGCGCACGACCTGGCATCCAATGCGATCGGCGTGGTGGATCGTTCCGTTTGCACTGGCGCTCGGCACCGAGTGGTGGTCGCGGCGTCGACACGGGCAGGCGTAACCAACAACAACCAACAAGAACCGACATGAAGCACGTGGAGCCGTGAAGGTTGGTTTTCAAAAACCAATCTTCATGCCTTCATGAACTCCATGTCAGATTTTCAAACTGAGGCACGAACTCCTGCTAATACGGCTTGACACCGTAGATGCCCACTCCTACGCTTCTCGCCACTATGTACTCCCGCGAACAAGTCAAAACCTGGGTCGACAAGATCATCAACATGGCGAAAGCCGATGCCGTCGAGGTGAACATCTCGGGCGGCGAGCGATCCGGCACGCGCTGGGCGAACTCGTCCATCACCGTCAACCTCGTGCAGTACGACCGCACGGCGAGCGTCACGGTGCGCAAAGGCCAGAAGACCGGCAACGCGACCACGCGGGACTTCAGCGACGCCGGGCTGCAGACGATGGTGAACGAAGCCGTCGCTGAAGCCGAGGGCGCCAACGACAATCCGAACCTGCCCGAGCTGATGGGCGCGCAGGACTACATCCCGATCGATGCGGCGCTCCCGAACATGGTCAGCTTCGGTCCGGCCGAGCGCGCGCGCATGGTCCGCGAGAGCATCGACATCAGCGAGAAGCTGGGCACGATGGGCGCGGGCTACATCCCGAAGAACGATCAGATGAACTGCACGGCCAACTCGAAGGGCCTCTTCGCGTACTACCGATCGGCCGAGGCGGGTCTCGTGCTCACGTGCCGGATGCCCGATGGCAGCGGATCCGGCTGGGCCGGCATCACGGGTGTGAAGGACGTGACGCTGATCGATCCGAAGAGCATCACCGAGATCGCGTCGAACAAGGCACTCAAGAGCCGTAAGGCGCGCAAGATCGAGCCGGGCCGGTACACGGTGATTCTCGAGCCGCGCGCGAACGCTCGGTTTCTCTCGCTCATGACGGGGATTTTTGGCGGCGGCGGGGCCGCCTTCGCGCCTGGCGCGGCGGCGGCGGGCCCAGGCGGACAAGCCGGTGGGGCTGGTGGCCCTGGAGGCGGCGGCCGCGGTGGTGGTGGCGGACGCGGCGGCGGCGGAGGCAACTATCTTTCGGGCAAGAATCCGGGCGACAAGGTCTTCAGCGATCTCTTCACGCTGAAGAGCGACATCGGCAATCCGATCCTGCGCCAGACGCCCATCCTCGGCGACAACCGTCCCGCCAAGCCGGTGACGTGGGTCGAGAAAGGCATCCTGCGCACGGCGGGCGGCAATGCGGGCGCCAATGTCGGCATGAGCATGGTGATGGAAGGCTCGAGCATGTCGATCGAGGACATGATCAAGCAGACGCGCCGCGGCCTGCTCGTGACGTTCTTCTGGTACATCCGCGGCGTCCCGTCCGACGATCAGCCGTTGCTCAACACGGGCATGACACGCGACGGACTGTTCCTGATCGAAAACGGCGAAATCGCCGGGCCGGTCCAGAACTTCCGTTGGAACATGTCGCCGCTCGTCGGCTACAACAACCTCACGCTCGTCGGGAAACCCGTGCCGATGCACACCGGCGAATCGTACGACGGCGGCGGCACGGCGCTCATCCCGCCGGTGCGAATTGAAGAGTTCTACATGACTTCTATTTCACCGGCGATCTAGCTATGTCGACATCACGTCGCGATTTCATCAAAGCGGTCGGTGCGGGCACGGTAGTTCTGTACGCGAGCGACGTCATCGGCGACTTGCTCGCGCAGTCGCCGGGCCGCGCGCTCCAGTCGAAGTTCAAAGGGCTCGCGGACATCGCGCTCGGTGAGGCGAAGAACGCCGGGTGCTCGTACGCCGACATTCGCTTCACGCGCACGATGGGACTCCCGGGCGTGAACGTATCGGCGACAAACGTGGCCGCCTCCGCGGCTGACGCCGCTACGGCGGGCCAAGGCGGACGTGGACGAGGTGCTGGTGGCGGGCGCGGTGGGGGCGGCGGCGGTCGCGGCGGCTAC
>Ga0137427_10000028_pt1 | contig 72895 bp, 102 predicted proteins | sample EasRivERMZT700_2_FD_102309 | JGI IMG/M metagenome (GOLD analysis project Ga0137427, IMG submission 102309) | Soil microbial communities from meander-bound floodplain in the East River, Colorado, USA - East River MetaG ERMZT700_2 | ecosystem: Environmental > Terrestrial > Soil > Floodplain ...
CAAATCAGCTGAGTTAGGATCGAGATTCAATACCCACTTCAGTGCCATCTTAAAGGCATCAAGAGTTGTGGGACAATCCTTGATAAGATTAATACCAATTGCACCCTGGTCAAGTTCAGCGATAATTTCCGAGCGACCTCGGAGAATAGCGATCGGCTGAAACGATTCCTCAGGTGCATCCTTACCCTTACGCTTTGCATCACGCAGTTCCTTAATGCGTGCGTTAACAGTTGGTGCGAACTGTTGAGGAGGCATAGCGATAGCACGATCGACGAAAGCAGGCTGATCTTCGGGGGGTAGCTTAGCAAGGGCATAAGCATTACTCAGCTTGATATGGCCACTATCGACGAGCTTCGCAACATCATCTGTTAGCCTTAACAGACCAAGACGTTCGCTTAACCAACTAGTGGTCTTAGCTAACTGTGTTGCCAATTCCTCACGAGAAAGCAAAGGATTGCTTTCAATGATACTCAGGATAGCTTTGCTGTATTCCACAGGTTTGGTTTCAACCTTGTGAACATTAGCAATAATCTGAGCTTCTAGCAACTTTCCTTCTTCGATCTCAATAACGTGACAGGGAATGGTTTCCTTACCAGCGTCCTTTGAACTGTTAAGACGTTGCAAACCATCGACCAAACCATAAATGGTTTGTCCAGCTTCGTTCCTTAGTTCGCGAACCGTTATAGGGTTCATAACACCCTTCATACGGATACTTTCTACCAATCCCTGGTACGCTTCAGCCTTTCTATCTACCTTACGTAGACTTTCATCTGGTTCATAAATCTCAGAGATGTTGATATGCTTCAAAGTAGTTTCTTTAGCCATTTTGTCTAACCTTATGTTAAAATAAGCATCCCTAAATATTAGGTACAATGTTATTTATAACCAATGAACCTACTCCCTTCATTTTGTTAACTGTTTTAATTAACATAACAAAAAATTTGGCCGTACCATACTATACGCTGTTTCCGGCCAATTATTCACTGACCTACTTGACCACGGCTACCATTTCCTCTCCACATAATCATTCAATGACCATTTTATTTTCATGGCTCAAGGATAGGATCATAGTCAAGTCGGTCAGTGAATAATTGACCAGAAACAGCGTATACTAGTTCACCATACCCTATCATTATTTTGTTATGTTAAATGGAATGATTAACAATGTTGAAATCAGAGGCAATAAAGAATCTTTTGCTAAAACTAACACATTCGGACCTATCAAAATTATATAATATTAACATGGAAGTGCAGGTTAATGTCGCACAAGATAATGGCTCACGTACCAGCGGAGAATATCAAGGCGTTCATTGGCACGGCTGGACAGATGGTAATGAAACATGGAAAAGCTTTCGCATACCATATAACGCAGCAACTAAGCCAGAGTACATTGATAAAGATATAAGATTCAATTTAGCCTTACATGCGGAAGGTATAGGCTTAACGGGTTGGGATTGGTATAATAAACGATCCATGTGGGTAGCATTTGATTTCGATAGTATTATCAGTCACAAGCAAGGTCTAACAACTCAGGAATTATTAATAATACAAGATCAGGCTGCAAAAGTACCATACTTAACAGTTCGCAAATCAACTAGTGGTAACGGTATACATTTCTATATCTTCTTCGATGAGATTATTTATACTGCTAATCATAACGAACATCAAGCCCTCGCACGAGCGGTCTTAGGACAATTGGCCGCTGAAACAGGTTACGACTTCAGTAACAGTGTAGACGTTTGCGGCGGCAACATGTGGATATGGCATCGTAAGATGTCCATTGAAAACGGTGGATTAAAATTAATAAAACAAGGTGACATGTTACAGAAGGTGCCCATCAATTGGCGGGATCATATTAAAGTTATCACGGGTGCCAGACGTAAGAACATGCCTCAAGTAATTGAGGAACAGAGCGATGCTGATAAAGCGTTCATGGAATTGGTCGGCCAATATGTACATGAACCATTGGACGATGCACACAAACAATTAATTGATTATCTTAAACAAACTGATGCTGTTTGGTGGTGGGATCAAGATAATTACATGCTTGTAACGCATACTGTTCACTTGAAAGATGCACATGAGGCCCTTAACTTTCGCGGTATTTTTAACACTGCTAGCAGTCATACTTCCCCTCACAATTGCTTTGCATTTCCTCTTCGCCGTGGGGGGTGGGTTGTACGACGTTTTACGCGAGGGGTTAAGGAACATGAATCTTGGGATCAAGATAGTGGTTCTGGGTGGACTCGTACTTTCTTTAACACTGATCCTACTCTTGCTACTGCTAGTAGGAACTTTTCGGGCGTAGAACATCCATCGGGCGGATATGTCTTTCGCATGTCAGAGAACGCTCAAAAGGCTTCATTAGCACTAGGTGCGGATTTAGCGTTACCACATTCAGCTTTATCAAGACCATCTAAATTAAAAACTCATAAAGATGGCAGATTAATTGTTGAAATTGAAAAGGATTCACTTGATGCTCCTAAAGACTTCATGGGCTGGTTAATGGATGGCAATAAATGGAAACGTATTTTTAACACTTATGTTGATAACAAATTAGATCAACCAGAGCAACATAGTTACGATGATCTCGTTAGACATATCACTACAGAGGACGCTATTGATTGTGGTTGGGTTGTTAAGAGTGATGGAGTATGGGTCGAAGAACCATTAACACATGTGAAATTAGCATTGCGTTCGCTTGGTCTAGCTGATAGGGATACAAGTGCTGTCCTCGGTGATAATATATTCAAACGATGGACTATTGTTAACAAACCCTTCCAGCTTGAATATCCTGGTGATCGTCAATGGAATAGAAACGCTTGTCAATTTAATTACATACCTAGTAAAGAAGATATTTTACATTATCCCACATGGAAGAAAATATTAACACATGTAGGAGAATCGTTAACCCCAGCACTAATTGAGTTCCCTTGGGCTAAAAATAACGGAATATTAACAGGGTATGATTATCTCAAATGCTGGATCGCTAGCGTCTTTCAACATCCACATGAACCATTACCTTATCTCTTTCTCTTCGGTCCAGAGAGCAGCGGTAAAAGTATTTTTCACGAAGCACTTAGTTTGTTAATTACTCAAGATGGCTACGCGGACGGTAAAACATCGCTCCAGTCACAGCAAACATTTAACGGGGAATTGAAAGGCGCGATACTATGCTTCATCGAGGAGATAAATTTATCACAGCGTAATAGCGTTGCATACACGCGTATCAAGGAATGGGTAACAGGTACGATGTTAAATGTACACCCTAAAGGGGGTACGCCCTATCTTGTTAAAAATAGCACTCATTGGATACAGTGTGGTAATGATATTACTTTTTGTCCTATTTTCCCAGGTGATACGCGCATTACAGTTATACATGTTAGAGCTATACCAAAAGAGCATTGGGAAAACAAGAACGATCTCTTTGTTAAATTAAGAAAAGAAGCACCCGATTTCCTAGGTGAGGTATTAAAGTTAGAATTACCAAAATCCTCAGATCGCTTGAATATTCCTGTTATTAATACCAGTGAGAAGATTTTAATACAAAAGCAGAATCAGAATGCTTTAGAGGAATTCCTCTCCGAACGATGTTTCCATGCACCTGGATATAAGATCAAATTCTCTGACTTCTATGAACAATTCACTGAAACCTTTCTCGATCCAACAGAAGTATCTAGTTGGAACAAGCGTATGATTGGACGATCGTTACAATTACCATTTGTTAAAGGAAGGAATCCACCCGATGGTCAATACTACATAGGAAATATTTCGTTTGAAGAAGTCAAAGAAGTGCGTTTACCTTTTACTGTTATTGATAACAAACTAGTTGCTAATGAGGATGCAAAATGATTCGTGTTAGTAAAAATTATTGGGTGAATATAGATCAAATGATGGATGTATGCGTAGATGAAAAGGAAATGGTTATAACTACAGTTGTGCAAGAATGTTTTATTGTTGAAGAAGAATATCTGGATTCTGTTTGTGCGGCTCTTAACATTAACCCTTTGGATGTAAGGAAACTACTGAATGCGAATGATAAGCAGAATGAGGGTCCGTTGCTTTAGTATACCATTAGGATTGCAAACCCTAATAATGAGTCTAACAATTAAAGGAATTGATAAATACGAAATAGTGACATATGTTCGTGATTGGTTGGATTGTCCACAGAACGATGCAATACGTGTTGTAGAAAGTGTTATAGGAGTATGTTTTAATGATTAAACAGGTATATTATGTTATAGGTATCACTTGTGCTGGCAAGGACTTTTTCATTGAAAGTGCTTTGAGAAAATACCCTGATGTTTTCGGTGCTTGTCAAGTAGGTAAAGAGTTTCGTAAAAGATATCCACCAGAATATTTTCAGGGACAAGGGGCACCTGAACACACAGAACGTGAAGCGATGGAGATTTTCAAGGGACAAATGACCGCGGCAGATGATGCTGGTAAAAAAATTGTCCTAGTGTCTGGTCAACCACGTAGACCTAGTCAAGTAGAATTATGTTTAAATTATAAATGGGGTGAAGTAATTTGGGTACATGCGTCAGATGAGATAATATTATTAAGAATACGGGATAGATTTAGAGATGACCCAGCAGGTTATAATTTAGCAATACAACGTGTTATAAATGATAAAATTATGTATTATGATGTTTTATATGAACTAAATAAACGCAGCATGAAAATACTTACGTTTGATACACAAAATCACTCTATTGATAATTTAATTTTCCTTTTAAAGGACAAACATGAAACACCTAAATAGTAATATTCTCTGTGCAGTAGCAATTCGTACGACCGGCCCTGTACCAGGGAAACATAAATTGTTAGAAATAGCAATCATACCACTTACAGGAGATTGTAAAGTCAGTAGAGAACATATGCTTTTTAATATTCTTTTTAAGCCTGATGAATTGGATGTCAGGCGAGCGGAGTATAATTTGGATAATGATTTGGTTTTAAAATGTTTGGCCAATGGCTTTGAGTACAACGATGGGGCCGAACTATTTGAAAAATGGTTAAAGAAACTTGAACTGCGATTCTTTAAGAAAATAACAGTTTTATGCCACAATTGGGCATTCAAGAGACCATTTCTTGTAGATTGGTTGCAACCTGCTGGCTTCGACTTAGCTTTCAATGAGGATTATCGCGACCCACAAGCTTGTGGATTATTTGTCAATGATCGCTTTGATGTTAGAAATGAGCCATATCCATTTGCTAAAGTCAGGCTTAGTTATATGTGTGCAACGCACAAATTGGAATACGCCTCAAGACTTCCAACAGTCATTGATGAATGCGACGCATGTATAAAGCTTTACCGTTCCCTTATACATACACAGAACTTTTAACATGGGTTGTGCCAACTTGGTGGTGGCTCATGACATATACAATCTTCACAAGGTGGAAAATTACTAGTAACTGGATCGCTAAGTGAAAAACTTTTATTTATTTCCCAAGATGGAAAAGTAATATCGTCCTGTGTAAAAGGCTTATTAGGACTATTTGGACTTAGGTCTGTAAAATCAGCCCCAGTTGGTTGTGCAGGAGCAATCAAATCTGCTCCAGCAGACCAGGAGCTTTTATTCATATCAGATATTATAGGAAATATTCCAGGTGACCCGCTATAGCAAGCAAAGCCTACTTTGCTTAATACTTGTGGAGTACCTATACTGTCCTCTTGTATAGGATCATCTGGAGGGCCTGGGGTAACTTGTTTACGGTATGATTGAAAACGTGCAGTACGTGAAACAAGAAAATATTCCTTCATTTCATAGCCAGGACAATATGGATGATTAAAAACTGGTGGGACAATAAATGCACAATCACCAGTGGCTTGTGGTGTAAAAATTGCTATTGTTAATGAACTACTAAAAGTCCACTCTTCAACAATAATATGTAATGTTGTTATGGGTGTATATTTTATAAAATTTTTAGCAATTGTGCTTGATACAGTATAAGTTGGCCTCATACCATCTAATTTAAATCTTGATGGCGCACCGGATTCTGCTCCTGAAGCAGTAATACCAATATTAAAATTAGGACTGTACCTAGCACCACAGTTACAATTACAACCTACTGTTGGAAAAATCGCTTTTAAAGGCATCCTTAAACAATTACCCTTGACCATAAACAATTTGCCATCTTTTTCACAAATTTCTACAGCTATAATTTCATCATCATCGAATTCATGTGGTTGAAAAGTTTCTTCCGCGTTTATCACTCCGATGAAAGTATCACGGCGATTACCAAAAGAGCTATCATTCACTATTGGAAGCCAAGAACGTTCGGCCCAGCTACCATCTATAATGCCAGCTGGGGTCATACGTAAATGGTAATCATTTGGCCCATTACGTTTTAAATAGACCAAACGAAACGGATAACCCGCCTTTATAAATTCACAAACTTGAGACAGTGTACTGGGTGTCATTAGAGCCACACTGGATTCTGCATTGTCCACTCGAACTTATCACCATTTATTCCAGTTTGTGCAACACCGTTTATTTTTAATGTATTATTCTTAGCAACTAAGCACCATGTATCCGGCGGTATTTCCTCGAATTCTGCCAATTGCAATTGTTTAACTATGCGTCTCAAAGGTACATCACTCAAACTCTTAGTATAGACATCTACATTATACAATTTCTCAGATGCTTGATTAACACTAATAATTTTACCAGGGAACACGGCCCCCACGAAACCATCATCTGGTTGCTGGGGTTGAGCTAGATTAACACCGTAGTTATCATAACCATAAGTGTATTTCGGCTCCTCACCTAGACCGAACGTGCGAACAAAGAACTGTGGTTCAGGTTTCCTATCATCTAGATCACTTGGTGTTAATTCGCCGTAATCTCGACGCTGGTCCCTGATACCTTGGTCAATATAATTTTGAATAGTTATCATCTTTATGAGGGCTTTTTCCTCATCCGTTAAAGCTATCGAGCCTTCAACATCGGCACCTGGACCTGCTCCACCAGCATAATCTTCTATTAAATCTTTGTTAGTAGGAAAGAATTTATCAGTTAGAACGCGGCTCGGCCAACCGAAATCATAAGGTGTCATTTCACCGAATCGGACCGGGACCCAACATGATAATTTTAACAGATTATCATTTGTTTGATATGTCACATCTGTAATGAGGCATTTGATCGGGTGATCGGAAAGGTAGGTCTCTAGGAAATCGAACCTAATTGTATCAAATACCTCAAGAAAAATCTTTGAGGGATATGTTTCAAAAGTGAAACGTTTCCATACATTTGCTAAACGTATTAACCAGAATGTAGCGGACTTGACAACTAATTGTGACATATTATAAATATAAAAATCGATCTCGCGTTCACGTACCCCGTACCGTTTGATATTATAACGTAGAACTATTTTATTTGGATCATCGATCGCTAGATTACTTTTCCATGTAGCAGTGAGCTTTGTTACTAGTTCCTCTGTTTGAGTGGTCTCCAGAACAGCGGATCCAGCATCAATATCACTCTCTGTTATTGTATCTACTTCATCCACTTCATTAGAGAGATATTTAATATAAAAGACATTATTATTAAGCCATATGGCACAGCGTGCTTGGAACGCTATTTCCTCCAACGTTGTTAAAATGTTCTTTCTACCCGGCATCATGAAATGCGATGGATAGTTATCAATTTGACCCTTAACTTGTAAAAAGCTTATTGGGTCATAGGTTAAATCAGTATACGTATTAATCAACCATATCATTATATCGATCGTATTAGGTCCAATCGAACTTTGCAATGTAACATAAATATCATCGCTCAGGCTTTCATCGCGACTGCTAGGTGGCTTACTGAATTCAATGAAAACAAATTTGTAAGGACCACTATCCACTTTCTTTATAGTATACCAAGCACTAGGTAATGTTACTAATACCTGACCTTTTTCCGTTTCGCGGAACGCTTGAACAGAGAGCACTGTAGAATCTATAATATTACAAACATACATTATTGTCTTATTAGACAATAATGTTATAGTTGTTCCGGCCTCAACAAATGTGAAACCAAATGGCTCATTGAAATTATCATCGAACTCCGTTAATATCGTACTATTAATAGTGAACGTGTTACCATTTAATACACCGCCTAGTTCGACATCACCTATTCTAACTGTTATCGGTACCCCTTGTGGGAAGCCTGTTGTATCAAGAATGTTAATTGTACCATTACTATTTGACTCTTGGTCTAGTTCGATTTCCCTTAACCCAGCTAGATCACCTTCTCCTCTAGAGATCTCCGCCCCTATTTGATTCAGATAACCTTGAATTTGTAAAGCTAATGCTGCTGCTTGTTCACGTATTTCTTCTGTATCGCCAAAATCAGCAGTGAACTCCGCTTGAAGCAAAGCTAAAGCATAGATATTAAATAAAGCACTTAAATCTTCTACTTGATGCCGACCTTTAATAATAGCTTTACTTAGTGTCGGATCTTTAACACCTAGATCCTCAGCCGTTTGGGTTGTTGGTACATCTTGTAATCTCACAGCTGGAACATTCTGCACTTTGCCAAAAACCAACGGCCAAGGAACACCGACCAAGTTATCGGGTAAAAAGGGGAAATTTCCCTCCTCAGGTGAGAAGCCCACTTCCTTATCAGCGAGCTTACTTATGACCGCAAAAGATAGCGTTCGATCACCTTCGCTCCAGCGTATTGGACTTGATATTTCGCCCTCGAATAATTTAAGTCGTTCAGTGAGCGGTAGACCAGAGAACCATTGATACAGAATCACCTTTTTACCATGAATATCTATTCTGTTAATTATATCTTTTAGTTCACCATCTGTATCATCTAACGTTACATTTATAGTTTGTGTTTGACTCTCACTATCTAATTTCACTGTTGCTTCTAAGTCAGATAGCTCTAATATTGTACCAAAGACATTTAGTTCACCAGGAACATCTTTATCACCATAAAGCAGAAACGGACCGTTAGTAACCCATTGAATCTCTAAGAGATTCACTGGTTCAATACCTAAAGTATTGATAATATTAGCAACGGCTGGCGTAAGTATTTTCATGCTTTTTTCAATTCAATATCCTTAGCCTCTGCTGCATGTTTCTCTAAAAATGTAATCTTCTCCTCGCAAGCTTTAACTAATGCTTGTGTAACCTCATCATTTGGATTGTATTGAAGGTTAACTCTTAGTGAAGTCATATATAATCTAAGTTGAAAAAGCGCTCCGCTATTAACTGAAGCATGGGTTTCTTTCCCTACCTTCTCTACTGCATCAACTTTGGTCTTTACTTTCACAGTCAAATAGCCGAAGTAGGCAATCGCAATGGTCGTTATAGCTGTTACAACCAGTTGCCAAATCTGTAAATACTCACTCATCATTCATCTCCTCCATTTCGACAATTTTACCACTTAACTCGTGTTGACAATCACCACAGTATTCTATTTTTCCATTTCTAATGAAATAATGGCAAATAGTAGTTTGTTCAGTATAATGTCTAACAGAGGGATTCAATGTTGGATTGTTAATATCACCATTAAAGGCCCAGCGTTCTGCTGGCACAGAATGATCGTGTTTACAACCTGGACATTTATACCTAACATAGCCGTTAGTTTCTATTTTCACTTTAGCCATATTTAGTCCCTTATAACATCAGCGAAAAGACCAGCACTAACATTTATGTTTGCATAAATGCCTGGACCCATTTGTTTAACATCTGGTACAACTCTCGCTGAAACATTTATTGCAGCTTGTAAGCCGCCACTGTCCACTGTACCCTCGAACTCTATAGTCATAACACTCCCTGAACGACGCTCCTCGTTCAAGAGCGTTGCAGGTGTTAAAATTATCCCTCGCCACTGTCTACTTTCAAAGTCCAATAATCCTATTTCCTTACCAATAGTTAGTTGTAAAAAGCTTAACAAAGCTTGCTTTTCGCTTTCTTTTAATATCTCAAAGCTGTAAATTAATCGTTGTGCTTTAGGCCAGATGTTATATCTAAAAATTTTAAGTGTGCCACCACGTGTTTTTCTATTTATGCGACGGAATTCCAATTGCTCTGTATCATCGAAAATGGGATTGCGTAATTGAAGTATTAGCGTTGGTAGAACATATGGATAAGTCAAAATTATTCCTGACCTAGGTGTAATGATCGGATCAATCATTGATGGTGCCGAAGGCCCAGCACCTACACCAGGATCATAATTACACATGTCACCTAATCTGTAGAAGGTGACTATGTTATCTAGATCAAGCGTACTTGTGACCGCTCGTCCAATAACCCCGTGACCGATAAGACTTTGCGTTAGATTTAATACATTTGAAACGGGATTAGTTATAACACCGCTAACAGCTTGTCTTAATTGTAGAACATGTTTTATTGCTTCAAAAGCACCAGTCCAAGCTACATCGCTCAAATGCAGATGCTGTTGAACAATTAAAGCATGTGTTGGTGCTATTTGCTGGGCTAGAGCGAGATTATGTAATATTGATAAGTTCAGTACCTTTTTTAATGTTACAGCGTACCTTAGACCTTTTCCAGCGAACGCTGCTTCAACGGCTACCGGATCGCTTAAATCTATACCAGTAAGGTCGACCTCCAATGGGTGCAGAATATTTGATACAGCGAATGCTATTTTCGGTTCTTTGGCAGCAACGCTTTGTGTTAAATTTAGCGAACTATTTGCACTTAATACTTTTATACTACTTTTCGCACTATCAACTAACGTTAAAACACTTTCAATACTCCTACGTATACTACTTGTAACATCAACTGATTGAGTAAGAAAAAGTGCATCAATAATTGGTTCAGGTAGAACGCGTTGAGTAAAAACACCATCAGAAAGTGCTAGGGCACTTGTTACACTTCTTTTATATAAATTATTTGTTGCCTGTTGTGTTAAATCTATATCACTAGTAGCCGACACTACCCGACGAATCGTAGTAGTGGCGGTACTAGTTAATACCAGAGTATTATCTGCCGATTCAAACATTAGGCACTAACTGTATATGTTACTTTTAGCTGATCGCCATTCGTAACGGGCACATCACCACTGAAAAGGGCTGTTGCCCACAGAGTGCCAGTTGTACCACTTTTCGTACTGACAGTATTGATAAAGACGCCCTTAACAGTACCAGAACCAGTAATGTTAAAAGTAGCAGCACTACTATTGCTCACGCTTTGACTGGACGCTGCACCACTTCCCCATGCAACGCGTGTTGCTTCATTATAAGTAGTGAACTCGTTCCAGCCAGCATGACTAGACATAGTATCGGCTGCGGCGAGTGCGGTGAAACCGCTATTGTCAATAAGTCCGATGAACCAACTGTTATTAGCAGTTTGAGTTCCGCCATTAAACATGTCGTCAAGAATTTTGTTCTTGCCAACATTAGTAATACCGTTTCGTAATTTCATCCTCCTCTTAACTACACCATCGGCACCAATCAATTCCACTAACAAATCATGCTTTACTCGAACGTTCGGCCTGAACAGGTTCATCAGCTTTTGGAACATTTTGTTCTCCCTCAAAAGGTTTCGTGCATCCACAATTCTCACACCGAGATACTTGTGTTCGTAGTTCGCCGCATTGGCTACATTTCACAGGTTTCTTAACAACTGTCAAACTAACGCTTTGTCCAAGATTCATGCTACTCATGTTAACCTCATTGTGTTTCTACGCAGTTCGCGACGTATTTGATTACCAAGAGTTCTTGCATCTATTTGCTGTGTTTCAGCACCAGTGATATTAATATTTACATCTCCTATATTGGTATTAGTAACAGGTCCGCCAGTGTTCATAGCTTTACTATTCATAGCAACTAACTGAGGTAGGAACTTAGCCGTTGAACGAGAGTTCATAATGAACTCCCTTGGATCAGCTAGAATATGTTGACTATCTTTACCAACTGAACCACCAAAACCCCTGGTGATAAAACCACCCATATTCTGGAATTGAACAGGGTCAAATCTACCCGGTGTGTTCCTATTAAGGAAAGGTATAGAGTTCTGTATAGCTTCTGCCCTTCTAAGAGCTTCCGCTGCACTGTTTGCTGCTGCCTCAAGTCTTTTGAATTGGCTTTCTAAAATATTATTAGTAGTAATGCCAGCATCAATAACTTTAGTATTTAAATCTAAAAGTCCTTTCCCTGTTAACTCTCCACTTTCTAACATTGCTTTCAGACTTTCACGGTTTGTTGTAAATCTCTCAGCAATAGCACTTGATTCAGTAATAAGATTTCTAACCTCGGGTGATACTTCTAACGATTTTTTTATTATTTCTAATCGCTCTTGTTCTTGTCTCAGAGCTTGTGTTTTTATTTCAGAGTTCGCCACTAGTGCTGATAATTTGTTTATTTCAGCATTAAATTGTTCAAATTTCTCTGGTGTTAATCCAGGAAAAATACTACTTGTTTTATCTTTTAATTGAGGAATAACGCGATCTTTAATAAAACTTAGTGCCTGCGATACGCGTTCAATATTTTCAGCTGTCGGTTTTAAATTAGTATCAGCTAACGTTTCGAGAGCAGTTTTAATTTCTGTGAATTTCTGTGCTGCTGCTTCTGCTCTTAACAAACCGGCATCATCACCACCACCTATTACTGGGGCTTTTAATACATCAAATACACCTTGCTCTTTAGCCGCCGCACCAAGTGCTTGAGCTTTAACAATTGTTTGTTCTAAGAATTGATTAAGTTCATCTACTTTGTTCTTTGATACTTCAGCTTGTTTTCCAACTTCAGAAAATTCTCGAATAACTTCATCAGCAGCTTTACCTTGCTCTGCTAGTTGTGCCTGTAATTTAGGATCACGAAATTCGCTTAAATCCTTTTTCCCTGTAGCTTGATCTTTTAGTTTTTGCAAAGCCTCTCGAACTTTAATTTCTTGTTCTAAAAGAAAATTGCCTTGTTTTTGTAAAGGTATTTCCTGCTGACGTTGCTGTACACCTAAATCGCGACCACCAAAAATTTTAAATCGGCCCTGTGCCCCACCACTCTGACCACCTAATTCTGCCAAATTTCTTCGTGCCAAACTAATAGCCAGATTCAAATCCTCTAATCGTTGTTGTTTAGCAATAGTATCAATAGCACCAGTTTTTACTATAAATTGAGCACGTTCACGTTCAGCTAAAGCCAAACGTTCCATCGCTTTATTGTGACTCTTACCATCGCGTTCAATTTCACTTTGTATTTGCTCTAACTTCTGCTTTTTATCCTCAAAATCATCAGTGAACTCTTTAAGTGCCTTTTGTTCTGGTTCACCGAAAACCTTTGTTTGATCAACAAATGCCTCTAATTGTTTTCTGGATTCTAAAAGTTTCTTTTGGGCTATGGCTTGGGCCTCAAATACTTTATTTTCTTTTAATAAAATATCGATACTACGTTCGTCAATTTGATCTGTTAATGCCTTTTGAGCATTAGCCATATCAATAATTTGACTATTAAGGCCAGTTAATACTGCTTGCAATTCTGTGAACTGTTGTTTTATTACTTTGATACCAGAAGTTGCATTGTCAGTCATATTTAACATTTCTTTTTCAAATTTATCTTTCCTTATATCTGATAATTGTTGAAATTTATCGGTAAAAGAGCCGAACTCAAATTCCACATCATTGATTGCTGCGAAATATCGACGTATACCTTCAATAGCACCAAAGACAAGAAGTGCGGGGCCAAGCCTAGTAATAGCGGCACCAACAGCACCTAATGCAATACTGAATCTACTAGCAGCAACTGTACCAGCAGTCATAGCCGCAGCAGCAACTTTTGCTCTAACTGCTAAATTTACTAATTTATTAGCTACTAAGAACTCTATTGCGAAAGTTAATGTATTAATAGATGCTTTAACAACTGTTACTGCTTTAACTGTTACTTCTTCAAAATTAACAATTGCTTTAACAACTTTGGTTCCGATTTCCGCTGTAAAGAAATTTGATAATTCTTTTAATATTTTCTGGAATTTCGTACCATAGTTCTTCTGCATTATCTCAGTAGCTTTATTGGCCTCTTCTGTAGAATTTGTTACTTGTTCTAATGTTGTTTTGTATTGACCAAGAGCATTAACCAAACCCGTGGTACCAATTCGACCACGCAACTCATCCATGATCTCATTAAGAAATGCAGCCGAATCCCCGCTTCTTTTTGATGCTTCTGAGATGCGTTCCAAAACACCAACAAACTTAAATGCTTCAACAGCACTTTGTCCTGATGTAACACCCCACTCTCTAAATAATTCATTCATTTCCTTAGTGGGCTTAGTAAGCTTCTGGAACACTTGACGCAAAAATGTCATCGCTGTGCTAGCATCAGCACCTTGACGTGTTAGAACAGCTAAAGCGGAAAAAACCTCTTGGTAGCTTACACCTAGATCATTACTAAGAATCGTTAGACCACCTAAATCGTTCGCTACATCTTTCAATGTGAAACGACCTAGATCGACAGCTTTAAAGAAGCTGTTCGATATTTCTCTTGAACGATCTTGTGTTAAATTATATGAATTGAGAACAGATGATAAAGCATTAACACCTTCCTGTGTTGAACCAACAGCTATCATAGCAAGACGTTGGGCTTCGGCCATGAAACGAAAAGTTTCAGCACCCTCTGCTATTTGATTTGATAGCACTTCGTATGAGCCAGCGACCGTTTCTAAAAGATCCTTGTTAAAAGTATTAGAAAGTCGGACATTAGCTTGTGACCATTGATCCACGCTCAATGGCATACGTTGTGATATAGTTTGTAATTCCCCGATCTTTATAAGATACTCGCCCGCACGATCAATACCATCACGCATAGCATTTGATATTTCTGCAAATGCACGTGATACTGCTGAACCTATAAGAATACCCCTAACAAGTTGTAAATTATTGAATGCTTTACCTAAACGATTGGTGCTTTTTTGTGCATTTTCCATCGCTTTAGGCATTGCGTTTATTGTTTCGTTTGTATCTACTAAAGCTCCGTTGAGGAATTTCTGTCTGGTTGTAACAATTTGCCCTTCAGCATTTAAGCTCTTAAAGCTTTTTGTTAATCTTATAGGTTGATTAGCGAGATCACTAATAACCTCTTTAGTATTTTCTAATCCATTACTTAATCGTTCAACGGTCCTAATTACTTGTTGACCTTGTGCATTAAAGCTTTTTAATACACTAGTGACTCTTGATATCGGTGCTGGAATATCTGATACTGTTTGTTTTGTTAATTGTAGTACCCCATTTAATTTTGTTTCAGTTGTTGATACTCTTTGACCAGCGGCATTAATAGTATTAAGTGTAGAAACGAATCTATGACCAGCTACACGTGCCTCTTCTGTTCTACTTGTTACTTTAGCTAAACGATCACCAATACGCTCCATTTCCTTAGTGGTTTTCGCACCAGTAATTGGATCAAAAGATACAGTAGTATCTTTAAACGTTGTAGGTCTTGGGCCAACTACTACTGATTTAGTTTGCGATACTACATCATTTAATTTTTCTATAGTTTGAGTTGTTTGTATACCTTGAGCATCTAATTCTTTTAATACCTCGATTTCACGTCTGACAGGTGCTTTGGCCGCTGTTATTTCTGAAACGAAATCTTTAATTACTCCATTTATTTCTTTTATTCTTAATTTTATGTTATTGCCTTGTTCATCTAACCCTTTAAACAAAACAATATTTCTAGTTTTATCATTTAATTTGCCAGCAGCATCACCTAACTTATTTTGCTCTCTAACTAAAGCTTGATATATTTTTAAAAGCTTATTTATATCGCCTAAGCCTTTAATCTCATGAGTAAAGACTTGTGCATTTACGTTAGGAGTAGTCATTAGCCACCTGTCACTTCTCGCTTACCCATGTACTTCTTGAACTTAGGAAAACGTCTCGCTATACTTTTACTATAATTATCATACGAACTAAAAGCTTTTCTAAAAGCTAACCAAGGGGTTGCTGTTTTGAGATTTAACCAATTAGGTGCTTGTTTGCTTTCATTCCAATCTGGATATTTTAACAATTCGTCTCTACTGAACCTGAAATAATAAAAGAAATTTCCACCACGCCGTGTACGCTTAATTTCAAAAGTGCTATGTTCAGCACCTTGGTCAAAGCCTAAAAGAACCTTGTTACCTTTATGTGTGAAATATTTCTTTTTCTGGGCACCTTCCCTGCTACCTTTAATAAGGCCCATAACAACGTTATGACCAACCCTATTACCAAGCTTACGAAAGGTACCACGAGATGTACCAGTATACGTTGGTGTATTATTAACTGCTGTTTTTACCCATTTCTTAATAGCTATTAACTGCTCCTCCTCCATGAATTTTTTAACATCTTCTAAATATTTTATACTTAGAGTAGGTGACTGTAATCTTATTGCGAATCTAATGTTTGGCATTCTACTTCCCTTATACCTTCATAGGAAAGCATTTCAGCTTTCTGCCAATCAGCATTAGCATTATAAACAGCTTCTATACCAGGGGGTAAAATACCGAAACGTTCACAGAATCGCCATATCATATATTTAACAGTACGCCCCTTCGGTAATACTACGCCTCTTGCGGAGGGGCTTCTGCTAAAAAATCTTCTCTCGCTTGTTTAAGCATATCATCATCAAGCGAATTAACTCGTAAACATAGATCAATAATTCTTGATATTTCGTTCTCTGATATATTTGATTCTTTTAATTCATCGATATAAAGATGCCAAGTATCGGGTTTCTGCATATCTACTCTCTCCCACTCCAAATCAGTTGTTGGAGCAAGAGATTTCAGTATGCAGAAATCCAATTTCTTTTTTCCATATATTGTTAAATTTGTACGATAAGTTGGATCAGCTGCATTAGGCTCTTTTATACCTCCAGGTAACATTTTAGTTGGTATTGTAGGTTGTGGACATAATTTGTTAAATTCATCATAACTATCAATAGCTTCTGCTTTGAAAACTATACGATCATTACCACGAGGCAAGACCAATATATCGCTATTACGACCAGTTAATTTCTTACCCTTGTATTTCATATTATTTTCCTATTAAGAAACATCAGCAGCCAAAACACGACGTGCAGCAGCAGTTTTTCGATTGCATCGACCAGAAGTTGCTATAGTACCTTCACGTAGATCGTGATCCAAAGTTTCATAATAATATTCCTCAAATGTTATAATTTCATTTGGTACGGCAGCACAATCTGGTGCATTATGCAATTCCATATCAACACAATACGGCTGACATGGGTCATCAGCACTAGTAACCCAATCATCGGCTTCACCGATCTTTTTCAGAATATCCTCCATTGTGGGAGCATTACTACCAGTTTCTCCAGTAATATATTCCCACGTAGCATCGAGCGATAGATCCATTGGCTCCTCGTCAGCCAATCGAACCGTGTCCAAGATACCACGGTCACGAGTGAATTCCACTGGACGCTTTTCAGAGTAACTAAGAGTGCCTTCACCGATCTTAACCGATGCACTCTTTTGTCCAGCTAGCAAAGTCTTTGCTATAGCGTTCAGCAAACCTGTGCCATCTTCACCCGTAGCAAATGCTACAGTTACCAAAGCATGAGCCGCTGGCAAAGCTTCAATTGCTGCTTTAGCTAAAGCAGCAGTAGTATCTACTGCACTCGCTGTTCTGCCAAGATTAACAACAATATCACGACCAGTTACCACTACTCCTAATACAGCGGTTGTACCACCAGGATCAACAAACGTGATACTAATTTTATCAGTACCAATGTGTTTGCTCTTAGCAGTAAAGACCATGTCCGCTTCAATAGCGGTAAAATCAATTGTGACAGTACCAAGTGTACCGTCGAAGAACTTTATCGTTGTCTCTTTGATGTCAATTTGAGCCATTAGAAATCTCCATTCGGTAGTGACCTTCCACTGTAGCTTGAGCTAAACGAGTATCCTCTTTAACTATTCCAAAATTGTTAATTTCAACACGTTCATTGGTATCAGTTCTAAGTCTCAATGTGCCAACTAGACTTTGGTCATCAAAGAGATAATCACCATATTTAAAAACACAAATTGCATTAGTAAAGGTTTTTGTTATTTGTCCAATTGCTTCCTGCAAATTATAAAGCCTCTGTGCATCCATGTGTGCTTGGACGAGTACATTTATTTCAAAGTCTAGAATGTATTCATATTTCTGTGGTTGGAAAATGAACGGACCATCAATACGAAGCTCATAGAATTCCGCTTCGTCTTGAAAGGTCCGTTCATCCCCTTCCAGGTACATAGGTAGCGAACCTTTGTTCGTTAGAAAATGTTTATTAACTGATGCATGAACCCAACGTACCCAATCAGGATGTTTTTCTTCCGGCAATAATTCGATAATAGTGCCATGTAATAATTGCATGGTATTGCTTGCAGAATGTCTAATAATAGCAGCCATTAGACGTTCTCCACCAGTGATTGAGTGAATACTAAAGTATTCGATGCTTCTCTAGTCAATCTATCAACCACTACAGCACTAGCTTCATCTGTTAGAATTAATCCAGACAAACGTGTTACTATTCTTGTTACTTCTTGGCCACGTACTTTGCGGCCCAATAATTCATAACCGAAATTATTTTCAAATGTATTTACTTCTTTTATATCATAGCGTGCATTGTTAAAAACGAAATAATCCTCTATTTTAGGAACGTGTGCTTTTAAGTCTCTCGGATCAAGAATCACCCGCCTATCTTCAGGATCGAAAAAACCACCCATTGTGAAATCTTTGTTTGCTGATAAATAAGCTATATCATAAACAAAAGATCGAAATGTTCGTGCGTCTAATACAATTGCCTCTTTGATATTTATAACACGTAATACAGTTGTCTTTAGACCAGTTTCCGGGTCAGTAACATTGGAATCAATAACATGATAAGCGATGGGCAAACCCATACGCCGTTTCAAGCGATATAAAGTATTTCTTATATGTTGCAGTTTCATGGCAATTAACCAATCAAAACAGCACCCAGGTCTGTATCGAGCACCTTGATACCGCACAATAGGTCAACTGTAACCAACACGCCTTGCTGTTCACCATTATAGGTAATGGTTACACGCATACCTACATTGGCCATGCTAGCCACACTCGATAGAGCAAGGCCACGAGGAGCAGCAGCCAGAGGACGACTAACTAGTGCCAAAGCATTCCGATGGAATGCAAAGTTATAGTTAGCAGGCACACCGAAGTTAATCTCAACGTTATCAGCAGCAGCAACTTGCAACGGCTTGTTAAGAGTAATACCAGTGGTATCAGTACCAGTTTCAGTGGTAGCAATAACACTATATACACCAGCGAGAGGAACCGCAGGTGAACCAGGGGTCGCAAATCTTACCAAGGTGCCAACTGGTACAATACCAACAATACCATCAACAACTAGTTCCTTGGAGTATCCGGCGGCGTACCCTGCAGTAAGATTAACAAGACCAACGTCACCAACAGTAACAACAGCATCATCAAGGACTGCTGCACGGAGAGGTGGAGAAATAGTGACATCGATATCCTGCGTAACAAGAGAGCCTAGAGCAGTAATCTCGTGAGGAATAGCATCTCCAGCAATCTTTAGCCACATGCCGACTTTCAAAGCTGAACCACCAGTGTCAACGTGAACGACTGTCGTTCCAGCAGCATAACCACCAACCAAGTCAACCAATGGTGAAGTGCCACCGAGCACAGGAGCACCAATCGTTGACGGTGCGTTCTGCGACATGAAAGTCTGAAACTGGAACTTTCTACCAAGAGAAGCTTCACGCAAAGCAGAGCCATTATCACCGACCTTATCTGCTTCATGAAACGTTCCAGTTTGCAACGCAATGGCTTCAGTATTAGGCGTAAGAATCAGGTTACGACCTGTCTCGTACGCCTTGTTGATATTCATACGCTTTCGCGTTTCAACAATATACTGAATGATATTGCTAGTGGTAAGTCCACCAGCAATACCTTCCGCGTTCATAAGGAACTGATGACTTTCACCAAGCAAGCACAAATCAACTGCACGAGCGATCGAGGTGACAGCGGGATTGAGATACTCGTCCCGAAGCATCTTAAAGCTCTTGCTTTCCTCACCATCCTTAATCATGAAGGATGTGTGGAAATGCTGATCCAACGGAACCGGAATATTGGTAGCGTTAGCATTTTGAATGATAACACTATCAGCATCCACCTTACGTTTTGCAGTGAACTCCGCAGGCTGGCGAGTGTGAACAATATCACCGAATCTCGCTACCAATGGTGAGAAGTCAGTGTGAACAAGGTTAGCAATAACCATGTTCTCAACCAGAATAGCAATCGACTCATTAGCCCAAAGTTCTGGTATATATGCGTCCAACGAATTAGCCATTTAACGGCTCCTATTTCAGTTTGGAAATGTCGAGGTCAGGATTCTCTTTCCGCCATTTGGCGTATTTAACCGGATCTGACATAACCTCTTTCATTTTCGCTGGTGGTGCAGACCCGTCAGCACCACGCGATCCTCCTGTACCGCTTACTGCGGTACCTTTAAACAGGTTTCCATATTTGTCGGACAATTCTTTCATTCTTTTAATAGCATCGTTCGGAGCAAGCTCCAATACCACGTTTTTGCCATCATCAGTCACATCACTGAATTTAATAATTGGTTGATACCGACCTGTAGGACGGCCGTTCTCCAGAACCTCGGATAGCTCGGTTCTATTTCTCAGTAAATCAACAATTTGACTGGGATGTAAAGCTTCACCTTCAATTGCAGCATCTTGCAAAGATCGCTCAATCGTTGAAGATGTGTACAAACCTTTCCAACGTTCATTATCTTGTTTGAACGTATTCAATTCGTTTTCGTACTGCTTACGTGTTTTCTCTGATTCGCGTTTTGCTAATTCCTCTTTTGTTAAATATTGCTGTTCAAGTTGGGTAATACGTTGTTGTAATTCATCACGCTGCTCTTGTGTAAGATGCGTGTTTTGCTTTAATTGTTCAAGTTGTGTTACTAGTTCGGAATTCTGCTGAGTAAGCTTACGGCGGTTTTCCGCCATCATGGCATTCATTTCTTCCTGCAAGCCATGCTCAGCAACTAGTTCAGATAATTTAGGTTTTTTAACTTCTTCACTAGTAGACATATTAATTAACCCTACTTAAATTTACTTGCCTTGAATCACGTAAAAACGCTTTCAAGTATTCCCAAGCTTCTATACTTGGTATACCAGCACGAAGATGTTCATTTACATATGAACCTTGATACGATGTCTTGACTCCTGAATAAGATTCAGACATTACACCTAATGATTGTGCTTCTATTTCATTTTCCACTCCTTCCAAGAATTTGATAGCTATTTCATAAGCAGCATATTCGATTTCCACGGGAATGGTTGTATCATTACCTCGTGGAAATTGAAGATTTTGATCCTCACTATTTTTATCATTACAATAATTCAACTTATCTATTGCACGTGCAGCCGCGATTAAGGCAGTCTGTCTATCCTTAATAGTTGCGTTGACCCATACATCTGAAAATAGTCTGTTATCGAAATATAAATCAGCAGCGGTAAGAGTACCATAATATTCAAAATCATCAACAATGCTAGTTCCAGCACTGCTAATATTAACAACTATAGCAGGTACATTGGCATCTCGTTCGCTGGTCTTAAAAGCGAAATGTAATGGTATGGCATCAGCATGAACTATCATTATGCCAATTAGATTGCCATCGGTCTCATTACCATTAAAATTAACAGTCCATTGACCATTGCCTTTGTATGTTGGTATATGCGTAGCAGCGAACTGTATACCATCATCAATAGTTAAAAAGACATTAACGGTACCAGTGATAATAATATCACCAGTTGACTTATTTACTAAGCCAAATGGGAAACCACTTAATGCTTCGCCTCTAAAAAACTCCATCGAGTATTACTCCAGTTTTATGCATTCTGTACGGTAGGAATTGTCCTATGTCCGACAGATTGCAATCTGTTAATGCTAGAACATTAACATTAACAGCAAGCTTTCTGTTTCGTTTAATTTCCGCAGATACCGATGTCGAGCAAATTATCGAAGCGATAAGACTCTTACGTAAAACAATATTAACACTAACACTACCAGTAGTATTTATATCACCAACAATACCAATACGTTTTATTAAAGCAGCACTCATTGTGCCGCTAACAACTATATCTCCTGTAAGTGTACCGCCTTTACTAACATTAGCAACTAAATTACCTGTTACATTTATAACACCGACTAATTGTATTGTACGTATTAATAGGGCCGTTACCGTGGCGTTCGCTGTTACAATAGCTGCTAAAAATGTCTTTTCACTTAGGTCAACTGTAACAAGGGCCGATGCACTTATGTCCGCCGCTAAATAACTTCTCTCTATTAGGTTCGCTGTTACAAGTGCCGATGTATTAACATCAGCAACTAGTGCTTTGCGTCTTGTTAAATTCGCCGTAACAAGTGCTGAGGAAGTTATATTTCCTTCTAAGGACGTTGCTCCAGAGAATTCAACTACAACAAGGGCCGATGTATTTATATCCGCTACTAAGGATAAATGTTTTGTTAAGGTTGCGGTCGCAAGTGCATTGGCCGTTATATCAGCTGATAAAGTTGTATGTTTTATTAAGTTCGCGGTAACAGATGCATTAGTTGTTATATTTGCTAAGAGTGGAATACCGCCACTAATATCAGCGACCAAGAATGCTGTTGCATTTATATCCGCTTGTAACGTTGTACGTTTTGTTAGAACAGCGGTCGCAAGTGCGTTCGCTGTTACAGTGGCAGCTAAAAATGTCCTTTCATCAAGAGCCGCAGTTACTAAAGCATTAGTTGTTATATCTGCTTGTAACGTTATGCTTTTTGTTAAAGATGCTGTTACAAGTGCATTGGCTGTTATATCAGCAGTTAAGAATGTTTTCTCTGTTAGAGACGCTGTTACAAGTGCATTGGTTGTTATATTTGCTGCTAAAGATAAATGTTTTGTTAAGACAGCGGTCGCAAGTGCATTGGCCGTTACAGTGGCCGCTAGAAACGTTTTCTCTGATATGTCCGCTGTTACAAGTGCATTAGTTGTTACAGCGGCAGCTAAAAATGTCTTTTCCGATATATCCGCTGTTACAAGTGCATTAGCTGTTATAGCAGCAGCTAGGAATGTTTTCTCTGTTAAGGATGCTACAACAAATGCATTCGTTGTTATAGCAGCAGCTAAAAATGTCCTTTCTGATATGTCTGCTGTTACAAGTGCATTTGTTGTTACAGCAGCAGCTAAAAATGTTCTCTCTGTTAGAGATGCTACAACAAATGCATTAGTTGTTATATTTGCTTCTAGTGATTCAGTTACTCCTGCTGCTACTGAACCAGCAGCACCTAACGCACCAAGTGGAAACGGATATCTGTATCCACTTAATGGGGCAGGTGATCCACCAAATATAACTAACAGTGTCACTAATTTGCCCCTGTTATTACTTCGGCAGCCGCATCAGATGTTAATGGTTTGGTTACATGAGGTGTGGTACCATTTGTTCTATAAATAATCAAATCACCAGGACTATCTTCTGTGCTCCATTCCAAACCAAGCAAAATAATAGTCCCTAAGCAATGCTCAGGCATAAAAGTCTCTACAAAACTTACATTGCGAGAATTAACAGTATCAGCCAATACCTCTGGAACATGCATACCCTCAGGCAATTTAATGATAAAGGTATCAGTGTTATCTGGTGCAACGTTCCAATCAGGAACCACCGTAGCCGTTTGTGTACTACCAACATAATCCGAAATTATTCTCGCTTCAACGTTACCATCAATAAGAACTAAAGCTAACATGCCATTATAAAAATCATCTATTGGAGATGCAGAAGCATCTAGCACAACAGTGCTCGTTGATGATCCAGCACTGGCCGATGTACCAGCACGAATTGTTACAAGCTTCCGTGGACTAAAAGTAAAAACAGTTGTTTTGGCCCCTGTACTTTTGATAATAATAGCAATGGTATCTGCTGATAATTCTGAACCTGTTAAAATTAAATAACTTATACCACTGGACGTTGCAATTTCAACCGCTTCATTTGTACAATCAACAAATTCATCACCATTCTTAGATATTTCCGAATCAGGCGAACTGGGTGAAACTGGATCACCATCTGCATCCAAAAGTGGAAATTTAAGTACATATGGAACGCCATACACTGGATAAGGCAAAGCGTTATTTCGGAATGCAGTTACTTCAGCCATTTACCATACCCTTGTATATAAGCCACTAAGACTATGTGCAAATTGCACTCCACCCATTCGCTTGACGGCTGGATGTCCACCTGCAACTGCCGCCGCCTTAAAGCTGGCGATCCGCACTGCTGGAAAACCTGAATCCGTCCAACTCCACGTGGGATTGATGGCTGCCGCTGTCGTCTGGATAAAATACGCACCATATCCGGCGATATTGACGCCTGCGGAATAGTCCCGAAAACCTCCGATTGTGAAACCAGAGTTGATGGACACACCCGCACCGCCGGGGGCAGTATTCAGAGCCATGTTCGCAATAATCACTTCTCCGTTTTCGGCTGGTGTAATCGAACCCGGTTGAACACTTGTCACAGAAGACGCAGTAGTTCCGTTCTCGGCGTCAAATGCTGATGACAGAGCCGCCCCCGCAAAACCGTGTGCTACAAACGTTGTGTAAACGGCGGAACCACTTACCGTAAATGTGTGGCCCGTACCAACTGTGGGATTCAGTGCGTAATAGATTCTCGCGGCATTATCGCCGTTTACTGATTCCGTTAGCGGCGTCCAAGTGTTGCCTTTACTGTCCGACACAGTTGGTACATCACCGCCACCGTACCGGCTGACGCTAATAAAAAGTATGTCTGCACCCGTACTGTTGGCAGCGTTACTAGCCCCTCCAGGTGCTCCAGGTGATGCTGGGCCAAGTTGTGAAAAGACGTGCGTGATTGTCATTACGAAATAGTTGCGATTAACGAATCAAGTACGGTGCGATAGGTAGTCGTTGAAGCGGCTGAAAATGTCAGTGCAGAAGATGGAGTTGTATTGCCAGTCGGGAATCGGAACGCGGCCTTGTACTGCTGACCACCAACTGTCATCTCAGGTACGTTCGTACGTAACCAATCGAGCGTCGCGACAATCTGCGTTCGCACGGCCACCAGTTCGGCGAGCGGGTCAGCCATCTGGGACTGCTTTTCAACGATCATATAATTTGCAAGACCGGTTACTGCCGCTGCTGAGATCAAGAAATTATTGGCACCAACAAGGACGTCAAAGTATCTCCTAACTATATCCATATTAAGTGATCCGGCAGCGGCAAAGTCCCGTTGCTGTTGAGTAATCTCTTTTAATATGGCTACCTTTTGATCAACTTCCGTTAACCAAGTGGATAGTGTTTTCAGTGTCGCCGTGTACGCCATTTTACTTCATTCCCTTCCGCCTTTAGTGAAACTCCCCGCCGCACGGGATTTTCGCGTCACGTGCTCGTGCGGACAGGGAGGATGAAAAGTCGTCAGCCTTTGTTCTTCAGCTTTGCTTCAACCGATGTCAGTCGTTTTTCCATCGCCGCAATAGTCGTCTTCAGCGTTTCCACTACTACCTCCAGTGCGGCAATCCGTGTCTCTAGCGTTGTCTTGAGCGTTACTACTAGAGCCTCAAGCGTTGTTACCCGCTTCTCCAGGTCGGTGGGTGGTGGCGGCGGGGGAGGGTCAACGGGCTTCACTAGCACGTTCACAACCAGACTCGACGTCCCCGTGCTCTTGCTGTCGCTGAATGAGAACTCCCACAAGTACACCCGTGCCCCGGCTGGATAGTGGAAATCCACCGAGGCGAAGTTACCAGTGCCGCTTGCAGAGTTGATTGGAGTACCACCACCGTAACTGTACCGAACGTTCCAAAGCAACTCGTCGTTATCGAGGTCGCTCGCGGATGCCGAGTAGTTGACGCTGGTCGATTCGTACACGGGTGGAGGAGGATTGATCGTGATCGCGGTCACGAGCGGTACCCGATTCTCGGTCGGTGGCGGAGGAGGGGGCGGAGGAGGTGCATCGCTTTCGAGTACCACACCCGTGACGCCTTCAAGCTTCGTGGCACCGGGCGGAGTCTCGTGAACCCCGAACACGTAATAGTTCTTCCCCGTGCCTTGCCAATTTAAGAGCCGCTTGTTACTGGTGAGTGCCGTGCCGGGTGCCGATACACCGTGACCGATAATGAGCTTCTTCACCCCTTCCAGTTTCGTGCCGTCGATTAACAGCGGGAACGGATCGGGATGCAGCAGTCCACCCCAGTTGACGTCAATCCCACGGCTCTTAATTCTGCCACCCTTGGCAATCGTCCAGGCAACTGCGTCGAGCATACCAGTAGCAAAGCCTTCGATCTCGACGTTCTCCAATATTACTCCGCTGGTGTATCCGAGTGAGCTATGCACACCCTCGTTTTGGATATTTGGCAAAAAGACAGTTGGTTCGATATCGGAGTTGTCGTTGAGGAGCTTGCTATTGCGGAGTGTGAGAAACGCCGCTTCGCCGTTGCCGCAAAACACCCCTTTTTCGCCAGCGTTGAGCACCGTCAAATCGTCCATGTACCAATCTTCTGGTGTGTTCCAAATTTCAACACCCTTCATGCAACTCCAGGCAAGGTTGTTTTTGGTGCTGATGAACTTGGTCAGCGTGGGATTCAGTGGTGTATCATTCTCACCGCCAGGGACGCTTGGGACACTACGGTTGAATACTTGCTGACGGTGCGGAATTGAATAGCCGACCGCTGAACAAAGAGCGACGTTGCCCTCAATCGTGTGCTGACTGCCGTGAAACCAAAAAGGCGATCCTTCGCTACCCGGTGCGAAGTTATCAATCGGGAGTAGGTTGAACTTGCCGTTGAGTCCGTTGCCCCGGCAGTAGGCACCAAGGTTATTCAGGTACTTGCCGCGAACCTCATAACCGTCCTCCGTCACGAAACACGCACCCACGAAGTTGTAGGCGACATTGTCCTGCACTAGGAGGTCGTGCGTTCCGTGTTGAACAATTCCCCATTTTGCAATATCAGAACCATTAAGATAATTCCCGACAGCACGACCAGTATATCCGCCCCAATCAGAATGTCCATGTACATGGTGCCAATGGAGAGCATATCTAGCAATTTGATTAGTGCCCACATGCATACTATTCCCATCAAAATTATTTATATGCTTTGGAAGTGTACGACCTAATCCTACGTAACTTGTATAGTATGTAGAAACGTGAGCACTGTCAATGAACATCACATGTCCGCGAGTACCGTTAGGATTCTCTGATTCGATAACGATATTGCGAGTGGCATTGGCGACGTAGGGCAGCATCCCAAAGACCACGCGATGCTCAAAGTCGAGCGGCTTGGAAAGTGTCACTGTCTGGCCGTTAATGGCTTTGATGGTGACACTAGTTTCCTCTCGTACTGGCCGATCATTCTCATTGCCAAAAAAGTATTGCAGCCGCGTATCGTGGAATAGAAGATTGTCACCAATCTGCCAATTACATGGTGCAGTTAAGACAATTTCAGTAGCCTTGGCTTCCACGGGTTGAAATGTATTAAATCCCCTATCTAATTTACGTCCATAAGATAGGTACTGTCCCAGCACCATTAACCCATTGCCAAATTGCTCTGGATCAGGTCCAAGTGCTCCATCTACGCCTGTTAGTAATGGTACATCCTTAAATGTTATATTTACTTTCCTAAGTACAGGGTCCGTTTCGCTACCGATATCTAAAGTCCCTCCAGGCAAGACCTGGATATTGATCGTCTTAATCGTCGTATCGGCGGTACGACTAATCTTTGCTGTCCCCGCAATCTCAATTACCTCATTGTCAACCGTCGTAGGAAGGGTAACCGTTGTATTAGCGGGGATGGTGAGTACGTTCTTATACAACTTACTCATACGTGGAACCTTACTTCCGCCCTTACCAATGATCTCCACTTGTCCGAAGCAGGTAGAACCTACACATAACCACAAAATAAATACTAAACGATACATAGTTTTTCCTTTCATCCGCCTACACCTGACATTGCTAAAGGTTGTATTACATCATAAATTAAAACCACGCGACCCAGTTGTCCGCCATTGTTTCCTGAAGCTCCACCATTACCCGCTACACCTGCGTAATCTATATCAGTGTTATTAGCAGCTGTTGAAGTAGTGGCTTGTGTCGATGTTGTATTTGTAACACCAACTACACTATTGCTTCCTCCGCCTCCACCACCGCCCATACGGCTGCCTGAACCAGAGGAACCCTCTCCACCACCACCGCCATGATGTCCGGCACCGCCACCACCGCCACCACCATCACTACCTGCTATCGTTCCCCCAGCACCACCTTGATTGGCTGCATCACCCGAGCCGCCCGCACTACCACCACCAGAAGTTGCATCAGTAGTTGCATTGCCACCATCACCACCGAACCGAGTGCCATCTACATTGCCCGCTTCCCCATCACTTGCTGTTGATCCACCTGTTCCACCAATTCCACCAGCACCCGTACCACCACCTGTACCACCTACACCGGGACCAGTTCCACCGCTCCCTGTACCGCCTGTGCCGCCCGTTGCTCCACCACCTGCTCCACCTGCTCCACCACCTGTACCGCCCCCACCGCCACCACCACCGCCTGAAACAATTAAATAACTGGCGACATTTTTAACAGCACTAAAACCACCGCCACCACCTGTCCCACCTGCTCCACCTGCGGTTCCACCAGTACCAACAACAACTGTTAAAGACGATATACTTGTTACGTCTAAATCGCCTTTAGTAAATCCTCCACCACCACCTGCTCCGCCAGCACCGGAAGCACCACCTGGTGCCCAGCATTTAATCGTGACATTCGTCCCACGAAAATTAGCTGGTTTCGTCCAAGTGGTACCAGTCGTACCAACGGAATAAGTATCCTTGCGAATCATTTGTACCAAGCCACAGCATCTAAAGCAGTTGTAGGAGCGGTATTACCACCAGCGGTTGTCATTACTGCTGCCCAACTCATTGCAGTAGCGAATTCAACACCTCCGGGTCGCATCCACAAGTTCGCTGCTGATTGCGGAGGAATCGTTATCATAAATAATGGATTCGTTGTACCAACTGTTACCGATCCAGCCGCAGTGTTATAAAATTGAACATATACTGCTACGGTATTTGGATTATAAATATAATAACCATGAAGCTCTCCAGCACTGGCTTTAATAACTTGTGCAGCATTAGTGAGAGCCGTTCCACCATCACTAGAAGTGGAATTAACAGTTGAAGAACTTTCTGTTAATTTCCTCAATTTCGCAGAAAATGATCCAGTGGCACTCGCTGCATCTGCATTAGCTCCAAATGGGTCAGTTGGTACGCGTGTTACATCTACATCTAATCCATTGGTGGCATCACCACCAACAAGGGCACCTGCCGCAGTTATAACGGTCGTTTGTGCTCCGTTACGTAGAAACCATGCCCTTACTGCATCCCCATCCGCACTAACAGAAGCGGGGACCGCTGCACTAGCATACCCTCCAACAGGTATCGGGTTAACACCTGTTACATCAGCATCATGAGCTACGCTACCTGCTGGATTAACCAGGATGGCACTTTGATTGTTAGCAATAACAACAGGTATAGATGCTGCCATCGCAGCTTGACCGAAAGCCAAATCAGTAACAGTTTTAGCATCGTCGCTACCAGCTAAAATACCAATAGCTACAATCTGGATGTTCTGTGCAGCATCACCGGAATAAGTGACGCTACGTGTTGCTACAGGTATACTATTTGCAGATACATTATCAGCCATTTATCGGTTCCTTGGTTCTGTTTGATCGCCAAAAGTTAGAACCGTAAAAAGTTATTTCACCTGTTACATTGTCTTTATGAAGAGGATAATTTTGATTAAAATGTTCAAGAATTGGTGTAAATGGACCTTGATTACCACTCATTTGGGGTCGTTCGTAAATTTGCAAATTACCAAATTTCACTTTACCTATGGGGCCACGTAGGTCGATTCCACCAGTAGTTTGGAAGTTCTCAAAGGAATTATTATCTATTTGGCCATTTATAGCTGCAATCATTAGTGCTGTGTTATCCACTTCTGCATTAATACTCCAGAAACGATTATCAGTGAAACCGGAACCAAAAAGACATATGCCTGGACCAGCACAATTTGTTATATTTATATCAACTAAGGTATTCTCTCGAATACCTTCACCTGGTACCCCGTTCCCTTCAAATAGAATCACTTCATTTGCATTGGCCTCACCACCACGAATATTATCAAAATAACAATTCATAATCATCGATCCGCGGCAGGATCCAGTTTGAAACACAATGCCACGATTTGTACCATACCACGTGCAATTAGTAACCAATATACCTTCTGCACCAGTGTTAAAGAAAGCGTGCATACCGTTTGCTGTGTGACCAACAAAATCACAATGATCCCATACACTGAGCGAAGGCACTTGTCCGGTGCTGGCTTTCTCGAATCGGCAATTCTGCACGAGCATATTACGTGATTGAAAACATCTTATTAATTCACCACCTTTAAGCGTGCAGTTCTTAACAGTAATTTGACCTGAAAGCGTGCTAGTAGGTGGATCAAGGTAGTTATGAATATAAGTTGGCCAATCACATTCATGTGTTAAAGTTAATCCCTCAAGGAACATAGTCCCCTTAGGAATAAACATTCGTTCAGCGTACTCACCATTAGGCATCCGTAGAATAGTTGCGTGGTAGCCACTTATTTTAGTATTATTTAATACATTTAATGAACCCTTCCAAACATGCAAACCGGGCTTTAATATCAAATCCCTACCAATATTTACAGCGTTCTGTGCATCAAATAGGGATAATCCAGGTTGAATTAATTGTGTCTTTCTAGGTCGTGTAGTAACTATATTATTTCTAACAACTATTTCTTTATCACCAATGTTATATGTTCCAGGAGCCGCTGTTAATGGAATAGTTACTTTCCACGCCCATTGCCAATGCCAATTACCAATGGTATAGTCACTAGGGCACCTAATGTTCCATCCAGGTGGAACAACAGGTTGCGAAGTGTCTACACCACTTGGGAACCAGAAATATACAGTGCTACCAGGGGTAGCCTCACGCGATGTATACATTAGGCAAATGTAACAGTAATGGCACCAGCAGCGATTTCAGCGGTATCACCGCTATCAATTGTTCGCGACGTAGTGACTGGTGTGTAAAATAACATATTGCCAGCGTCATAGGTCGCACTGTCAACGATCGCTAGATCGGTAACGGTTCCCCAACTCGCTGTGGCAGCAGCAAATGTAATAGCGGCAGCATTATCAGTTTGACCATCACCGCCCGCTGTTGCTGTCCAATTAGCATCTAGCGGATTGCGTGCTACGCGTGCATACGCACCAGCATTAGCAACCTCAGTACCTGATCCGGTACTGAATTGACCTATACCGGCATCATTGGTTGCGGCCGTTAGAAGGGCGATCGCTAGGACAGTTGGCTTGGTAAAGCTACCCGTTCTGAAGATATGCTTAATAAGCTCATCTTCCAAATAGTCTGACATTTCGCTCATTTTTTAGTTCCTGTATAGGGCTGTCAAGAATCAAATCCTTACGCACTTGTCCACTTTTTATTGCAATCATGGCATTTTTGATAAAAGTATCGGCCCGCGTACCATAGAGCCATACTTCAACTACATAGTTCTTAGCGTCCACGTAACACATACGTTTGTCACCGACCGGTGCATTTATCAGTAGGCTTGCATGTGCAAGTTTTAACACCTCTGAATGGAATTGTTCCTCTTCGGTTAAATCACCCTCAACAACACGCAAACCATTTTCATAAAAAGTAACCTTTCTTTTTAATATGATACGCTGTGCCATTACCTTGCTTTTTGATCCAACCGAAACATCTCCACTATGCTCACGCATCCTACGCAACAGACGCGATGGACGCATAACACCAGGCAATAACATTATTTTAGGCATAATCAAATTTCTCCATAACGCTTTTATGATCATCTTTAATTTTATCAGATTGCATAGATGTTAAATGCTCTTTCCACTGACCAGCTTTACCTGATCGAAAGAAATGTTTATTTTTACCCTTTTCAATAAATCCTACCTTATCTTCTTGGAAGCGGAGATTTTCAAAAGAACTTTGTTCCAAAGCGAAATGCAACCGTTCCTCAAGATTATCGTTACGTGTTAATTCAAAATATATTAATATTTGGTCAAAAACTTTCAATGGATCATCAAGTATGTCCTCAAATCGTACCACAAGGGTCGGAACGTTATTATTAATAAGTGTCCATGTTTCAACGTGCTTGGACCATGAAAGTACCAGACTAGTCATATGTAATTCATCTACTAATCCCTGTTGGGGATTATTCATGAATTCTATTGTTTGGTCTATTGTCATTCCTAAATGGTGTGAAAGACTTATGCAAACGTCTCTCGGATCGCGTATAATATAAATTGCATTTTTACTTAAAGCTGTTGGTATGGTTTCAAAACCATTTAATACTACTTTTGCATTATGTGTTTTGAAACATACGTCAATTGTTGGCGATATTTTCAATTTGTTCAATAGTAAAGCTGGCCTATAAATAAAGAACTCTCCAACAGATAACTTCTCTACGCATGTTGGACACATCATTTGCAACATGCACATATCATTATCTCTTTGCACATGTTGATAAGCACTATTTATATTTAAGGGAAATTTCGTTATAAAAGCATTCAGAAACATTCTTATCCAAGTATTACCACTTTTTGGATAACTAGCTAACCATGATATCCTACTTGCGTCAGCCATACAATTTCTCACCTTCAAATTCCAATGATACATCAGTTGTAAAACGACTAGTATTAACAAAATCGATAGGGTTTGTTAATAATCTCACTTTCCATACCTCGCCTTTATGATTTGTTAATCTTATATAATCTGAATTATAATATTTGAAAAATTCCTTTACCTCCCTAGCTTTGTAAACATTAAGAATGCGGAACGTGTAATTGAGACGCCTGTTTTTGTTTGTTTTAACGAACGTTACGGTTCCACCGTCCATCGTACGTTTCAAATTCATTTCACTGACGAGATTCTCTGTATCACCGAACAGTGGACAGGGTAAAACGATTGATGTCTGAAGAAAATCAAATGGAGCCTGTAATACTACATGACAATCTTGGTCAACTGTGGTACTGTACGCTATGCTATTAAAAACCAAGGTACTAGTAGCAGTTGGGAAATCAATATGGCCTGGATTAGTATTTTGTGATAATTGTAACAGGTTACTTGCACTGAGGTTGACAACAATATTACCAACAACATTTTGACTTAAAATTAATGTGTTACTCGCATCCTCGAAAATACCACCTATGACGCCGATCGCTTGATTGGTTAAATTAAGGGCACTGAACGCTAATCTTGATTCATTTATGCTTTGAGTAAAAGTTATAACATTGATCGCTGAAACAGCGGGCAGAACATGTTGGAAGAGAACGAATTGTTGGAGTAGATCAAGGGCACTGCTCGCTGAACGCTGTGTTATTTCTAGTGTTGTGGCATTTTGTGTTAATGTTAGGGTTGATGAAGGGGCTGGGTTGAGTTCGCTTTCAAATGTTACGGATTGTGTTAAAGATAACGTGTTACCAGTTCGTATTGCTAATTGTGTTGCACTTTGACTAAATGATATTGTATTGCTTGCACTTAATATATTTGTATCGAAAAATGTATTAAGCGTTCCTGATACATTTATTTGGGCTGCAACGAATTCCTTTATCTGTGTTAGGTTCGCGACCACTAAAGCAGTGGTATTTATGGCCCCTATTAATCTATTAACGGTATATTTAACATTTGCCGTTACATTTGCATTAGCTGTTACATTTGCTTCTAATTGCTGTATTGCTTGAAATGGTATAAGAACTTGTACAATAACCGCTGAAGCTCTTGCTTTACCGCCAGTTACGACTGCTTGAGCGGTCGTAGATGTACTTCTAGCATTACCGCCTTGCGATAATACCTCGCTGACAACTGATGTTGCTCTTGATTCATTGGCCACTACGCCACCTTAATACCGAACTCCGCCGCATCCACGGCCGCAGGTAGCCACGCGGCTGACGTATCTGGATCAACTTCAAAAATACCAGCTTTAGCAGTATAGGATGTTGTCATACCTATTGCAGCACTATCGGCTTCTGTACCATTACTTCGAGCCACTGTTTTAAGGTCAGCAGCCCCGACATCTACTTTCTTACCTAGAACTTTAACACAAACGGCTTTAACTGTTACAACAGCGGCGGGTAGATTTTCGTATGCATAGGTATCTTTGTTTGTAGTAGTTGGGCTTTCCACATAAGTGGAATCGTCATCTGGTACACCATCATCATCTACCAAGAGATAATTATCAGTGCTATCGGCATCTGAACCAACAAATTGAGAACTATTACCATTGCCCGTTGGTATTAGTTGTTTGACTTGTACATCGCCCAAGAAATCATTATTAACAGAGCCGCTTGTATCAGCGATATAAAGATCATCAAAATCAATTGATGGAACGGTGGTCACTGGTATAGTTGATCCTATGACCAGGGCCGTTACACCATTATCATTCAGAAGAGTATCTTTACCAGTTGCAGCTAGCTCTGATACACCATTTATGCATATTTCAATCGTACCAGTGGAATTATGAGAAAAGAACTTCAGTTCTACATAGTACCAATTGCCAGCGACCAAGACAGTGGAAGTTGCTCCTACACCAGAAAAGTTCGTGAATGCACCGCCCGAGCGAAAGCCTGGTACTATTTGTTTCGAGCTATTAATAGCCAAAAGAATATTATACTGACTATCACCGGTACCACTAGCAGAAAGAATTCCCGCAAAGACTGCGAATCCGCTTTCATTAAAAGTGTTGACTTTAATAGCAAAACCAACAATAATGGTGCTACCACCAGCCAAGCCACTGCTAAAACTTTTTCCTTGAATGTTATTTGGCGTTTCATCATTGGTCGCTGTTCCAGGAACGATACGTAAACATTTATCCCCATTACGACCTGTTTGGATTGTTTGGGTCATGGTCCCAACGGGCTGAACATCACTGAATGCACTATATGCACCCGGCAAATCAGCCGTTTCTAACCAATCAAAGCCTTCTACTAGCTTAAGTGCCACGTTTTTCCTCTTTACTTGCGTTTGCTACACCACCTAGTTCCGGCGTTCCGCGTGCTTGGGCCTGACTCTCAGCGATCCTTTTAACGCGATCAGCGTGCTCTGTTTTAGCTTTCTCTACTACCCCTTCGGGATAACCCTTGGCTTTGCTCGCTGTTTCAGCGTCAATCAAACCAAGTTCGATGTCACTTTTGAGTTCTTCGCTATCACCAATAATAACACTTGCTTCCTCTACCTCTTTGTTAATCTTATCAAGTGTTTCTTTTGATATATTTGGTCCAATTAACGTGTTCGCTGTTATTTTGAATACCTCTTTTTTATATGTAATTGATGGATGACTTTTAGCGGATTCCTTTAGATCTTTTGCCTCATCACGCCGCTCTTTATCGTTTTGGAGAGTGTATTTCTCAGGATATTTAACAGTTGGTACAACGCCCTTACGATCCTCGTACCATTGCCAATATTTAGCTATCCTACGTTCACCGTGTTCTAGTTCCAAAGCAATAGCGGAAAGACCGGCTTCAAGACTTCGTTCATCAAAGCTCTTACTTTCACCTGATGCCATTTTAGGGGTTAGATTAGAAACATTAAGCTTAACGAGCATTCTTATATCTCGTTTAAGCTCATCTTGTTTCTGCATACTAGCTAGCAAGGGTGCTGTTGGCGGAGCGATGAACTCCGGCATCATCAGACCAAGAGGTATTCGTCTACCTGTGGTTGTTCCTACCTCGATTTCGTATTCCTTAGCAGCAACACTATCTTTTCGTTCACCGCTTTCAACGATCGTTACATCGCTACCAGCAGGTCGTCGATAAAGGTTATCAACTCGTGGATCGTATTGCTCAACATAGAAGGGAAAGTTACTTTTAAGAGCGTAGGCAATATCACTACTAGCGAGATTGAGGAGGGCAATCTGATAATTAGCTATGTTCTTTAACAAACTATGCGGAAGCTCAAATGTAACAAATGGAATCTCAGGTAAATTGATAAATTTAGGCTCTTTAATCAATTTGTAATTATTATCATAATAATTAACAACTACCTGACCATCCATCAAGCGGAAAAGTCTCAATTCTTCTATACAATTATCAGGTAGGCCGAATTCATTATATGTATGAACATAATTACGTAATAGAACCATTTTATAGGTATCGGAATAGGGATCTTTTTCCCAATTGATAATATCCTCAGCCTTATAGTGATAAATATATGGTTGAATGTCTCTCTGATCTCTAAGAGTAATTGTACCATTTAGTTCACTATTATCAATGAACACGCCAACTCGTTTCATGGTCGTTAATTCCGTCAATATGACGCGACCTATGAAACTATTCATCGTCGTACCGGCTAAATCAATACCTTTACCTATGCCGCGTACTGCTTCGTTATAATTAACACTTCCACCAGTGCGTGTTACATCGGATATGCGTTGAAAAATACTATCCTTAACTTCATCGACCGCTGCTGCAGCGAACGCTGGAACATAACTAATGCATTTGCGTTCAGCGAACTCTGGATCGCTTTCACGACTACTGAATTTCTTCAGATAACGCTCAATGAATTCGTCACCGGCTTCATAAGTGAGACGCCACTTACACCAGTCAACTTCATCGCGTTCGTAATCAGGATGCTTGATGTCGTCTATCACTATAACCTACTATTAACATTGTGCGAGTAGCCAATGGACGCTGCGAGCGGGAGAGCTATTTCGCTATAATTGCGTGAATGGGCAAAGTGATCATCACTACTACCAGCTTTGACATATTTACCAACAGGGTTGCCATCTACATCTTTCTCATAGATGCGAACCAGGGACATTATATGTCTTTTGAACTCCCTTGGAATATCTTTCGGTAGAATGATGGTACCAGTTTTAAAGCGGCTCTGACTCATATCAAGCCAACTGGTACGATCAACATTAACCGTTAATTCCTCACGATTGACATTCAATTGCTTGCCAGTGATGCCACGTGCGTAGGTACATAGATGCACCCGGCCCCAGTGGCGTGTTGCGAACTCAAAAGCTTTACGGCGTTCAGGTTGCATATCAATTATACAACTTGTGACGTTGTATTTGTTCATCAAGTCGTCTAATTGAAAGAAATCCACTGCTTTACCGACCGCTATAACTTGCGGTCTGCTTTCAGTATTAAAATCCGCAGTTGTACCACCAATGTTCCATTTCTCTATTACATAGTGTAGATATGTTCCTACGTCTACACCCATTGTTGTTAAGCCGTTACTATTAACAGTTAGCGTTATGTAGTCACCGATGCAACCGTCAATATCTTGCTCGTTAACTTTAGCTCCGTCTACAACGTGCGGTTGGCCTAATTTGCTGTTAAAGAATTCCTGTTCATCTGCTGGGTTGCTTTGTGCCCTGAAATAAGATTGAACGATATTGGATGGATGGACGGTGGAACTATACAACTGATTAATGCCCCAACCAGCAACATCTTTATCCTGGAATTGCGGAATCCACCTACCGGTGGATAACCAATTGGCTTTTGTCTCTTGGGGTAGTACGTTGTTGCACAACGTACATTTCAGGGTACTCTTCTTTGTTTCTGGGTCATCATGGTCATCTCCGACGATCACAATGCTCTCTGGCCATGTTAAATTTATATATTTACTACAGGAGGGACATTTGAAGAAGAATTCATTTTGCGTACTGTTCTTAAATGTCTCATTTATGCCGAAATTATCAATTGTTGGAGTGGATATTTCCCAAGTCTTGTGAATGTTGTACCCTGATTGCCGTTCGCGAGCCAATGGTATGTTTTCTTGATTCATTTCGTCTTTCTCATCAAGAATTAACACGCCCACCGGTACGCTTTTCAATCCAGACCGTGACTTGGCACCACGGATGTAAAGATTTGTGTTCCCCGCACGCTTGTGACCCACATTTTTAACATCACTGAACATTTTCCTTAAATGTGGGCTTAATTCCAAGGCTGGATCAAAGCGTGCAGCGGAAAAGTCACTAGCGTCCGGCGTTTTAGAGGGTAAAACATACAAACAATCGACCTGATGTATGTCAATATAGAAAAAAACCACGTTTAAGACAGTCTCAGTGAAACCCATTTGGGCGGCTTTCTGACCTACATTCAAATCATAGTCCGACATGTGCATATCAAGGAGCCAGGGATGCCTTCTAAAGCTCCAGGGACCCTCGAACGGTCTACCAAGGACGCGGTATTCGCTCGCCCATTTAGCCGCAGAGATTATACTCTTGCGTCTTAGGGCACTTGATACTCGCTCAGTTAATAGGGTTGCTAGCTCGTGCATTATTCAAAGGTAAATAAGGAACTGTGCATTATTCCTCAGCGATGGTTTCAATCCGACGTGTACTTTCTAACATTTTCTCGGATATGCTTTCAATAACGTTCGGATCATCAATATGGACCGATATAATTTGAACGAATTCCCCGGCTAATTGAATAATAGCTCGTTTTGATAGAAGGAGACCCATTCGGCCTTCTAATTTGTCACAACTAACAACCAGCTTTTCTATTTTGATAATCAAGTCTGATATTCGATGACTAGCCATTAAAATATCAGTGGCATCTTCACATCTATTAATAGTTTCCTCAACGCACATCCTAAGGATACCTATTTCCTCCCTTAGGCTTTTTATTTGTTCGCTGTCCGCTAAAGCGTATATGCGTTCCTTGAACCTCCTCAATTGATAGTTACGTTTTATTTCATTTTGAATATGTATTTCACTTTTATTATGACCATGCATTGGACAATAATTAGTGCCCTCTGCTTTATTAAACGGGCATTGCCCATTTAGAACCATACCCTCGCAACGTAATATCGGTTCATGGATATTAGGGTCATGTCTTTCATATTTATTATCAATAACTATCATCCTGCCTGCTCCATTAGATCATCTAGATCTTCGTCACTTGCTTTAGATAAAGCATCACAAATTTCATCGGCTTTTTTTAAATGGTCGGGTACACCTTTTTTACGCAAAGCCCTATTTATTTTGAAAAATACCAATGGTCCAGGCCGTCGGAGATTACGTTTGGTATTTTCACGCCCTTCATTATTAATACATTCCATAATAAAAGGTAAGAACACTGGGATAAGTTCAATTAACCATGACATTATGACGGCTCCATTGTTACAATTACCACACAATCATCAGCTTGTTTTTTACTTCCACTCAAAATACCAAAGCCATTTTCACCCCAATCTCTCCAACTATTTCTAATTATTAGGTCGTGACTTACCAAAACCAATCCCGCCCCTGTTACCTCGTGTCTCCACCAATCATAGCCATCCGCAGTAGGTAGGTCAGCTAGGATGCAACTACCTCGCTCCTCCCATTCCTCAATGACAAAGAATTCCCTAACAATATTTTTCTTCGCACTTAGCTTATTTGGTTCAGTGAAATAGGAACGTTGAATGGCGTTATCAGGCCAATCACTAGTTAGATTGATTCCGTCAACCTTTAACCTATTAAGAGCTTGGCTACCCCAACCACCACTGTTGGAGAAGTTCTTAATTGGTGCTCCACAGGACGCCGGACTATAGCTTACTACTTGACCTGTTTCTACCAAACGAATTATTTCGCAACAATGCGTTGGAGCGTTCACCCAACAATAGTTTGTGCTCGCTTGATCCTTATGGGGGAGGCCCATTTCGTTACACAGATCAATTAAGGTGGCTTTATCTTTCTGCTTTTGGCGAATTATGTCATCCCAATCCTTTTCGGGAATGCGTGGGATACCTAGATCGCCAAAACGTTTACACAATCCCTTTTCCTGGGCATCGCGAAACATACCATAATATCCTCTCCTACCTTGGTCAAGGAAATTTTGGTAGTTATTGTCATTAATTACGGGCATTGCCATATGTATATCCTAACCATAATTTATTGAGTTTTGAACTGCTCCAAAAGAGCTAATGTTTCTTCGATGCTCATTGGCAAAGGGCCGCTGAAACCTTTCCTTCCATCGCTGATAGCAATCCATGGTAAGGTTACAGCGGTTGGCCTTATTTTGAAATACGCATCGGTTAAAATAGTATTTGTATTGCGAAACATCTCTTTGGTATAGTCATCATCCCAAATGCGAAAAGCTGGTTGGCCATCTAGCTTACCGCAATTTAGATTACACCACTTCAGAATTTTGCTAGAGACGAAGATGTTTCTTTGTGGAAGTGGTAGCGTTCCGCTACCACCGGCCTCGCGAAGCATAAGGACGGTTAATACGTTTGTTGGGAAGGGGACATCGGTAACGGGTGGATCAATTGGGGGCTTTGGCGGAGTAGGGCCTATTGGCCCTACTATTTTGAATGTTGCATCGACCTTGCGAATTGGACCATCGATAACATCAAACGTCTGATCGTTGACTGTTATTTTTCTTAATGGAATAATGATACATTCAATTTTATATGTTCCAGCGTTCCCCCAAATAAATAATTTGTTTCCAACCGTTTCTGACTCAAGCGTACTTGGTACGCTCCACAGGTTGGTTCCGTTTGGACCATCTGTTAATGTTGCTACTATTTTCTTACCAACAGGCGTTTCATTTGGAACTGATATTTCTTCAGAATGTATGTTACTCGTTAAAAATAACAAAAAAAGTACGATTTTAGCACAGTTTTTTGACAAACGTTTTATCACTTTTTCTCCTTTGTTAATAAGAGGGTCCATACTAGTATACGCAGTTTTCATTGAAAAATTAACTAAAAAATTTTTGTCAAAAAAGTGTGCTAAAATCTGAAAAATTTTAAAATTTTTCAGTTAGAAATATGTTTCATGACATCTTGCTAAATTTATCATAGACCAGGAACGCTCGTACGCTCGGACCATGAATTATGATACGTGAACGCTCGGGCCATAAAATTTCCATATTTCTCGCACAGAATAGGGGGTCCAGCGTTCAGTGAACAGATGTCACTTGGTCGACGGTTGTACACCCCTCCCCTGGGTAGTGGTGATTAGTTACTAGGCAGCAACTGCCTAGTAACTAGGCACAGGCAACCGATGCTAATTTAACAGGCAGCCTAGTAACTAGGCAACGATTGCCTATGCTACCACACTAGACAAACCATGCTACATTAACAGGCATGGCATGCAGTGCCCCACGATGGGCCGTGTTGCGTGATACGCTGAACCATGTGCATTGGACGTGATACGTGGTAACACGCAACACGGGTCACGCTAGGTACTCTACAACCTATTTCGCCCGTGTTGCATGATCGATGGTCAAGCCATACTGGCATACGTCGCAATCGATCATGCAACACGGGTCACGCTAGAAGCCTTCCTGAGGCAACATGAACGATGAACGATGAACGATGAACGATGAACGATGAACGATGAACGATGAACGATGAACGATCAACCTGATCAATTATAGTACAGCACTTAAATCTATACGCTGTAACATGTTACATCGACTATGAAACCAAAGCGATCAAGGTGGTCAAATGTAGTACAAGGGGTATTTATACCCCCTAAACCCACTATATGTGACGTAAACCAAAACGGACTCAGTGTTTGCGACAGGGGTAAAAATAAAATCGCAAACGGCATGCCTCTTGCTACTACTACCATTTCGGCTGACTGACCCGACCTTGACTCAGTCGCGTGACGCCCATAGCGTGCACGCGGGGACCGAAAACATTTTGTTTTTGGTCGTCAGGATTCACGGGTCGGCGGTCAATAAGACATAGAAAGGGACAAACGAACATGCGGGGCTGAGCCAGCCTTAGGCCGATGACAAAGTGAATCACTAATAACGACCCATGGTAACATGGGGCGGGCGGTTTCAATCCGCAAACTTTCAATCGCTATACGGCTATGCATCATGCGATGCTAAGTGGAATCGTAAGATAGTCAATCGATTCGTTAGCGGGCGAATTATAGAAACGTTGGGAACACGGTTTGCCACAAGCAATTGTCGTGAAGTGCAAACTATCTATCAACGTCTGAACGATAGGTTAGTGTGGACCTAGTTGCCCCATAAGGGGACACTATGAACACACAGACCATTATCCAACTTAACAAACTACCTTCGTTGCAATCTCTTGACAAGCCAGCACTGGCCATGACAGGGGAGCAAACACGGCAACGGAGTTACCTGGAATCAGTCGCGGATTTGGATGCTACAATTAACAGCATCGAACGTCGCGTCAAAAGCGAAAAGGTAGCATACGAAAAGGCTACCAATCAACCTTGGAAAACGAGCGATGGCAAATCGCATTTCACGTGCGAACAAGCCATCGACCATGCTTACGCGAACAAGTGCAAGTGGGTAAAGTGCACCGGAATCGGTATGATTTGGCACAGTTAACACTTTTCGGGGCAACTAGGCCCATACTAACCTATCAGGGGATGGTTGCTTTGGCTGTTTTAGCCTGTTAAAATGTCCAAGGGAGCCATCCCCACAAACAAGGAAACCACATGAACGGTAAATGGTATAAAGGTAACAATGCATACTACTTTGTGGACAATGAAAATTATGCCTATCGTGTTTGGGAAAATGGTAACGTTATGGGAATGTCCGAATACGACGCCACTAATCTAATACGCGGATTGTGCACTGAGATACCTTGTCCGGCATTCGGTGCAAGTGCTTTGAAAGATTTACAACGTCTATTGGAGCAATGATGACAATCGCAATCCTCCTCGTGCTTCTAGTCTTGTTACTTCTAGTCTGATTTTCGGGGCTTTTGATAAAGCCCCATAGCAACCATCCCTAATACACGAGTATTGGCTTTGAGTAACAATCGGGGCTTGCCACGATTTGTTAACTCTAGCTGATTCAAAGCACACGAACTAATCCAATTAGGTCAATTGATATTGTTAACAACCCTTGCGGCTTAAAGTGCTATTGAATGGTACGGAAGGACGCAACGTTGCCAACGCGATATGGCTTAGCGTAACGAAGCCAATACTCGTTTGTTAGGATCAACCATCCCCAATTACAGGAGCTATTACAATGCTCAAGTTTGTTGACATCGGTCGCAAAGGCTATTTGGTAATTGCCGAAATTAGCCCAGATGACAAGTTATGTCGATCCATTGGCTTTCTGGACTTAACATCGCCGATCAGACCAATGGCGACCGTTGCCGCCGACTATGTCATGGACACAGTCAATTTGTTAAATGAACGAATTGCCAGATTGCCGCCGTTCATACAACAAGCCATTGTGCCAATCGTTCGCCCGATCACCGATCCACAATTCGTGCAAGAATGGCACTACATCGAAACCAGCGAGCCATTGTCCTTGTTAAATTGAACAAATGCCCGGTCAGCCAGGGGCAATACTGGTTGAAAGCAACCATCCCTAACAGAAAGGACAAATAATGAAAGAGTACGTTGTGCGTGTTGTTATTCCCGATATTGACAATGACATATTGGGATTGGCAAAACCAATCGATGGAGCATTTCTTGAATGTCTACGCTATGCTGGTATTGTTAAAATTCACACTTCTGATACTGGCCAAGTATTTGATATTCGTTGCCCAGACGTTGTTAAAATGTCCAAAAATTGGGCAAATGCCAATGCCGACCGCATGAAAAGCTTTGGCTACAATGCCGTCGCCGCACCAGCCTATGAATGATTCCCTCCCCGGTATTGTGGGAATTAACAATGCCGGAAGCAACCATCCCTAACAGAAAGGACGAACAGTGGACAAAAGTATTCTTGAAGGTAAGTTGTCCGAAATTCGCAGAATTCGTACAGACAGCAAACAAATGTGGCATCTGTTCGCACGATACAAGGATTTGGCCAATTTCACATGTACACGCGAGCCACTTGAAGTTTTCGCGGAAGCTAAAATTAACAAATTGGCCGCCGAATTAACTACTTCGGATTTGTGTACACTTGTTGAACTACTGACACGTGCAAAGTAAATGACCCTTTAACTGGTTGTTAGGATTAACAACCAGAAAGCAACCATCCCTAACAGAAAGGTCAAACAATGGTAGTATACTACAAAATAGAATACACCATAACTAATGGTGATTCCGACAAGGAACATCTCTGTCGTAAAATCGTGGGGATACAAACAAGAAAGCAACATGAATTATTCAAACTAATTCATGAAATGCTTGAAGAAGAACACGATTGTTTTGAAAAAATCACCAATGTTTACATGGAACCGATTACAATTCATTTGTTATAACCTTTAACTGGTTGTTAGGATTAACAACCAGAAAGCAACCATCCCCAAAGCAAGCCCATCGTAATGCCTCCTTGTTAAAAGGGAGAATTTACCATGAGTTCAGTTGACGAATCTGGAAGCGTGCAACGTCTGAATGTCGAAACAAAGCATGTGGTTTTTCACCCGGACTTCCTAGTCCCCGCGATCAATCCACGTGATTTGTCCGACTTGCAAGGCGAAACACTGTACCCCGCGATCGAAGCAACAGGGGGTAAGATCACGACGGCCTTGGTGGTCTGGAAACCGGTCAATGATCAAGGGGAATTCGACCCCGATCATCCGATCTGGACCAGTGGGAACATTCACGATACCTTGACAGGTAAAGTGTTAGTTATACCACACGGCGAGCGACACAAGTATCGCATACTCGTCCAAGGGCACCGTCGGCATTGGTGTGCAAGAAAAGCACTGTCACAACCTGATGTTTGCCCGGCTGAGATGATAAAGAATCTCACCAAATTGCCGTGCAATGAAATCACTTGTACTCAGGAAGTGGCCGAGCGTCTTGCTCTGGATTTCGAGACATCGGAACCAATGCACAATTGGAATGTCATCAAGCTGATTTTCGGCTTCATGATGAAGGACATCAAGTACACCGAGATCGCTTTGTTGATGCCGCGAATGCTGTTCCGTGCTTTGCTCAACGACGGTGAAGCTAAATATAACAAGCTTCTCCGCGAGGCAAAGTCCGGTCGCGATCGCGTTGCTGCCATCAAATCGGCTCTCAAGAACCGGCTTGACCAGCATACCTACTCCTGTTACCTCTTTGGCCCAGCAATGCAGAAGCAATTGCTTTTGTATTGGCGATACGTGAAAAACGAATTGCAGGACATCGGAGATCGCTATCTGCTCGTCATGGACATGAAGTACGAATTGGTGCAAAAGCTGCGAACTTTGTACAACGAAGAAGTGAAAGTTCACGGTTGGGCACCAATTACACGAGTGGAAATCGTTGATGCCAAACCCAACGATTCGCAGAATGTTTCGTACGCTCAGACGCCGGGCAATACCAGTGTCCAAGGACGCTGGTTTGTCATCGAGGGCGGATCAGAGAATTTTCGGCAAGCTATGCTGAAAAATATGCTGGTCTATGCCAAGCCAGAAGCGGCAGAGGAAGAGAAAAAGCCACCTACTCAACAAGAGCGGAAGGCAATTATCAATTCCACTGCCAGTGGCATCGGCAAAGCCTTCTCCAAGTTCTATGATGAAAGTTTCACGGAAGAAACATCAGGCAAATACTTGGATGCTCCACGCCTACGCGTCCAATGGGAAGAATGGGCGTTGTTTTCTGAATCGACTCAGAAAGCAATGCTCGATTTCGCCGACCAATGCGATCCATTGGTTAAGGAATTGTTGGTTGCTGCCACAAGCCAAGCGGCTCCGGGGGCAGCGGCAGAACGTGTCAAGACCGCGATTGCCACGTTGAACGAAGCGTTAAAGCCAGTTACAGTTGTGTCGAAGAAGAAGTAACATTCGGCATTGTGTCGGGTGTTTGTTTAACAAACGTCTTTCGCAAGGGGGCGTTACAATGGGCTTGCTAACTCTAACAAGGAAAACGTATGTCACCACGTTACTATCGTTTATGTGTCAAACGAAATGGCTACTGGCATGAAGTGGCACGAATCGGTAAATCATTAGCCGTTTCAAGAGACAATGCCATATTGTTACTTGGCAGTTGGAACGAATTAGACGCAATTTTCGGCATGGGGAATTGGTCTGTTACTACTGACCTTTCCCTCGACTTTGTTACTTGTGTAACATCTGACATCAATTAACAAAAAGCAACCATCCACTAAACATTATAGAGTTGAGTTGCCAGTGCTTATATATAAAATGCGATTCGCGTTTATCGCATATTAAGTTACTGGCAACTCTACTGTGTGATGTTTGAAAGCAACCATCCTAAATGTCACAAAGCTGGGCTGTCAGCTAATGCTGGCCGCACTGCATGATAATGTGTAGCAAGGCATTCTGATGCCATTCAGATTGCTATGTGGTTTCGACAGCCATAACAGTGTCGCATGTCTAAAGGCCCTGACAGCCTAGCTTTGTTACATTTAACCATCCCCAAAAACAAGGAAACAGTCATGCAAGTCGAAGGCACAATTCGATACAAAGACACGTATCGAGATCTTATCAAAGCCTTAATGGGACATGAAGATGTTCTGGATAGGCCCATCATCGTGCAAATTGAATTGCCAGGAGGCATAAATTTCATTCTAGATGATGAAGATAACAAAGAGCGTAGAATATTAACGTTTGAATAATTTCGCTGGACCTTTGTTAAAAGGTCCAGAAGCAACCATCCCTAAATATGTGGTACTGGGCCATTAGAAAGAATTAACAATGTTTCACTTCGACATTACATGTGAAGATGTTCGCCTAATCGCGAACGAAGTAAGCCCAACAAGTGTAAGAGTGACGTTGTACGACAATCTCAGTGGCAAAAGTCACTTGCTACAGTCTGTTAGTTTCTGTGATTTTGAAAAAATGGTCAGTGGTATGATTTGTTGCCACGGTGACGTACCAGCGGAAAGTTACCCAGCTTTAGAAGAAATTCTGAAAGGTTGCCCGAACGAGTGTCGGCCCATTCCTTAGCGTCTAGCGTTCGCTGGTCCAAAACAATGGCCCAGTACCGTGTATTTAGGTGCAATCATCCCAGGAGACAAATTATGACAACACTGTACCTCGTTGTTAAATATAACGAGGCAAATGTAGCTCGTTATATTGGGTACGTCTTGTTAAATGGTGCAGCGTGCAAAGTCATGGAAGCATCAATTATGGAAGATGTTAATGCCTACATGAAAATGCATGGCTACACTGAATTCAAATGGCGTGTACCCAAGCAACAATTGTATCAAATGATCCGTGTAAAGGAGTGGTAATGATTCTTGACTATAAAGGATCAATGTGATGCTATATTTCGCCCTCTATGAACAATTAAAGGAGATTGTTCAATCGGAAGTGTTTGAGATCACTTTTGTTAAAAAAGATGGATCAACAAGAGTGATGAAATGTACCCTGACAGACCACCAGGAAACATTACTAAATGGACTGTGCCCTGTTTGGGACATCGAGAACAATGGGCACCGCAGCGTTAATCTTAACAAAGTGGTGCAAATGATCTTTAACGACAAAGCCTACACCATAAAGGATGAAAAATGGCAGTGTGTTTCACTTTAACATTGTTAGCTTTGTTACTTCTTCTTAGCCTTCTGCTAAAAATATAACGCTGGTCCAGCGTTCATGTATCAAGGAGACAATAGTCTTTGTTAAATGTATCAAAATGGCCGATAATCCGTACATGGATTATCGGCCATTTTTTTGTTACCTTTAACATTTCCTTACTTTGTTAATTTTAACAAAATGCATGATACCTGGCTTTGTTAATTTTAACAATTCTATTGGTTCTTTTCTAAAACCTCAATACGGCTAATCAGGTTAGTTATCTTGCATCCTTCTGCAGCTGCAATCATAGATAACACCATAATGAATATTACTCCTACACACCCCCAATCTTCGCCAATGGTGATTTGGATTTCGTGTTTATGTTTTATTTCGTCTGCCATTTTAAGTCCGTTCTGTGAAACGCCTACGCCTCTTATTACAATGCTTACATTGTACCCCACGAATCTTCTCTAAAGATTTATCCACCATTACACTTTTACCTCCGCAAATAGTGCACTCCACATTGTAATAAATACGTGAACCAAGGGAGTATGCAATGCTCTTAATTATCTTATTGCCGCGAACATCATTCAGTTTGAATTTCATCTCATACCTACAAATTTTTAAAATTTTACATGGTCCAAATGGCATGTTTCAAAGTAACAATTTAGCACACTTTTTTGTCAATCATTTTGCACTTTTTTGCACACTTTTTTGACAAAAATTTAAACGCCATTAGCGGCTCGCCTGACGGTGCTCGCCGAAGGCGTGTCGACAGTCGCAGGGCCGCTCGTTCGCCTACCTGTGTCAATGCGCGGAGCGTTCCCGGTCATCCTACGCGGTACGCCGGTCACCTACGTGGGAACTGACTGGCACGACCTTGGCTCCTATTCTTCCCCCTACTATCTTACATACTCTCTTTTTTTTCGATGGTCTAAGGATATAGAGAGAGTAGAGTCAGTCAGTAAGGAAACGTAAACGCGCATGGCGTAAGGACTTACGTCGATTGGGCATAATTGCCTATCTTACCCATCCCTATCCATATTGCCTATCGTTCACATTTAGCCAAATGGGCACCGTAAAAAAGTTTGTCAAAAAAGTGTGCTAGAAAGTGAAAATTGCTTGTCAAAAAAGTGTGCTAAAATGGTGCTTAAACACGTAAGGTAAATCTATGTAGTCAATTTGACTACAGTCTTTGGGCTAAATGACATAATTCCGAGCAAAGCACCCTTTTCATAAGTCATTTTCTGCCCGAAATTGATAATCCTAACAAAAGGTAGGTGTACAGCGTAACAAAAAACATCTCCTGTACACTGTAAATGCACCAAAAAACCTAAAATATTGAACGCACTTTCCAAATTAAAGCCCAAATCCATGGTATAAATGCCTCCCATGTCTATCACAAATGGCTCGTTGACAAAAATCTGTAACGTAGTGCTATCCAGTTGCTTAGGTAGGTAACGTGTTGATACATTTATCAGCTTCATCTATTAGTTCCTGTAACTTTTTATGAATGGCATTACGTGCCAAGTCAGCTATTCTAGCCATTTGTCGCTCGTTCGAGCGTTCATGGTCCAGCGTTCGCTCGTTCGAGCGTTCATGTTCCAGCGTTCGAGCGTTCACAAAATATTCCTCCAGCCAATCTAAAATATGGTCCGCTTCATCAATATTGTTGCACGCTAAATGCACTATACTGCCACATCTCGATATTGTTGGTTGTATCATAACAAACGTACAGTTGTCCGACTGTTTTGAATGACAAAATGCTCGAAATACCCCTCTTTCGGGGGGTAATTAGCGATATGCGACGTTTCAAGTACGCGTAAAATGGCATCAACATCAGTTAATGGAAGAAAAGTGACCCCATAATCCAATGTTAGATCGTCATTTTCCCTACAAAAGAGTATTTTATTACTCCTCACGCAACGAAACATTGCCTGTCGCATAGTCTTTCACCCGCTCAAGGTATTTATCCTTCCTTAAATTCGACAAACAGCGTAAAATCTCATCCTCAGGCATACGTATTGACGTCCGATGACGTATAATTGCACAGAATTCCATACATTCCGTAGGATGGAAGAGGAATTGCTCTACCGTAGTGTGTTTCGGCTCGTAATCTCTCCACCATAAGCGTGCTACCTCGAAGAAAAAATCCTCAGTTTCCTTTTTCCAACCGTAAATTGCTAATCGATCACTGATTTTCATCATTGTTCGTTGGTCCCTCGTTCATTGTTAATGTTTTAGCGTTCGCTGGCCCGAGCGTTCACGGAACGCTATTCTAGCGTTCAGCGTTCATGAAATTAGGTTCAGATTGTACAATTTTCATGGCTTCAATCAAACATTTGTTAATTTTAGTACCCTGAAACAAAGATTTTAAACGATTCTCCTCCGTTCGACCGTAATCGAAATTATAATAACTATTTATTGCATTGTAAGCTCCCCATAATGTGTCCTCTGTGTAATATACCTTTATTTTCTCAATAACGCTGGTACGAGCGTTCCCTAAACAAGCTTTCCAGTATTCAATGGCCAATGATAATGTCATTTCATGATATGTAAGTGGCCACATACTAGCAATCTCACGATCAATATACTTAAATTGCGAAACAACATCATCTACAAATCGACCGACTTTTTCCTCAGCGTTCAAAGTATGGCGAAATTTGCTCATGTATTTACCAATAGTTGGTAACATATTTGAACAAGTAAGCCTGTAAGGTAAAATGCCAGCTTGAATTGATGTATGTCCATTGTGACCATTCATAAGTAAGAGGTAACATTGAATAGCGTCCCCTCGTACATTGTACATTTGATCCACTAATTTTAACATACACCAAACACGAGCACCATTGTCCAATGTACCAATACTATCCAATCGACCAATATTTCGTGTAACAATTTCCGAGCTAATCAAAGCTAGTATTTCGTTTTGTAGTGGCTTGAATTTCTTCCGACACATTCCTAAGACAGCTCGGTTGTCAGTACGCAGAATATAGTAATATCCCTTGGCCGCTATTCCGTTTATTAAGAACCCTTGTTCCACGTCAACGATGAAATTAGCTCCTGCTTCCTTGAAAGCTGTTCCAACGTTCAAACAATCACTAACATCTATTCCTATCATAATTAATTACTCTTTATTCTCATTGGTACTAATATTTCGCCGGTACAAGGTAATAATGTCCCACACGTAGGACACCAATACATGCTATCAGTTGATATTTTACAATCCATTTTTGTCAAAACACATGAACATGTAGGACACGCTCGTTCCATACCCACTGTTTCAGCGTTCGAGCGTTCAGCGTTCGCTGTTCCAGCATTTTCTATTAAACAAGTAGTGCTACAAATAAAATCTCCTGGGTAAACAAAAGTTTTAAGATCTTTAACATGTCCACAAATTCGACATTGAGCTATATATTTAATGGAACATATCCTTTAGCCAACTTTCGCCATTAGTATATGCCGCGTATTGAGTGTCCAAAATACCACATCTAGCGATCGATTCCTCAAGCGTTCGCTCACGAAAGAAATGAAATGGTTCGCTAAAAATAATATCCCACAAAGCTTTGTAACATTCCAATGTTTTAATTTGAAAGGTGGGATTAATTTGACATCGATGTTCCGCAACCCTAATATTACCATGTGAACAGCAAAGCTGATCGACCGCTACAATAAAGAACGATCCAACGGGTGCTCCACAAAGCCAGGCGTAAGTTGTTAATTGTTGCGACCATGCTGCATCAATGTCATCAAAGAACTCCGCAATATTCAAACGTACGCCATTAATACGACTTATTTGTGCCTTAGAGTGTGGACCATCTTGATTGTTCCCTGGTCCACGTACCCGTATATAACCACGTTTTGGCGATACGGGGTAATTTGAACAATATCCGTTTACTTTGAAATCGAGTATTATTGGTACGTTGTTACGATCAACATACCAAACGTCTGGTTTCCCAAGTAATTTCACACCCTCAACCGTCCCTTCAACAGTGAACTCAAATCGCGGTGTAGCAGTCGCTGCCATCAATTCCACCAGCAGGTCCGCTAATGCTCCGCACGATTTATATGCTTCAAAGCAAACCAACCCAGCCTTGCGAGCGAAATCGCGATTACAAGCTTCCACTTGTGTCTCGAAAATTGATGCCAACTCGAATTGTGGGTCTAACCTACCCATTACCCGCTCAAATAAATAACTTTTCACGTATGCATCGAACGCTGAACCCACCGACATCGGTTCAGTTTGAGGCTCCCTGGGTGGGCTGTTATCAGCTAGATAATGTAGATAATAATCCTCCTCCCCGTATTGATATTTCGCAAGAGCGGACGGACTTATAAATCTTGGATATCGCATAATCCACTTGTACTCCCACCAAATGACTCGCTATAGTAAAATAACGCCTTACCCTGTCCCTTAACCAGCTTCTTGCACATCTCTTCTATTCTGTTAAATGTACCAATAATAGGCTCCTCTTCATAATAAATTACATCATCAAATTCATATGGCCAGCAACTAAGTCGTTGACCAGCGATCAAGCCTTTAGTGTAATGTTTATCACGTAAATCAACGCCCGTATCCGCGAACAGTGCATGAGCGTTCGTGTGCCACGGTCCGATTAATGATACTGACCCACCATCAATTAATGGAAAAGTGATCGTGCGTCCAGCGAACCCCGTTCGATCGTTCGTTTGACAATAGATGAATTCCGCCCGCTCAGGTACATAAAGCCAAGTAGTACTACCCTCAATAATTTTAACATATTTTCGGTGCTCAGCTTCATATGAACCACATAACATTGGCTTATTTAATATTACTTTTTTCATACACTCTCCATTAATTTGTAAAGATTCTCATCTTTAAAAACAATTCCTTCATCAGTCATTTGCATCATTAAGAAATAAAATTTCACTCCACGTAATGTAGTTAGATGTTGTAATTCAAAAGCTGATAATTCCCCATATTTCTCTAATAATAAAATTATTAATTTATGCTCTATCCTGGTCCGGCGTACATGGTTCCTTATAATCATATAAATAATCAATAGTATTAATAATATATAAAACATTAGTTATCCTCTACATTAGGTTGCGTGGCATCGAAAGCTTTCAATGTCCTCACATATTTATCAAAAACAGGTAACGCTGTTTCTGGCTGTCGTAAGAAATTGTAATATGGGTCATACCCTGTTTGTTGTGCGAAAATAAATAAAACGCATTCCTCATGCGTAATGTTTTCCTTTAACATTTTAAGTAGAGGTGCGAAATGATCCATGTGCATTTTAATAAGTTCCTCGCGGGTCATAATTTATCCTTTTCATAGCGATCCTCGAACCTGAAACAGCTATAACACCACCAACGCACGTACCAGCGTTCTCGGAACAGTACCCTTTCTTCTTGTGCAAACATAGGTCCATCACATTTTACACAAATCATATTCGCTCCCAGTGTTCAAATGTCGTACGATGCCAAAAATATGCCCAAGGATGCTGTCGATCATCAACCTGTACATGGAAACCAGGGAACATGAACTCATCGTTTATTGGAATGATGTGATTGAACCACTGGCCGAGAGCCGTGTGACCCTGTAATATTGGTAAGTCACCTATGTATTTATATCTATTCATCATAACCTGTTGGAACCTCCGTTGCTTTGTTACGTTTAATAATGGCACCCTTTATTGGCACAATACGTAGGTCGCGTTTACCTGGACCGCACCAACGGTGACCAAAATGTGGGTGTCTGTAATGCGGCGATATTTCAATATGTGATCCGACGTTCCAACCTACAACACCATTACGCTTTGCACGTTCAATAATTTCATTATTTATTACTTTTGATGCATCGCGTTTCAATACTATTTGTTCAATTAGATCAGGTTCATTGAACATTAGTCCGAGCATTATAACCATTTTCACACCATTAACACACGAACCGTATTCCTCATCATTTAATCCACCTTTCGGCAAATCATCTAATGATTGTTCAATGGTCTCGTATCCTTGGATAGGAAAAACAAGTCTGTTATAAACAGGTAAATTTTCGTTATCTATTTCACCTGTGAAAGTATAGATTTTCAGTCCCGGAACACCGTCCGAAAGTACGCGGCTCGATAGAACAGTTTGTATGCCACCCAGTTCATGTCCGATAGCAAAACGTATGTTCAAGCATTCAGGTAACAGCATTATTTTTTGCTTAACGATGTCACATGAAATATCTAACTTTGTTTTTATTAACCCTTCACCTATAAAAGGCCAGACATTGAAAAATGGTCTGCGTAAATGTATCCAATTGATTTCCGTTGCAGCCTGATAGGCTAGCACTCGTTCATTAGTAATTACACTATCTTTGTATTTCCTATAAAGATATTCATAATATCGTAATTGTTCATCACGATTCATTTCACGTATGTCACCACGTTTTGAGAAAATCTCATAAATTGTTTTATATGTGTGCCAGTTCACGTAACACGTCTTTCAATAATAACTTTGTTAGCAACAGTTAGGTCTGATTTACGGCCCTCTGGACATGTTTGATCGTCCACTGACGTTGGTCCAGCGTTCGAGTAAATTGGTTGACTCAAATCGAATCCCTCGTACGCTATTGCACCGTCTTTGCCATAACTATTACCATCAATTAACATAACAATATCATCAGCATGATACTTGTTATCATTAACACTCCGTGAACGATAGAACTCATATTCCTTAACAGTACCAATAGCATAACATGGACAGCATTCTACCGGCTCATCTTCATTTGGTGGTGGATCAGCGATCTGAATTGCTTGAGTTAATTCAGCTTCGTTCATTTGAACTAATACCTTTAACAAATCACCATAAGTCTTTATTTTGTGTATCATAATAAATCAATAGCTTTGTTAAATGGTTTTGAGATCCGATACTTTCAGTATCGATAGTAAAGGTACGCCTAGAGCCTCTTCCGCCCCTTCTTCGCGGTCCACAATAACAGCACAAGCTGCAACATGTAAGTTGTGCGATACTAATATATCACGTACCTTACACAATGATTTACCGGTCGTTGCAACATCATCAATTAGTATCACCCGCTGTCCCGCTTTATATATTCCCTCGATATCTCGAAGCGAACCATGCATCCTATGCTCAGTTCTAACATAGATCGCATTAATAGCGGCCCAGGTAACGCTCAAACGCTGTAACATCGCTCCTGTTAGAAATAACCCACTCGTTATTACTCCACAAAAGAGATCATTTCTAGTTAATTCCAAGGAATGTTGCGTAAGTAACTGTGTAAAACACGTAGTGATAAGATGTATGGTACGCGATTGTAGCATACAAGGTCGCATGTCAATATAGAAATCGCTTTCCTTTCCACTTGATAGTTTGAATTGCCCCTTTTTGAACCAACCATTATCAATTATTGCTTTAATTAGTAGTTCTTTATCTGTCACGATCAATCCTCTCTATTTCCGCTATTAACAAGGCCGCCGCACGTACCATATTACTTCTATGATCCTTCGGCTTTATATCACTCCACCCCTCTGGCCACAATCGTTCAGCGTTCTTTGGTTGATAATCAATGATACAGTACGCTGCTGCCGCGAACGCTAGTTCACAGTCATCGTTAATTATATCATCATGCTTTTCATCGTAACCCTCCACGTTTATTTGGCGTTCACGTTCCATTCCCACATCAAAAAGTGCTTTGAGCATTAGATATCAAGCTCCTTTGCTAAAGCTAACACTTCTTCATAAGTATGCTGGTCATTGTACGTACCAACTGGTACACCTACTTCGCTAGTCACTTTACGTATAATGGCCATTTGTTGCTGACCGCTGTAACACTTGCAAATGGCACCCAGTAGGCACCAACAAACAGCTGCTTTCCCCACCACGGAACATGAATCGCCATTAGCGTCCCTCGCACATGTTCCTTGCGTCCACTGACTAGCACCATTTAATAATTCATGTATTTTCATAATAAATCACTTATTAACAATCGTTTACTTGGAATGTTGCACCTAAATCTGCTACCAAATGTTTGAATTCAGGCTCGAAATGTTCAGAAAGGGCCGCTCTACCTACACCTACAATAGTTTGACTGCCACAACCTGCACATTCAAACAAATCGCCGCTCCATAACTTGTATGGCACCCACTTCTCTGCTTCAATTGTTCCAGGTTGTACGTTATTACCCTTGGGCATTCCTTCAAGGAAATAGATCCCTGTTTTAATACATTTATAAAATCGTTGACATTTAATACAAATCGGTTTCATATTTACACCCTTTTTGTTATATTTTCACCAGCGACCATCTTACGCAATTGCAACCATCCCGGATCGTAATTTCCCCAATCATTTAATTCGTTATAATGACAAGCCATTGCAGGATGCTCCAATGGACTAGCGTGCATGGGATAGTGTCCTGCTAATCGTTCATACAATTTCACATCCTCCTTCAAGTCACGCTTCCCCTCGTGCGTGAGATAGCTAACCCTAGCACATCGTCCAGCGGATACTTTCGCATAATAAGGTATATCATCAACACTAATTTTCGGACCATTTGGTATGTCATCGACCAGTGGTAAATGCCACTCGCCCCAATCAACAGCGTCCGGCGTACTTTGATCGTAGGCCGCTCGGGCTTTGTAAGCTAGATCCTGGAAATGTGGTTCAGCGTCCTTATGACACCGTAAAGCAAACAAATTCTCGAAATTAGTAGCAGAAACAATGATGGTGATCCACATCCAAGGTTCGAGTAACCTATTCGCTAATTGCTTGTGTAGGCCAATACGTTCCATTTCTTTCGCTGCCACAATAGCACTATCTCGTGCTGTTAGCCAATAAAAAAGAGCTAGACGCTTTTGCTCATCGCCTAATTCCTCGGATGCTTGCATACCTTTCTGATTCTTTCCCCAATGAATCGGTATAACCGGATCGTTGATCACGCGTTCGATCATCTTTGCTAGAGGTATAGCTCTGCTGCTGGCACTATTACGACTTAATTTACGGTGAGTCATAATCTCCGAGTGTATGAAACGTGGATACGTCCATTCCATAGTGGTAAGACGACAATTATTTGGTGCAATACTATCTTTGAGAATTTTAGCTGCGATCACGTAAAAACTCCAATTCATCTATCATTTCTTGTGTTATTTCATCTTTTGTATTATCAAAACGTTCTATTGTCAATTCCATATTATAAACAATTGGCACCTTGTATGTACGAAAAAGAAACAAACTAGTTACTGCTTTTATGTTATGTTCCTCGGTACAAATGAGAGCGGTATAAGTAGCACGTTTATCAGTAACACTAGCAAGTACCACATACCGCTTATCACGAAACTCTATTACATTACCACATTTTAAATCCTCAGCATTTGTCATATATCCATTTCCTTAACCAAAGATATCACTTCTTCATAAGTAGCATTATCATTAAAAGCTATAGGCCCACAATTGTATTGTTCCGTTGTTTTAGCCGCTACTTTAGAATATACCATATTTTCAGTGTTAGGATAACATCTTCTAATGGCACCATGTAGGCACCAACAAATGGCATTTTCGCTGGTCGCTGGAACAGGTAGCCCTTGTCTGTCACGAGCGTAATATTTTTGGGTCCAGCGTTCAGGCTTCAATAGTAACTCACTTATTTTCATATATCCAACCTCTTTACTAATTTTAACACCATTTCATGAGAACTATTGTCATTGAAAGCAAAAAGACTATATATTTGTTCCTGTAATTTTTTTACTATTTCCCCTTTCTCAGATTCATAACACTTTATTACTGCCCCCATTAGGCACCAACAAACAGCTTTTGGATCTTTAGGATCGGTTTTAAGACCATGATGATCCCTAGCCATAGCATGCTGGGTCCAGCGTTCAGCTTTCGATAGTAGCTCATTTATTTTCATTGATCCACACGTTTCTATTAATGCTTTCATTAACGAAATATAATTGATCGGGGTAATTATTAGCGAGCAATTGACAATGAACACTGGACGCTAGTTGTATTACACTTATGAAATTATTTGTTTGCTGGTGCTTCATCTGTGGCGAATGTCCAGCGATCACTACACCATTTCTACTCGCACTAACCTCGAAATAATCACTTCCCCATCTGAAAACTGGACCATCCATTATTGTTTGTGTGAATTGGCAATCATAACCGAAATCATTCCTGAATGGTTTTTTCATGGTACATCGTATATCGGGGTTTGGTTTTTGGTATGCTGTATTTTGTTGGCTTTAACAAAAACATTTTGTAGCCTAGTTCAGGATGCTCAATATCGTACATCTCCAATAAATTAACAATTCGATCATCACTCTCCAGGAGCCATAAATCGAATTCCTCGCCAAAAGTAACGAGAACGATGGACGATGCACGATTCAGCTTTCGCCTATCAAAGAGACAGAATCCCTCGTATTTAACAGTGCCTGTACAATCTTTGATCTTAAAGCTAAAGGTTTTCGTAGATCGCATCGTAACATTCTCCACAAATTCCGCTAATCAACATTTCTCTTTTATCTGAACTAACGCTCGGTAAAGCTTGTTGTATTAACATGTTTCCGCGAATGAAATTCGCGTACTCTTGGTCGGGCAATTCAATAACAATACGTTTGTTACATTTCTTACAGTTTTTTAATATTGTTTTCATTCTCTTTCATGTTTTATTGTTCGATGTTCAAGGTGCTTGCTTTTAATAATTTGTATAATAGCGGCCTTTGGGCCGATTGATGTACGTCTTTTATACTCCTTTTTATCCCATGTACTGCGTATCTCTTCACACGCTATCGCTATTTCCTCTTGCGTCGGTAAATATTTTTCTGAATTGTGCAACTGCGTACCCCCATCTGCTGTGTCTGTCTTGTTTACATTGAATGTAGTCCAGTTCCTCATCATGCTCACTATCTATACCTAATACCCTTAAAGCCGCACTTGCTTTTGGCCAATTATTTTCATCAAAAAATTCTAATTTCTCTTTTTCTACACCACAGTTAATAAGTGCCTGTCCAATGATACATCCATACTTGTCCGGTGGTCCATTTTCCACTTCCCCTCGTGTGTAGAGACAAGGGGAATTGTTATATCGAGCATTTGGATATACTGTTCCTAATCTTATCACTTCTTCTAACACATCTATTGAGTTCATAAATACCTCAAAAGTTCATCAATTATTTTGTATTGTGTAACACGTGGGTGATAATAAAATACACAATCCTTGTCTGAATTGTGAATATGAAAAATTGTTTTATTTAACGCTATTGCCATGCCCAATTCAACGTGCGTACCGCGTCCTAGTACGCCTAACATAACGAAAAAATCACAATCAATAATACCTTTTGCCTCATTGATTGCTACCTCGGTACATGTACCCTTATCAAGGGATTCTTGTTTGGTCCAATCGTACGTTATTTCATGGCCCATTTGATTGAGCCTATCACATAGGACATTATGTGCTAAGGCATTCTCAATTTTGGTAGCTATGTAATATTTCAAACATCTAACTCCTTAACCAAATTATATACTTGTTTATATGTACCATTGTCATTGAAATCAACAATATTATCATCAATCCTTCTTTTAATTTTAACACCAACTTCTAATCGTTCATTTTCGTTAGGGTAGCACTTAAACATTGCACCCAATAGACACCAGCTAACAGCTTCATTACCACGTAACCTAGAGGTTTCACCATTGATATCTCGGGCCATAACCTCTTGCGTCCAGCGTTCAGGTCTATTAAGTAACTCATGTATTTTCATCGCAACCTGCCCTATTTGTTAATTTTACACGTTTGAGTGCTGGATAGTCCGGTGGTAACACACCCATTATATCTTCAAGAATGCTCTTTTGTTCGTTATGGGACATATTAACTTCAAGAGCACGTAACACATACCCTATCAAATGGCCCAGGTATTTACCACCTTGTGTTGTGGTACATTCGTACATGCGATCGCTTTCGTTATCACTAATCATTTCAACTGTTAGCCTGTATCTCATATGCTATTTTCCTATGATATCGAGCTTTTAATGGTATACCGTCTTTGCTCAACTCTGTATATCTAAAGGTTACTTGATCCCCTATCTTAAAAAATCCTATTTCGCGTTCAGCGTCCGTGAATCCACTAAGCTCGAAAGCTTTCGTTTGCCATTGGACCTTTAACGCTCCTATTAATCCTAGTAGCTTACCTTTGCCTTCGGTCCAACCAGTGATCGTTGCTTCGCTATCTAATAATTTCTTTACTTTTAATAAATCGCCCGTTCGCTTGGGTATCCACAGCGAACTAGGATTACGTATTATCAATCCTTCACCACCTAGATCGGTTATTTGTTCAAGCATCTCATCAAGCTTAGCGATCGCAGCGTCCGTTGTACCAGGTAACCGGCTCTGTTTGTGCAAGATAACATGTTTAGTGTTAACAAATGATGCAAGCCTTGGTAATATACTATAGAACGGTAACGCTGGTGCATCGTTCGAGCGTTTAGCACTCACGTAATCACGTAGATCGGGAATTTCGAGCCTGAAATTGGGATTATTAACACGACCAGCACTAAACATTATCATATCCGATGGACTGTCGAAAACCATATATCGCACGTTGTGCCAGCGTTCATCGGGCGAGTGTTGCTTAACGATGCTCATAAGTTCTTGGAACTCTCCCCGATCAAGAAACAATTCCCCATCCAATGGAATTGGCGGTAGCTGATCAAGGAACCAATCGGGAGCGTGAATAACTTTAGCGTACCGCGTCCACAGTCCAGTGGAAACTGGTATATTTAACAAGCGATAATCTTTCGCTGTATTAGCGAACGGAATATCATTGCACGATATTCCACGTGTTATTCCACCATCCCAATACGCTCGCATACCATCGAGCTTTTCACTAACGTACCACCCACCGATACCATGTTTCTTTTGGTCAAAATTATGTGCCAACTGAAGGAATTCTCTGTTATTACTCATGATTCTATCCATATTTTACAAGCTGTTATTAGTATTGTATCAGCAGCACGAGCAGCAGCATAAGCATTAGCAGCAGCAGCATAAGCAGCAGCATTAGCAGCAGCATAAGCAGCATCAGCAGCAGCATAAGCAGCATTAGCAGCACGAGCAGCATCAGCAGCATCAGCAGCAGCAGCAGCAGCATAAGCATCAGCAGCATCAGCATAAGCAGCAGCATAAGCAGCATAAGCAGCAGCATCAGCAGCATAAGCAGCATAAGCAGCATCAGCTAAAGTTTTTACATTTATACATTGTTGTTTTATTTTTTCATTTGGAGACAATTGACTAATTATTTGTTGTACTGTTTTAATAATAACATTTTCAATAAATATTTGTTGGCGTTCTTGTGGCCAATCTAATGATCCACCAACAGCTTCTTCTAATTTTAACATCCATTCTGTTCGTAACTGATCGCTGGACCAGGGACCATCGTTCAATGCACGTATGTCAAATGTACGTGTTAAAGTTGGACTATCTGTCCAAGATATACCCATTTTTACGGAACGATATTCCAAGATACAACATTCTCCATCTTCTAAATGTTTGCCTTTGAGAATAACACCATTAAATCGTTCTTGTAATATGTTCATAACTATACCTGTTTATTCGCTTGATTTTCAAGCTCTTTCTTTGACATGTGCTTGGCAAAGCCGATCTCTTTACCATTTTCATCTACTTCATAAACAACGAATTCGCCTTTTCTAGCGATATCCGCGTTCCCTGGTACACCCATGTGTCCAACGATCTTAAAGCGTCCTACTATTGTTCCGATGTGCATGCTCTATGCTCCCTGATTTTGTCTGCTGCGATTTTTCTAGCATGTTCGCTGTTTTTCGCCAAAACATAAATGCCATACTCCGAAGATTTATAATTTTCTACTTTATTTAAACATTCTGATTTTGATATAAAGTTTTGACCAATAATATTATTAACAACACCTTCAGAATCAGCCCTACAGTAATAAATATATCCAAATTTTTCACTTGGTATATTTAAAATATATTCTTCTATTTGTGGTGGCTCATAATCATCATTCGTTTTTTTAATAAATTGTTCAGCTAGTTCTTTGTCATCGAACACGCCAACAATACCATAATCACTATAACTGCCACGCGTAACAATATAAATGTTTTTCATGCTTTTAATAAATTTTCTGTTACACAAGTTTGTGTTTTCCATAACCCTAAAGCGATCTCTACCTCTTTTTTCAACTGTTGCATTACGTACTGGTGATCCTCGTTATCACCAACAATTGCCACCATTTCCACTCGTTCGGTTTCGTAGTTACCAAGATTCTTAACACGTTGATATCTTACTTCTATAATACGCATTTCAATCTCTCAAATAATTGCTCTTTGATTTTATGAACATAAGTTGTTGATACACCTGTTTCTTCTGCTATATCATTTAATACATACCCTCCCTCTATTATACGGTTAATGATAATACGTTCCATTGGATTACGGATTATTTTCTCAATGAAATCACGAAAGTCCACGGCCCCTGGTCCATGGTCCTTGTGACCTATTTCATGTGACAGAGTTTGAGATGTCGCTGGATTAGCTTTGCGACCTTTGGTACGTATAACCGATTGGTTATAGTAACTTTTACAATAAGCTTTGAGCTTGTTATAGATAGCGGAATTAACATAATTAGTGAATTCCGCTTGCGAGCGTATTGTTCCTTCGTGAACAATACGTGTTAATTCTAATAGAGCGATACCTATCGCATCATGACGATTGATATACGAACCAGGAAAGCGTTTAGCTATTTTTAACGCAAGTGGAATATAGCTGTGTATTATTTGTTCCTTGGTAGCTTTTTGAAATTCTTCAGAACTTATGGAATCATATCTCCGATAGATCCCCGCCACATAATCTTCCTTACTTATGGAGTGAAAATAGGGACCTGGGGAACATCCCCAGGCCCCTGGCTCGGACAATCTCAAGTCATGATTGCACAACGCTATGGGCTGGTTCGCACATCATAGTACCCTTCTCGCTAAAGATAACAACTCCTGAACTATCATCTCGCCCTGTGGCGTGATAACATTATCATTATCGATCAGATCAGCTAACTGTAGCTTAGCTATCTCATGTCTGTTAAAGTTAGCAATCGGCATACCGTCATGTATGCCCAGTAAAGTGATAACCATTTTAATTAACATAACAAAATTTTCCTATCGGTGAGTACACTCACCAAAACATTATACGCTTTAATTTCGGACAAATCAACCACAAAATGAAACTATTTTAATTTGTTATGTTAACTGTTTCACTTAACAATTCTTCTGAAAGCTCGACCCAGCGATCAGCGGCACTTTTTAATTCCTTATGTATGCCGCAACTCATAACGATGACTTTTACACCTTTCTCTTTGATGGAGTTAACAAGTGGTATGCATTCCTTGTTCGACATGCCTAGTATAAGCGTATCGATTTTACCATTGGTAACTAGATTTATAATGTCAACACAAAGTCCGAAAGACCAACTGTACCATTGACCTACCTCCATGTCTTTGTATCTAGGTTCAAAGCCAATATGGTGTAGGTAAGCTATGAACTTCGTGGCATTCTTATTGATCTGTGTGCCATAGGCCGCTGCACGAACAATTTCTCCGAAGTCTTTACATTTGGTGTAATATTTTTCGTAATCTAATTTTCTACCAGACCATTTTTTGTTGATACGAAAGAATTGATCCCCAATATCAACGAACACCCCAACGCGATTCATATTTAGTCCTTAAATAGAACATATATTTAATCCTCCTAAATAGGAGTGGGCCGCATACTATTGCGTTAATTCTAAATTAACATTCCCTATGCCATAATCGCCTGCTTTTACAACAATTCCATCATTTAATTTACTTATTTTTACAGCTTCATTTTTATCATTTCTTATCGACGCTACCTTAATAATATCGTCATTGATAAAAAATGCTTCATTATTAATAAAAGTAAATGAACCATTTTCAAATGTAATATTGTTCACTTGTCCTTTTGCAGTTCCATTTTGACCATGAAAAATTATATACAAATTAGTATGACAATTGTTAATCTTATACTCACCTATTGACGAAAAGAAAAAGGTTTCAGGTATTTCATATCTACCTCTACCGTTACACTTCTTGCACATAATGATTGTTGGTAACGATTGATAAATACCTGTCTCATTGCAATCATTACAACGCATCATACGTTTGGGTAATTTTATACCTAAAGATATTAATAACCATCTTTGTTCTTCAATAGTTAAGCTAAAGCCATGTGTATGTTTTTCAATAATTTCGTTTAAATCAATCCTTACAATGTTTTGCATACTAGTACATCACTTTCAAAGCCAGCTGCGTTCTTATGTCCACCACCACCGAAAGATTTAGCGATCTCGCTAACATCCACATCAGTCCTTGAACGCAGGCTATACTGATATTTGTTATCTGAACGATAGAACCACGCCAGACCATAGCCGCTAGGATGCATTTTCGCTAGCTTACCAGCTATCTCGCTGAAGTTAACAGTGCTATTAACACAGAGGCATCTGTAACCATTACCAAAGGACATTTCCACGGCATGTTCAACAGCGTTATCAACCTGTTGATCTATTTTCATGCCGATCGCTTGGCCCATGTTTCTATAATCATGTAGCCCTTCTACAAATGTACCATTCAATATGTCCCATTGCTTAAAATCATGTTTGACAATATTAACATAGTTCGATATTTCTTTACTATGTGGTAGGAACCATTTCCATAGATCACGGTCTTGTACATATTGCACAAGTAAAGGTGCTTCAGTACCATGATGGAAGAACTCCCATGTAAGCATGGCACCGCTTTTATCCATGTTGAAAATGCATTTTACATTTTCAGGTAGGTTGACTAGTTCCGCTTTAGCAGTCTTATGATGATCTATGACCAGTATCTCTTTCACTTTGGATGCTAGTTCAATCATCACTGGACGCTTGAAACTGAAATCCAGAATAAAGACCACGTCCTCTTTGTTAAAGTTATCAAGCTCAAGCTTTTGAGCGTAATTGAAAGGTATGTATTCTGCCTCAGGCAGCTTCTTACTAGCGATGTACGCCGCACAGAATCCATCGGAACAATTGCCATGATATATTACTTTTATAGCCATTTTATTTCCACACATTTAAGAACGTGTACCAATTCGCTGGTCTAAATAATTTCTGATACTCGAATTCACTTGCTGCTGTTACGATCCATATACCTATACCTTTGGCCGCTAGATGAGGAAAAACATCCAATTGAGCAGCCGTAAAGCGATAGGCTAAAGGGTTCTTTACTTCTATCCATCTGGCACCATGTCTAGAGTGAGCACAATATAAGTCAGGTAACCCCATGCAGAATTCATTACCATGTGTTTCGATAACAAACCAATCCTTTATTTTTAACATATCAACGAAATCGTTTTGTATAATACGTTCCGGCCCCGTGACCCCTGCTTTAGGACCGCGTTTCCTGGCTGTTGGTCCGGGGATACCTAGTTCATCGAACAAAGTCATAAGTGCATGTAGCTTTCTTTATCCAGAATTATTTCCTCAACAATTTCCTCAACCTCTTTCTTTGATATATCTCTCCACGTGAAAGCCTTATCAATCGTTACACTATTATGTTGCGTCCTGAATATCACGCCCCATGGTTTGCTTCTCGCCTCCGCCCCACTTCTCAATTCGATCTCCACCACTGCTTTCCATAGCAGTATTTTGTTCCTTAGGTCTATTGCTTTCTTTCGCATTGCTAGTCCTTGCTAGAATTAACAATTTGATGGCCTGTCGCATTTCGTTATGCCAATCATCTGTCCCTATGACATATTCCTTACTACTATGAATATGTTCCATCGCTCTTGTTATCCAGTACGAAGTATTACCCACATCGAGCAATATCTTTTCCGCTCGTGTTGGATTGTTCGGACTGAAAATGCTTTCCAGTGCAATTTTCTTTAATTCTCTTTGCTGCATTTTGTATTTCCTCTACCAAAGTCATTTTGTTAAGAATATGATAATTACTTATTTTCATATGCTTACCGATTTCACGCAATTTACGTATACTTAACAAATCAAATGGTGTTCCTTTTGTTAATTTGTTATCAATGAAATCTTTAATTGAATCGCGATCTAGTTCAGCTATAACTGTTAATAGATCTACACGCTCACTTTCCGTCGCTAGATTGAAAGCGATCTCAAAATCATCACTATGGATGATATTATTACAGTTACGAATATGTAAGAACTGTGCGTGAAATAACTCACGTATTATTATCAACTCTTTCATTTTCACGTAGCTCTCTTGTTAGATAATCGCACGCTGCTATATAGAGCAAGGCTTCATGCTCTTGAAGCGTACGATCAGTACGCTTTAGCTCCATGATCAAAGCAATAAGACTATCTGTATCAAACATCATTTATCGGCCCAACTTCCCATATTATTGTGCCAATCAATACTTATGAGCGGTACTTTAGGTCTGAACATATCCAAGGTATTTTTAACAACATCATTTAATAAATCTATTTTTTCCGGTACGCAAGGGCACATCACTTCATCATGCTCATTCATTGGCTGTACCACCCACGGATTAATTCCTACCGGTTGCATATCCCATATGTTACGCTCCAACTGTTTTGTTATATGTGCCCCGGACCCTTGAATTTCGTGATTACCGCCAGCCCTGGTATTCGATCCTTGGATAGCAAAAGCTGCCGCATACAATGCTGATTGAATAGCTCCTAAGACTGTTTGTTCTGTATCACGACGCTTTACTTTAATATTATCGAACATTTTCCATTTTTGCGGAATCTTGTTCGCTAAGAAATACAATGCCTTACAAATCTTATTTTCCAAAGTAAAAAATCTAGGAAAAGCAAAAAGTGTTTCAATCTTGTCTGCTGGTTCGTTCCAATATACTTTGGTACCGCGTCCATTGGGTTGTTGCATGGATTGAAACATTTTAACAACACGCTGACGACCTTCCGCTGTTTTTGGAAACTCTTTCATAAACATTTGGTAATAGGCTTCAGCGTCCTCGTCACTAATACCTAAACGTTTCTTCAAAGTATAGGCTTCACCGAAATAAATAAGAGCAAACAACCCACTTTTTGCTCTGGTATATTTTTCCTTATCTTCTAACATTTGTTCGTAAGTAAGCGGAGGGTAGGCAAATGTACCAAAGACAGCATGAATTTTCTTTTTACTAGTAACAATGTCAGCCATTTTACTATCATGATACACAGCTATGGCAATTGTTATTTCAAAGCTTTCAAAGTCCCCACCACATAAACGCATACCTTTTGGGGCAAGTGTAAAACATTCACGAATTTCTTTTTGACGACCAATACCTTGACTGTTAAAATCACCACCGCTACCGCTCTTACGTCCGCTTAACGCACCAATGATTTCCGCTGCTGCGTGAAAGCGTCCAGCGGTCTTTAATTTGTTAATCATATCAAGACGATATTTAGCTTGTCGAGCTTTCAAACACATGCCCGCTCGTTCAGCGATCTTGCCACCCCACGTATCGCGTAAATTTTCCAGAATAACTTTTTTTGTCGAACCCTCGGCCACTAAATCAAACATCTCTTTCTCATCGGGAGTCATAACCTCTGTTATGAATCTGCGTACATTGTTTGGTGCTTTCGGTGCTGCTTCCGCCTCTTGTTCGATTGTTAATTTAAGATTATCTAATTTATTTATATCGATCGAATAGCCTCGCCACCTGTTCGCTCCAACCATGCACGCTAGTTCGCTATCATTATCACCGATTCCTGCTTTAAGATGATGAAAAAGCTCCTCGGTATATTTCACATCATCCTCTGCATATTGTCTAGCAAGACGATTGTTCAACCAATGTGATATATGCAGATGTATTACCGCTGGCCATGTAACACCGCGTTTCCATCCGCTGCCCTTGCGTACCTTGGCTCGCCAATCCGGTCCGCTTGATATCGCTAACGCGAACGGAGCGTATCCCACTTCGATAGGGTATTGAGGAACATCTATTTCTCCGTACCTTAGTACCTCTTTCGGATCATGACCTAGAGCGTGTACCGCTAATGTTTTTAATGCTCCGCTGGGTTTGAACTTTAATACTATGTCTTTCCACTCTTCACCCTCTTTGCTGTTATAAATAGCCCAGCGTGGGGCATATTTATTTTTTCTATTTGCGAAATAAATATCATCTAATCTTACATTTAATTCCAGATAATAGCGTACATCGTCCGCAACACTACGATGTACTTTTTTAATTTTAATATCTTTGCGTTGCATCGTATCCTGATATTTGCCCTTGCGTGCCCACAACATTAGATCGCACGCTCTATTGGGCTTGATACAGAATCCATCACGCCCCAAAGGTTCCTTGGCCGCTACCAAATCAATAATATCTTCGGGATACTCGTGTGGTGGTAGCAAGCTCCAAATGGTATACAACTTACTTAAATGGAAATGGTCGAAAGCCAAATTGAAACCTATATTATCTTGCTCCATCATCCATTCAATAAGTTTCAGCGTTTCGATAACTTGTTCCGTCCAAACATTGAACAGCTTGATAGGATCATTGTTATATTTATATTGAATAAGGACTGCTAATCCGTGTAGTCCACAGGTCTCAGTATCATAGATCAAGTTTTTCATACAATATTTATTTAGGCTCCTCTCTTTTAATTATTGGGTAACCAGCTTTATCTAACAACCATCCAATGGCAGCGATAACAACCATCACTTGCAATACCAACAATGTCCATCCTTTGTATGGTTGTGGTATTGGGACAATTGTTATTAGATAATATAACAATCCCACAACAGCGAAGAAAATCAAAAGCTCAAACACTACTCGAACTATTCCTTGAATGTTGAACATGATTTATGTACCAATCTAGTTTTATTCGTTCGTAACCATTTTTATCAATCGCGAAATCAAAACATCCTTGACACTCAAGCCATCCATGCCGTTCATTATATTCTGTCCCTCCACAATTAGGACATTTACCACTACCTACTTTCGATGGGTCCACTTGTATTAATACTAACATTCCCCGTAGCTTGGCTAAGAGGGTTGTGTTCCATAATTCTCTTTGTCTTAGTTTTCTTGCCATGTAATTTATTGATAAGTTTGCGACCTAGACGTGTGCCTTTATAACGCTTGATACCAGCACGTAGTATTCTTTCTTTAAGAGTCATCTTCCTCCTCCTCATTTTCATCTAATTCTTCATCAATATCTTCATCATCGCCCACTGAACATTTAACGTTTGCTTCTAAGTATTTCTTAACCATGCTAGTCACCTAAGCTAAATTCTGCAACTCATAAGGAATAGTATACGACACACCTTTCGTATCAGCGATCTCTCTTACATCTTGAAATATCTCGAAATCGCTAATTTCTCCAGCCGCCCAAGCCAAGCAACGAGTGCCAAAGTTGTTGCCAACAAACTCCTGAATATGATTCTGCATCCAGAAAATATCATCCTTGTCCCTTTCCTTTGTCTTTAATATGTTACGTTTAACAGCACCAATTGGCTTTATTCGCGGTACCTTTTCCCCTCGTACCTTAGCATCCTTAATTTTCCTGGCCGCCTCGATTTGTTTATTAATATCTTTTAATCCATGTAGTTCCTTTATTTGTTGTTGGTTAATAAGTCCACTAGCCGCTGCTTTACGTATTGGTTCAGGTAACTCTAACAACATGTAACGAATGTTAACCCATGTTGAACTTTTGCCTAGCTCTTGAGCGACCTCACCAACACTCATTCCCGATAGTTTCAAACGTTCAAGGGCACTTGCTTCTTGCATAATATTCAAATCCTTACGGTGAAGATTCTCACCTAGGTTCAATATTAATGCCTGGCTTTCAGTTAAATTATTATTTAAAACAGCTGGTATTGTTTCACGTTTCAATACCTTAAAAGCCATGTGTCGGCGATGGCCACAAATAATCCGATATTTAAATTTCTCGGGCTTATATTCATTGTATAATTGAGCAACGATTGGTTGTTGTAATCCATGTGCCTCAATATCTTTAACAAGGTCAATGACATCGATTGGTGCTATTGCATCGCCCCTGCAATTAAATAAGCAGTCGGCAAACAATTCTGACATAGGTAACATAACAATTTCACTAACGTCCATTTATTTTATCCTTCTATTATTAGCTTGTTCCTTGGGCGTTGCCCAAGTACAATTTTCTGAGCAATAATTACCATTATTATCGATACGATCTAGTGTCATACCTTCTGGTGGTTCTCCCATATCTAAAAGAAAATTTAAAAAGCCATCTTTACCTTGCCAATCATCGCAAACTGTTATCCCACGACCACCATAATCAGCATAATGTAATTGATTTTTATCATAACATCTTTGTTTCATAGAAGCCCAAATAATATATATTTTAGTTTTAGAATAACCATGTTTAAATTTTCCAGATTTACCACAAAGATTACATCTTCTTGTGTGACCTCTAGATACATTAGTGATTGTGGTATCAAATGTTCTTTTACAAATTGGACAAATATATGTAGCAAATGTATTTTTACCTTTCATAAATTCGCTACGAGGAACCATTTGTGGCACCGTATTCAACATAATCATCTCTTCTTATATTTTCATATTCCTGAACTGCTTGTCTAAATTTCCCTAAAGACATTGCTAATAAATCTGCTTTCGCATTTAGATTATCTAATACGTATTGATCTGAGTCAAGATGTATTGCATCAATGATCGTGGCTCCTCTGTTAACATCCATTCCAGGACGATGAATACGATTGATAAGTTGAACGCGATCATCGAAATTAAATGTGTTTGAATAGCAAAAGAGACTTGGTGACGCTGTTAGAGTTAACCCCGTACCCGCTGCCCCACCTTGAGCTATGAAAGCTACTCGATCATCAAAGTTCTTGTTCTGAAATCGCTCTAACATATCTTCTTTTGACATGCTTATTTGAACAAATTCTCCTAAATCAGCATCCACTTGGGCACTGAAATATTTCCAACCTCTGCCATCAGCTTGAATAACACTCCATTTCTCTTTTAAAGCGATCCTGACACAGCGATCAACGCTCGCTTGAAAGCCAGCATAAGTAACGAATCGTGCAACGTCCTCGTGTTCCTCTAACAAATTAATCAACAAATTATCTTTCGGACAAGCGATCTCTGTATAAAGACGTCGCATCTTAGGCGTTGTACATTCGCCATCGCAATTAGGACATGTAACTTCTAACGAGCGTACGGCTTTCATTTCATAATCATCGCCTTCTGTCTCGGTTATGTTATATTTACCAGAGCCTTTACAAAGTTCGCAAGTCTCTCGCTCCCCGGTTTCTTCTTCTTTGTACTGGAAACCATCGGACAACTCACGTAGCTTCATTAAAGCTGTGACTGTCCGTGGAGTCGTATCAACAATCATTTTCGCCGCTCTAACTATTAGGTCACTTGGCTCAAGCTTTATTACCTTGTATTGAAGTTCGGGTAAATGTTTTAATACATCTTTCTTAAACATAACAATGTTCAGCCCTTGCATTCTCTGATATAGTTGCTCTACTTCATTAATACTTTTCGTGAAAACATGACCACTTGTTAGATCACCATGATCCTCTTTCAGCTTACCGCACATTGAACACTTATTCTCATTATCTCTCCAAGCTTCTACCTTAGTATATACTTGATTTGATGCACTTGTTTGTTCGCTCATAACAGCTAATCGGGTACGAAATTTATACCAATCGCCTTCACGCAAGAAGCCTGGACATGCTACCTCACATAAATGCCACCAATCACATGGATCTTTAGGTGCTGGTGCACCGGACATCAATCCTATGAACGCCTCATCCTTGAGCTTGGTACGCATGGCTTCTGTTAACTTATCAGCCATCTCTGACACTTGACTATTATTACTTTTGATTTTCTGTGCTTCATCAAAGATCAAGGCTTCTGGAACATATAATTCGTTCTTTTTAACGAGTTCCCTGAACGTACTATATGTTAGAAATAACACATGGTCCTTGAGCGGACTTTTCCATTTCTTGAATTCCAGTTTCACGGCTGCTATCGAACTACCCGTTCCTACCCAAATAATACTAGTATAACCGGAATACTCCAAAGCCTCGATCATGGACAGCGTTTTTCCGACACCCATTTCGCCAGAGATAATAGCTTGTATACGTGTTATTTGATGCCAGAACATTATCTCCTGATGTGGCATTAATATGTCACGTTTAGGCTTAGCCTTAATTAATGGACGATCGTATTGTTCATAGGGATTCTTACCAGCGAGAAATGATATTTGGAATCTGTTACGTGCGTTATCTGGTACACTCCATATTTTACGTGGGTTCTTTTCATCGTAGCCGTGCCAACGGCGACCAGCCATCTGCTGTACTTCTTTTAACAAATCCTTGCTGTAAGGGAAAGCTAAATACAACCTACCACTCTCAGCAGTAATATCAACTGGCACCATGTACTTGCCAGCACGCATTTGTACTATCATGCCGCCTCCACTTCGGTCCAGCTACCGTCAGCTTCTAAATAATAAAAAGTATTATTCTCGAATTTAATAACATCGAATTCGCATAACCCTACTTGCTCTAACCATTCTTCTTGATATTCAACGTATTGTAAGAAGTAGCCGTTTTGATATACGAGGTACATTAACCGATCTCCACTTCGCCCCATTGTGCATTTTCATCTAGTTCATAAAAGGCATTATCTTCAAATTTATAAACAGACATTACACCATCTTCTACTGCTTGTTCCCATTCTTTGTTATAATCAGCGTATTGAACCACGTCACCAAATTCATTAATAGTTAAAAACATCACTTCTTCTCCAACAAAAAGGTATAGTCCTGTTGCATTTTCTTTTTGTAGTTTTCAAAGATAAAAGTCAATCCTCGCTCTCTTTCAAGAATCAACATTATTCTATCGAACAGGTATCGTGTTTCATGTTTGAATTGCCAATCTCTAGCGATATTATTAACAATAGTTTGATACCAAGCATTTAAAGAACCAGTAGCGATTATTAATAATATGCCATCAGGTAAATCCTTTTTAATAGTTGTAATATTGTTAGGGTTGAATTCCTCCCATGTTTCTTTGTTACAAGCTATGAAGAACTGGTAGCTGAGATACTCCATGAACATAGGTTGCATGTTTCTTAGAACAGCTAATGGGTTCTTTATATTCCATCCAAAGTACGCTGCTACATTTAACAAAATAAGTGCGTCATCGGAGAAGTCAACGGGTAAGCTATTTATATCAATATCAGGACGAAGGTTCAAAACCTTGTCCATCGTTGCCCTGAACGATGGCCAATTGTATTGTGTTACACCTAACAATCCTACTTCTGGTGTCATAAATGTTTAGCTCTCGCGTGGTCGGTCATGATTTCAACTCCTCTGGAATCTTAGGGATCGGACCATACCACAACATAGAAGCTGCACCATGCCAATTAGCGATTCGCACAGCTGAAAGCCCATTACCACCCATGCATAATTTCCC
>Ga0137427_10000029_pt1 | contig 72697 bp, 69 predicted proteins | sample EasRivERMZT700_2_FD_102309 | JGI IMG/M metagenome (GOLD analysis project Ga0137427, IMG submission 102309) | Soil microbial communities from meander-bound floodplain in the East River, Colorado, USA - East River MetaG ERMZT700_2 | ecosystem: Environmental > Terrestrial > Soil > Floodplain ...
AGGTGGGTCAATAGGCTTTTGGCTTTTGGCTTTTGGCTTCCGGCTTGTCAATCGCCGTTTTATGATCGGCTGACCGTGTTGCGACGAGTCGGTCTGTTGCTGATCCTGCTCGCCCTCTCCGTGCCCGTGGCTGCGCAGTACTGGCGCGGGTTCACGCCGCCGACGGTCGCGTACGACGGCCGCTTCGTCCTCGCGCGGCTCTACTATCAGAACTACATCGGCTGGTCGTACGACTGGCCGTTCATGGAGGACAACCTCACCAAGATCCTCCGCGCGATCAGCACCATTCCGGCACATCCTCAAATGTCGGGGGGCAACATCTTCAGAATGGACGACCCCGAGCTGATGAAATTCCCGGTGGCGTATCTCTCAGAACCTGGTTACTGGTATCCGACGGACGCCGAAGCACGTGGCCTCCGCCGCTACCTTCACCAGGGCGGCTTCCTCTTCATCGACGACTTTCATTTTCCCGAGGAGTGGGCCGTTTTCGAACGGGCGATGCACAAGGTGCTGCCGGAAGGACGGATCGAGCGGCTCGATCAGTCGCATCCGATCTTTCACAGCTTCTTCGACATGAAAAACCTGAGCCTGCCCTACCCGGGACGGCTCGGCCAGATGGGATTGATGAGCGAGTTCTACGGCATCCACGAAGACGGCAAACTCAGCCGCCGGCTGATGGTCGTGATCAGCTACAACATGGACATCGGCAACTACATGGAACACTCCGCCCAAGGGTTTCTGCCGATCGATCCGACGAACGAGGCGTTCAAGTTCGGCGTGAATTTTCTGATCTACGGGCTGACGCACTGAGTTTCAGAGAATCTCCCGCCCGTATCGCCTCAGCCACTTCTCCGCTTCCCGCCACCACCCGCACACCGACGCGACCTCGCGCCAGAACTTCCGCGAGTGATTCGGCTGACGGATGTGCATCAGCTCGTGAAAGATCACGTAGTCGGAGACTGACGGCGGCATTTGGATCAGCCGCCAGTTGAGGGTAATCACGCGGCGCGAGGAGCAGGCGCCCCAACGCGATTTTTGATCGCGCACGGAGACGCGCCCGACCTTCAAGCCGACCTGCGCAGCGATCTCCAGACACCGCGCCGGCAGCTCCCGAGTCGCTAGCGCGCGCAAGTGCGCTTGCACCGCCGCGCGCCCATCGGTCGCTCGGCCGCGCGCGATGACTTCCCCGCCGACGACGAACCCGCCCGCGTTGATCTCGAGCGGGCGGGTCTCGCCGCGGAACCAGACGGGTTGGCCCGGCCGCCACGGCGCCGCGCGCTCGCGCTGCCGCCGCCGCTCGCGCGCGATCCACGCCGTTTGCCGTTCCGCGAATCGCAGGCCGCCGGCAATCGACGCGCCACGAGGCACGGTCAACCGCACTGTGCCGTCGTCGGCAACCCGGACGACGTAACGGCGAGCTAAACGGTGCCGGGCGATGACCAGCTCGACCGTCTCGCCTTCGATCGACAGTTGCCGCGCCGGCGGCGCGGCGGGCTTCGGCGCCGGTTTCGACGAAAGCCGATCCCAGGGAAGCCGCAACTGCACGGCTCATGGTACCGCGATGCGCAAGCGCCGTCACACTGAAGGGCGGCCTGAAGCCCGCACCTACGATTGAGCCTGCCCTGCCGATGACTCGCGTGATGCTCGCGCTCCTCTTCGCCTTCGCCGCCCAGTCACCGGCGCCGCTGACGGTCCGCGACCTCGACGGCCGCGCGTCCACCCCGCTCGCGCCAGCCGCCGGCGTGGTCCACGTGATCTTTTTCCTGAACGCCGAGTGCCCGATCTCCAGGCGCTACTCGCCGGAAATCGACCGCATCGTGAGCGAGTACGGCAAGAAGGGCGTGCGCACGTGGTTCGTGTACGCGGACCCAGCGCTCTCCGCCGGCGACGCGCGCATCAATCTGAAGGAGTTCCACCCAGGAACCACCGCGACGGCCGTCATCGACGCGAACAGTACGTTGACCAAGGCGGTCGACGCCACCGTGACGCCGGAGGCCGCGATCTACACGAGCCGCGGCCGCGTGTATCGCGGCCGCATCGACGACTGGTATGAGACCATCGGCCGGGAACGCCGTGAGCCGACACGCCGCGATCTGCGCATGGCGCTCGACGCCGTGCTGGCCGGGAAGCCGGTGGCGACGCCAGAGACCACCGCAATCGGCTGCTTCATCGAAAGGAAATGACCGTGACGAGACGAAGAACTCTTGCGGCGGCAGTCGTCGCAACCACCGCCGTCGTCGTGGGCCACAACGCGATCCGCGCGACGAGGACTTCCGCCGCGATCGAGCAGGCGGACCAGAGTTCGGTCCGCCCTACGTTCGTGGACGTCGCGCCGATCATCTACGCCAACTGCACGGCGTGCCATCGGCCCGGCCAGGCCGCGCCGTTCTCGCTCATCACGTATGACGACGTGAAGCGGCGTGGGCAGACGATCGTCAACGTGACCGCGCGCCGCTACATGCCGCCGTGGCACGCGTCGCGCGCGGACGGCTTTCCTGAGTTCCGCGACGAGCGTCGTCTCTCCGATGCGAACCTCGAGACGTTGAAGCAGTGGGTGGCCGGCGGGATGCCGTCCGGCGATCTCACCAAGGCGCCGGCGCCACCACGCTTCCCTGCCGGCTGGGCGCTCGGTGCGCCGGATCTCGTGGTCTCGATGCCGCGGCCGATCGCGGTGCCGGCGGAGGGTCCCGACATCTATCGCAACGTCACGATCGCGATGAGCGCGCCGGCGGAACGTTGGATCCGGGCGATTGAGTACCAGCCGAGCGCGCGATCGGTCGTGCACCACGCGCAGTACTTCGTGAGTCCGGCGGGCGTCGCCGTCCGAGACGACGAGACGATTCCGGGAGTCGGCGCGGGCCGCGCCGCGGGCGCCGGCGGCGAGACGGCGCTCGGCGGCTGGGTCCCCGGTGTCATGCCACGGTTCTATCCCGACGACATGGCGCAGCCGTTTCCCAAGAACTCGGATCTGGTGCTGCAGATTCATCTGCATCCGTCGGGCAAAGCCGAGGCGGAGGACGGCCGGCTCGCGTTCTATTTCTCGAAGACGCCGCCGTCCAAGTCCCTCGCTGGAGTCCAGGTGCCTCCGATGTTCGGGTTCGCCGCCGGCATCGACATCGCCGCCGGTGAGAAGCGCTTCGTGATTCGCGACACCTTCGAGCTGCCGGTCGACGTACAGACCTACGGCGCCCGCGGCCATGCGCACTACCTCGCGCGCGAAATGACGATGACGGCGACGCTGCCGAACGGCAAGACCCAGGGCCTGCTGATGATCAACAACTGGGACTTCGGCTGGCAGGACTCGTACTACTTCAAGACGCCGTTTGCGCTGCCGAAAGGCACGAAGATCGAGACCGAGATCGTCTACGACAACTCGGCCGCGAATCCGAAGAATCCGCACAGCCCACCGCAGCCCGTGCGGTGGGGCCGCGGCTCGTTCGACGAGATGGGCAGCATGACGCTGATCGTCGCCGCGCCGGGCGGCGCCGACGGCGACACGCTGCGGCAGGCGCAAGCGCAGCACTTCAGACAACAACTGCTCCGCCGCCGCTAAATGGACGACGTCACCCGACTGTCCCGGTGCGCCTCGTGCGGCGCGAGTCTGCCGATCGGCGCCACGGGCGATCTGTGCGAGTCCTGCGCGCGCGCCGTGGACTCGGCGCCGACCGTGCTCTCGCCATCGGCGCGGCAGCCGGCGCGCGGCCCGGTCGCGCCCAAGCTCGTCGTCGGCCAGACGTTCGGGTCGTATCGCATCGAGCGGCTGCTCGGCCGCGGCGGGATGGGCGACGTCTACGAGGCCGAGCATCTCGAGCACGGCCGGCGCGTCGCGCTCAAAGTCCTGAACGGCACGCTCGCCGGCGCCGAGGATCGCGCGCGCTTCCTCAGCGAGGGCGAGCTGGCCGCGTCGATCACGCATCCGCACACCGTCTACATCTTCGGCAGCGAGGAAATCGACGGCGCGCCGGTCATCGCGATGGAGCTGCTCTCCGGCGGCACGCTGCGCGATCTCGTGCAGGCCAGGGGCCCGCTGCCGGCGGCGCAGGCGGTCGACGCCATTCTGCACGTCATCGCCGGCCTCGAAGCCGCCGGCCGCACGGGCGTGCTGCACCGCGACGTGAAGCCCGCGAACTGCTTCGTCGATCGCCAGGGCGTCGTGAAAGTCGGGGACTTCGGGTTGTCGATCTCGACGTTCGGTCATCAGCAGACGACCGGCATGTTTCTCGGCACGCCGCAGTACGCGCCGCCCGAGCAGATCCGCGGCGAGGCACTCGATGTGCGCGCGGACATCTACGCGGTCGGCGGCACGCTCTTCTATCTGCTCACCGGGCAGCCGCCGTTCGACGATCGCGATCTGACGACGCTCATTACGCGTGTGACGACCGAGCCGGCGCGATCGCCCCGCGAGATGAGCAGGAACGTGCCCCCGGTGCTCGCCGAGATCGTCACGCGCTGTCTGAGCAAAGATCGCGACAAGCGGCCGCCGACCTACGCCGCGCTCGAAGATCTCCTGCGGCCGTTCGCCTCGGCCGCACCGGTGCCGGCGTCGCTCGCGCGCCGGGTGCTGGCCGGCGCGATCGATCAGATGCTGCTGATGGCGATCGTGATGCCGTTGTCGGCCTACCTCGTGTTCAGCGGCGGCAACATCGCGGTGCGATGGGCGCTCACCGTCGGGCAGATCCCGTTCTGGCTGATCTACTTCACCACGCTCGAGGGTCGCTACGGCGCGTCGCTCGGCAAGCGTCTGCTCGGTTTGCGCGTCGTGAATTCCGATGGCCAGGCACCTGGCGCCGGCCGGGCGCTCGTGCGCGCGGGCACGTTCCAGCTGCCGTCTGCGATCACGACGACGCCGACGCTGATCCTCGGGCAAGCCACGATCGAGCAATTCTTTGCGCGGCATCCCGTCCTCGGCATGCTGTTCGCTGTGGGCTTCTACGTCCTCATGATGATGCTCTTCGTCACGGCCCGGCGCCGCAACGGCTTCGCGGCACTGCAGGATCTGGCGAGCAAGACGCGCGTGGTCCGGCGGATCGCGCGCACGCAACGTGGGGTGTTTGCCGCACCCGAGTCGTCGGTGCCCAGTGGCGCCTCAGCCACGCGCATCGGACCGTTCGACGTCCTCGGATCAATCGGCGCGACCGACGCCGGCGATCTCTGGCTGGGATTCGACCCGAAACTCAAGCGGCGCGTCTGGATTCACGCACTGCCGCCCGGTGCGCCGCCGATCGACGGCCGCCTGCGCGACCTGGGCCGGCCGGCACGGCTGCGGTGGTTGAACGGCCGCCGGACGAATACGGAGGCATGGGACGCCTACGAAGCCTTCGACGGCGTGCCGCTCGTGACGCTGCCGCACGCGCAACGGTGGGGCGTGGTTCGGGGCTGGCTGCTCGACTTCTCACGCGAAATCGACGCCGGTCTCAAGGACCAATCGCTGGGCCCCCTGACACTCGACCGTGTGTGGGTGACGCGCGACGGCCACGCCAAGCTGCTCGACTTTCGCGCGCCGGGTGTGGCTGCCGGCGCCGCATCTGCCTCGCCGGCATCGCTGGCCTCCGCGCAACGGTGGCTCGCCGACGTCGCGGATCGCGGGCTGGCCGGCAGTTCACGAGGGGCGATGGCGCCCCTCTCGGCGCGAACGCTGATCGACGCGCTTCGGTCCGGCGCGTTCACGACCTCCGCGGCGATCGTCGCGCAGGTCACCACCCTGCTGCCGCTGCCCGATCTCGTCGCGCCGTGGCGGCGGGTTGCATCCGCTATGCTGCCGGCTCTGACGCCGATCGTGTTGATGCTTTTCGGCGCGCTGGCTGCCGTCTCGATGCAGTCCGTGGCGCGGTCGTCGCCGGATATAGACGCCGCCGCGGCGGCCCTCAAACACATCCGCACGCTCGCGGCGAGCGTCGACCCGGCGGCGGCCGACGAACGACGTCGCATCGAGCAGTACGTCGCCGGCACCTATCGCAACACGCTCGGCAACGAGCAGACGTGGTCGAACCCGATGACGGCCAGCAGGCTCCTGCCGTATCGCGAACTCGCAGACGGGATCCTCGCCAGGCATCCGGCGGTCACGCCCGAGGAACTGGAAACGCTCGCCGCGGCGCTGGGCCCGTTCCTCGCTACGCAAAAGAAGGAGATGGAACGCCAGCAACAGCGCGCGATCATCGCGCCGCAGATCGCCGTGGTCGCGATGGGTGGCATGGGCCTCGGGTTTTCGGCCGCGTTCGGCATCGTCTTCGCCGGCATCTTCGGCGGCGGCCTGCTGTTCCGGGTCTTCGGGCTCGCCGTCGTGAACCGGCGCGGCCACCGCGTCTCGCGACCGCACGCCGTCGTGCGCGCGCTCATCGCATGGGCGCCGGGCATCGCCTTCGTGGTCCTGTGCTTCAGGTCGTCTATACCGTTTCGCGATCTCGCCTTCGCGCACGCGCACCTCGGTTCGACGATCGCAATCGCCGCGGCGCTGGCCCTGTTCCTCGGCGGCGCGCTCGTCGCCGCGCTGCGGCCCGCGCGCGGACTCCAGGACGTCGTCGCACGCACCTACGTTGTCCCGCGCTGAGAGCCCCGCAATCCTTCCCGCACCGCCGCCCACTCCTCCAGCAGGATGCTGTACATCACGCTGTCGCGGACCGTGCCGTCCTTGCGGAGCCAGTGATGACGCAGCACGCCGTCCTTCTTGGCGCCCAGCCGCTCGATCGCGCGCTGCGAGGTGAGGTTGAGAACGTCGGTACGCAACCCGACAACCTTTGCGCCGACGGTGTCGAACGCGTGTGACAGCAGCATCAGCTTGCAGGCGGTGTTCACGTGCGTGCGCTGCCACCGCTTCGCGTACCAGGTGTAGCCGATCTCCACCCGGTCGACGTTCGCGACGATGTCGTGATACCGGGTGCTGCCGATGACGGCGCCCGTCGTCAGCTCGCGGACGGCCCACGGCAGCATGTGCCCCTGCGCCTGACCCGCGAGCGCCGCGTCGATGTACCCGCGGGTCTCACCCGGCGCCGGTACCGACGTGTAGCGCAGCTGCCACAGACGGCCGTCCGCGGCCGCGGCGACCAGACCGTCGTGATGATCGTGATCGAGTGGCTCGAGGCGGACGCCGTTCAGGTCGAGGGTGATGGGTTGGAGAACGATCACGACGTTCCGGGTTCCAAGTTCCGAGTTCCAGGTTCTCTTTCAAGTTCCAGGTTCCGGTTCTCGTTCCAGGTTCGACGAACCAGAACCGGGAACGAGAACCACGAACCCGGAACCAACGGCAGAACCCGGAACCTGGAACGTGGAACCCGGAACAACTACTGTTTACTCACATTCACGTAGTACAACTCCGTCGCCACCTCGAACGTGTCCTTCGTCAGCGTCGTCGCCATTGATTTCCACTCAGTCGTCGGCTGGATGACCTGCCACGCGCCGGCTTTGCCGACTTTTATCGGCATGTTGAAGCCGGGCTCGTCCGCCTTCCAGCGATACGACACCGTCTTCGCCGCGTCGTCGAACTTCAGCTCGAGGACGGGCAACGCGGTGCGGCGCAGGTACTGATCGAAGATCGGGGTGAGGTCGCGGCCCGTCTGCTGATTGCAGAACGCGACCATGTCCTCCGTCATGATGTTCTGGTACTTGAACTTCTGGTACATGTCACGGATCAGCTTGAACCACTTCGCGTCGTCGTTCACGACCGAGCGCAGCGTGTTGATGAACAGCGCGCCCTTGAAGTACTGGTCGTTCGTCGTCGGCGACCGGTGCATGCCGCGCGGCTGAATCACCGTCGACGTGTGCCGCACCATCGGCTTGTAGCCGTTGAGATACTTGATCCCGTCGTCCTTGCCCCACATGTGCTCGACGTAGAGACCCTCGAGGTACGTGCACCACCCCTCCTGGATCCACATGTCCGATACGTCAGCGGCGGAGACGGCATTGCCGAAGTACTCGTGCCCGCTCTCGTGAATGACGATGAAGTCGAACTTCGGGCTGATGCCGACGCCGGTCCAGTCGCGGCCGAGGTAGCCATTCTGGAACCGGTTGCCGTACGTCACCGCGCTCTGATGCTCCATCCCGCTGTACGGCACCTGAATCAGTTTGTAGCCGTCCTTCTTGAACGGGTACTCGCCGAAGAACTTCGCATAGCCTTCGAGCATCGCCTTCGCCTGGCCGAACTGCGGCCGCGATCGCTCCTGGTCCTCCGGGAGCGTGTAAAAGTCCATCGTCACGTCACCGAGCGCGTCGGAGTACTGCACGTAGTTCGCGATGTTCACGGACACGTTGTAGTTGTTGATCGGGTACTGCACGTGCCAGTCCCACCGCGTGTAGCCGTCGCCGAGATCGGTCTTCGCGACAAACCGGCCGTTCGAGACGTCGGTGAGGCCGTTGGGCACCGCGACGCTGATCCGCATCGACTCGACCTCGTCGCGCCACTGATCCTTGTTCGGCCACCACGTCGCGGCGCCCGGGCCCTCACACGTCGTGTAGATCCACGGCCGGCCGGCCGGATCCTGCCCGAAGGTGATGCCGCCGAGCCGGCTCTCATCGGAATGCGCGGCCGAATAGTAGAAGTCGATCGCGTAGGTCTGCCCCGTCTTCAAGGTCTCCGGGAATTCGACGAGGACCGTGTTCATTTCACGGTAGTAGGTCAGCATCGTACCCGTCGTACCCGTGAAAGCGATCTTGTCGATCGCCAAGTTCGCAAACAGGTCGAGCTGAATCCGCGTGTCGTCCTTCAGCATCTTGAAGCGGATGGTGTTCTTTCCGCTGATCTTCTTCGCGACGGGATCGACGCGAATGTCGAGGTGATAGAAGAGCAGGTCGTTGTTCGCGCGGTATGGACCGTATTGACCGCGCAGAAGATTCGCGCGCATCGCGGCGGGAAACTGCGGCACGGTCGGCGGCGTCTGCGCGCCTCGTCCCTGCCGGCCTGTCGCCTGCCCGACGCCGGCGGCCTGTCCCTGGCCTTGCGCCGGCGGCGGCGTCTGCGCCGGCAGCGCGACGATGGCGACGAGCACGCCGGTAATGAGGCAGAAAGCGCGAGTGATGACGCGGATGGACATGGAGGAATCCTAGCAGGAGTTCAAAGAGTCCGGAGAGTCCGGAGAGTCCGGAGAGTTCGCTAGCTGATCAGCCCGAACAGCGCTCCGGTGAAGGTCAGGAGGAACGCCGCGGTGAGGATGAGGCCGAGCGCGCCGGAAATGCGTTGCGGTCCGCGCACGAGGGCGAAGATCGCAAGCAGCGCGCCAATCGCAGCCATGATCGCCGAACCGCTCGACAAGGCCCGGAGCAGCCATGTTTCGGAAACGGTCGGACCAAGACCGCCGTAGATCAGCGCACACGCCAGCGCGATCCAGCTGAGGGCACCGCAGATTATGGAGAGGCGGCCGGCGTGAGACATCAACGCGGGCGCCGGGCGGTCATTGCCAGCAGCCGCTCATCATGAGCACGAACGGCACGACGAGCCAGAGGAGACCTTTGATCGTGAAGAACAGGATGCCGGCGAGGCAGGCGCGCTGACCGAGTTTCAAGAGTCCCGACCTGTTCAGCATGATATCAGCGTCACGCCGGCTCGGTGCGGAACACCCGGAATCCCCGCGACCGGTAGTTCGCGAGCGCGTGCGGATGATCGGCGGTTTGGGTGTGCAGCCAGACGCGCACGTCGCCGCGCGCCCGCGCGGCTCGAATCGCGCTCGTGAGCAACGCGCCGCCGAGGCCGCGGCCGACGAAGGCCGGCAACAGGCCAAAGTACGCGATCTGCACGGTGTTGCCGTCCGGCTCGCCGGCGAGCTCGAAGTAGCCGGCGCGCGTCCCGCCGACGAAGAGCAGCCACATCTCGACGTCCGGCTTCGACACGTAGTCGCGCCACTGGTCGTCGGTCCACGGCAGTCGATCGACCCAGGCGTACGGCGCGCCCACGTCCCGGTAGAGCGACCGGAACAACTCGGGTTCGCGCGAGTACTCGCGGACGACACTCGCGCCAGACGGCAGCTCGCGCTCCGACGCCGGCTCGACGCCCGCCGGAAGCTCGAGATACGAACGTGTGCCGTGACCCATCGCTTCCAGCGCGGGCATGCTAGCATCGCCGACGTTCGCACCACACGTCAGAGGAGGCTCCCCATGGCCACGAAGAAGCGCGCACCGCGTCGAACACGCCGGCCTGCGTCGCGTCGCACCGTCGCGCGACGCGGACCGACCACGCCGGATCCGATCGTCGCGCCGATCAAAGGCGCCGAGCGGCGGGACATCGGCCACGTGCGCCTCGAGGTCGCGCGCGCCGGCTCCGCGCGCGTGAAGCGCATGATCTACCCGCGCGGCTTCCGCTGGTCGGTGGACATGAAGCCGGTCGTCAAGACCGATCTCTGCATGCATGCGCACGTCGGCTTCCTCGTGCGCGGCGAGATTCACATCGAATACGCCGACGGCTGCGTCAAGGAGTTCAAGGCGCCGCAGGTGATTGCGATCGACCCCGGCCACGACGGCTGGGTCGTCGGCAACGAGCCGGCCGTCCTCATCGAGTTCGACTTCGAGCGCGATACGGTCAAGCGGTTAGGGATGCCAGAAATTCACAGGCACTAGGGTTCAAAGGTTCAGGGTTCGGATTCTAAAGATCGTCCGCGCGTCGTCAAGGTCCGGCGCGTCGTCGGCGTACGCGCCGCGATAGTCCGGCGGCAGCAACGCGGCCACGGCGACACCGACGACATCGATCGTGAGCTGACGGTTTCTGTGCGCGCGGGCGGTCAACGCGCGCGCGTCGATCGGCGGCCCCACACGCACAACGGCCCGCACGCGCTGCACGGCTTCCGCGCCAATCGGATAGAACGTCTCGGTGCCGGTGATGCCCATCGGCAGCAGGCAGAGACCGGGGTAGTCGAAGTACCGCGTCACGGCGGCCAACATCGGTGACATGCCATGCGTACGGCTCCGCGCGCCTTCGGGAAACAGGAGCAGGGCCTCGCCGGCGCGCAACCGCTCGTTCGCGATGTCGATCACGCGACGCGCCGCTCGCGCGACCTCGCGGACGTTCATCACCGCGTCCTCCGACGAGCGGCCGCTGCTCTGCGGCGTCTTGATCGTTCCAAAGCACAGGCTCGAGAAGCGGCGCTGCAGACTCGAATACACCTTGGGTCCCGCCATCGCCGTCAGCCGATCGGCGAGCGCCGCGCCGCCGTGCCGGCACAGCAGCACGTCCAGCATGTTCGCGTCCGAATACGACAGATGGTTCGCGACGATCGCCACGGGACGATCGGCGACCGCGTGCACGTGCTCGACGCCGGTGACCATCGATGCCTCGTCGAGCACGAGGTCCGCGAGCGATTGATGGAGCCGGCGCGCGAGGGGATCCGCCGGATAGTAGTCCCACGTCGCGCCGGCGGCGGCCAGACGCCGGTTGAGCAATCCCAGCGCGGCGGGTCCCGCTTCGTCCACGACGCGTCCCACCGTGGCGCGAGCGCGATCCACCGTGCTCGCATCCTGCCCGGCGAACAGCGTCGTCACGGCATTCACGAGCGTGTCGGCGCCGACCAGCTTCATGCGCATGAGAACGTCGTGAGCGATGGAGTTGGAGCGCACGCAGAGGAGGCCGCTTCGGAGTGAACTAATTTGGCTCTCGCGAAGCCGCGGAGAGAACCTGGGCTCGAGCCAGACGCAGGCGTGACCGGCGGACCTTCGGTCCGGCGGCCTGGCCGACCGCCAGGAAGATCGCGAGGCGCACGTCGATGACACCAGGCACGGCCTGAGAGCGGTGTCATCGACGCGCACCTCGCGATCTTCCGGCCGGTCACGCCTTTGTCTCCGCGGCTCCGCGTGAATCCGTCGTGCCAACGATCACAGGTCACTCCAGAATCGCGTACTCAGCGCCGTCCGACGAATCCCACCCGCATCTCCGCGCGATGCGTGACGGACCACGCACGTCACGGCGCGATCACCATCCCGGCGTCGATAAAGAAGTGGATCGCGATCAGCACCCCGAGCCGCCGAAGGCCCATGAAGATGAACGGCACGCCGAACGCGAGTCCGGCCATCGTATACGCGATGAGACCCTGCACGTCGCGCGGCACGCCGTGGATGAACAGAAACGAGACGACGGTGATCGGCAGGATGAGCCACGGGCTCGGAATCACACGCGAGAGGCGCGTGAACGGGAACCCTCGAAACAACACTTCTTCGGTCACGGCCGCGGTGAACGCGCCAAAGATGATGAAGAGCCGCTCCGGCGTGCTCACCGGCGACATGAAGATGGTGCGCGAACGCGCGGGCAGCGCGTCGCCATAGTGGACGCCGGGCATGACGAACGCGAGGACGACGAGCGCGGCCAGCACCAGGCCAACCCACACCCACCCCCGCACGAACCAGCCCCAGTCCACGCCAATCGACGTCCACGACTCGCGATTCCGGCGGAGCGCGATCCACACCATCGCGAACGGAATCCAGTGGAACGCCATGTTGGCGAGCCAGAAGAACCACCAATGCGGCCGGCTGTTCTCCGTGAAGATCGGCGTGACGATCCGGCCGATGATGCCGGAGCAATACAGGGCGGGATAGACGACGAGCGTGACCACCAGCGCGGCCACGGTAAAACCATCGAGGCGGGGGCGGGCCGCCACAGCGCCTGGCGAAATCATGATTGGATCGGCGCGGAGAATATCACGGGCGATCGCGCCTACCGCGCGATCACTGGCATCGTCCGGTCCGGGCGATTTTCCAGTTCGTGTAGGCCGTGCTGGGGCCCGCGCCGCAGACCTCGAGTTGCGCGCGGTCGTTGGCCGGCGCCGTGACGAGGAGCGGCGTGGACTTCCAGGCCTGGGGATTCGCGGACGTCCGGTCGAACGGATCTTTCGACTGCACCCAGACGCGATACCGGCCCGGCTGCACGTACGCGCACGCGGCCTGTTCGCCGAGGAGCGTGAGGGTCGGGCCGCCTTCGATCACGACGTCGGCCGCGCGGACGTTGAGACGGCCGGTGTCTCCCGGCCGCTCGACGCAGATTTGCGACTTGAGCACCGTGTTGGCCGGCCATCGCAACGAGCCCGTCTGCGGGATTGCCCCCAGCACCAGAACGCCGGCAGCTATCAAGGATTGCGATCGAACCATTGCTGAGATCCTGTCACAACGCTAGGAGATCCAGAAACTAGCGGATGTGACGATCCACGTGCCGCCCTGCCGCACCACCGTCACGCGCTGGCCGGACACGTCGTCCGTCCTCAGCATCACCTCGCTCGTGCCGTCGCGCTGCTGAACGATCGACAGGATGACCCAGTCGCCGCGGACGGCGCCGGGGCTCGATCTGATCAACGTGACGAGGCTCACGATGTCGGCGTCGGTGTAGCGGCCGGAAATCCGGAACGGCCGATTGATGTCCGCGTCGTTCTCGATGCGCTCGTAATTCTTGCGTGGAACCGCGACCTGGATGTACTCCGCGCGACTGCCGACGGTCCACGGCTGCCAGACGCCGGCGGCACGCTGGCGGACGAGCGTGGCCACGGGTCCGCGCCGGACCTCCTGTGTCGTGACGGTTGCGGCACCAAAGGCGTCCACGGCCTGCACGTCCGCATACATCCCGTGATGTCCGCGAATGACCCACGGCTCCAGGCCCGCGGCCTTGGCGGCCTGCACCAAGTCGGTGATGTCACGATCCGGCAACTGGCGCGCCATGTCACCCATCCGCATCGGAACATTGATGGCGATCTCGACGCGCGCGGTGGTCATCGCCATCAACAGCAGACAGGCGATCGCGCCGAGCGTCGAGCGGCGCGCGAACAGAATCGCCGCGCCGAGAATGCCGGCGACGACGCACACAGCCTCAAGGGTGGGGATGGTCAGCAGGCCGAGCAGCGGGTTCGCATCGGTGAAGGGGCGAAATGGATGGATATCGGAGTGCATCAGGCCATCGAGGAACGGATGGGTGATCGCGCCGAGAAAGGCGCCGAGCACGATCGGGCCCGCCCCGACCTCGCTCTCGAGCATCGTCTTCGCGATCGGCAGGCGCGGGACCAGCGTGCGCGCGATCACGGCCAGTAGCCCGCCCAGCGCGATGCCCACCGATCCGGCTCCCACAAACGTGTGCGCCCACTGGTGCACGGTCGTGTCGTGCCGCAGCAGGTGATACAAGGTCTCGACGTCGATGACGATGTTCGCGGCGGCGTAGCTCGCGACCGACACGCGCCGCGGCGCGGCGCTCTTGAGCAGCAGCGCTGGACCGAAGTGAAAAGGGGTGAACGGCATCGCGGTTCTTACGCTGCGGTCAGAATCATCGGTTCCTGCCGGGTGATGACGAGCGTGTGCTCGTGATGCGCGGCGAGGCTCCCGTCGCGCGTGCGGATTGTCCAGCCGTTCGCGTCCTGCACGGGCTCGGCGGAGCCGGCGCTGATCATCGGCTCGATCGTGAGCACCAGCCCGTCGGTCAACACATCCGGCTGCGAGGGGTCGTACGAGTTCGGCACGGACGGTGGCTCGTGAATCGTTCGGCCGACGCCGTGACCCGCAAGGCCTCGTACGACCGTGAAGCCGTGCCGGCGGACTTCGCGATCCACGGCACGGCCGATCTCGTTCACGCGGACACCCGCGCGGGCCACCGCGAGCGCGGCGCCGAACGCCGCTCGGGCGCACACGACGAGGCGACGCGCTGTCTCCGATCCGGAGCCGACGACCACGCTGCGCGCGGCATCGGCGATGTAGCCGTTCTTCTCCAGCGTGACGTCCAGCTTCACGAGATCGCCGCGCTTCAGCCGCCGTGGGCCCGGCACGCCATGGACGACTTCGTCGTTGACGCTGATCAGGACGTGACCGGGAAAGCCGTAGACCATCGCCGGCGCGGACCGAGCTCCGCGCCCGGCGAACACCGCGGCCGCGACCCGATCGAGCTCGGCCGTGCTCACGCCAATGCGAATGCGGCGCTCCAGCGCGTCGAGTGTCTGGCGCGTGATGCGGCCGACTTCTCGCAAACCTTCGAGATCAGCGGGCGACTGAATGGACATCGGGTCTCCAACTCCCATCCGCCGATCCGTCAGGGCTCGCGAGCACAATCGTATAGCCGTCCGGATCGCGCAACCAGATCTCCCAGTGGTTGGGACCTCCAACGCCATCCGGCGGATTGCGGTGGCGTTCCAGGACGATCTGCGCTTTCAGGCCGGCGGCCCGACCGACGGCGTCATCGAAGTCGTCGACTTCGAACCACAAGAGGACGCCGTTGCCGTAGGGCTTGTCGCTCGGATTCCCGATCGCCCCGTGATGATGGTCGACCGTGAATCGGTGCAACTGAAGAATCAGCGCACCGTTCGAGATCAGCCGCTCGTATTCCGTGCCCCCGTGCGCACTCTGACAGTTGAGCAGGCGCCGGTACCAGCGGCTGCTGGCTTCGACATCGGCCACCGCGATGAGGGGTTGAGGGCGCATCTGACCAGGCTTCACAGCGCGAGCACGTGGCGCGCGAGTCGGCTGAGGCGCGCGCGCGTTTCCGGTGTCATGCGCTTCGCGAAGTCCGTGCCGGCGCGCCCGTCCCGCGGAATGAACGCGCCTTGGAGCGATCGGCGTGGCCGGCTCGACGTGTTCGCGGCGTGGCCATGCCAGGCGGATCCGTTGAACACGAGCAGTGAACCGGCGGTGCCGCTTGCCAGCACCTCTCCGTGTTCGGCCCGCCGATCTGCATTGGCGTCCGCCGGCGTGCCCGGCCAATCGTGCGAGCGCGGTACGAAGCGGGTCGCGCCGTTGTCGGGCCGGAATTCATCGACCATCAGGATGAAACCCAGAAGCGGCCAATCAGCGGACTCGCGTTGAACGTCCGCGTGCAGCACCTGGGCCGGCGAGCCGGGCCGGACCGTCCGCGCGTGAAACGAACTGAGCTTGAACGGCCGCCCGATCACGCGGCAGCACGCCGCCAGTAGCGGGGGAAACACGTACACCTCGTCGAACTCGGCGCCACGATTCGCGAAGTCGTTGACGCGCGTCGAGGTGCTCCCGATCTTGAGGTCGTCGCCCGTCGCCGATGTCACCGCGGCGTCGTATGCGTCGATCAGCCGTCCCATTCTCTCGGACGGCACCGCGCCTGGAATGACGACGAAGCCTTGCTGCTGCAGCACGGAGGCCGCGTCCGGGGGAAGGTCGCTCTCTGCAGACAAGGCACCAAACCAGTCGACCATTCTGCTCCTCGCCTGGCTCCTCGATCAGAACCGAATACTGATCGACGATGCGCGAACGTTGCCCCAACCGTTGTTGCCCCATGCCGTGACGCGATAACTCTTGCCTGTCACCAGTCGACACGCATCCGAACCGGCACGGAATGCGACGGTCGAGCCTCGCTCGAACATCGTCTGTGGTGTGTTGACTCCCGCGATGAGATCGATATCCGCCGTCGTCCGCCCAGACACGTCGCAGATCACATCTCCGCTGGGGACTTCTTCGATCCTGACTCGCTCGAAGCCCAGCGAGTACTCGCCCAGGAAGCGGCCTTCGATGTGGAACCCATCGCTGCGCTGATACGCCGAGAGCTTCGGGCCCGCGATGTCTAACGCCTCGGCGCCGGCGTGGGCTCCGGCATGACCTGGAGCAGCACATCTGATCCTACGGAGATCTTTCCCGTGAACGGCCTGTCGTGGGAGGAGATCAGCATCACCGAGACGGCCACCCCGGTCGCAAAGAGCCCCATGGCCAACGCGGCGCTCGTTCGGTTGTCACTATGGACCATGGCGATCGCAAACGAGGTGCAGATGGCCTGCAGAAGTACCCCGGTCCACTTGACCCAGTTCACGCTCGATTGGCTGACGATGATTCGCTGGCGCCGCGCATCAAGGGCGTTCTGCACCGCGGCGAGGATCTCGCGTTGTGCCGCTACCTGGCCATCGCCATGGGGCGTGAGGCCGAGGCTCACTTGCAGCGCCTCGGCCAGCGGGGCCGGCGTCATCGTGAGCGTCGCGCGTCCATGGGCCATCGCCGGCCATTCCTGCGTCACAGCGTCCTCAATCTGGCGGTGCACCAGCGCGCGCAGGCGCGTCTCGGGCTCTCCAGGGAAGGCCGCGGCCAGAAGGATGACGGCGCGCAATGCGCTCGCCTCACGGTTCACCGCCGCGTGCGCCCGATCCTGATCACCCCACACCTGCGCGGCAATGAATGCCACGAGCAGACCGAAGATGATTCCCAGCGGGGGCAGCATGCCGGGCGAGATCGCCTTGAACGCACGAGCCCGCTCGCCGATCGCGAGGGACATGACGAGCCAATAGATTCCCGCGGTGACCAGATAGGTCAACGCGAAGACCACGAGGCTCATCCATCCGATCGGGAGGTTCTGGAACCAATCGACCACAGGCCTGAGGATTATGCGCCGGGTTTTGCGGCTGGCGCCGCTCCCGTGCTTGCAGGGCGCGCTTCCCGCTCCATCGCCTCGACCAGATCCCTGGCTCCCGAGCCCCACCGGGAGACGGTCTTGAGGGCGTCGGTGAATGGAACGTCAAGCGGGTGCACTTTGCTGTGAGGGACAACGTAGGCGGCGCCGGCGAGCGGTGTGGGGATCGACGGCACGAAGACGGTGTAACGCCCGTCACGAAATTCCTCGATGATGAACGCCGGCATCAGGCCCTCGTCGCCTTCGTACAGCGCGGGCTTCCAGGCGGTCTCGCCGGTGTTTCCCGCCATCTGCTGCGTGAGGCTTCGAAAGAGCGCGTAACCGGGGATCTTCTCGAAGAAGGTTTTTTCGATCTTCTCGCGCATCGCCCGCCCGGCCTCAGTGCGCACGGCGGCGCCGATGAGGACGCAGATGGTCAGCACGAGAAGAAGGGACAGCAGGTTCTCGGCAGGGATCCAGTCTGGCAAGAACACGGCGATCGGATGCACGAGGTTGGCGAGGGTGCTCATGGCTTTGAGCAGCAGGAGGATGGCGAGGTAAAGGGGAACGACGATCAGGAGGCCGGACACCAGCGCCCGTGTGATGAACGCGAGGGCTTGCTGCATCTCGGGACTCTTCCGCTCGATGATACGCGCGCGGTCGTTGTCTGCGCTTGTTATGCCGTGTCAATCTGAAGGCACCGTGCCGTCTCGGTCAGTGTGCGCCACGACGAGGAACCGGATTATCCCAGCCATGTGCCCCTCGTCCATGCGGTAACGGCCGCCCGCCTTGACGTGGGACCGCATCCAGATGCGGACGCTGCAGCGGATCCGCCCGCGTCGAATTCCCTCGCGAAGACGTTTGGTGAACACCATGCGCCGTCGGCGCCAACCCGATGTTAGGCCACAGTACTGCGTGGCTTGTCATGCGGTCGCACTCGGGCAAGCCCGGCAGCTGCAGCCAACGCAGCCACAAACGCCGGCACCCCTGTGATGACCGGCCAGATCACGAGCGCCAAGGCGAGCAACCGCTGATTGCCGGTTCCTGCCGTCAGTGCGTGGATGTTCGCCGCGGCAGCAAGACCAAATGCCCCAAGTGCAACAGACACAGAGGCGTGCAGTGCTGTTCGGCGAGGCGAGTTCCGGAGTCGAAAGTGTTCCAGCCCAATGTGAATCGCAAACGCGGCGGCGCAGGTCAACCACGCGGCTAACCGCCAAATGAATTGCATCTCGTTCGCGGCAGACGGATTGGGGAATGCAACGCCCACAACAACGTACACCATGCCGAACAGTGTCACGGCGCGCAGCCCCTGATACTTGCCTGAAGCGCTCACGTTTGTGTGGCCTTACGACTGCCGCTCTTCGGTTGTCCCGCCGCTCGTCGGCTGCAGCGGCGTGTTCGCCGGCCCGCGATCGCGGCTGAAATCCCGCCCTCGAATTGAGATCACCCAGAACGCAGCCGCCCCGGCGACGCCGATGAGCGAAGCGAACGCGTGTGAACGGAGCAGACTCCAGTTGCCGCCGCTCAAGATCGTTCCGAGGACGACCGGAAGATTGGCAAAGCCGACACCGAACAAGAGCGCCTGCGCGAAGGTCAAAGGCCGACGCTTGACCACCCAGATGGCCGTCGGAAAGACGCCGACGAGCGTCACAAACAGGGCGACGATGCCGGCGCCGAGCGCAACCGACATCGCGGCGGCAGTCGGGTCTGACGGAACACCTGCTGCCAGTGTCCGACCAGTCCGGTCAAGCAGGAACACCGGGAATCCGACGAACGCCACACCGGCAGCTACGAAGGGCTGCACCGCGAGGCCGGCAAACAACCTCATCTCGTCCGCCGGCGTGAGCGTGCGTGCGCGAGACTCCATCCTCCCTCCTTCGGGGAATTACGGACTGTCCGGCTACCGACCGCGCTTCAGCCGCGGCGCCATCATGATCGCAGCGGGCGCCGTCGGCTGCAAGCGCTGGTTAGGCGGTCCTCATACGTGATTTCGAAAGTCGCGAACGGGCGTCTCGTTCGCGGAACGCCGGACGTCTAGTCGCGGGTCCGAGCGAAGGCGCGGTAGTTCTTAGGCGAATCCATTGTCTTCACTGTCTTCCAGGCGCGAATGGCGGCCGCCAACGTTGCCCCGGGGTTCGCCTCCATGAAATCGCTGAGGAAGTAGACGTACCGATCCACCGGCGCTCGCCTGTGCGTCGTCTCGGGATGATTGAGACGGACGAACTCCTTCACGAGGTCGCGATACGTGATCGGCGCCCCACGCGTTAATTGAGCGTCGCGCCAGCGATTGAGCCGATAGCGCGCACCCGATCGACGCTTGAACGTGGGATCGAGCTTCCTGGCTTCTCGCTCAAGGAACGCTTTGGTCTCGCGATCGTTCGTGTAAAGGATGACAGGCCTATCAAGTCGGAGCCCACGGTCGACGTCCTTGGTGCCCGACCGTGACAGATCTCGTTTCGTGGGGGTCGTGACCTTGCCGTGGACCAGGAAGTGCCTGATGGCTTTCTCGAGCTCGTCCTTCCGTAGTTTGTTGGCAGATGGAAGACCAAGAGCCTGCGCAAATCTCTTGATCTCCGTTGCATACCAATAGCCGTGGTCGAACTGGCGCAGCGTCATCGCCTTCGAGAGCTTGTTCCTAGTCGCTTTCGGCATGAGATGCGTAGTCAACCCGTCTAACGTGCCGCTTCAGCCGCGGCGGCTTACGAACCCGCCGGCCGCTGTCGGCTGCAAGCGGATGTTGGGCAGCAGATTCACCACCGCCGCGTCGACTACCTCTGAAACGGGTTTCATCGTCTCGAGCTTCGCCGCTGGGAGATTGCGATAGACGCCGAAACGCTGGCGGATGACTTCCTCTTCGCGCTCGGCCGACCGACAGAACGGACGCCCCAGTTGACGACGACCGGTCTCCGCCACGCAGGTCTCGTAGTCGAGCGAAGGGAGCAACACCAATGTCGTCGCACTCGCGGCGATCTCGCCACGAACACGCGCGTAGTCAGGATGCACGTCGGTCGCGTACGTCATGAAGCCCGACGACAGTGCCAGCACATACGGTCCGGACACAGTCACGATAACGTGGATGTACGCGTCATACCCGACGGCCGCGCGTGGGCGACCCAGGCTGGTCATCTCCGGATTCTGGTTGAAGAAGAACTCTACGACTCCTCGCCCCAGCATCGCGAAGACGGGAGGCTCACCGAAAAACCCGCGGTTCTCGAAGCCGAGAACATCGCAATAGTACGAGGCCGCGGCAACGACGTCGGGCACGGTGAACTGCGGGGCGACCCCCAAGAAGGTGGGACGCTCATGGGTTTGCGGGATCGCTTGCATCGTCTGTCTCCTTCTGAGTGTCGTCCGCCCAACACCAGGATAACCCGCGAAGCTCCATCGCTTGCGCCGGCTTCGTCGGGTTCATCCTGTTGTTGGGCCGCCTGCCCGAGTCACGAGTTCCACGTCCGTAGCCGAAAGCACGTATTCGTGTTTGGTCCGATCGTTGAGGACCACGACGTCACAGTCCTTGAAAGCCGGCACGATCGTGGCGCCGTCCACGCCCAAGGCTTGCAGCGGGATGATGCGCTGCGTGTGCAGGGCATACCACTTCGCGAACTCGGCCACCAAGTCATTGCTGCTGAAGACGGGTAGACGACGCTGACCCTCGCTCAGGTAAACGAAGGGCTGAAAGCCTTGGCTCTGCGAAAGGTCCGTCGCAGCCTGTTCGATCTGCGCCAGAATCTCCTGTTGTGTGGCACTTGCTGGGAGCCCCGCCGCGAATCGCTCCGGGAGGCACAAGAAGTAGAGGGTCGAACAGGCGAACTGTTCGGCAAAGCGGGCCCGATCGCCGCCTTGTGCGGCTCGTGTTACACCGTCGCGGATCCCGAATAGCGATGTCAGCCTGCTCAACCCCCGATCTCCTCTGGTCGGCCCAACGCCCAGCTTCAGCCGCGGCGCGTGATGTTCACCGAGAGCATAGCGCCGGTGCCGTCGGCTGCAAGCGCCTGTTAGGCAGCCTGTCGCGATGCGTTTCCGTCAGTCGAACTCGTAAAACTCCTCATCGGGCATCGGCTCAATCGCGCCGGCTGGACGCTGGTAGAAGCCGTCGAGCGCGACGCTGCTGAGAGCGGAGAGCCACTTCGACCGCATGAAGCCCTGAACCACGACACGGAGCGAACCGTCATCCTTGGGTTCCACGATGATGGCAATCGTGGCCGGGCGACCTTCGACGTCCCAGGTCTCCGTTGGCTGTCGGCCTGCCGCGATCAACTCCTCGCGGGACTTGGAGCGCAACACATCCCCGCGTGCTTTGACCATTCGACGAAACTCGCCGAGCTCCTTCGGAAATGTCCGCACGTCGTCTTGCCTTGCCTGCCTAACGCCGCGCTTCAGCCGCGGCGCGCGATGCTCACCGAGAGTGTAGCGCCCGCGCCGTCGGCTGCAAGCGCTGGTTAGGCAGGGCGTTTTGATCGCCAGGCAAACAGCGTCTCCGCCTGCCTTCTGGCAACACCGTCATCTCCCCGCCACAAGGCGGCTCCATCCGACCAATTGGACTTCAGCGGTACACGGCTTACGTCCCGCTCAGTCTGTCGAGAGGGCACCAGCACGCCGGCGATAACCAGGATTTCGACCAGCATGTCTCGTTCGGCGCGACTCGATGGAAGGATCCGTGTCCACGCCCGCTCCAGATCTCGGGCGCGCGCCTCCGCCGGAAGACCGTCGGCCGCGGTTAGCAACCGCTCGAGTAGGGCTCGGTCCGTCGCGGAAGGCAACGGCGCCGGCTCCACGGCGAATCGTTCCAGGATGAAAGCGTGATCGACCGCGAAGGCCCGTGGCAGCGCCCCCCACTTCAATCGCGCGAAGTTCGTGGTGCTGAAGTCGTGCTCCCACTCCCGAAACTGCCCACACAGACGGCACGTCGGATCTCCGACAAACCGGTGCGTCGCCATATCCCGCAAGGCAAAGTAGCTTCCAAGTGCTGGCCTGAGGTGAACCTGCCGCGACGTTAAGCCCGCGACGAAGGCACTAGTGAGCGCCGCTACGTCCACAAGCGATTGAGTCGCGATGATTCGATCGATGGCTTCATCATGTGTGATCCGGACGGCGTCAAACATGACCGCTGCGAGCTTGGCGTATTGAAAGTCGGCAGGACTGGGCTCGCTCCTTGGGACCTTCCATCCCTTGGCTGACCAATACGTTTTAAAGAGGATCGCCTTGGCGCGTGGATCGATCAATGCAGCCTCTGCCTAACGACTCGCGCTGAAGCCGCAGCGCGTTCATGCTCTCTTCCAAATGCGCTGTCGGCTCCAGCGCGCGGTTAGGCAGTCGGTGGACTATCGCCCTCCGTTTCGACGGGCCGCCGCGGGCACGCCTTTCGCCAGGAGAAAAGGCAGCCATGACGGCTCCAGTTCCCCGCCCCAATCGAGAACAACGGAGTCTCGAGGCACTGGCCGAGCCGCCAACTGAGGCTTGGTCTGAAGAAGCACCGCGGGCCGATCGCTCGTTGCCGGATAAAACCGACCATGCTGACCCGCCATTTCTGGGGTCAGCGAGCCGACCGGCTTCCCCTCCGCCAAGTACCGCTCCCACTGGGTTCCCCAGAACATCGCGACGCTCAGATACTCGCGCCCGCCCAGCTCCCGTGCGGTGATCGTCGTTGGATTCTCGAGGTCGTGAAAGACCATCGTGTCCGTAACAAACACCGGCTGCTTCAAAGCCCCGCCGTAGAACATGATGATGACCGGCCGAATCGCCAGGACGGGGCGAGCCGCCAGCACAATCAACACCGCCGCACAGGCGCCTGTTCTCATGATTGAACCGGTTCGTCTGGACATGTCGCCTCCTCGTGTGTTGAATCTCCCTAACGCCGCGCTTCAGCCGCGGCGCGCTCGTTCCTTAGATCTTTCGCACGATGATACTCGCGCCGTCGGCTGCAAGCGCTGGTTAGGCAGCTGCCTTCCCTCACGATCACAGGAGCAAGGACCTGAAGGTTGGTGACGAAGGCAGGTCATCGCAGTTTGCATGCGGCGCCCGGAATGACGAACGTCAATTCCGGGTGATCACCCCGGGCGAGGGCGATGTGCTGGGCCGGACGCGATTCACGCGATTCAAGCACCGGGCCGACGTCACAGATGACCCCAGCCTGGGCTACGTATTGGAACCCCACCGGCACCACGAACGAGCCTCGACCATTCTCGATCTCTGGTGCGACATCACCGATGACCGCCTGCACTGGAAACTGCGGGTTATGAAAGAGCAGATTGCTGCTCGCAGGTCGAACGCCATCCTCGAACATGACGTTCACGACGATAGATGCCGTCTCTAGCCTGTGGAGCCTCACTGGACTTAACGTCGTCGTGTTGAACGCGGTCACGCCGATCTGAGTAGCCGCGCCCTCCTCTTGTACGCCCGGATAGTAGACGCCGATGAATGGCAAGGCCGCAGTCGGGGCTGAGAACCGATGAAGGGAGACGAGATACCGCCCCGGATCGACGTCGCGAAACAGGTACTCGCCGCGATCGGTCGTCCACTCGACGGGCGTTTCTCCGGCTCCGACCCGCTCTTTCGCCTCGAGCGGAATCAGCTCGATCCTGGCGAGACGGATTGGCGTTGCGCTTTCGTCGAGCACGAGACCGCTCACCGATCCGAGAGGCCTGGGCGGGCCGTTGTTCATCGATAACCAGAATGCGTGCGGCGCTTCGCCAAAACAGCTGTGATTCACGTCGTTCATACCACGCATGGACACGAACGCCAGGATCGACAATGCAGCCAGGCCGCTCCGTACGGGCCATCTGAAGGGCTGCCGCATGCTCGCCCAGAGCCCAAGCCCGATCCCGCACCAAGTGGGCGTCACGCAGTGCTCCGAAAACCACAACAGTGTTACAGCCCACCATAGAGGAAGCCGCCACGCCGGATCCGGCAAACCTCGGCTGAACCCGAGCGGCCACACGTGCTCAACCACATGGGTGCCGAAACTGAGAAGAGCGGGAGAATAGAGAAGGACGACGAGGCTGAGATACATCGGCGCTGCCCAAGCCCGACGTATTCCGTCGGAATGTTCCACGCTAGCTTAGACACCGTCTTGCGAGCGAGGTTCTCGAAGCCACGTGGCTCTCTACGTCTGCCTAACGCCGGGATAAGTTGCCGCGCCTCGTCGCTTGGCCCCGCGCGGTCAGCTTCATCCCGTTGTTGGGCGGGCTCTTCGCTTCTGCTGCCCAACCTCGATGTAGGTCTCGGGCGCATAGGTGGTGATGGTAATTCTGCCCTGCACGCGTGCGACGCCCGCGATCGTGTCTTGGGACAGCTTTAGCGCTTGGGAACGTGGCTTGAGCCCCGCGTCGATGCCAATATCAAATACGCGCGACTGCGCTTGGGTCCAAAGCCGGCGTGCAGAGGGCGGAAGACGGTGCACCAACGCTACGAGCCGCCGAATCTCCTGGTCCGCTGAGAGCTGCCATGAATTGCCCAGTTCGAAGCTCGCGAGGTATCGGCTGCCCCATTTTCCGTCGTGCAGGACGAACATACGGTCGCCGAACCCCTCAACAAGGCCAGTGAGGCGAGCTCTGGAATAGACGTCCAGGTCCACGGTCCTGAAGTGAGTCCCCTCCGGCGCGACCCATTCGACCCGCCCACGCTTCTGGATGCGTTCAAGCTTGGCCACCCGGTCCTCTTCCCTCTCCAAAGGTCCGCCCAACGCGCCAAATGAGCTGCGCGCCAGTGACCACATACTCGCATCAACGATTGGCGCGTCAGCTCCATTTGGATGTTAGCCTGCGTGCTCGCGAGAACGTTCTGACGCGTGCGACAACCGGCGGTCCAGAGCCGATGCGAGCTTGTTGGCCGTCAACACGAGTGCCACGCCCACAATAAGTTCCAGCACATTACTTGACAAGGCCTGCCACGACCGTTCCATCGATGGCAAGAACTGAGATTGGAGAGAACCCTGTGAGTACCAAACGGCCCGGGCGATGAACTGAAGGAGGCTCGGCACTGCGGCCACGATGGAACTGATGCCGAGCAGAGCGATTCCGACAAGCAACACGTCCTGCCGCGAGACATTGCCAAGTTGAAGGCGATCCTCCGCAAAGATCCGTCGGGCGAGCTGGTTGCCGCGGAACACACAGGCAGCCGACACAACCAATTCGCCGATGATCGCAAACGCATTGAGGAACGCGATGGATCCCGCGCTGGCAAAGACCTCACTCTGAGGCATCGCGACGGATGCAGCCAAGGCCAGGATGCGAATCGCGCCAGCAGCGCCGAAATACACCCCAATGAGTTTGATCCCAAGTTCACCGAGAGATCGTGTGGTCACTGTTGTTTCTCCGACAGGCTAACGTCGCGCTTCAGCCGCGGCGCGCTCGTTCCTTAGAGCTTTCACAAGATGATACGCGCGCCGTCGGCTGCAAGCGCTTGTTAGGCACCGCGGCCCCCGGCGCCTCGAACCGGATACCGAGCGATCACGCGTTGGCAACCAAGAACGACCGCAGCCAAATATGACTGATCGAGAGCGACCACGAACCGGTGCGCCTGGTGCAGGTGTTCTGGAGTGATCTCGATTGCGGCCTCGAGCTGCCCCGCGTGGCCGACCGCTTGGACCTCGACCGAGAGTTCGGGCTCGACCGAACCGAGTACAGCCTTGCCCTGAAATGTTTCGTGAATCGCGGTCAGTTCTCGCTGGAACGTCTGAACACCGACCGTATCCAGGATTGCCCCGGACACCTCGACGGTCGCGCCGGTGGCCACGCACCGCGCCGTGACTCGCAGCCAGTTTCCGTCCCATTCGTCGAGAGCGTCCGGGTATTGGTAGCCATGAACCCAGATGCTGAGCACACCAAGCTGAACGTCTGGGGCACCGAGACCTCGCGTCATGTTCTCTGCCCCTCAGCGTGTGCCTAACGCCCAGCTTCAGCCGCGGCGCGCTCGTTCCTTGGATCTTTCACAAGATGATACCCGCGCCGTCCGCCGCAAGCGGTGGTTAGGCGGCCTCACCACACGTACCACGCGACTATTCTGATCTTGTCTTCACTGAATCGACCGTCTCTCTCAATCGCGCCAATGAGCTCAAACACAAGGTGCCAATCACTTCCGCGACGCTCTTCGTCCGTGAATGACACCGCTTTGATCTCTCGCCACTCAGCGAACGTGTACCCACCACATTCTCCGATTCCGAACTTACGCTCGAACTCGAGAATCCGGTCACGTTCAATCTTCACCTGGCCAGACGGGTTTGGCGGCAAGCCTCGATTGGCTGCGATCGCAGGGGCGGTTGCTTCGCCGTTGACGTAGCGCTTCGATAACCCAAAGAGGCGTTCGGAGACGACGTCCGGCACATCCACGAGACCTGATAAGCAAATTGCGGCGGTCCATGCGTGCTCGCCTTCCTGCTCGGCTCCACTGAATCGCGTTACCTCGACCCATCCGTGAATATCGAGCATGATTCTCGTCCGCCTAACGTCGCGCTTCAGCCGCGGCGCTTGATGTTCACCGAGAGCATAACGCGCGCGCCATCGGCTGCAAGCGCTGGTTAGGCAGCGGTGACGAGCACGCGCGCCATTTCAGGTCCGGGAAGACTGAGACTTCTCGAACTCGACAAGCTGCCGGATCGGCGCCATCGCCTGCCGGCCGCAGTGCGGGCAATCGTGCGTCGGGCTCTTGAAGTAGTGGACGCCGGTTCCCAGCGGCTTCTTGCAGTACGGACATGTCAGCGCGAACCTGATCAGGAATCGCCACTGATACCAGACCATCGCGGTTCGAAGCCCGGCGATGATGGCACCGTACACGACGAGGCCGATCAGGCTGGGGAAGCTGAAGAGGAAGTACCAGAGTGTGGCCGCGGCGAAGGCTGCCAGAAAGAACTTCACCTCGCGCTTCATGACGTTGCGAGCTTGAAGTTGAGCCTGCAGCACTTCGGCGTCAACGCCGTGCAGATCATCCATGGTCAGCTCAGGTCTCTCGTCTCGAAATCGCCGGCGCGACCTGCAGGACGCTTCCTAGCCTCTCCATGGTCACCCGGCCAGCGCTTCGCGACGATCACCGCCACGCCCCCGAGCACCACGCCGCCGAGACCGTAGAAGAGCGCCATGCCGATCCAGTGCCCCTGGCGCAGCAACGGCAGCAGCACGACCGAGCTCGCCGCGCCGACGAAGAGCGAGACGACGGGCGAGACCAACCCGAGCGCGCCCGCGATGATCGACGCGCGCATCGCCGGCAAGCCGCGCCACGACGCGCTCCACGCCGTCGCCGCGAGAAAACCCACGACCGAGAGCCCGCTCGAGATTCCCATGAGGTAGCCGGCCACCAGGAAATCGCCCATCACGTCGGGCCGGGACTGCCGTATTGGTGACGAGAACAATGCCAGCGTGAGCAGGATCGATGGAACGACCTTGAAGACCGCGTAGGACATCGTCGAAAGCACGACGGTCTTCACACGTCGAGCTCTTCCGCCGTCTCCGCCCGCTCCATGATGAACTTGAAGCGCGCGGACGCGTCCTTGCCCATGAGCTCGTTGATGACGCGATCGGTGACGATCTGATCGTGAATCTCGACCCGTAACAGCCGCCGCGTCTTCGGATTGAGCGTCGTCTCCCACAAGACCTTCGGCATCATCTCGCCGAGACCCTTGAAGCGCGTGATCTCGGGCTTCGCGCGGCCGTTCACCGACTTGAGGATCTTTTCCTTGTGCGCTTCGTCGAGCGCCCAGTGCGTTTCCTTGCCGGCGTCGATGCGGTAGAGCGGCGGCTGCGCGAGGTACACCTTGCCCGCGCTGATGAGCCCCGGCATGTGCCGGTAGATGAACGTGAGGAGCAACGTCGCGATGTGATGGCCGTCCGAGTCGGCGTCCGCAAGAATAATGACGCGGCCGTAGCGCAGCCGCGCCGGCTCGAACGCCTTGCCGATGCCGCAGCCGAGCGCGGTGACCAGATCCGAGAGCTCCTTGTTCTCGAGCACCTTCGCGAGCGACGCGCTCTCGGCGTTGAGCACCTTGCCGCGCAGCGGCAGAATCGCCTGCTTCGTGCGATCGCGGCCCTGCTTCGCGGAGCCACCGGCCGAGTCGCCCTCGACGATGAAGATCTCGCTGTCTTCGCGCCCGGGTGAGGTGCAGTCGCTGAGCTTGCCGGGCAGGGTGAGACGAGACGACGTCGCGCTCTTGCGCGTGACTTCGGCTTGCGCCGCGCGGCTCGCCTCGCGCGCGCGCGCCGCCAGAATGATGCGCGCGACAATTGACTCGGCCGCGCTCTTGTTGTGATTGAGCCAGTGCTCGAGCGCCGGCCGCGCCAGGCCGTCGACGATGGCGGTGACTTCCGGATTGTTGAGCCGGTCCTTCGTCTGACCCTGAAACTGCGGCTCCTTGAGGAACACGCTGAGCACGCCCGTCATGCCCTCACGAATGTCGTCGGCCGTGAGCGTGACGCCTTTGGGCGAAAGATTGTGCGTGTCGATGAAGTTGCGGATCGCCTTGCCCATGCCGCCGCGCAAACCGTTTTCGTGCGTGCCGCCTGACGCCGTCGGAATGCCGTTGACGTAGCTGCGCAGATGCTCGTCGGTTGACTCCGTCCACTGGAGGACGAGATCGATCTTGAGTCCCGTCTCCTCGTGCTCGCGCGCGATCGCGAACGGCGCGTCCGTGACCGGCCGCGCCTGGCGCTCCGCGAGAATCTTCTTCAGGTAATCGCCGAGGCCCTCATCGTGCTGGAACACTTCGCGCTTCGGCTGGCCGGATTCCGCCGCCTCGTTCTCGAACGTGACCCGAACGCCTTTATGGAGGTAGCTCGCCACCTCGAGCCGCTCACGAATGACGGCGGCGTCGAATTGGACCTTCGGAAAAATCTTCGGGTCCGGACGGAAGAATACGGTTGTGCCCGTGCCGCGTGCCGGTCCGAGCTTCTTCACGCCGCCGACCGGATCGCCTTCTTTGTATCTCTGTTCGTACGTGAAGCCGTCGCGCTTGACGGTGGCGATGAGCTCGCGCGAGAGTGCATTCACGACCGACGCGCCGACGCCGTGCAATCCACCCGCCGTCTTGTAGTTCTGCCCGTCGAACTTGCCGCCGGCGTGAAGCGTCGTGAAGATGACCTCGAGCGCGCTCGTCTTCGTCGTCGGATGCTTGTCGACCGGAATCCCGCGCCCGTTGTCCTCGACCGTGACCGACGCCGCGTCCTTGTGGAGCGTGACGACGATGTCGGACGCATGCCCGTTCATCGCCTCGTCGACGGAGTTGTCGAGCACTTCCCAGACGAGATGATGGAGGCCGGTCGAGCCCACGCCGCCGATGTACATGCCGGGACGGCGGCGAACGGGCTCAAGACCTTCGAGGACGGTGATGTCTTTGGCGGTGTAGGTGGCCACGTCTCAACGAGGATAGTACAGTTCCGCGTTCCAAGTTCCGAGTTCCTCGTTCTACTTCTTCGTCAGGATTCTGATTCGCAGCGCCAGCGCGTGGCCGGCCAGGCGGTCGCGTGAGGAACTGAACAGCGCCGGCAATTCGATCGTGACGGGCTCAGGCGAAGCCGGCAACGGGATGCGTTTCATCTGCACGCCGGACGGTCCAGGCACGAAGCCCGGAGGTGCGGTGACGCTCCGATCGATCTCGAGCTGCAGCCAAACGTCGCCGGCCGTCGTCGCCATCGGCCGGATGGCGCCCTGCACATTGATCCGGATCACATCTTCATCGGTGAACGGGATAGAGATCGTCGAGAACCTGAACGGGGACGGGCTCGCGCCGAGACGAAGATTACGGCGTTGGACGTCTTCTTTGCCGTCCGGCTTGGCAAAGACCAGTGACACCTCGGCGTCGTACGACGTGTCGGCGATCGGCGTCAGCGCGCCAACGGGTTCGCTACTGCTGCGTTTGACGGCCTGCCGCGGAGCAATCGTGACTTCGAGCCGAGCCGCGGTCATGCCGCACTCGCTCGTGAGTGTCGGCTCGACGCGGTCGAGGGCGAACGGTTCGCCGGCGCGCAGCGTGATTTCCTGCGTGCCTGTCGGTCCGCTCGTGAGCCGCGTCGACTTGTCCCAGCGGCGCTCCCACTCCACACGCACCTTGAACGTGTCGCCGTTCCGTTCGAGCACACGTGCGGAAACGCGCCAGCCGGATCCGGGAATGTGCTGCGCCGTGTTGTAGCTCGTTGCGCCGGCCTTCTCCGTGCCTTTCGGCTCGTTGGCGCTAGAGAAGACGCCGCACAGCGTCGGCATGAGCCAGATGAAGCCGGACACCTCGCTTTCATGCAACAAAGGCCCCATCGTCCCGTTGCCGCCCGGGCCCGGCGCCGGCTGGTCGCCACGATAGAAATGCGCGGCCAACCGCAGAACCAACGGGTCCGAGCCCGTCGGCGCTGCTGGTGCTTGGGCAAAACGGACAGGCGTGAGACTCAACGCGACAAGAAGAATGGGAGCGATCTTCATTTCGAACCCCCGGAACCCTCGGAACCGCCGGAACCTACGGAACCCTTGCCGACCCAGGGCTCGCTCTTAGCAGCCGTAGGACTTCCTCAATCGCGACAGTGAGCTCCCGATCCACGCCCTTCATCTCCTCGTTCAGCGTGTTCTGCACCCACACGTCGGGAGGGACGCCGAAGTTCTCGAGGTTCTGGCCGTAGTTGTTCGGCTTCGTCGGATCGTAGACGGCTGCGAGCTGGCTGGGCGTGCGGACGCTGCCGCCGTTGATCAAGGCGTAGCTGCCGGTCCAGATGACGCCGCCGGCCGTCGGTGTGCCGACGATCTTGCCGATGCCGAGCGTGCGGAAGCCCATCGGCGTCGCCTCGGCATCCGAGAACGACCGCTGGTTGATCATCATCACCTTCGGCCCCGCAATCGCCTGCTGCGGGCGGCGGCCCCACGTGCGCGCGCCAGTGCGTGAGTTCGTGAACATGTACGGCCTGCGCTCGAGGATGTCGAGCAGCTCGAAGTCGATGTTGCCGCCCGTGTTGTAGCGGACGTCGACGATGATGCCCTTCTTCTGCCAGAACCGATCGACCTCGTCGCGGAAGCGCTCGAGCGACGGCTGGTCCATCGATCGAATGTGCACGTACGCGATCTGTCCGCCCGTGGCCTTCTCGACGATGTCGCGGTTCGTCTGGACGAACTCCTCGTACTTGATGTTGTTGAGGCTCGTGACCGACGCGATCCGCACCGTCCGCGCGCCCTCGCCCGTCGCCGACTTCGCCATCTTCACCGGCACGTACTCCGTCGTCGCCGCGCTGAGGATCTTCCAGTAGTTGTCGCCGGCCTTGAGATTCTGGTTGTCGATGGCGAGCACGAAGTCGCCGACGGACAATCCGAGCCACTCTTTGTCAGCCGGGCCGTCGCGATAGATGTGGCTGATGCGATAAACGCCGCTGGCCGCCTCGAGATCGAATCCCAGGAACCTCGTCGCGTACAGCCGATCCATCGTGCGGCTCGCCGGGCCGCTCATGCCGACGTGCGAGCTGGAGAGCTCGCCGATCATCGAGTTGCCGAGGTCGTAGACGTCTTCGTTCGTGCCGGCGTACTCGAGCATCGGCGCGTATTTCGCCTTGGCGGCCGCCCAGTCGCGGCCGTTCATCGCCGGGTTGTAGTAGCGGTACTTCATCACCCGCCACGTCTCTTCGAACATCTGCCTCCACTCGGCACGGCGATCGACGCGCATCGGAAACGTGAACGCGACGCGCTCCTGACGATTGCCCTGCAGCACCAGGCGATGCACCTCCTGCCCGCCGACGACGTTCGTCGCGGCACCGCGGCCGCCGGCATCGGCCGACGGCGCACGGAAGAAGACCATGCGGCGATCCGGCGTCGGGACCATGCCCGGGAAGTTGCCGGTCGCGACCGTGCGGCGATTGCGGCCGTCGATGTCGATCGCGAAGAGACCCGAGCCGGTGTCGCCGCCGGCCGCACCGGCGCCCTGTCCGCGCGCCGGCGGAGCCGGAGCCGGCGTCGCGCCCCGGCCGCGTCCACCAGCACCGCCAATCGAGAAATAGATCGTCCGGCCGTCGTTTGAAAGGAAGAAGCCGGCGACGGGATTTGTCCCGCGCGTGATTTGCACCGCGCGCTTCTCGATGCCCTGGAGCTCGATCCGAGCGGGCGCGGTTTGTGCGCCAATCCCCTGGCTCGCCGTAGCCGGTTGATCTCCACCGGCGGAGGCGGCCGCCGCCCCTCGCCCACCGCCTCTTCCCGCCGTCGCATTCCTGACCCGCTCCCTCACCAACGGATCGTTCGGATCCTCCGTCAGCTTCGCGAGTGACACAACAAACAGCTGATTGAGATCGCCGTCGCGGTTCGACGTGAACACCACGTGCTTGCCGTCGGACGTCAGCGCGCCGCTCGTCTCGGCCAGCGGGCTTTGCGTGACGTTGTGCTCCTTCTTTCCCGCGATGTCGTAGAGATACACCTCGGCGTTCGACTCGTCATCGCGCCGGCTGTACGTGAGCCACGTGCCGTTCGCCGCGTACTGCACGTTGCTGAAGCCGCCGGCCTCGTTCGCCGCCACCAGCTTCGGCACGGACTGCGCGGCGGACAGCTCCACTTCCCACATCTTGTTGTCGCCGGTGTACGCCAGCTTCTGCGAGTTCGGCGCCCAGACAATCCCGCCTTTCTCGGACTCCTGCGTCGTCAGGCGCTTGCGCGTGCCGCCCGCGACGTCCCACACCCATACTTCCTGATCGCCGGACTCGTCCGAGATGTACGCGAGCGTCCGGCCGTCGGGCGAGAACTGCTGACCGAATTCCTTCCACGCGGTGCGCGCGACGGGCGTCTGCTCGCCGATGCCCTGCTCGCTCGGCACGAGCTGGATGTCGCCGCGCGCGTCGATCGCGACGTAGTTGCCGTCCGGCGCCGGGCTGAACCCGTCGGCCATGTTGTTGACCGTGAGGACCTCGACGTCGTTGTCCTTCGGATCGAACGTCAGTGGAATCGTGAGCTTCTTCGGTCCGCCGTGCGGCAGGTCGAGCGTCCAGAGATCGAACTCGTGCTGGAACACCATCCTCTTGCCGTCGGGCGAGACCGACGGGTAGAACACGCCGCCGCTCCGGAAGCGCGTGACCTGCTGAGCCGGTCCGCCTTTCGCCGGGATCCGCCAGACGTTGTACGTGCCGTCGCGCTCGGACGCGAAGTAGATCATCCCGTCCGCGCCCCACATCGGGTACATGTCCTGGAAATGATTCTGGTAGTCCTTCATGTCGCCGTTGGTGATCTCGACGATGTCGCCGGTCTTCTGATCCTGCACGGCGATGCCGGGCGCCGAGTTGCCGCGAAACGCTTTGCGCCAGACGCCTGACGACGGCAGCGCGCGATTGAAGGCGAGGAGCGAGCCGTCCTGCTTCATCATGCCGAGCCGCGCGTTGGCCATCGCGAGCGGCGTCTCGACGGTGCCGTCGATCGGCAGAGAGAACAGCGGCGAGCCGTACGCGAACCGGCCGCGGTCGGTTGAGATGAGGATCGACGTGCCGTCGGGCGTCCAGTAGAGCGCCTGATCCGCGCCGGAGTAGAACGTGAGCTGGCGCGCGTCGCCGTTACCGGTCGACGCCATGAGGAAGACGTCGTTGTTGCCCCTGCGATTGCTCGTGAAGGCGACCCACTTCCCGTCGGGCGAGAACCTCGGCGCGAAGTCGTTGCCGATGTGGTTGGTCAGGCGCCGCGCGTTCGCGCCGTCCTGATCCGCGATCCAGATGTCGTCGTGATACGAGAACGCGACGCGTCCGTCGTTCGCGATGTGTGGAATGTGGGCGAACTTGATCGCTTGCGGTTCCTGGGCCGCGCGGTTCGACGCGACGAACACGGCGGCGAGGAACGCGAGGGCCAGCGAGAACACGGCGACAGATCGAGGTGGTCGGGCCATGGGAGTCTCCTCGGGGACTGGGGCGGGATATTACAGGTTCCGGGGTTCCGGAGGTTCCGAGGGTTCCGGAGGTTCCGAGGGTTCCGAGGGTTCCGGGGTTCCGGGGGTTCCGGAGGTTCCGGGGGTTCCGGAGGTTCCGGGAGGTTCCGGGGGTTCTTGGGCGTTGAGGACAACTCGGGGCTTGCCGCCGGCAGGCAGATGTAATACCGTCTTGTATTACATGGCCTTCAGCTTCCGGCTCGATCCTGAAACCGAAGCGCAGATTCGGCGTCTGGCCAAGTCCACCGGGCGTTCGAAGTCGGCCGTGGTGCGTGAAGCCATGGCGCAGTACGTGGCTGGCGGATCCGGCACCGTCTCGACCGATCGCACCGCGCTCGACCGGCTCCGCACGTTCGTCGGTGTGGTCTCGACGGACACCCAGGCGTCCACGGACACGCATCGCAAGTACCGCGCCGCGCTGGACAAGAAACACCGTGGCCGCCGTCCTCGTTGACGCCAGCGCGCTCATCGCGTTGCTCGATCGAACCGACAGCCACCATCAGGCGTGCGTAGACGCGCTGGGTGCCATCACCGAGCCGCTGGTCACCGTGTGGCCGGCCGTCACCGAGGCCATGCACCTGCTCGCGGACGCACCGAAGGCGCAGGACGCGCTGTTCGACATGATCGACGACGGCGCGGTGACCGTCTCCGCGCTGGACGACGCCGATCTGCGGCGCATGAAAGCGCTGATGCGCAAGTATCGCGACCTGCCGATGGATTTTGCGGATGCGGCGCTCGTGCGTGTCGCCGAGCGCGATCGCCTCCAGCGCATCCTCACGTTCGATCGGCACTTCACGGTGTACGCGCTGCCCGGTCGCGCGCGCTTCGCCGTGCTCGGCGGCTCACGGTAGCCGGCCGCCAGATCTGCCCGCACGACGTCCGCGACCGGTCAGTTACTGCCGTGGAGTGCCTTTCCGCAGGATCGCAACGTACCTTTCATCCGCGCCCGAGCTCCCGTAGACTGCCTCTGCCGCCTGTCGACAATTCGTGGAGGTCGTCGTGAAAGGCTCACCCAGGGTTGGCCTCGCCGTCACGTCTCTCTGCTTCGTCGTCGCACTCATCACCGCAACCGGATGCGGCGGATCATCGTCGTCACCCACGCAGCCCAGCGTGTTCGGCGGAAGCGGCGCGGGCCCGACGGTCACGCCGGGCGCGCAGGTGCTCATCGATGCGTCGAAAGACGGCGGCGTGTGGTGGTTCCCGCAGTCGGGACCGTTCAACCCCGCCAATCCGCATCAAGGCAAAGCACTCGCCGACGTCCTGCGCGGTCACGACTACACCGTTGACGAGCTGCCGCGCGGTACCGCCGTGACGGACAGCCTGCTCACCAACTACCGCCTCGTGATTCGCGTCGGGTCGTGCACTCCTTATTCGTCGGCGGAGCTCAACGCGTACGACCGATTCGTCGCGCGCGGCGACGCCACGCTGTGGCTCCTGACCGATCACATGAACGGCGGCTGTTCGCAGTCCGATCCGCTGGCCGGACGGTTTGGCGGCATCACGTACGCCGGCGGCGAAAGCGGCACCATCACCACGTTCTCGACGCATGCCATCACCGCCGGCGTGACGCACCTCAACTACGTCGCCGGCGCGACCGTCGTCTCGTTCGACGCGGCCAAGGTCGAGATCTTTGCGCGCATGAGCCCGAGCAATCGCGGCGTGATGGGCATCATCAAGGGCTATGCCGCGAAGGTGTTCTTCCTCGGCGACAGCAACGGCGTGCAGACCGTCCCGCAGCCACTCATCAACAATCTGATCGCCTGGTCGTTTGGGAGTTAGCGCGTACTGCTATAAGACTCTCGGAGGATCGCAATGCGCGCTGCCGTTCGTCTCATGGTCATCGGGCTGGTGTGTGCAATCACCGGCCTCGTGGTGTCGGCCCAGTCCCGGCGCGCGATGACGATTCAGGATCTGCTCGTCGCGGTTCGCGTCGCCGACCCGCAGCTCTCGCCCGACGGCCGCTCGGTCGCATTCGTCCGCACGACGACGGACCTGGCCGCGGGCCGGCGGAACGCCGACATCTGGGTCGCACCGACCTCCGGCGGCGACGGCATGTCGCTCGCCAAGGCGCTCATCGCCGGCGAACGCGGCGAGAGCACGCCACGCTGGTCGCCTGACGGAAAGACGATCGCGTTCATCTCGACGCGCGACGGCGAGCCGCAGGTGTACCTCGCCGACGCGCCCAACGCGACCAACATTAGAAAGATCACGAACGTGTCGGGCGGCGTGCAGCCGCCGCTCGTGTTCTCACCGGATTCGTCGATGGTGGCGTTCGTTGCGGACGTTTATCCCGATTGCCCGGACGACGCGTGCAATCGCGCGCGGCGCGAGGCGGCCGGCAAGGATCCCGTCAAGGTGTACGTGCTGACGCGACTGCTCTACCGGCACTGGGACGAGTGGCGCGAGGGCATCCGCCACCACGTCTTCGTGGCCCCAACCACCGGCGCCGGCGTCGGAACGGCGCGCGATCTCACACCCGGCGACTTCGACTCGCCGCCTGGACAGCAGGAAGACGCGGCGATTGCCTTCACGCCGGATAGCAAGTCGGTCGCGTTCGTCTCGAACCGGGACGGGAACGATCGCGAATCGTGGACGACGAACAACGACGTGTGGCTCGTGCCCGTCGCCGGCGGCCAGACGATCAAGCTGACGCCGAATTCCGCCGCCGACGCCCAGCCCACGTTCACCCCGGACGGCCGCTCGCTCATCGTTCGCGCGCAGCGCCGGGCGGGATTCGAGTCCGATCGCTGGTACCTCGACGTCTACGACCGCGCGACCAACTCAAAGCGAACGGTGTTCGACGCGCAGGATCTCTCGGTCAACGAGTTCACGCTGTCGCCCGACGGTCAGACGATTTTCTTCACGGCGTCGCACCAGGCGACCGACAGCCTCTATCGGGTGCCGCTCGCCGGCGGTACGCCGCAACAGATCGTCAAGGGCGGCGCGATCAGTGCCGTCAGCGCCAGCGCATCGACGCTCGTGTTCTCGAAGGCCAGCCTGACGGCCCCTGCCGAGATCTTCCGCGTCCCCGTGGCCGGCGGCTCACCGCAGGCGCTGACGCAGATGAACGACGCGTGGTTGCGGACGGTCGCGATGACGACGCCCGAGAGCGTCACGGTCCCCGGCGCCGGCGGCACGCCCGTGCAGTATTGGATCGTGAAGCCGCCGAACTTCGACGCGTCGCGGAAGTATCCAGTGGTGTTCATGGTTCACGGCGGCCCGCAGGGCGTGTGGGGCGATGCGTGGTCGTCGCGCTGGAATCCGACGCTCTGGGCCGCACAGGGCTGGGTGGTCGTCGCGCCAAATCCGCGCGGCTCGACCAGCTTCGGCCAGAAGTTCGTCGACGAGATTTCTCAGGATTGGGGCGGCAAGGTCATGACCGACCTCAACGCTGTGTTCGATGCCGCGGTGAAGCTTCCCTACGTGGACGCGACGCGCCAGGGCGTGGCCGGCGCCAGCTATGGCGGATACGCGGTGAACTGGTTGATCGGCCACACGAACCGCTTCAAAGCGGCGGTGAGCCACGACGGCGTCTTCAACCTCGAGTCGATGTCGTTCTCGACCGAGGAACTGTGGTTCACGGAGTGGGAATCCGGCGGCGTACCCTGGAGCGCGAACGCGAGGGAGTTCAATGCCAAATGGTCACCTCATCTCTATGCGCAACAGATCAAGACACCGACGCTCGTGATCACCAATGAGCTCGACTATCGCGTGCCCGTCGATCAGGGCCTGCAGCTCTTCACCGCCCTTCGCCGCAACAACGTGCCGTCAAGAGCGCTTGTCTTCCCAGATGAGGGGCATTGGGTCCTTAAACCGCTGAACAGCAAGCGGTGGCATGAAGAAGTGTTCGGGTGGTTGAGGACGTATCTCAAATAAGATCACCACACGTTAGCCCCCCACACCATCGTGTTGCCCCACACGAGGCTGGATCCCCAGACCATCGTGTTGCCCCAGACGAGGCTGTTCCCCCAGACGAGGCTCGATCCCCAGACCATCGTCGAGCCCCAGACCATGGTGTTGCCCCACACCAGGCTGTTGCCCCAGACGAGCGAGCTGCCCCAAACCATCGTCTGACCGTCGATCGACGTGCCGTTCCAGGTCGCGCCCTCGCCGTCGAACATCGCCGAGTCGCCGTTGCCGTCGAATGAGATGCCACCGGCGGTGACCGTCTCGCCCGCAATGGTCGTGCTCGTCGGTGCGGCTCCCGGAGTGCGCGACGTGATGAACGCCATCGCGAGCGGCACGTCCATGCTGCCCGCGCCCTGCTCGATCAATCCGTAGTTCGGCAGCAGCTGCGCCGTGACCTGCAGCGCGAACTTCACTTGCGCCGGCTTGAGATTCGGCTTGGCCTGCAGCATGAGCGCGACCGCGCCCGTGACCATCGGCGTGGCCATGCTCGTGCCCGACAACTTCAGGTACCCGCCGCCCAGGCCGTTGATTCGGCGATCGGACGGCAGCGTGTTCCAGAGGTAGCTGTTCGGCTGTCCGGCCGCCAGCACCGCGTTGCCCGGCGCGACGAGGTCCGGCTTGATGAGCCAGCTCGCCGGCTGCGTGAAGCTGCCCACCGGTCCGCGCGAGCTCCACGTGGACATGGCGTCGTCCGAGCGTTTCGCCGTGCCCTTCGTGTTGACCGCGCCGACGGTTATGGCCGAGGACGCGATGCCCGGCGTGACGACGGCGTTCATCACCGCCGTGCCATCCGGCAGCTTGCCGAAGTTACCGGCCGACGCGACGACGACGATGTTCGCCGCAACCGCGCGATTGACCGCGCGGACGAGCGGGTCGTCCTCCGGCCGCTCGACCGGCAAGTGGCCGAGCGAGAGGTTCATGACCCGGATGTTGAATCGAGTCCGGTTCGCGATGCACCAGTCGATCGCTTCGACGACGTCCGACGTCACGCCGCTGCCCTGGTTGCCGAGCACGCGGACGTTGATCAGGTTCGCGCCCTGCGCCATGCCGGACCAGAGCGTGCGGTCCTTGAGGAGGGACGCCGTGCCGCTGCCAGCAATGATGCCCGCGACGTGCGTGCCGTGGCCGTATCCGTCCTTGCCCTTGTTCGCCGGATCGACGAGGTCGTGCGAGTAGTAGACGCGCGCGTCGAGGTCGGGATGCGAGGCGATGCCGGAGTCAATCACGGCCACGCCGACGCCCGCGCCGTTGTAGCCGGCCTTGAGGAGGCCCGGCCACACCGCGGGCGCGCCCGTCGCCTGCGTGTCCACGGTCTGCGTCGCGATGACGGGCCGATCGACCGCGACCGATCCCACCCGCCGGTCCTGCGCCAGGCGCGCCAGCTGCTCCGGCGTGCCCGACAGCACCGCGCCCGACGTCATGCGCTTGACGAGCGTCAGGCCGTAGGTCTGCGCGAGACTGTCGACGACGTCCTGCGGCACCTCGACGATCACGCGGACCTGATCCTGGTCGTTCGCGAGGATCTTCCACACGAGATCGATCGGCAGCTGGCCGAGCAGATCGAAGATCGATCCTGCCGAGGCCGGCCGCGGCGCCGCAATCGTCGCCACCGCGACAAGCACAGCGATGAAGGACTTCTTGATGGACGTGACCGACAACAGGCTCGAGCGCACTCGCGACCTCCTCGCAGATTCGTGCACGAAGAAACTTTTTCTGTTGTCTGGGGGTGCAACGATCATACACAGCGCGACGCGATGTTCGTCGAGCGACACCGGAAATATTTTCGTAAGTGAGATCTGTACGCGAGCTGCACGATGCGCAGGCGCGCGCTCCGATCTGTCGTTCGATTCTCGTAACGGAGATTTCAGAATCGTCGAGCGTCAGTGGACGCGCAACACGGCCGCGCGTGTATCCGATCGGCGCACGCGCAGTGACGCGCGCGATACAGCGCGCAAACAGGCTGTTTTATGCTGAAAAATGAGAGGACGCGATCGCGCGCGATCGCGCGATCAGCGGCGGCCGCGAAACGCGGTGAAATCGCAGGCGACGACCGGACGCGACCTCGCGCCGGGCGCGATCGCGTGCGCGGACGTCGTGGGATCGACGTCGGGATCGAGATTGCCGATCGGACGCGAGTACGCAACGCTCGCGTGATAGCGCGTCCACTCCGGACGGCCGGATCCCGGACATCCCGTGCCGGAGAACGTGTCGACGAGCACGGCGTCGGTATGCCAGTAGCCCATCGTGTGCGTGATCTCGTGATCGGCAACGGCAAGCGCGATCGACGAACAGCTGTACGGGTTCGTCGTCGGCGTCGACGTGAGCGAGGCATCGTAACGAATCGTGATGCTGGCGATGTTGCCGCCGACCGTCGAGAACCCCAGTTGGCCGAACGGCAAGATCCGATAGAACACCACGTTCACCAAGCCCTCGGCGTTGGCCCGGGCATCGTCGCCGGCCTCGAACGTACCGGCCGTGAAGCGTCCGCCGGTCAGCTCCGGAATGCTCTGCACGAAGTTGGTCTGAATGGCGTTGAGGACGTCGTCGGGCACGCGGGTCCCGGTGTCCACCGTCAGCCGTTGAAAGTAGAAGTTCGGATTGGCGGTCCAACGCCGAATCGGCTCCATGACGCCGCCAAACGCGCTGTTGCGAACGAGCTGCCGGTAGAAGGTGAGCGAGAACGGCGGGGCGTCCGGGATCGCGTCGACGACGAGCCCGGCACGCTCGGGACTCAGGTCGAACGCCACGCCGCGGTACACGTAGCCCGGCTGGACCGCCGTGAGCACCGCCGCGCCGGCGGTCGGCGTACCGGTCAGTGTGAATGCGCCCGACGCGTCGGACACGGCGAGGCTCCCGCCCAGCCGGATCGTCGCGCCGGCGACCGGCGCCCCAGTCGTGTACGACTTGAGGTTGCCACTGAGCGTGCCGTTTCCAGCACCGGCGGCTGTCGGCAGCGTCAGGCCCGACGACCGCGGCGACGGCCCGTTGCACCCGGCCGCGACGACCGCCATCGCTGCGGCGAACCGGAACCCGCGACCCAATCCCGTGCGCGTCATAAACACCTCAGAAGCGCCAGAAAATCCCGCCGGTGAGACTGAGCCGGCTCTCCATGCCCGTTCCGCCGAAAGTCAGCTGATTCGTGAGCTCGCCACCCAACGTCGACAACGTCGTCGAGCCCGCGATGTTCGAGTACTGGACCGCGATGAATTTGCTGCTCGACGCGGCGCCTTGCTGCGAGGCCGTCGCCGTCAACGCACGCTCTGGTACCGCGCCGACGACGTGCGTGAGCGGGTTGCTGGAGAGTTGCTGCCGCAGCTCCCCGCGGACACCCCAGCGCTCGCCCATCATCCGCTTGATGCCGACACCGACCGCCACGCTCGCGACCGTCCGATTGATCGTGTAGGACAGCGTCATCGTGTCCGTCTCGTCGATCGGCACCGTCCCGTTGAGCATCGTCCTCACGCGGCCGGTCAGGGTGATCGACGGGCTGGTACCACCATGTATCATCGCACCGGCCCCGACGAATGCGTACGGGATGTTGCGGCCGCGGGTCAGGATGTTGATGACGAGCGTCCCGTTCGCGACCGTCTGATATGTCGCGCCGGCCACAATCGTGCTCGTCGCGCTGGCTTCCACATTCTGAAACGTCCCCGGCTCGCTCGCGAGCAACCCGATCCACGCGGGCGCGTAGGACGCGCGCGTGGCCTCCACCGCGTCGATCGTGGTGGCCGGCAGCTCGAGCTCGGTCCGGCTGTGCTCGACGGTGGCCTCGAGCGTCACGCGTGGATTCAGAATCCGGCCCACGCGCCCGCCTACGACCCACCGGTTCGCACGGTGACTCGACGGCAAATACGCGACGATGTCGAGCGGCATGATGCGCTCGGACGTCAGCGCCTGCGTGGCCACCTGTGTATGCAGGCCTGCCCCGTTCGCAAAGAACCACGTCGGAATGCTGCGGCTGAGGTTGCCGTTGACCGTCGAGAACAGCGGGTTCGCGTCGGGAAAGTTTCCGGGAGTCCCCTGGACTGGAATGTCGGCATCGATCGGACCGCCGTAGACCGAGATTTCCCACTTCGGTGTCGCTCTCGGTTGCGACGCCGCACGGCCGGTCGCGGCGGACTGGGCGCGGGCGACGGCGCTCGTCATTAGAAGAAGCAGAACAAGCAGGACACCGGCGGCGACACGACGCCAGTACCCGGGACGTAGACAACCGGCGCGAACAGGCATGAGGCCTTTGAGGGACAGTCGTGAGGCAGTCGGTCGTGCTGGCGGAAGAAGAATAGCAGAACTGGGAGAAGCGGGCTCAGGGCTTGATGCAGCTCGTCAGAATCACGTTGCCCGAGAGACCGGCACAGTAGCAGCGCAGCGTGACGCGCTCGCCCACGACCGCCGCGGCCAAGATCGCATCGGCCTGGTCATCAAGGAGCCGGGCTTCGACAGCAACCGCCTCAACCTGCTCGAACATCACGCGCTTCGGGGCACTACTTTCGACGCTCGTGACCTTGCCCGTGACGTCGACGGCCTTGCCAAAGTACCGGCGATTCGCCGCGTTCTTGTCGGCCTGATAGTCCTTCCACAGCACATCCGCTGAGAGTTTCTCGAAGGGGGTGGCTTGCGTGATGCGGCGATCCTGCTCGGGCAGCGTATCGGCGCAGGCGGCGCCCGCGAGCACGACACCGATCCACAGAGTCCGGACGATCCGCAGCGTCATTGAGGAGCGAAATCCTAGCACGGACGCGAAATGACTCCGGGGATCATTTAGTCGGCGCGCAGTGTTCGGGCGGGATCGACGCGCATTGCTCGCGACGCGGGACTCCAGACTGCCGCAAGAGAGACGATGAAAACGAGCAGGATCACGCCGCCGAACGTCGCCGGGTCGAGCGGCTCGATGCCGTAGAACACCGACGCGGAGGCATACGCGAGAACCCCGGCAATCAGCAGGCCGGCGATCATGCCGGCGCCGGTCACGCGCAGGCTCTCGATCACGACCATCCGCCGGATGGACGCCGGCGCGGCGCCGAGCGCCAGCCGCACGCCGATCTCGCGCTGCCGCTGGCCGACCGAGTGCGAGATCACGCCGTACAACCCGGCCGCGGCCAGCAGCAGTGCGAGCACGGCAAATCCCGTGAACAGACCGTTCACGATGCCGGTGTCGCCGTTGTTCTCCGCGACGAGCGTTGCCAGTGTCTTCGGGGTGGACACCGCAAGCGCCGGATCGAGCTTGCGCATCGCCGCGCGCACATCCGCGCTGCGATCGGCCGGCCACGCGGACTGCACAAGGACGGTCACGGCCGGCGGCGGTGACTGATCGAACACCGCGTAGATCTGCGGCTTCGTCTCGGTGACGTTCGAATCGCGGGTGTTGGCCACGACCCCCACGACCGTCACGGCGCGCGAGACGGATCCGCCGCTGATCGTGACCGTCCGGCCAAGCGCCTGCGCGATCGAATCGAAGTACTTCTCCGCCGCCATGCGGTTGATCACGGCGACCGGCTGCGACGCGGCCGTATCGGACGCCGCGGGCGCCCGGCCCGCGACGAGCTCGATGCCCGCAACGTGGAAGAACTCCGGCGTCACGGCAAAGTACGACGCAAACGGCTTGCTGTCCGCCCCGTCGCGGTCGCGAGACGTGCCGTCCAGCGTCCGAATGATCTCGGTATCCAGGACCGGAAGATGGCTGGTCACGGCGGCGCCTGTCGCGCCAGGCACCTGCCGCATCGCCGCGACGATGTCGCGTGCCAGCTTCCCGCGCGACTCGGCGGTCGCGTAGCGCTCGGACGCCGGCTCGAGCCGGAACGTGAGCACGCGTGCAACATCGAGGCCCGTGTCGATGCGCTCGAGATTGATCATCGTGCGAAGAACGAGGCCCGAGACAATCAGCAGCGACATCGCCAGCGCCACTTCAGCAGCCACGAGCACCTGCCGCCGGCGGCGCGCCGGACGGCCGCCGCTCGAGCGCGCGTCACGCAGCGTCTCGGCCGTGCCGCCGCGGCCGGCACCGAGCGCCGGCCACAAACTGAACAGGAACGGCGTGACGAGCGCGAGCGCACCCGTGAACACGAGCACGTTGGTGTTGATGGCGACCTGCTGCAGGAGCGCGTCGTAGGCCGTCGCGTTGATCAGCCGGAGACCTCCCTGCGCGATCGCCAGGCCGGCACCCGCCCCGATGATCGACAGCACCAGGCTTTCCGCGAGCAGTGGACGCACGAGCTGCAGCCGCGACGCGCCCAGCGCCAGCCGCACGGCGAATTCGTGCCGGCGACGCAGCACGCGCGCGAGCACGAGATTTGCCAGATTCGCACACGCGATGAGGAGCACGAACAGCACGACGACGCCGAGCAGGCCGATGATGACCCAGGTGTCCGGGTTGGTAATGGCCGCCCGGGTCGACACCACGTTGGCGCGCCAGTTGGCGTTGGTGTTCGCGTGATCGCGCGCTTGCGCGGCCGACAGCGCAACCAGCTCGGCCTGAGCTGACGCCAGCGACGCGCCGGCCGCGAGCCGGCCCACGACGCGCAGCGATCGCTGATCGCGAGGCGCCGCGGGATCGAGCGTCAGCGGGAGCCAGAGATGGGACTTCGCATAACCGTACGCTTCGAGCGCGGCATCCATGACGCCGACGATCGTGGCCGGGTGCCCGTCAATCGACACCGTCGTACCGAGAACCTTCGGATCGCTGTTGAAGCGTCCCTTCCAGTAGTGGTGGCTCAAGATCACCACCATCGGCTTGCCCGGCTCGTCCTCGCCGGGCAAGAACGTCCGGCCCAGCGCGGGGTGCAAGCCCCAGATGTCGCAGATGTTCGACGTGACGCGAACGGCTTGCACCCGCTCGGCGTCGCCCCGATCGTCGAGGATCGTCACGCCGCGGGTCTCGCGTGCGCCCAGGTCGGAAAAACTCTTCGCGGCGGCGCGCCACTCGAGGAAATCGGGAATCGAAATGCTCCCACGCTTGATGCCGCTCGGATCGTTTTCCGCGAACACCCAGCCGAGCGTTTGCGGATCCTTGACGGGCAAGCTCTGCAAGACGAGGGGGCTCACGATGCTGAACAGCAGCGTGTTGGCGCCGATGGCGAGCGCGAGCGTCCCGATCGCAATCGCGCTGTAGCCGGGTGATTTGAGCGCGGTGCGAATGCCGAAGCGAATGTCGCGCCAGACGTTGGACATGTCGAATCTCCCGATGGGGTGCGATGTGGCGGCGCCGGAACGCGCGGGCCGGAGCGCGCGGGCATGCCACGCGGCGCTCATCGATTGACGCCAATACCGGCGCCACGCGGCGGCACGGCCGCGTGTGCGCAGGGTCATGGCGAATTGCTCGTCAAGATCGCCGAGCACAAACTCTCGATGCGGGTCAGCAATGACGAGTGACGCCAGCAGCCGCGCAAGGCGAGGCGGGTTCACCGCAACGCTCCTTCGAGACCGTCCGTCATGCGCTCGATCGCCGAGAGCGACTGCTTCAGAGCGCGCTGCCCGGCGGCCATGATGCGATAGTGCTTCTTGCGCCGGCCGCCGCGCTCTGACGTCGGCTCGCCCACTCGGCTTGCCACGAGGCCCTTGTCTTCGAGCCGCTCGAGCGTCTTGTAGACACCCCCGAGGGACACGTCGCGGCCCGTGCGGGCGGCGATGTCCTCACAGATCGACACGCCGTAGGCGTCCTGGCCCTGGCGCAAGAGGGCGAGAAGGACCAGTTGCTCGAATTCCCCGAGGATGTGGTCAGGCACGGATTTGTTAGACGTAAGCGGAGTTATCGGGTTCCGGGGGTTCCGGGGGTTCCGTGGGTTCCGGGGTTCTCGAACTTTGCAGAACCTTCGGAACCCTCGGAACCTTCGGAACCTACGGAACCTATTCCCCCGGTTCCGTCATCTTCTTCGGATCGATCAGCTTCTCGAACTGCTCTTCCGTCATCAGCCCGAGCGCGATCGCCGCTTCCTTCAGCGTCGTGCCGTCCTGGTGCGCCTTCTTCGCGATCTTCGCCGCATTGTCGTAGCCGATGTGCGGGTTGAGCGCGGTGACGAGCATCAGGCTGCCGTGCAGGTTGGAATGGATTCGTGCGTGATTGGGCTCGATGCCGGCGGCGCAGAACTTGTCGAAGTTCGTGCACACGTCGCCGAGCAGGCGAACGCTCTGCAGCACGTTGTGGATGATCACCGGCTTGAAGACGTTCAGCTGGAAGTTGCCGGACGCCGCGCCGATGTTCACGGTGACGTCGTTCCCCATCACCTGCGCCGTCACCATCGTCATCGCCTCGCACTGCGTGGGGTTGACCTTGCCGGGCATGATCGAGCTGCCGGGCTCGTTTTCTGGAATCGTGATCTCGCCGAGTCCCGACCGCGGACCGGAGGCCAGCCATCGCACGTCGTTCGCGATCTTCGTCAGCGCAGCGGCGAGCGTCTTGAGCGCGCCGTGCAGAAACACGAGCGCTTCGTGGCCGCCCATGACGGCGAACTTGTTCGGCGCGGACCGGAACGGCAAACCGGTGAGCGACGCAATCTGACGCGCGCTGCGCTCGGCGTAGTCGGGGTGCGAGTTCAGTCCCGTGCCGACGGCCGTGCCGCCGAGCGCGAGGTCGTAGACCGGCGGCAGCGCCGCGTCGATCGCCATGATCGCGTAGTCGAGCTGCGCGACCCAGCCCGAGATCTCCTGACCCAGCGTGATCGGCGTGGCGTCCTGCAAGTGCGTGCGGCCGATCTTGACGATGTGCGCGAAGGCGCGCGCCTTGGCGTCGAGCGTGGCGCGCAGCTTTTCCACGGCGGGCTTGAGGTGCCGCACGGTCTGCTCCGCCGCCGCGATGTGCATCGCCGTCGGGAACGTGTCGTTCGACGACTGGCTGCGATTGACGTGATCGTTCGGATGGATCGGCTTCTTGCTGCCGATGACGCCGCCGGCCATCTCGATGGCGCGGTTGGAGATCACCTCGTTCACGTTCATGTTCGTCTGCGTGCCGCTGCCGGTCTGCCAGACGAAGAGCGGAAAGTGCGCGTCGAGCGTGCCCTCGATCACCTCGTCGGCGGCGCGGACGATGAGCGCGACCTGGTCGGCGGGCAGGAGCTTCAGATCGGCGTTGACCAGCGCCGCGGCCTTTTTCAGCAGGCCAAACGCGCGGATCATCTCGCGCGGAAAATGCTCGCGGCCGATGCTGAAGTGATGCAGCGAGCGCTCGGTCTGCGCGCCCCAGTACTTGTCGGCGGGCACGTCGATCGGGCCCATGCTGTCGGTTTCCGTGCGAGTGGGTGTCACTGGACGAGGACCCTCGAGCCGTGGATTTTAGATTGGGGGATTGGGGGATTGGGAGATTAAGGCTGTCGCTGAATAAACCATCTGGAAATCTCCCAATCTCCCAATCCCAAATCTCACAATTCTGAACTTGTCTATTGTCCCTTAAATGTCCGTTTCATTTTCTCGTTGAACGCCTCCGACTGTCCCTTCGGAATGCTGAGCGACTTCCACGCGTCCGGCGCGGCGTGGCGCGCGAGCATGACGATCTGGCCGACGTGCATCGCCGCGTGCGCGAGCTGGCGATTGATGGCGGAGACGACCGTCAGCGGCTCGTGGCGGACGGTCACGGTCCGCTCGAGATCCTGAGGGCGAAGGCGCCCGAGCTCGGTGAAGAGCTCAGCCCACCCCGACTCCCAGTCGGCGAGCAGGGCCGCGCGCGTCGCATTGGGCGGCGACTCGAACTCGCGATCGCGATGCCGATCGGGCTTTTCGCCGTCGGTGGTCAGGAAGTCGCGCCACCGCGATCGCATGTTGCCGGCCAGGTGCTGCATCAACACCGCGATGCTGTTCGAGGCGGCGTCGAGCGCAGCGACCATGCCCCGGTCCGGCGCCTGCGCGATGGCGCGGTCGGCCAGCGACTTGAGATCCCGGAATCGCTGGGCGACGTCAGACAGATAATCATCAGCAACAGGCATGGGGGACTCCATCCGGTCGTTCCGCCGCAACGCCGTGCACGTGCGGCAGGCGCTGGAGGTCGCGCCGTCCGATCCAGGACGGCTGCAGATCGACGGCGGCTACCTGCAGGACGGCGGGATGATCGAGCGCTACAAGCGGCTGTCGATCCCCGTCCGGCGCGCGCTCAATCCCAACGATCGCGCGTCGTTCAGCCAGACGCTGGACTCCCTCGCCGCCATGCCGGCCCCGGTGCCCGAGACGCTGGCGCCGGTGCGGCGCGCGTGGACCAATCTGCAGAACGAGCTCGACAGCCTGGTCACGCTCGGCGGCAAACGCACGCCCCGCGGCGACATCCTCAAGGGCTGGCTCGAAGCCGCGGCCTTCTACGACAAGCTCGAGCGCGACCGCGCCTACGATCATCTCATCGATCAATGGGGCAAGGCCGCCGAAGGCATCGGCTCGCAGTTGAGCGAGGACGCCGCGCGCGTGATTCTCCTGCTCGACGAGGCCGCCGCGAACGCCCTCGGCGAGCCCATCATCCTCCCGCCGCCGCCCAAGACGCCGCCCCCGCCGCCGGATCCGAAGGAATCTTGGTGGCGGCGTTGGTTTGGGAAGACCGGACAAGAGCCGTGACCCAACGCCGGAGAATTTGAGATTGCGAGACTAGGAGATCCCCAAATCCGAAATTCACCGAAACATGTTCTTCGCCACAAACCACACATTCGCGGGCCGCTCGGCCAGCCGCCTCATGTACCACGGGAACCAGTACTCGCCGTAGCTGATGAGACAGCGGATGCGCACGCCCATGCGGCCGAACTCGTGCTGCCGCCCTGACTGAATGCCGTACAGCATCGCGAATTCATAGCGGTGGTCGGCGACCTTCCGCTCCTTGATCAATGCGAGCAGGCGCTCCTGCAGATCGATGTCGTGCGTCGCGATGTGGAGCAGTGAGCCCGGCCGCGCATTGTCCGCTTGCAACAGGCGTGCGGCGAGCTTGAAGTAGTTCGCATCGACGTCCGTCTTTTTCGGAAACGCGACGTTCGCCGGCTCGAGGTACGCGCCCTTGACGAGGCGGATGGCCGATCCGAGCGGCACGAGATCCTCGAGGTCCTTCTCGGTGCGATACAGGTAGGCCTGGATCGCGATCCCAACCCGGTCCGAGTGCTGGCGGAGGCGTTTGAAAAGGGCGATGGTGCCTTCGACGTACGGCGAGCTCTCCATGTCGAGCCAGAAGAAGTTGTTCGTCGCCTTGCACTTCTCGAGCAGCGTGAGGCAGTGCTTGAAGCAGAGGTCCTTGTCCTGGTCGTATCCGAGCTGCGTCGGTTTCACGGAGATGTGCGCGTCGAGGTCGGCGGCCTTGACGAGATCCAGCACGCGCAGGTAGTGATCGCGCACATCGTCGGCTTCTTTCAGATGCGTGATGTTCTCGCCGAGGCGCGTGAGGATGGTCGTGATCCGGGACGGTGTCAGCTCGCGCGCCGCTTCGATCGCATCTTCAACGCGCTCGCCCGGCATGAACTTGACGACCGACCGGCGCACGAAGCCGGTCTTCATCGCGCGCTCGCGCATCCACGGGTTCGTGGACATCCACAACAGGGTTTTGCGCATCACAGACAAGAAAGAGTCTCCTTACGAGTCCAGAGAGTCCGAAGAGTCCGGAGAGTCCGAATCGGCGACTATCGTATCCGAGACAGCGTCGGACCGGCCGTTTGGACTCTTCGGACTCTTCGGACTCTTCGGACTCTTAGGACTCTTCCGTCGTCTCCGGCGTGCGAGGAATCACGCGGACGAACTCGCCGCGCTGGAGCAGCTCGCGGCCTTTGCCGCCGCGGCCGGTGACTTCGTACTTCGCCGTGCTGATCGTCTGCTCCGCGCCGCGGGTCGTCTCGACGGTGATCAAGTCACGATCTCCCGACGACGCGATGAAGCCGAGGACGCGATCGTCCTGCTTCTGCAGCTTGATCAGGATGACCCCGCGGCCGGGCCCGCTGAGGAAATTGACCTCCTCGGCCTGGCAGAGCATGGCGCGCGCCTGACGGGTCGCCGCGATGAGGACTTCCCCGCCGGTGAGCTTCGCGACGCCAACGACTTCGGCGCCCTCGGCCACGCGTGCGATCTTCCGGCCGGCGCGCGTGCTCGGCTCGACCAGCGGCTCGAGCGAGAACCGCAGGCTGTAACCGTCGCTCGTCACCGCCACCGCGTGCGTGGGCGGCGGCGTCTCGGGGTTCTTCGACGTCACGACGCCGATCGTGCGGGGATCGAGGCTCAGCGCCCCGACCACTTTCTCGCCATCCTTGAACTTGAAGAGCGACTGAATCGGCTCGCCGTAGCCGGTGGACGCCGGCACCTCGGCGATCTTCGTCGTGTACGCCACGCCGAAGTTCGTGAAGAACACGGCCGATGCCTTCGTGCTGCCGGGCAGGATCGCGAGCACCTGATCGCCCTCGCGCAATCTCGTCGTCGAGATGTCCTTGATCTCTTTTTGCCGCTTCACCCAACCGTCGCGCGTGACGACCACGACGTTGTCTTCGTCGATGATGAAGTCCTCGGCGGTGTAGTCCTCCTCCGGCGCCTCGCCGGTGACCTCGGACCGGCGCGCGTCGCCGTGCGCCTTCATCACGTCCTCGATCTCGGTGCGCACGATCTTCCAGAGGTCGGCGTCTTTCTTCAGGAGGCTGCCGATCTCCTTCGCGCGCTTGCGCTTCGCCTCGAGCTCCTGCTGAATGACCAGGATCTCGAGCCGGGCCAGACGGTAGATCTTCAACTCGAGGATCGCGTCCGTCTGATCGGCGTCGAGCGGGAAGCGCTTCATGATCTTGTCGGCCGCGTCCGCCTTGCCGTCGGACTTGCGGACGATCTTCAGGATCTCGTCGAGCGCGTCGAAGATCTGCTCGAAGCCTTCGAGGATGTGCGTGCGCGCTTTGAGCGCGTCCAGCTCGTACTTGAGGCGGGCCCGCACCACGTCGAGCCGGAAGTGCAGGAAGTGCCAGAGGACGTCGTGGAGACTCAGCCGCTCCGGCTTGCCGACGAGCGTGTTCTCCGTCGGGATGAGGCACGTGAGGTTCACCGGGAACGTGGACTGGAGCGGCGTGTGCTTGTAGAGGTACGCCATCACCATGCGCTTGTCCGCGTCGCCCTTCAGCTCCAGCGCGATCCGCACGTCGTCGGTGGAGAGATCCTTCACGTCGAGTAGATGCGGCAACTTTCGCGAGAGCGCGACGTCCGCGATGCGCTCGACGAGCGTGGACTTGTTCACCATGTACGGCACGCTGGTGATGTAGATGGTCTTGCCGGAGCGCGAGGCCGGGCCCTCCATCCAGGTGGCGCGAATCCGGATCGAGCCGGAGCCGGTCTTGTAGATCTCCCGAATCTCCTGCTGGGTGTTCATGATCTGGCCGCCGGTCGGGAAGTCGGGGCCCTTCACGTGCTTGGTGAGCTGGGCGATCGTCAGCGGCTCGAGATCGGCGTCGATCATCTCGATGAGCGCCTTGCACACCTCGCCGAGGTTGTGCGGCGGAATGTTCGTCGCCATGCCGACGGCGATGCCGGTGGCGCCGTTGATCAGCATGTTCGGGATGCGCGCCGGCAGGACCACCGGTTCGTCCTTCGTGCCGTCGTAGTTCGGCCGGAACGCGACGGTGTTCTGATCGATCTCGGTCAACATCTCGTCGCTGATGCGCGCGAGCCGGCACTCCGTGTAGCGCATCGCGGCCGCGTTGTCGCCGTCGAGCGATCCGAAGTTGCCCGAGCCGTCGACGAGCGGATAGCGCAGCGAGAACGGCTGCGCCATGCGGACGAGCGTCTCGTAGAGCGCCGCGTCGCCGTGCGGATGGTAGTTGCCCATCACGTCGCCGACGACTTTCGCGCACTTGCGGTGTTTCGTGTCGGCGGTCAGGTTCTGCTGCCACATCGTGTACAAGATGCGGCGCTGCACGGGTTTGAGGCCGTCGCGGACGTCCGGCAGGGCGCGCGACGTAATGACGGAGAGCGCGTAGTTGAGGTACCGCTGCTGCGCCGCCTCATGGAGCGCGACACTCTCGTCGGCGGGCGGCCCGCCGCCCGGCCGGGTCAGGACCTCGGCATCGGCATCGGCGCCATCGAATAAGGATGGGGGCTTCGAGGACTTCTTCTTTGCCACGCGACAATATTAGTACGGGTACGACAGGTACGATGGGTACGACAGGTACGACGGGTACCGGTAGCCATCGTACCTGTCGTACCTGTCGTACCCGTCGACCCGTCGACCCGTCGTACCTGCTTATTGCACCGTCGCCCTCAACGCGTCAACCCGCGTCGCCCGCCGCGCGGGGATGTAGCACGCGACGAGCGCGACCGCCGCGAGCACTGCGGCGAGTACTCCATACGTGGCCGGATCCGTCGGCGCGACGCCAAACAGCATGTTGCGCAACAGGCGCGTGAGCGCGAACGCGCCGATCAAGCCGGCCGCCACGCCGGCGAGCGTGAGCCGCAATCCCTGCGACAGCACCCACCGAAGGATCGCGCCGTGGCTCGCGCCCAGGGCGATGCGAATCCCGATCTCGCGCGTGCGCTGGCTGACGGCGTACGCCATGACGCCGTAGATGCCGATGCCGGCCAGCAGCAGCGCGAGCAACCCGAACAGCGACACGGCCTGCACCGCAAAGCGGCGCTCCGCGAGCGACGCCGCCACCACCGCCTCCATCGTCTGCTCGCCAAACACGGGCAACTCGGGATCCACAGCCTGCACCTCCTGACGCAATGCCTGCGTCAGGCTCGCGGGATCCACCTCCGTGCGCAGCAGCACCGCCATCGAGTAACCGGCCCCTTGCAGAATGCACGTGTACATGTGGGGCTGGTCAGGGCGATCGATGCTCTCGGTCTTGATGTTGCCGACAACGCCGACGACCGTCATCCACGCCGACGTCGAGGCGGGCCCGCCGAACTTGATCCGCCGGCCGATGGGATCGACCTGCGGCCAGAATTTGGCGGCCATCGCCTCGTTGACGATCGCCACGGGCGGCGCGCTTCGATCGTCGCTCGCCGTGAATTCCCGGCCTTTGAGCACCGGCGTGCGCATCGTGCGGAAATAGTCGGGACTGACCGACGACGCCCGTGCTCGTGGCGGGTCGTTCTCCGCGCTCGCCTGACCTTCGATCGTGAACGCGCCGGGATTCTGAGGGCCGCCGAGCGGCACGCCATTCGCGCCGCTCATCGCCGCGAACTGCACGCCCGGCAGCGCCCGCACGCGGCGCAGCACGTCCTTCACGAACTCGACCCGCTTCTCAAGCGGGCGGTAGGGGTCGAGCTCGGGATTATTCGGCACCGGCAGCCAGATGCGCGCGAGCAACACCTGACTGGCGTCGAAGCCGGTCCTCACGTCGAGGATTCGGTTGAAGCTGCGCACGAGGAGCCCGCCGCCGATCATCAGCACGAGACACAAGGCCACTTCGACGATCACGAGCGCATTCCGAAAGCGGTGGTGCCGCGCTCCGCCGCCCGCGCCCGGCGCGCCCTCCTTCACACTCACCACGATGTCGGGCCGGGACGCCTGCCACGCCGGCACCGCGCCGAAGATGAAGCCCGTGAGCAGGGAGATTCCCGTCGCAAAGAGCAGGACACCGCCGTTGAAGCCGACGCTGTGCAGGCGCGGGATGTCGGCCGGGATGAATCCGAGCAGGAGCTTCATGACCCAGGCGTGCAACAGCAACGCGAGCACGCCGCCGAGGGCCGCAAGCACCAGGCTCTCGGTCAGCAGTTGCCGGAGCAACCGCGCACGGCCCGCGCCAATCGCGAGACGGATCGCCATCTCCCGCTGCCGGGCCGATGAGCGCGCGAGCAGGAGATTCGCGATGTTCACGCAGCCGATCACGAGCACGAGGCCGACCGCAGCGAGTAGCAGGACCAGCGTCGTGCGCACGCTGCTCACGAGCGTCTCGTGGACCGGTAGGAGCTTGACCGCCCACCCGGCGGCCGCCGGATAGTCGTTCGGAAACTCCGCACGAAGCGCTGCCACGAACGCGTCGAGCTTGATCTGCGCCCGCTCCACCGTCAGGTCTGGCTTGATGCGCGCTATCGCGCCCGGCAGCATTCTTCTCAAGCGTGCGGGCGGCGGGAAGGGATTCGCCGTGAATCCCGCCGTGCCCCACATGTCGACGTCGTTCCGAAGCGTGCGGCCGGGATGGCGGAAGCTCGGCGGCATCACGCCCACCACCGTGTACATGTCGTTGTCGGCGCGCACTTTTCGACCAAGCACGTTCGGGTCGGCCGCAAAAAGACGACGCCAGAGGCCGTCGCTGATGACGACGCTTTCGGCGAAGCCGTCGGCACGGTCCTCGGGGCCCAGGACGCGTCCCAATTGCGGCGTCGCGCCCAGCATTGAAAAGTAATTCGTGCTCACGGCGAGCAGCTCGATGCGCTCGGGACGATCGGAGCCGGTGAGGTTGGCGTCCACCGGCCAGACCGCGGAGATCTGATCGAAGACGCCGGAGCGCTCCTGAAAGTCCCTCAGCTCGTCCACCGACATGCCGACGTTGGAGGCTTGCCGTCCCGTCATGTCGTCGCGCACCAGCACGAGCCGGCCGGGGTCGGGAAACGGCAGCGGTCGCAGCAAGACCGCGTCGACCACGCTGAAGATCGCGGTGTTCGCGCCGATGCCGAGCGCGAGCGTGAGCACGATCCCGATCGTGAATCCCGGCCGCTTCGACAGCGTCCGGAGAGCGAAACGTAGATCTTGGAGCATGGCCACCGAGTGTACCGGTGGCGCGCACGCGAGAAAACTGTTCGAGATCGGGCGCCGGCAAAGCGTCGGGCGGGTCGAACTTCGGTCCGCCCTCTGAACTCGTCCGCTCTACGCGCTCATAGCCCCGCGTCCGGAAAGCGGGATATAGCGGTCGTGCGAGTGGGATCCGAGCCCGCAGAGGGAAACGCCGTGTCCATCGTTGAACGATATCGAATTCCGATATCACACCGCGATGGCACGCGTGCGTCAGCGATGCCTCTGGTACACGCGTTGCACACGCCGCTGCATGGCCCACCTGCGTGTTGTCTCAATCGGTTTGTTTCTCGCGTCGATGTTAGCGGTGATCGCAGTGCCAGGGCTTGGGCGCGAGCCACGCCGCCTGCCGGAGGACCAGTGGTCGGGTCTCCTCAAGGCGGGCCTGCCGGCAGTGGCCGGCTATTCCTACGCGGTGCACCGGAACGGGAAGCTGATCGACGTCGGCGCCGCAGGACTTCGACGACCGACGGTGGACTCGTCGCCCGCGATCGAATTGCGACCCAACGCCTCGGTCCAGTTCGCGAGCGTTTCCAAGCCGATTACAGCGATCGCTCTGCTTCGGCTGTTGGAACGCAAAAGTATTTCCGTCGACTCGCCTTTCTATCCACATGTCGCCAAGGTCATGGGCAAGATCAGCCCCGCGGCCGGCATCGACGCGATCACCTTCGCGCAGTTGCTGTCGCATCGGAGCGGCTTCGGATTTGGCTACGCTCGCTCCACACGTCTCGACAGTCTGAGACAGTTGCTGCAGCAACCACTCGTCCAGGCCCCCGGGAGCGCGCGGGTGTACAGCAATGTCAACTACGCCTGGGTGCGAACGGCCATCGAGGCGATCTCGGGGCAGGCCTACGGTGATTTCGTCCAGCGGGAGATCTTCCGGCCGGCCGGGGCCGGCGGCATGACGTTGTCGATCCCGGCGTCCGATGCGGTCTTCGCGTTTGCCGTTAACGACGAACAGGGCGCCGCGCTGGCGTTGGATTTTGAAGACGAGGCCGGGCCTTACGGCTGGTACGGCACGCCGGACGCCATGGCCCGTGTGCTCGACCGCATCCAACAGGGCTCCTACCTGACCGCTGAACTGCAAACTCGCATGCTGGCGGAGGGATTGGGATGGACCGCCGCGCCGGTGTCCGACGGCACGGCGTACCGGCACGACGGCCAGTGGGTGCTCGACCGTCAGCAACGGGGCATCAGAACGGGCGTCGCGCTCCTGCCCGGTGGCGTCACCGCCGTACTTTTCGTCAACACCAACGCGCCGTTCTCGCCGAGCGCCGTGATCCTGCGGGCGTATAGGGCATGGCGACAGCAGAACCCCAAGGCGCCGTCGTGGGCTGCCGCGGCGTCCGAATCCGCACTCTTGACGGCCGTCCCTCCAATCGCGCACGATGAGCATCGATATCGAACTTCGATATTACTTCCCCATCGCACTCGATAGCACTCGATGGCAAAGGAGTCGCCCGTGCGTGCGCTGCTCGTCGTCGCCCTGATCGTCCTGTCGGTCGGCACCGGGCCTTGGCGCGCCCAGACCGATCCCCGCGCCGCCGACCGCGCGGCCATCCGGGCCCACATCGAGAGCATCTTCCAAGCCTTCATCGACGGCGACGTCGACAAGATCTTCTCGACGCACACGGAGGATTGGCGGGGCTTCCTCGAGGGATCCCGGACCCCGATCCGCGGGATCGACGAGTACATGCGGGCGAACGGCATTCCCTGGCCACGGCCGGCGGGCGCGACGCCGGCGTCGAGGCCGGTGCCGCCGCCGGGCGCACCGGTCCAGGGGTACCTCATGCGCGATTTCGATCTGCACTTCTTCAGCCCGGACCTCGCCGTCGCGAACTTCATCGGCGAATTCAATCGCACGACCGGCACCGAGACGGTCACGACCAATCGCTACCGCATCCTGGACATCTACGCCAGGCGAAACGGGCAGTGGATCCAGGCCGCCTCGCACACGGTCGTCGATCCGGCCTGGCGCGCGGAAATCCTCTCCGCGCCGGCCAACGTCGCGCCGCCGCTGCGGCAGGCGATCCTGAACGCGCGCGAGGCCGTCTGGCGGTCGTTCTTCGCGAACGACCGCGCGACGCTCGAGAAGCTCGTCCCCGAGGAGGTCATCGCCATGAACGAGGGGCCGGGCGAGTGGGCGAACCGCGCCGCGATCTTCGCGGGCGCCGAGCGCATGGCCGCGAGCGGTGCGAAGCTCGTGCGCCTCGAGTTTCCGAAGACCGAGATGCAGGTGTACGGCGCCGGCAGCTTCGTCGTGCTCTACACGACCTTCTTGTACGAGCTCGACCGGAACGGCACGCGGACCACGGCCTCGGGCCGGGGCACCGAGATCTTCGTGCGTCGCGAGAATCGATACGTCAACGTCGGGTGGCACCTCGACGCCGTGAAGTGAGGCCAATCATGCCCAAGGCACCGACCGCGGAGATGTTGAAGGGGACGCTGGATCTGATGGTGCTGCGCACGCTCGAATTGCAGCCGCTTCACGGCATCGCGATTGCCGATCGGATTCATCAGGTCACGAAGGGCACGTTCGACGTCGGGCCCGGCTCGCTCTTCCCGGCGCTCCACCGCCTCGAGCGCGAAGGGTGGATCGACGGTGAGTGGCGTATGTCGGACGAGGGGCGGCGCACGCGGGCGTACACGCTCACGGCGTCCGGCCGCCGGCAGCTCGCCATCGAGAAGAAGAACTGGGCCCGGATCGTCGCGGCCGTCGGCCAGGTGCTCGACCTCGCGTAGGTCTCGTGGTCGGCATGCGATCGTTTCGTCACCTCCGCTACCGTCTTCGCGCGATCCTCCGGCGCGACGCGATCGACCGCGAGCTGGACGACGAGCTGGCGGCCTGGATCGCGGCGCTGACGGCGCGGTACGAGCGGCGCGGGTGGACGCGGGGCGCCGCCCGCACGCGGGCGCTCGCGGACCTGGGCCGGCTCGAGCGCGTGCGCGACGACATGCGTTCGGCGCAGCCAACGCGACAGCTGGAGGGCTTCATGCAGGATCTGAAGTATGCGTGGCGGTCGCTCGTCCGGACGCCGGCGTTCACGCTCGCCGTCATCCTGACCTTCGCGCTCGGCATCGGCGCCAACACGGCGATCTTCAGCGTCGTGAACGCGATGCTCATCGCGCCCCTGCCGTATCAGGACTCGTCGCAGCTCGTCTTCGTGTGGTCCGACATGACCGCGGCGGGGTATCCGCGCGCACCGCTGTCGGCGCCGGAGCTCACCGACTTGCGCACGCGGAGTACGCGCTTCGCCGGCTTCGGCGCGATCTGGGCCAATACCACCACCCTGACCGATCGCGGTGAGCCCGAGCAGCTGCGGATCGGTCTCGTGACCTCGGACTTCTTCGGTGTGCTGGGAGCCTCGGCGGCCATCGGACGCACGTTCCAGTCGAGTGATGACACCGACGGGCCCGGCATCCTGCTGAGCTGGCCGCTCTTCCAGCGGCGCTTTGGCGGCGACCGGTCCATCGTCGGCACCCGCATTCAGGCCAACGGCCAGTCCGTGACCGTGATTGGCATCATGCCCGCGGACTTCCGTCTGCTGATGCCGACGGACGCCGCCGTGCCCGACGATCTGCAGGCCTGGCAGCTCTTGCGCGCGGCGGGCTTGGCGCGCGCGCCGCGAGGTCAGCAGTATCTGCGCGTCGTCGGCCGGATGAAGCCGGGTGTTCCGCTCGCGGCCGCGCGTGCGGACGTCACGTCGATCGCCGCGGCGATCTCGCGCGAGTTCGTCGAGTACGGCGCCGACGGCCGGCAGTTCACGGTCGTCGGATTGCAGGCCGACGGTGTTCGCGAGATTCGGCCGGCGCTGCTGGCGCTCTTTGCCGGCGTTGGGCTGCTGCTGGTCGTGGCGTGCGTGAACGTGACCAACCTGTTGCTCGCGCGGGCGGCCGCGCGCGACCAGGAAACGGGATTGCGCCTCACGCTCGGCGCGGGCCGTTGGCGACTGGCCCGCCAATGTCTCGCGGAAGGCCTGGTCGTCGCCGCGCTCGGGGCCGCGGCCGGCATGTTCGTGGGGTGGCTGGGTTTGCGCGGCCTGCTGCTGTTGCGGCCCGCCGGTCTGCAGCGGCTCGGCCTCGCGCACGTGGACACCACCGTCCTGGCGTTCACGTGCGCCGCGGCGTGTTTCTGGGGGCTCGCCTGCTCGCTGGCGCCGCTTCGGAGCCTGCTGCGGACGAACGTCCTGCAGGTGCTTCGGCGCGACGGCCAACGCGTCGCCAGGGTGCTCCACCGGCGGACACGCGCGTCGCTTGCCGTGCTGCAGGTCGCGCTGGGCGTCGTGCTGCTCGTCGGCGCCGGGTTGATGGTGCGCACGGTCGTCAACATCCAGCGGATCGATCCGGGTTTCACGGCGGACGGGATCCTGACGTTCCGCCTTTCGGTGCCCTTCAGCCGCTATCGATCGCGCGAAGCCGCGAACGCGTTCGGCCAACAGTTTCGGGAGACCCTCGCGGCGACACCCGGCGTTTCCGGCGTCGGCGCCATCAGCCATCTGCCGTACGACGACGTGCCAAACTGGGGCGGGCAGTACGTCGTCGCCCCAGACGCCGACCGTACGAAGGCGCCCAATGCCGACTACCGCGTCGTCACGCCCGGCTTCTTCGAGGAAGTTGGCGCGACCCTGATCGAGGGCCGTTTCATCGCCGTAGAAGACGTCGCCTCCGCGGCGCCCGTTGTCGTCGTCGACGATCTGCTGGCGCGGCGGGCCTGGCCAGGCCAGTCGGCGCTCGGCCGTTCCCTCATCGTCGATCCCGGATCGAGCGGCGTGCCGACGGTGCCGGTGACCGTCGTCGGCGTCGTGCGGCATCTGCGTCTACGCAGTCTCGTGGAGGACTTGACCGAGCAGGTCTACTTCTCCGCGGAGCAAGTTCCGCGAAATCCGCTTGCGTACGTGGTGAAGACGACGGGTGATCCGGCTGCACTCGTGGGTCCGATCCGCGCCGAACTGGCGCGGCTCGATCCGCTGACACCCATCTACGACGTCCGGCCATTCTCGACGTACGTGCGCGAGGCCGCGGCGGGACGCCGATTCACGATGACGCTGGCCGCGTGTTTCGCGGGCGTCGCAACCCTGCTCGCCTCGGTGGGCGTCTATGGCGTGATGGCCTATAGCGTCACGCGCCGTCGCCGGGAATTCGGCGTGCGGCTCGCGTTGGGCGCGATGCCGCGACAGGTGGCCGGCGCGGTTCTCGGCGAGGGCGCCGTGCTCGCGGCGATCGGCATCGCGATCGGCGTCGTGGGCGCCCGCGCGGCTGCGCAGGCGCTACGGCATCAGTTCTTCGGTGTCACGCCCTCGGATCCGCTCACGTATGCGCTGGTGATACCGGCGCTTGGATTGGTCTTGATCCTGGCGTGCTGGCTGCCGGCGCGGCGGGCGACGTCCGGGACGCCGATGGACGCCCTGAACGACGCGTAACGGCCCGTGATGCTGACGATCTTGACGTCGTCACGAACGACGACGAAGATGTGAACACATCCTGTTCGACCGCTTGCCGCAACAGGGGCCTTCGGGTGCGTTGCCGGCCGGCGTTACACAGCGGAATCCCTGGCCGCTCCTTCAATGTGGAGGAGCCATGCCCGCGTTCCGCGCCCTGACTCGTCGCCCCGGTTCGTCCCTTCTCATCGTCATGATGCTCGCGCTGGGCATCGGCGCGAGCACCGCGATGTACAGCGTCGTCGACGCGGTGCTCGTGCGCGCACTGCCCTACCGCGAACCCGCCTCACTCGTCGTGGTGTTCGCGGACGGCACCGCGCGAGGTCAACGCAGCAGAGTTTCGACGACCGTGGGTGATTTTCTGGATTGGCGCGAGCGCGCGACCGCTTTCGAAGGTCTGGCCGCGCTTCGGAACGAGAGCCGGCGCATCACCAGCGTCGAAGCGCCCGTCGTGCCGCTCGTGCATGCCGTGTCGGCCAACTACTTCGATGTCCTCGGTGTCGCGCCGTTCCTGGGGCGCGGATTCCTCTCCGGCGAAGACACGCCGGGCCGCGGCCACGTGGTCATCGTCTCGTACGGTCTGTGGCAGCGGATCTTCGGCGGCGATCGGACGCTCGTCGGGCGCACGATCGATCTCGATGGCCAGCCCCACACCGTCGTCGGTGTGCTGCGGCCGGACTTCTACAGCGCGCACGCGTTCGCGACGCAGCCGGATCTCTGGGTGCCAAGCCCGTTCATCTCGCTTCGTGAGCAACGTACGACGCGGGACATCCTCGTCTACGGCCGCATCTCGACGGGGCTGTCATTGACCACCGCGCAGTCCACGATGGCTGCCGTCGCCGCCGGTGTAGCCGCGGACCATCCGGCCACGAGCCGCGGCTGGGGCATCAACCTCGTACCACTGCGCGAGCATGCGGTCGGCACGTTCGTGCAGACGGCCGGGCTCCTGCTGGCCGCGGTCTGGCTCGTGGTGCTGATCGCGTGCGCGAACGTCGCGAGTCTGGCGCTGGCTCGAGGCAGCGAGCGCGCGAGCGAGGTTGCGCTGCGCACGGCTCTGGGCGCCGGTCGTAGACACCTCGTGCGCCAACTAGTGAGCGACAGTCTGATTCTTTCTGTGGCTGGCGGCATCATCGGCGCCGGCATTGCGGCGTTCTCTGTTCGGTCCATCGTGCAGCTGATTCCGGCGAGCGCAGGCGTGCCGTTCCTCGATCGCGTTGCTGTCGATGGGCGCGTGCTGTTCTTTGCCGCACTGGCGTGCCTCCTCATCAGCGCGCTATGCGCCGTGCTTCCCGCCCGTCAGGCGCTGCGCGTGGACGTCGTCTCCGGCCTGCGCGTTGCGATTCGCGGCGGCGCCTCGGCACCGGCGCGTCGGCTGCGCAACGCGCTAGTCGTCGGCGAAATCGCCCTCGCGGTCGTCGTCGCGGCTGCAGCCGGGCTGATGTGGTCCACGTTCTCCAATCAGCGGCAGATGCCGCTCGGCTTCGAAGCCGTCGGACTGGCGAAGCTGCGGATGTCCCTCCGCGGCGAGCAGTTTCAGACGCCGGCGTCGCGCATCGCACACTTCGAAGAACTCCAGCGCCGGCTGCAGCGCCTGCCCGGCGTCACGTCGGCTTCAGCGGTGAGTTTCGAGCCGGTCTCACCTGGCGTCATCGGATCGTCGAACGTCGTGATTCCGGGGATCGCTGTGGACCGATCGGCTCCCCTCCCGGCCGTCAACCGCGCCGTGCTGCCCGGCTACTTCGAGACGATGTCGATTCCCATCGTCAAGGGCCGCGCCATTTCGACCGACGATCGCCTCGACAGCCACCGCGTCGCGGTGATCACCGAGGGCTTTGCCCGGCGTTACTTCGCCGGCGTCGATCCCGTCGGCCGGACGTTCAGTCTCGAGAGTCGTCCTGCCGATGCCATCGACATCGTCGGCGTCGCGGCTGATGTCGCAGCGAATCCTTCGGATCTCGCGCCGCTGCCGTTCTTCTACACGCCGTATGCGCAGAACGCGCAGCCCGTCATGACGGTCGTCATCCGAGTCGGGCAAGGCGATCCCGCCGGGATCCTGCGCGAGGCCGAACGCACGGCCTGGTCGGTCTCCTCGTCTACGAATGTCTACAACGCCGAGACGATGAATGGATATCTGTCCGGGCTCAACTGGCGTGCCCGGTTTGGATCTGTACTGTTTGGCATCTTTGCAGTGCTCGCGCTGGTGCTGGCGGCGCTCGGGCTTTACGCGACGGTGTCGTATACGGTCATTCAGCGCCGGCGAGAAATCAGCGTGCGTCTCGCATTGGGGGCCCGATCGACGGACGTGCTGGCGATGTTCATGCGCGACGGCATCACACTCGTCCTCACGGGCGTGGCGATCGGCGTGCCCGTTGCGATGCTGCTCACCCGCGGAATGAGCGGTTTGCTCTACGGCGTGCAGCCCGGCGATCCCGGCGTTCTCACGATGTCATCGCTCGTGCTCGGTGTTGTGGCCATTGCGGCGTGCGTGGTGCCCGCCTTGCGGGCGAGCCTGACGGATCCGAGGACGGCGATGCAGTGAGGCTGATTCGTCACTTCCCGACCCCTCAATACCTCACGCGCCGCCTGATGCTGCGGCTGCAGCCTGATCGTTTCCTGCAGGTGTTGGATGGCTTCGCCGGTCCGGCCCTGGTTGATCAACATCAGCGTCCTCGGGGCCCAGGACGCGTCCCAACTGCGGCGTGGCGCCGCGTCCGCGTGCGGTCGAGAACACTGGTCGGGATCGGGCGCACCAACCAACGGCCGCCGCCCACCGTCCGAGATCTGATTTTTCTGATTACAGTCGCCGCGGCCACCGCCGCCCGGGATCCCATGCCGACGTCACGCGCCTCCGACATCGACCGCCATCTGCCGCTGAAGCCCGTCGTGTTCCAGATTCTCCTTTCGCTCGCCGACGGCGAGCACCACGGCTACGGCATCACGCAGGAGATCGCCGCACGAACGTCCGCGCGCATCGACCTCGAGCCCGGCAATCTCTACCGCTCGCTGAAGACGATGCTCGACGACGGATTGATCGAAGAGTCCGACCGTCGCCCGGCGCCGGACCTCGATGGAGCGAGCCCGTCGCCATCGTGAACCAGCGGCTCGCGTCGATCCTCTGGCCGGACGCGCGTGCCGTGGGCCACCAGATCCTGATCCACACCGACGAGCAAACGCCGCGGCTCGTCGTCGGCGTCATCGCCGACGCCAAGCAAGCCCGGTACGAGAATGCGGTGCAGCCGGAGTACATCGTCCCGCTCGCACAGTCGCCGCGGCGGCAATTGAGTTTCGTGGTGAAGGAGCGCGCGCCGCTATCGCGCGAAACGATTCAGTCGCAGCTGGCCGCCGTCGATCCCAACATTCCGACAATCTGTATTGGGGCCGTTCCAAAGCGACAGAATCCCGCTTTTATCGGACGCGACTCCCGATCAGGGGTGGATTGCCCGTCACCGGGACAGCCGAGCCCGCACGGCGTCGACGACCCTAGGTCCTGAGGGCATCACGCCCAGCGCGGTCAAGGCGCCGCCCTCGATCACGACGTCTCCCTCGACGAGTACTGTGAATTCACCGTAGTTGCCATGAACCATGTCGACGTCCGTTCCGAGCTCACGACGAAGCCGCGCCGCCACACGGACGGCGTGTAGACCAGAGACTCAATATGCGCAGTACCGAACGGTGACGCGGCTCATACGGGACCTCCGGGCCCATGTTCTGGGCCCCTCGACCAGTGTGACACTTGCGGAAGACGCACCCGGCGTGCGCACAGCGCCTATTGCAACTCCAGTTGCCGCAGACACTCCGCCAATTCCACGCGACAGTCACGGAACATCCGCTCGACGTACGCGCGGCCACTCCAGTAGGACCAGATGATGGCACCGCCGCCGAGCAGGAGTACGGCGAGAAACGGCGCAAGCCCCTGCCTGATCCAGACGACGCTCGCGACGATCGACGCGGAGACGACGAACATCGCGACGTACGCTGTCATGTAGGCGTGGCCCGCCGCGTCGAGGGTCGACACCAGGTCCGCCAATGTTTCGCGGACGCTGCCCGCCAGCGTCGCGTTGGCCAGACGCCGCTCGCCGTGCAACAACGTGACCACGATGCCGCCAAGCAGGGCCGCGACGCCGCCCATCATCAACAGATTCTTGAAATCGAGCCCGTCAGCGAGACCTGCGACCGAAATGACCAGCATCGGCAGGTAGTAGCTGGCCTCGCGCCGCAGCCGCCGTCTGGCGTCGCGGCGAACATCGGCGGCCTTGCGTGTGAGCAGTTCCATCAGTGTGCGTGCCTCGAGTTCGGGCGGCGTGTCCTCACGTGAGCTCTTGCGCCAGCATTCTGCAAGGAGATCCAGTTCCACAAGTTACTCCAGCCGCCTGACGAGATCGCGGAGTTTGGCCTTCGTCCGGTTCAACTTCGTTCCGACGTTCGACTCGGAAATGCCGAGTACCTCGGCAATGCGCTTGTAGCTGAGATCGTCGAGGTAGCACATGATGAGCGCCCGCTCGACCCCATCGAGCCTTCGAATTGCGCGATAGAGCAGCGCCAATCGATTCGCATCCTCACCGGTTTCCAGAGACGCGGGCTCGGCCGCCGATTCGAGCGGCACGAGCGCGGGCCGGCGCGTGCGCCGCCTCATGGCGGTGATTGCGGTGTTGAGCGCGACGCGGTACACCCAGGTGACTGGCGTCGCATCCCCCCGGAACGTCGGGTAGGCACGCCAGAGCTGATGGACGATCTCCTGGAACAGCTCCTCGCGGTCGCCCGGCGTGGCCGTATAGCCGCGACAGACGCGGTGCAGCGCGCCGCGGTGGGCATTCACGAGCGCGAGAAACTCTCGCTGGTCGACTGTTTCGGCCATGCCGCTCGCGCGAGTCCGCCGCCGCAACGTGTCACAATCGATTAGTCGCTGACGGACTGGAAAACTTACATTTCTTCTTCGAATTCAAGCGGTGTGTCGATGGTGGCTGGAGCCGCGACTCTCGAACTTGAAGACCGCGATCGACTTTGGAGTCCCGGTCGAGATCCACCCCAGAACTGGTCAGGCTCGCGTAGCGCCACTGTTGAAATAATGCCGGGACGCCTGAGGTCCTACTCCTGACGGCCGGTGCGCTCAATCACGACGTCCAGCATCCGCCCAGGACGGAGTTCCAGATCCGCGCCCCGCTTCAGCACACCGACGAGTACTCCCGTCGTGACGCCCGCGACGACGCCGGACCTCGCAATGGTCTCGGCTGAATCTGATCCGCGAGAGACGAGCCAGGCCGTGCCGTATCCGGCAGCCATTCCGGCCAGAATCGGCACGATGGGTGGCGGTCTGGTGGCGCCGCGCGGACGGGTGCTTCGGGGCTGTTCGACCGTCGCGGGCCGGGCGGTGACGGGCACGACGGTCCCGTCCAACAGGACAATCGAGACAATCGTGATGTCGAGCTCGCCACGCCCGCGCACTCTGCCGGGCCGCTTCGAGCGAGTGACGACACCGCGCACTTCGCACCCGGGAGGAATCGGCCGGCCATCCACCGCGAATGGGTTGACCGTGCGCAGACGGACGGCGTCGCCTGCCCTGGCCGTTCCAGTGCTGATCGCACTCTCCAACCGCAACTGGACCGTGACCTGTGCGATGTCAGCGGCGGGGCCCGAGAGCCCACCGAGGAGGAACAAGACCAGCGCGGCGTTCATATGGCAATCTCTTGAAGCATCTGGAGCATTGTGTTTCATGATTCCCCGCGACGGCCTCATCGTTGAGTATTTGTTTCCGGGACAGGCCCGGGACTCGAGTGGCCGCAACCATCACGGTGTCGTGCACGGGGCGACGCCGTGCGCGGACCGCTTCGGCGCGGCCGGCGCCGCCTATCAGTTCGACGGCGTCGACGACTTCATCGAGGTCACGCCGCCGCCGGCGCTGAACGATCGCGGACTGTCTGTCTCAGTTTGGGCCAAGTACGACGCGCGACGACTCCACGGCTGGACCAACTGCATCGTCGCGCAGGACAACGGGAACGACGCGGACCAGTCTGCCCGGGTTTTTCAACTCAGCACCGACCACCAACGCATCGTCGATAGTCTGTATTGGGGCCGTTCCAAAGCGACAGAATCCCGCTTTTATCGGACGCGACTCCCGATCACGGGCCCGTCGCAAGACGGGAAGGCCGTCGTCTGTAACAACAAGGGCATCTGCCGTCCCGACGCGCCGAACGCCTGCCAGGTCGAGTAGCAGCGTCAGCCTGCCGCCACCGTACTCGTGTTGATCGGCTTCGCGGCATCGCCGTCGATGTCCGGGTCGTAGCGATCGAATCGAACGCCGACCACCGCGGGAGGTTCGCGACCTCGTGAGCGCGTCGAAGAAATAGCCCTGCCTTGCATGCCGCGGAAGCCTGTGGTTAGATAGTGAACCATATGGTTCAGTATGCGAATGCCCACCTCGATGCCTCGTTCGCCGCGCTGGCGGACGTCACCCGTCGCGGCGTCCTCGAGCAGCTGGGTCGCGCGGAAGCGTCGATCACGGACCTGGCCGAGAAGTTCGACATGACCCTCACGGGCATGAAGAAACACGTCGGCGTCCTCGAGGAGGCGGGGCTCGTCATCACGGAAAAAGTCGGCCGCGTACGCACCTGCCGGATCGGCGCGCGCCGACTGGAAGAAGTGGCGGCGTGGATCGAGCGGTATCACCAGCTCTGGGACGCGCGGTTCTGCGAGCTGGACAAGGTCGTCGAAGAATTGAAACGGAAGGAGAAGCTGGATGGAAGCAAGAAAGCAAAGTGAGCCCGCCATGAAACGCACGACGGTGCAGAGGAAGTCCGACCGCGAGCTCGTCGTCACGCGCACGTTCGACGCGCCCGCGCGCCTCGTGTTCGAGGCGTGGTCCAGGCCCGAGCTGTTCAAGAAGTGGTGGGTGCCGAAGTCGATGGGCATGACGCTGCGGTCGTGCGAAATGGACGTGCGCACCGGCGGCAAGTACCGCCTCAACTTCGGCGACGGCATGGACTTCTTCGGCCGTTACATCGAGGTGACGCCGCCCTCGCGCATCGTCTGGACGAACGAGGAAGGCGGCGAGAACGGCGCCGTGACCACCGTGACCTTCGAGGAGAAAGGCGGCCAGACGCTGCTCGTCATGAGCGAGCGCTATCCGTCGAAGGAAGCGCTCGACGCGGCCGGCACCGGCGCGGCGGACGCCACGCACGAAACGTTCGCGCAACTGGACGAGCTGCTCGCCACGCTCCCTTGAGGATTGGTGGGCCTGCCTGGATTCGAACCAGGGACCAAGGGATTCGCTCTACCGGGGAGTTTCCTCCCCGCGCGGACTATCTCTTCACCCCTCGGGTAGTTAGCTTCGCTGACTACCCGGTGGGGTGCGGGACGCTCTAGCCTGTCATCAAGGGCACTCGAGCCCACAAGCTGGTGCGGATCGTGCTGCTCGTCGAAGCGTCGCGAGTCCGGTGACCTCACCGTGCTGACGTTCAAGAACGACGAGCTGCGGCTCTCAGAATGCTGAGTTCAAGGTTTAAGGGTTCAAGGGTTCATTGCCACGCCGGCACCTTCCCCATCATCGACTTGAAAAAGTACGGCTCCCAGAAGTCACACGCAGACTCGCGCAGCCGCTTGTCGGTGCGAATCCTCTCGTCGAAGACGATGTAGCGAGGCGCGCCGCGACCCTGGCCGTGCGGCGTCTTGAACACCGGCCAGTCGACAACGCCATTGTCGTTGGTGTTTGGATCTCCGGTGGCCGCAAACCGCGCCCAGTACCCGGCCATCTGCGCGTGCAGCGCCAGGTCAGTCGCATTCAGCGTGTGATTCGGAAACAGCTGCGGCGCGTAGTTGTTGCCGAACAGGATGTTGCCCTCGAGGCCGTGAATCGCGCGATCCGGGAAGACGTCGTCGATGATGTAGTCGTACGAGTAGAAGTACACGGGCGTGTGCGTGTCGCTGAAGGATCTCGCCAGGCGCTGGCCTTCGCACACGAACTGGCCGTCGCCCACGACCTGCGCCATCGCGTCGAAGGGCAGCGGGTAGTCTGCCGCCGGGTACTGCGCGTGCACGGCGGACGCGTCCTGCCCGAACTCCGTCGTGAGCCACGCGTCGTACTGCGCGAGCGTCACGCCCGACGGGAAGCTCCGCGTGACGAACGGCCCGGCGCCCTCGTCGCGCATGAATCCGACGATCGTCGGCACGTGTTGGAACTGACCTGACGCGAAGAGCGCGCGGGGCTGGTCCGGCAGCTCGAGCCCATCGACGACGGGCTGCCAGAACACGCGGTTGGCCGCCGGCTCCAGCACGGCTTCAGATGCGAGCGGCAGCGCCGCTTGCACCTGCGCCTGGGTCTTGCCTCGCAGGCACGTCAGCACGGTCGCCGGCGTCACGCAACCGAGCGCGGTCGCGAAGGCGTCCGCTTGCGCGAGCGACTCGGCTTCGGTCGGCCAACTGATGGTCGGCGTGCCGCTCTGAATGATGGCGCGATGGAACAGTCCGGCGCTCCCCGGCGAAACCAGGTGCATGCCCACGCTGTGCGCGCCCGCCGAGGTTCCGGCGAGCGTGACGTTGTTCGGGTCCCCGCCGAACGACGCGATGTTGTCGCGGACAAACTGAAGCCCGAAGCGCTGGTCCAGCAGACCGTAATTGCCGGACACCGGGTGAAGCGGGTCTTCAGCGGCGAGGGCGCTGTGTGCGAGGAATCCCAACGGTCCAAGCCGATAGTTCAGCGCGACGACGATGACGCCGGTTTCTTCCGCGAGCCGGCGCCCGGCGTGCGCCGCGAAGCTGGATGACGAGGCCACGAACCCGCCCGTGTGCAACCAGACGATGACGGGCGCCGGTGTGGCGGGCAGCGGATTCCTCACCCAGACATTCAGGGTCAGGCAGCTCTCCGCGTTAGAGCAACCCGGAGGCGCAACGGTCACCGGGAGCGGCGCCGCCCAGCCGGCGTGCGGCTGAGGCGGCTTCCATCGCAACACATTTGTCGGAGGAGCTGCGTAGGGTATGCCGAGGAACGAGCAGGACGGCCCGACGTCGAGACCCTGGACATCGCCCGACGTGGTTGTCACGAGACACGTCGCGTTGGCCAGCGTCTCGGGGGTCAGGAACGGCGCCGCCACGATGACGACGGCCACCAGGAACAGAAAACGTCGAATCAGCTGGGACATGGCCGGATGCTGCCGTGTCGACTCATCCGGCGAAACAAGCAAGGAAAGGCAAAGTGGAGCATTGCCGGGTGCTCCGTGCGGCATTAGAGTGAACGCACCGAAATAGCCCTGAATAACCCGGTCAGGAGGCGCGCCGTGCGACGTCGACTCGACGCCTGGAAAGAAATCGCCCAGTACCTCGGCCGCGACGTGACGACCGTCCGTCGCTGGGAAAAGCGCGAGGGGTTACCCGTCCACCGTCATTTGCACGACAAGTTGGGCTCCGTCTACGCCTATGCGGACGAGATCGACGCGTGGTCCGCGCGTCGATCTGTTGAACCTGCGCCGGCCGCACCGGCGGTGTCCCTCCCGGAGCCCGAGCTCGTCCTGGTCGCTGGTGCCTCGAGAATCCGATGGTCCGCAGTGTGGCGGCTGGCTGCCGGCGCGCTGGTTGCGATGGGCGTGATCGTCGCCGCGATGACGAGTCCGTGGGCGCCCCGGCCACACGCCGGCAAAGATCCGGTGATCCGGTTCGCGCTCGCGCCGCCGCCCGGCACGGTCGTTGAAGCCCTCGCGATCTCGCCGGATAGTGACCACGTCGTGTTCGCGGCCCAGGATTCTGACGGGATGCGGCTGTGGGTTCAGCGACTCGATTCGGCGACGGCGCAGCTCCTGACCGGCACGGAAGGCGCGTCGTACCCGTTCTGGTCGCCCGACGGCCAGCACTTGGGATTCTTCGCCGGCGGATGGCTCAAGCGCGTGGCGCTCTCCACACGCGAAGTCCGCGACATCGCGCCAGCGCCGAATGGTCATGGCGGCACCTGGAACGAGCGCGGGGACATCGTCTTTGCGGCCAACAGCGATGCACCGCTGTCGCACGTCTCGGCATCCGGAGGCCCGGTGACCGCCGTGACCGTGCTCGGTCACGAATTCAAGGAAGGTCACGGCTGGCCGGAATTCCTGCCCGACGGCCGGCGCTTTCTCTACACCGACTACAGTGCCGATCCGGCTCGATACGGGATCCACGTCATGGATCTCGAGACGAACGTCAGCAAGCGTCTGCTGAAGGTGTACTCCAGCGCCTCCTACTCGCGGGATGGGTACCTGCTGTTCGTCAAGGATTCCTTGTTGGCGCAGCCATTCGATCTCGCGCGGCTCGAGCTCACTGGTGCGGCCAGGCCGGTCGCCGAACACGTGCGACAGCGCTACGACCTCGGCTTCAAGTCGGATTTCTCCGTCTCCCACAAAGGCCTCATCGCGGCCCGAAGCGCCGGCGTCGACCAGAACCGGCTGGCGTGGATCGATCGGCGGACAGGCCGGGAAACGGCATCGTTGAGCGAGCCGTCCTGGTACTCGAATCCCACGTTGTCACCCGACGGCACGAAGCTCCTCGCGACGCTGAGCAGTGGCGGTCCGTCAGACAACCTCTGGATGTTCGAGAAGACGAGCCCGGCACCGAGGCGCATCACGTCGGGCACATGGGACACGCTGCCCGTCTGGTCTCCGAGCGGCGATCGCGTGGTGTTTCGCGGAGCGACGGGTCTTCTCGAGCAAAGTCTTGTTGATGGCGGCGACGCCAAGCCCGTGCTGCCGGCGAAGATGCTCCTATTCCCGGAGAGCTGGAGCCGGCACTACATGACGGTCTCAACGCTCGCTCGTGGCACCAGATCCGACATCTGGGCGTGGAAGTTGGACGAGCCGAAGGAGCTGTTCCCGGTCGTGAAGACCGAGGCACAGGAAGGCCAGAGCCAGATTTCACCCGACGGGCGGTACGTGGCGTACGCGTCGGACGAATCGGGGCAGTTCGAGGTGTACGTGCAGACGTTCCCGACGCCGACTCGGCGCTGGCAGGTTTCCGTCGGAGGCGGCGCCGACCCGCGATGGCGCAACGCACAGGAGCTGTTCTACGTCGGCGCGGATCGCTGGATGAAGGCCGTTCGGACGACGCTGCAGCCGGCGTTTGCGTTCGGCAGGGCCGTGCCGCTGTTCGAGACGCAGCTCGATCAGATCTGGCTCGGCGACACGCGCAATCACTACGACGTCACGCCCGACGGCCAGCGCTTCGTCGTGCTTGCACCGAAGACCGACCGGCGCCTGGCGCCATTCACGGTGCTGATCAACTGGCAGCCACCTTCACCGCGGTGATTACCAGGGTGCCAGCCCGATCACCGGGTACTTGTAGTACGTGCCGTCGCTGGCTTTGATCGCCCCGACGATCGGCAGTACGAGACCGGCGATCGCGAGGCCGGCCCAGATCAAGAACGTGAGCGGGATCAGAATGATCGTCAGCAGCAGCAGGGCGGCCGCACCAAACAGCACCCACACCATGACGTTCAGCAGCAGCGCCTGCTTCGCGATCGTCGAGATCACCGGCGAGTCTTTCTTCACGATCCAAATGACAATTGGCGCGAGCAAGCCCAGGCCTGGCAGGATGTAGCCCGCGAGGCCCGACAGGTGCGTAATCGCGGCCAGGCCGCGATCGGCCGGCTCGATGGATTGCGTGGGGTTCATGGTCGCATTCATATCGGTCCTCACTACTTCCAGTCTGCGATGAACACGTTCGTGTCCGTGTCTACTTTGGAGTGCCGGTTCGACGCAAACACGAGCTTCGTCCCGTCCGGCGAGAACATCGGGAAGCCGTCGAACGTGTCGCCGAAAGTCACCTGCTCGAGGCCGGTGCCGTCCAGGTTGATCAGATAGAGGTCGAAATTGCCACCGCGCGGGTTCTTCATGTTCGACGCGAAGATGATCTTCGTGCCGTCGGGCGTGAAGAACGGCGCCCAATTCGCGCCGCCCAGGCCTTTCGTGACCTGCTGAAGATTGCTGCCGTCGCGGTTCATCACGAACACGTCGAGACCCGACGGCTTCCACAGCTCGTCTTTCAGCAGCGCTTTGTAGCCGTCCAGCTCCGGACCCTTCTCGAAGTGCCGGCCGCGAAACACGATCTTCGATCCGTCGGCCGAGAAAAACGGCCCGCCGTCGGGTCCAGGAAGATTCGTGAGCCGACGGACGTCCGATCCGTCGCTCTTCATCGTGTAGATCTCCATGTCGCCGTCGCGCACGCTCGTGAACACGATCAGGCCATCCTTCGCGACGGTCGCCTCCGCGTCGTAGCCCTTTGTCTTCGTCAGCTGCGTCAGGTCAGAGCCGTCGAGCTTCGCGCGAAAGATGTCGTAGCTCGCGTAGATCGGCCAGACGTATCCCTTCGACGCGTCGGGCTTGGGTGGGCACGCGTCGCCGCCGAGGTGGGTGGACGCGTACACGATGTGCTCGCCGTCCGGGTAGAAGAAGGCGCATGTCGTGCGGCCCTTGCCGGTGCTCACGAGCGTACGCTGTGTCCCGTCCAGGCTCATCGTGTAGATCTGGTCGCACCCGTGACCGGCATTGGTCTGGAAAATGAGCTTCTTGCCGTCGAACGAGAAATACGCCTCGGCGTTCTCGCCCTCGAAGGTCAGCTGACGCATGTTCGACAGGTGATTCTTCTCC
>Ga0137427_10000030_pt1 | contig 72309 bp, 53 predicted proteins | sample EasRivERMZT700_2_FD_102309 | JGI IMG/M metagenome (GOLD analysis project Ga0137427, IMG submission 102309) | Soil microbial communities from meander-bound floodplain in the East River, Colorado, USA - East River MetaG ERMZT700_2 | ecosystem: Environmental > Terrestrial > Soil > Floodplain ...
GACGATCGGCCCGCGCCCAGCACTGCCTCAGAACGCGCCGCTCCATCGCACCTGGCCGCCGAGGCCACGATGATGATCTCTCCGCAGAAGCAGCAGGAGCTTGCGGCCCAGGCCACCACTGCAGCGCAGAAGAAACCGGCTGTCGTTCGCGTCCTGAAGGGTGTCGTGGATCTGCCGGAGATCGAACTCAAGGCGCGATCGACGTATATCGGGAAGTCCGACCACGTGCAGATCAAGATCAAGGGAACGGGACTGTTTGGCTCGGCTCCCGAAAACGCCGCGATGATCGCGAACAATCAGGAGGGCTACTTCCTGGTGCCGATCAAAGAGGGCTACGCAAAGGTAAATGGCCAGACGGTCGGCCAGAAGCAACTGCTCCGGGATGGGGACGTCATTCAGGTCGGCGGGACGACGTTGAAATTCGAGGACCCCACCGGCGGGAACTGAGTCCTCGAAATCGTTATTCTCTTATGCTGCAGCGATGCCGTTGACGGATTTTGCCAGACGGGATTTGTAGCGGCGCGCCGTGTTTTCTTTAATCACGCCTTTTTGAACCGACTTGTCGATCAGCCCAAACGTTTCCGGTATAAGGGCGTTCGCGTCGGCCTTCTTGCCGGAAGCAATCGCGGCCTTCAGCTTTTTCATCTGCGTCTTGAGTCTGTGCCGGTTTGTCTGATTGTTGGCTCGCTTCTTCAGACTCTGCCGGTAACGCTTGATTGCGGATACATGGTTCGCCATCGTCTCTCCTCGAAAAATGGCAATGATAGCAATCGCATGGATGATGCGTCAATGTGGTATGCATCTCCAACCAGACGAGCCGGGGAGTAAGTGGGGGAGTGTCCCCCTTCCATGGGGACAGCCGCGATGCCGAAGGCGGAGCGGCAGGGGGTTCAGTCGTTACGACGTGGCCTTGATCTTGCTGATAACCGCGCGTGGCAAAACTAGGCGCGTCAATCTCCAACAACCCAAGTCTCAAAAAGAATCGTCGAAAACTGCGGACTAACGGCACTGCGGCGGAAGCCGTGCTTTGGACGCACCTGCAAAAGCGTCAAATCGAAGGAAAGCGATTCCGGAGGCAATTCGGCATAGGTCCGTACATTGTCGACTTTTATTGTCCGGAGTGCGGTCTGGTTGTCGAGCTTGATGGAGCCCCTCACTACACTCTGTTATGCCATGAGCGGGAAGCGAAGCGAACGAAATATCTGCTCGATCTTGGATTACGCGTCATTCGGGTGGAGAACAAGATTCTGTATAAGAACCCTGAAGCTGTTCTGGAGACGATTCGCCAGGCTTGCGCATCAACGGGTGAATGAAGAACCCCCTGCCGCTCCGCCTTCGGCATCGCGGCCGTCCCCCTGGAAGGGGGACACTAAACACTCCCGGCTCGTCTGGTGTTTCCTCGATCAAACGACAAGGAGCATAGTGTCCCCCTTCCAGGGGGCCCTCCCGCCGCCGCGTGGTATAATGCGGTCAGGTACATTTACGTAGGATGAAGAAAAGCATTCGAATGGGCGATGGAGTCGCCGATTTCTTCGGAACTCACGACGGTAACATCAAGTACCTCGAATCCCTTCTCAAAGTTCAAGTTCACCTCGACCACGACAACATCACCATCGATGGCGGAGATGAGCAGGTTCAATTGGTCGAAAAGCTCATTCAGGACTATGCCCAGCTCCGTGCCGAGGGTGTGAAGTTCTCGAATGGCGATCTGAAATCCGTCATACGGATCATCTCCGAAGACACGTCTCAGAGCTTGCGCGGTGTCGTTTCGTCAACAAAGCAGCTCCAGGTCGGGAAGCGCAGCGTCACTCCGAAAACCCTCAACCAGAAGCTATACGTCGAAGCGATCGAAAAGCACGACATGGTCTTCGGCATCGGTCCGGCCGGTACGGGCAAAACATATCTTGCGGTGAGCATGGCCGTACGCGCACTCCTGGAAAAACGGATCAACCGGATTGTGCTGACTCGACCTGCCGTGGAAGCGGGAGAGCGACTCGGATTCCTCCCCGGCACGCTTCAGGAAAAGATCGATCCTTATCTCAAGCCGCTCTACGACGCTCTCTACGACATGCTCGACTCCGAACGCGTCGATCGAAGTTTGGAGCGGGGCACCATCGAGATCGCACCGATCGCGTTCATGCGGGGAAGAACGCTCAACGATGCGTTCGTCATTCTCGATGAAGCCCAGAACACGACTCCCGAGCAGATGAAAATGTTCGTGACGCGGATCGGCTACAACAGCAAGGCCGTCATCACCGGCGACGTGACGCAGATCGACCTTCCGTTCGGCAAGATGTCGGGACTGGTGGAGGCCGAGCGCGTCATTTCCGGCGTCGAAGGCGTCGCTTTCGTTCACTTCAATGAGCGCGACGTGGTTCGCCACCCGCTGGTCCAGCGGATCGTTCGGGCCTACGAATCCTATTCGACGCAGAGTGCACATCAGCAGAATCTGCGTTTCTCGGAAAATGCTCCCGATGACTCCACAGGCAACGCTTGAGCCTGTTCATGGGTAGCATTAAGCCGGAATTCCTCATTCTTAATAAGCAACGCAAACACAGAATCGACAGCAGGGAACTCCGGGAATTCCTGAATCAGCTGGCGCCGGAGCTCGGTGTACGCGAGCGTACATTTTCTGTAGTGTTTTTAACCGACGCGGCGATGCGCTCCTATAATAATGATTATAGGGGGTTTAACAAATCTACGGACGTGCTGTCGTTTCGCGGAGATAATGAATATCTCGGTGATATTTTGATCTCTTCGGAAACCGCATATAATCAAGCCCGCCGGTCCCGTACGCTCGGTTTTGAAACGAACCTGCATCGCCTGGTGTTACACGGCTTGCTTCATTTGATGGGCTACGATCACGAGACGGATAACGGGGAAATGCGCGCTGTCGAGCGCCGTTTCCGACGAAGATTCCAATGCTGAATGGGTCCGAACTGCTGATTGCCGGCTTGTTTGTTCTTGCTCTTCTGCTCATGTCGATCATCGATATCGGCTTGAGCAGCGTGAATAAGATCTCCGTCCGCCGGCTCCTGGATAATCCCAAGGTTCGCTCTGCGCCCGCGCTCGTTCGTCTGGTGGAAAGCCGCGAACAGGTCCTGCTCTCCGTAAATATACTGATTCAACTCCTGATTATCGCCGGCGCTGTGTTCCTGTTCGGAGCGTTCGGCTGGCGCGAAATCCCGTACATCGCCGGGATGCCGGGAACGATCATCATGATGTTCGCCATCATTCTGATCTTCCGCCAGTTGATTCCGCGACTCGTGGCGACCAGGCGTCCGGAAGTGGCGCTTCTCTACCTGCTTCCGCTGCTCACCATCGCGCACTTCATCATGCGGCCGTTTTCCAGCGTCCTGACGCGGGTGATGAATTACTTCCAGAGTTGGGAACAGCAGATCGAGCCCGACAAAGAGGAGGAAGCCTCCGAGGAAGAGATCCAGGCGTTCATCGATGCGGGACAGGAAGAAGGGATTCTCGAGAGCGACGAAGGCGAGATGATTCAGTCGATCGTGCAATTTGGCGACAAGGTCGCCCGCGAGGTCATGACGCCGCGAACGCAGATCGTCGCGATCGATATCAATTCGTCCGTCGATAAGCTCCTTCAGTTGATTCTTGCCAAACGGCGCACACGCATTCCCGTTTTCCGCGACGACCTCGACAACATTGAAGGTGTCGTCCATGAACGCGACCTGCTGCGCGTCTGGCAGAAAGGCGAGAAGGTCGAAAATCTGCGATCACTGGTGAAGCCGGTGAATTTCGTTCCGGAAACCAAACCGGTGGACGATCTTTTGCAGGAAATGAAGGATTCGGGCGACCAGATGGTGCTTGTCGTCGATGAGTACGGTGGCATTTCCGGCCTGATCACGGTGAAAGATCTGGTTGAGGAAATTGTCGGCGGGATTCGGGACGAATCCGAAACGGACGGCGACAAAGTGATCGAAGAAGAGGCCGGCGTCTTCGTCGTGCCGGGAAGCCTCGAGCTTGCGGTGCTGCAAGAGAAACTTGGCGTTCCGCTGGTCCAGTCCACCGAGTGCACGACCGTGGCCGGCGCCGTCGTGGAACTCTTCGGCAAACTGCCGACCGTTGGCGAAAAGATCGAACACCAGGGTATCCAGGTCGAAGTCCTCGACGCCGATCGCCGCCGCGTTCAGCGTCTTCGCATCAAAGTCCTCGTTCCTCGGCGCATGACCGGCTGATGGAAGAGACGCTTCCTAAGTCCGGCTTCGTGTCGATCGTCGGACGGCCCAACTGCGGAAAGTCCACCTTGCTGAATCGTCTCGTCGGCGAAAAGATCTCCATCGTTACCGACAAACCACAAACCACGCGGAACGTCATTCGCGGAATCCTCACTCGCGACGAAGGCCAGATCGTCTTCCTCGATACTCCGGGTATTCATAAGCCGGCTCATCGAATGAATGAACGCATGATGAAGTTCGTGCGTGAATCGATGAGTGAAGTGGACGTGATTCTCCTGGTCGTGGACTCGACGGAACCGTTTGGCCGTGGTGACGAGTTCACGTTGAGTCTGCTCAAACCGTTGCCGAAACCGAAGCTGCTGCTTCTGAATAAGATCGATCGAATTCAGAAAAAGAATCTGCTGCCGATGATCGAGCGGTATTCCAAGCTGGCGGAGTTCAAGGAAGTGATTCCGATTTCCGCACTGACTGGTGAAAACTCGGAACCGCTGGTCAAATTGATTCTGGATCAGCTCGAGCCGGGACCGGCGTTCTATCCAACCGATGAATTGACGGATCAGCCTGCCCGCAGCATTGCCGCCGAGGTCATCCGTGAAAAGCTGATCATTCTGACGCGACAGGAATTGCCGTACTCGATGGCGGTGGTCATCGATCAGTTTGAAGAGACGGCAAAGATCTCACGGATTTTCGCGACGATTTACGTCGAGCGGGACTCGCAGAAGGGAATTGTCGTCGGGCGAGGGGGGCAGCTTTTGAAACAAGTCGGAACGGAGGCGCGTCTCGAACTGGAGAAGTTCTTCGAGCAGAAGATCTACCTGGAACTGCACGTCAAGGTGAAAAAAGGCTGGCGCGATGACGAAGGGGTGCTGCGGAACCTGGGTTTTACCTAGCTTTTGGGATCGGCAGGGTTTCAGTGCGCTGCTCCGCTTGAAGGAAAAATGTCTATATGGTATAGACATTTCATGGCTGTCAATGAAGAACTGTTAAAAAAGGCACGAACTGCGGGGTCTGACCTCGAAGAGGCCGAACGCCGCGTTCAATCGGCTCGAACCGAATATCACACCATCGTTCGACGGATTCATTTGGCCGGCAGCTCGCTCCGGGAGATCGCCCAGGCTCTCGACCTAAGCCATCAACGGGTGCAGCAGATGGTCAATCTGGCCGGCGGCAGTTGGTGGCAAAAGGTATGGAGTTCGCGCAACCGCAAGGGCGACCTTGCGTGCACGTTCTGCGGCCGCAATGAGGATCTCGTCGAAAGCCTGATTGCCGGTCCTAAGGTTTATATCTGCGGCGACTGTGTGGCTGCGGCGGAGCGAAATCTCAGCCGGGTATCCGAACGGTCCCGCATTCGCTGTTCATTCTGCGGCAAGCGTCACAGCTCGGAGAGACAGGTGTTATCGGGGCCGTCTGCAAATGTTTGCAGCGAATGCCTGGTTACCTGCCGCCAGATCGTCGCGGACAGCACAGCAGTCTGATCCAATTCGGGTCAGGCGTATAGTTCCCCAATTCCTGGAACAGAAATTGGGGAACTATACGCCTGACCCCGAATTGCGGCAGGGGGTTCCTACCCGATTCAAATAGACCTTAAATCTAGGTTCATGATAAGAAATCGACGGGATTAATTCGCTGAGAGAGGGGACTTTATGAAGACTGGGAACACGCGTCGCGAACTGCTGAAAGGAAGTCTGGCACTGGCAGGTTGGAGTGTATTGGGTATGCCCGAATGGGTGCTGCCGGCGCTGGCTCAAGGCGAGACGCTGGTTCCGTTCACCGACTCGGCGGACACCATTAATACAAACCCTGCCGTCGATCGCCGAATCATCGACACGCGAAAGATAGACGGGCCCATCACTCCCAAAGATAATTTCTTTACGACGCAACATTACGGTCATCCTGAAGTGAATCCCGCTGCTTTCCGGCTGAAGGTCACCGGTCTTGTCGATCGCCCGAAGTCTCTCTCTCTCGACGAAATCCGGAAAATGGGCAATACGGAACTTATCGCTGGATTCGAGTGTTCCGGAAACCGCAGGCCGCTCCAGGGACTTTGCAGCAACGGTCGATGGACCGGTGTGCCGCTGAAGACCGTACTGGACTCTGCCGGTGTCAAATCGTCCGCCCGCGAGTTCGTGTTCTACGGCGCCGATCACGGTCAGGAAGAAGTCGAGTGGCGCACACAGAAATACACGGTGGACCAGCAATTCGGGCGCAGTTTGAATCGTGAGAAAGCGCTGTCCGGCGAGCCGCTGGTGGTGTACGCGCTCAACGGCGAACCCCTGACGAAACATCAGGGCTTCCCGCTGCGTTTGGTGGTGCCGGGCTGGTACGGTGTAGCCAACGTCAAATGGCTTTCTCAGATTCACGTTCAGGAAGATCAATATCTCGGCAAATACCAGGCGCGCTGGTACCGGACGTTGAAGGGTGAAATGATCGACGGGGAAATGAAATGGCACGAGACAGCGGTCACGCACATGAATCTCAAGTCGTTCGTCGCGCGGGTGACGCGTGAAGGCAATCGATATAAGGTCCTCGGTGTGATCCTGAATGACGGAACGCCGATCAAGTCGGTCGAAGTGAAGGTCGATGAAGGACAGTGGCAGCCCGCAACGATAGACAGCGCGACCAATGGGAAGTACTCCTGGAAGCTCTTCACCTACACATGGAACAATCCGCCGGCCGGTGAGCACACACTGGTTTCGCGAGTGACGGACACGACTGGAAAAGTTCAGCCGACCGCGACGGACCTGGAAAACAAGAAGTCATTTCTCGAGGACAACTCGCAGCATCCTCGGAAAGTGATGGTCTCCTAGCAACGTCAGCAGAATTGGGAGGAAAGCATGAGAAGTCTGCACATCACCGCCGTGATTTTGATTCTGATTCTTTTTAGCGTTACGGCGTTCGTTGCGCAAAACCCGCCGGCACAGGCTCAGCGAGGCGCCCAGCCCGCGCAACGCGGCCAGGCGCCCCCGCCCGATCCGCGCGATATGGGTGGTGGACGATGCGCCGACAACCCGGTGAACTGCGCGGATACCAACAATCCGATTCCTGCGTATGACTCCGTATGGCTGGAAGAGTTGACCTGGATCGAAGTTCGTGACTTGCTGCGCACTGGAAAGACGACTGCAATCATTACCACAGGCGGCATGGAGCCGAACGGCCCTTATCTCGCACTTGGAAAACACAACTACGTTCTCAAGGCGAATTGCGAAGCGATCGCGCGAAAACTCGGAAACGCGCTTTGCGCTCCGATCATTCCGCTGGTTCCCGAAGGCCGCATCGAGCCGCCGAGCGGCCACATGAGATCTCCCGGAACGATCAGCATGCGTGAAGAGACATTCCAGGCCATGCTGACCGACGTGGCGCACAGCCTGAAGATGCACGGCTTCAAGAACATCATCATGATCGGCGACAGCGGCGGCAACGCGACCGGCATGCAAAAGGTTTCCGAGGCGCTCAATCCCAAGTGGTCAGACACGCTCGTCGCTCATATTCCCGAGTACTACAACGGTTGTGGCGGCGGCCGTGTGCTGGAAACGATGGGGATCAAGCAAACCGTTCAGGAAGGCCTTCATGACGGCCCCGGCATCACGTTCAACATGATGGTGACGGACCCGAATAGCGTTCGCTGGGAGCAGCGCGTGAAGGCCGGCAAGGCGACGATCAACGGCGTCTCGATCGCCGATAAGGCCAAATCGATCGAGATCGGCAAGAAGATCCTGGACGCGCGCACGACCTGCGCTGTCGATCTGATCAAGAAGGCAGTCGCGGCGAAGGCTAGAAGTTAATCGCCGAAACGAAAGCTGGAGACGGTCAGGCCGCCGAAAAAACGGTCCTCGTGATAGATCGTGCGGGCGGACTCTCTCTCCGCAGCGCCAAACGCAACCATCAACGGAACGAAGTGATCTGCCGTCGGATGCGCCAGCCGCGCCGACGGCGCTTCGGTCCACCGGATCAACCTCTCCGCCCGTTTCTGCAAGTCCGATTCTCGCAGCGTTTCATTCAGCCACTGGTCGAATTCGCGCGACGCACTGGCGCCGCTATCGTTAAATCGACGCAGATTGTGGTAGCTGAGGCCGCTGCCCAGGATCAGGATGCCTTCGCTGCGTAGTGAGGCAATGGCCCGGCCCAAACGGATGTGTGCCTCAGGATCGAAATCGCTACGCAAGGATAGTTGGACGACCGGAACATTGGCATTCGGATACATCACCGTTAGCGGAACGAATGCCCCATGATCGAAGCCCCGCGCGACATCCTGCCCGGCTGAAAAACCCTCCGCTTTAAGTAAGTCCTGAATCCGTGTGGCAAGCTCCGGTGAGCCGGGAGCGGGATAGCTGATGCGGTAGGTGTGTTCCGGAAAGCCGCCGTAGTCGTAGATCATCGGCGGGTGCGGGTTCGCCATGACGGTGAAGATCTCTTCGTCCCAGTGACCCGACACCATGACCACAGCTTTCGGTGTGACGCCCAGTTGCCGCGGAATATCTGCCAGCGAGGCTTCGAGGACGGCATGAGCTTGACGCATCTCGCCGTCGAGATAAGGCCAGGGGCCACCGCCGTGAGACAGGAAGTAGGTCGGAAGTTGGTTCATACGTAGCGACCCAGCCGCTCGGACAACTTGAAAATCGCGATTGGAAGCAAAACAGAGAAAAGCACAGAGTACAACAGCTCCATCCATAGAATACGGCCGGGAACTCCGGGAATGGGGCCGCAAGTGCCAACGTCCGTAGTGAGCCAGGCGAAGGGAAATCCGCGCGCCTCAAAGTAGTTCGAGAGAGCCACGGAATGGGAAGGATCCAACTTCGAGCAGTGAACCATTTTCTGGTTGAAGAGGCCAAACGCCAGGAAGCACACCGCGACAATAGTGATCGAGCGAATCATATTTGCTCAGAACCCCGTGATGCGGCATGGGGTTCCCTCTACCTGCAACGAATCTGAGTGCGATCGACGAGATTGCCGGCGCCGCCCTGGATGCCGACCATAACCAAACCCGCCGGACAAGTCTCAGTGTAGCCGATGGAGCCTCCGAAGTTGCTCCCGACCGAAGAGGTCGTTGTACTCGCGCCACCGGCGATAGGGCTGCAGACAGCGGCGATTTGATCGTTGAGGCCGGAACCGCCGTTGCCAATACGGCCGGTCAGACCCGTCATGACATAACCCGCCGGACACCCAAGCGTAAAGGCGTTGCCACCGAATCCACCGGCGGTGCCGGTTGTTGTTACGGTTCCGAGTCTGATCGACGTTAGCCCCGCCGCGAACTCCAAACCCGCGCCGCCGCCTCCATGGGACGCACCCAGGTAGAGCGGGGCTGTCGCAACCGCCTAGAGCGAAATCGGGGTTGAGTTACTGGTGCCTCCGGCGGTCGTGACCGTGACATTCGGCGTCGATGACGGCAACCCGCCGACAAACGAGAAGTCGGCCCTCAGCGTCGTCGAATTCGAGACGATGACGTTAGCTAGCCAACATCTGCGAGGGTTACGCTAGGCCTTCCATCGACTTTAGTAAAGGGTCAAATTAGTGAAGAGACTACAGAGTATATGTTGCGATTCCTACGTCCTCGGCTGCCATTTCCTGCCCACGGACCGGCATCATGAGTCCCGGCCTCGAGCATGGTAGTTCTCTCGCCAGTTTGGCTCCAAGTCGTTCATGCTTTTGGATTACGGCGTATCTTCGACTGCGGTCGAGGAATAGTGGACTGTAGGTCAGAATCACACCGGAAGGCGATTCGAAGCTTTTTCGGGCAAAACCGACGAATGCCTCGAAGAGCCCGGCCCCGCGAAATTCCGACGCGACGGTAAGGTCAACAAGCACAACAGTGTCGCCGGAATCTTTGTGCGTGCTCCAGGTTCCGTCAGCGGTGAGCTCCCGAAAAGTGGGTGGAACATTGTGGGGATTGCCCTGGACGTCGAGCCGCATGCCTTCGAGTATTCCGGCGATAACGTTACCGACGTAAGCCGCCACAACATACCCGCCGGAATTGGCAATCCGGCGACTCCAATCGACGACGTCCTTTGGCGCAAATTCCTTCCAATACTTTTGCAGGATGCCGACGCCTGTCTCGCGCTGGTCGATTTCTTCGCCACGACGAAATGTAAAGGATGTCATGAGTCAGGCCGCGCTCCGTTCGCGGCGAAATAGAATGGCCAACAACCGCCTGAACCAGTTGTTGGCTCGTTCGGGAACACTTCCTTGCGGTCCGCCCATCGGCGTTTCGATTGGCGTGGTCGCCGCAGCGGGATCCTGATCGACTGTTGCGCAGCTCTTGAGTGCCTCGAAATATGCCGATTGGACCTGATAAAAGGCCTCCTGAAGCTCGCTTCTCAGAGTTTCGTCCGCAAAGGCGTACCACCGATCCGGATGGAGACGTCGAATCCATCTTCGTTGTGCGCTCTTTATCTGTTTGAACGACGAGCGTGGCGGAATCCCAAGAACGCCCCACGGGTCTCGAGCCGCGTTGGCCTTTCGGATCCTGATGATTTCATTGCGAACCGATGACGTCGAATCCATCACCATCCCTGACTTATCGGCATAGTCCGGGAGAAGGATTATGGCGTTTTGTCATGCCGGCATCGAACCGTGTTGGCAAATGAACGAGAGCGACCTATACTCCCCGCCAACACCGTCGCCAGAGCGGTGCGGTTTCCGACAACTCATCAAATTAGGTGTCTTCAAATGGGGAGGGGACATGAATCGATTAACTCGTTTCGTCGAGTTTCTGCCGATCGCCGTTGTGGCGATCGTACTTGCAACGGGCACATTTGCATATTCGCAGGGAGGGGGCGCGGCGGCGTCGCTATCCGGTTCTGTGGTGGATACAACCGGGGCGCTGATTCCAGGCGTTGACGTGCAGATCAAGAACAACGCGACCGGAACGGATTATCGTACGCTCACGACCGAGAACGGGACGTTCACGATCCCGGCGTTGCCGACGGGAACCTATACGGCCACTGTTTCCCTGGCGGGATTCAAGACGGTCGTGCTGAACAACGTGGTGCTTAATGCCGGAGTGCCGGCGAGCATCCGCGTCACGCTGGAGGTCGGCGGCGTTACAGAAACAGTCACGGTAGAAGCGGGCGCCGAGATCCTGCAGACTCAGACGGCAACAGTTGCGACTACCATGAATCTCAACGAGATTTCGAACCTCCCATTGCCGAGCCGAAATGCGCTCGAGGCCATTATTTCTTTGCCAGGCGTCAATACGCCGAGCGGCAGCCGCGATTCAACGATCAACGGATTGCCTCAGGGCGCGATCAACATCACGCTGGATGGCGCCAGCGTGCAGGATAATTACCTGAAAACATCCGACGGGTTTTTTGCCCGATTGCAGCCGCGCCTGGACGCCGTTGAAGAAGTAACGGTGACTTCCGCCGCCAACGGCGCAGACACCGGAGGGCAAGGCGCTGTCCAGATCCAGTTCACCACACGTTCGGGCTCGAACGAGTTCCACGGCAGCGTTTATCATTATTACAAGAACGACGCGCTCAATTCGAACACCTGGTTCAACAACAGGGACCTGGCGCCCGGTCCTGACGGTAAAGCGCCGAGAAATGACCTGCTGCAAAACCAACTCGGGTTTCGCGTCGGCGGGCCTGTTGTGATTCCGGGTTTGTATGACGGAAGGAATAAGGCGTTCTTTTTCGTAAATTACGAGCAGTCGCGCTCACCAAGTAAGATCACGCGTAACCGGACAATCCTCGACCCGTTGGCACAGCAGGGCGTCTTTCGATACCTCACGAGCTCAGGTATCCGATCGGTAAACCTGTTACAGCTTGCCGCCGCCTCCGGGCAGACGTCCACGATCGATCCAACCATCGCGAAAGTGCTCAGCGATATCCGATCGGCCACATCGAGCGGCACGCTGCTGGATCTCACCGATCCAACCCAGCAGCGGGCGACGTTCCAACTTGAAAGTAAGAACATCACGCCATATCCGACGTTGCGTTTCGACTACAACGTGTCGAGCAAGCATCGTTTGATGGTTTCATATAACAAACAACACGTGAATTCGGTCCCCGATACGACGAATGATCGGGAACCCGTGTTCCCGGGGTTCACACACACCGGCAGCCAACAGTCCGACCGTTACACAACTTCAAACTCGCTGCGTTCGACAATCAGTTCGAATGTCGTCAACGAACTTCGCGGCGGCGCCAGCGGAGGCGCAACTTTCTTCGCGCCGGAGTTGAACCCGTCAATGTGGGGATCGTCCGCCATGCCGGATCAGGCCGGATTCAACCTCTCGATCAGCGCTGCCGGAATCACGAACCCGGCAAGCACGACCGGACAAAGTTCGCGAGAAGGTTCCACTAAGTTCATCGAAGATAAACTGAATTGGGTCAGGGGAAGCCACAACCTTAGTTTGGGCGGTTCATGGACGCAGGTCGATCTTTGGCTCAAGAATCAGACTCTGGTTCCGACAATCAACTTCGGTATTGCTACGGGCGATCCTGCCGAAGGCTTGTTTACGGCGAACAACTTTCAAGGGGCCTCGACCACAAATCTGAACTCGGCGCGCGCCTTGTATGCGGTCTTGACTGGACGGGTCACTTCAATAACCGGCGCATCCCGCTTCAATGAAGAAACGAACAAGTACCAGTATCTGGGGCTGGGCGTGCAGCGCGCACGCATGCGCGAGATGGGCTTCTACATTCAGGATTCGTGGCGCTGGAAGCCGAACTTCACGGTCAATATGGGAATGCGGTATGAACTCCAGCTTCCGTTCTATCCGCTGAACGACAGCTACCTGACCGCAAGCGTCGAGGACCTATGGGGTGTCTCCGGAGTTGGAAACCTTTTCAGTCCTGGAACTCTCACAGGTAAAAGGCCGGAGTTCACCACGTTCAAGAAAGGCACGCGCGCTTTCGAAGTGGACAAGAACAACTTTGCTCCAAGCCTGGGACTTGCCTGGGTGCCGAACGTTAAAGGAGGCATCCTGGGCAGGATACTGGGACGCGGTGATTCCGATTCGGTTCTCAGGGCCGGTTACGCGCTGGCCTACAATCGCGGCGGCATGTCGGATTTCAGCGACGTGTACGGCGCCAACCCGGGCATTACCATCACGTCAGACCGCAGCCAGGCGCTGGGCAACCTTGTGGGCCCTAATGAAGCATTGCCGGTATTGTTCAGTCAACGCAACCGTCTGGGACCTCCGGTGATCGCTGAGACCCTGACGTTGCCCTATCGCGATGTGATCACTGGCGACGTCAACATTTTCGACCCGCACCTGCAAACGCCCTACGCCCAGACCTGGACAGCGGGCTGGCAGCGAAAGATTACGAACGACATTTCGGTTGAAGTTCGGTATGTGGGCACGCGTCATCTGCAAGGCTGGACCGAGTACAACTTCAACGAGGTAAACATCGTCGAAAACGGATTCCTCAATGAGTTTAGAAAGGCGCAGGCGAACCTGCAGGCCAATATCGCAGCCGGTCGCGGAAACACGTTCGCCTACACCGGCGCTCCCGGCACGTCGCCATTGCCGATTTATCTCGCATACTTAAACGGCGTCGGCGCTGCCCAGGCCAACGTTCCGACTAACTACACCGGAGCCTCGTGGACCAGCACCAACTTCACGAATCCACTGGCCATCAACAATCCGAACCCCTTCACTCCGGCGGGAACCAACGCGAACACCGGGCTGGACGGTGACTCGAACCGTCGCGCTAATGCCGCGAATGCGGGTTTGGCGCCGAACTTCTTCCGCGTTAATCCGGATCTTCAGGGTGGCGCCAACATGACCGGGAATGGCGGATATACGCGCTACGACTCGCTCCAGATCGAGGTCCGTAAACGGTTCTCGCATGGAATTCAGGCACAGGGCAATTACGTCTATGGCAACGCGTATGAATCCAGTCGCTTCTCTTTCCGTAAACCGCGACTGAAGCGGCTGGATAGCGGTACACCCGGCGGGATTACTCATGCCTTCAAAGGAAACTGGGTGTATGAACTGCCATTTGGCCGCGGCCGGGCGCTCGGTAGTAACGCCGGCTTGTTGCTGAGTCATATTATCGGTGGTTGGGAATTCGACGGTATCGCGCGTATTCAGAGCGGCCGTTTGACAAACCTCGGTAACGTGAGGCTCAAGGGGATGTCCCGAGAGGACGTCGAGAAGATGTACCAGCTGCGCTTCAACGACGCCGCTCGAGTCATCTACATGTTGCCGCAGGATGTCATTGACGAAACCGTCAAGGCATACAGCGTCAGCGCGACCTCCGCAACCGGTTACGGCTCGCTTGGGGCGCCCAGCGGTCGTTACTTCGCTCCTGCTAACGGGCCGGACTGCATCGAGATCGCCGGCGCCTTTGGTGACTGCGGGACCGGAGATCTTGTTGTAACGGGGCCTCGAATGGTTCGTTTCGATCTCAGCACCGTGAAGAGGATTCCGGTGGGTGAACGCAAGAGCATCGAGTTCCGCGCAGAATTCCAAAACGCGTTCAACACTACGTACTTCACGCCGGTAGCCGGCATTGGCAGCAACCCGGATTCGTATCGGGTAACGGGTGCCGATTCCGGCCGCACTATTCAGATCGTGTCGCGATTCAGCTGGTAAAGCAATTAGCGTTGCTGGAGACCCGGTCGCTACCGCTCCCGGTTCTGACAAGGTTGCCATAATGTCAGAACCGGGAGCGCTAGCGACCGGGTCTTAGCGCCCGCTTCAGTCCTGTTCGCTATTCCATCACAGAGAAGTGTAGAATTCCCGCACCCCCATGTGTGACGAGGAGAGTGGAGATGAACAGAATGATATCAAAGTTCTTCAGCTGTTTTTTTGTATTGCTGGCTTGTGCTGCGGCCTTCGCCAGTCCCGCTTATAGTCAGCTTTCCTCAGGTACTGTCCTTGGGACTATCGCGGATGGCACAGGTGCTGTCATACCCGGCGTCACCATCACGGCGACGAACACGGCGATTGGCCTGACAAGATCGGTGATTTCCAACGAGAGCGGCAACTACCGCATCGATCAGTTGCCTCTTGGAAACTATAACGTTCAGGCAGAGCTGCCGGGCTTCAAGAAAGAGCTTCGCAATAGCGTCACAGTGAATGTGGACGCGCGCGTTCGTCTGGATTTCGTGCTGAGTCCGGGAAGCGTGAGCGAAGTTGTCGAAGTGATGTCCACGGCGCCTCTGGTGCAAACGGACGACTCGTCTGTCGGACAGGTGGTCGAAGAGCGAAAGATCATCAGCCTTCCTTTGAACGGCCGTGACTTCTCACAGTTGGCTTATATCGTTCCCGGAGCGTACGCTCCGCGGCCAGGAACGTCGTTGGGTGATCGTGGTGGTTTCTCTGTAGCCGGTCTGAATGAGAACACCAATCAGTTCCTGCTGGACGGCGTCAACAACAACGGCACCGGCACCATGGAAATCGCCGCCCGCATTAATATCGATGCAGTGGGCGAGTTCAAGGTGCAAACGGGAACTTACGCCGCGCAATACGGGCGCTACGCAGGAGCCCAGGTGGACGTGGTGACGAAGTCCGGATCGAATGAATTCCACGGTGCCGGGTTCGCGTTCACGCGAAACGACAACCTCGATGCCCGCAATGCCTTCGATCCGTGGCCGCTGCAACATCTTCCGGAATTCAAACGGCACCAATACGGCGCCACAATCGGCGGTCCGATCATCAAGGACAAGCTGTTCTTCTTTGGTGGATATCAGGGTCAGCGCCAGACGAAGTTTCAAACAACGGCTCCTAATGTTCCGCTGACAGAGTACTGGAGCGGAGATTTGTCGAAGATGTCGCAAGTCGCGCGCGATCCGAGCACCGGTCTACCGTTTCCGGGCAACATTATTCCGCCGCAACGAATCAGTACGATCGCGTTGGGGTTCAGACAGTTTTGGCCCGCTCCGGTGAAAGCCGGTTTTGTCAACAACGGCAGTAGCCTGCTGCCGATTCCCGACAATTTCCACCAGCCGAATATCCGCATCGATTGGAGAGCAAACGACAATCACTTGTTCCATGCCTCCTACAACTTCTACAACAACGACTTGATGGAATGGTCGATTGCCGGACGTCCTGAGGTTCCGGGTTTTATGACACGCGGGAAGATCAAGTCTCAGGGATTGTCGTTAACCGAGGTGTGGACGATTTCCCAACGCGCCGTCAACGAATTCCGCGCTGGCTTCGGCCGGGTTCGCCGGGTTCGATTCCAGGAGAATCCGACCAATTTCAACGCGTCGCTGGGAATTCCCGGTACAACGGCCGACGTCGATCCGATCGCGTGGGGAACTCCCAACGTGACGATCACCGGTCTTGCGCGCATCGGCGATGCAACAAACATGCCGCAACCGCGTGTCGATCAGACCTTCACGCTCACGGATAACTTCTCGATATTTCAGGGAAGTCACGCGCTGAAGTTCGGAATGGACTTCTTCCTCCAGACAATGAACCTCGTCATGATCAACGATGGGCGGGGAACGTTCACGTTTACCGGCACTCGAACCGGAAACCCAATGGCCGATTTCCTGCTGGGCTTGCCGGCCACGTCGCAGCGCCAGGTCCCGCTCGGTCCCATCAGCGATCACCCTCGCCGGTCGTCGATCAACGCGTTCTTCCAGGACGATTGGAAGCTCAGCCGCAATCTGACTTTAAACATCGGAGTGCGGTACGAGGCCACCGGCCGAATTCGTGAAAAATACGACAAGCTCGCGGCTTTCGACCCGACGTTGGGCGGCGGTCGAGGTGGCTTGCGAGTGGTTGGAGACGATCCCCGTTTCACCGACACAATCGCCGCGTTCACCAGGCTGTTTCCGAGCGTGCTGATCGAGCGAGGAGCCGAAGGCCTCTACAGAAACGACTATAACAACTTCGCGCCGCGCCTCGGTTTCGCCTACTCACCGTTTGGCGGCTCGAAGACGGTCATGCGCGGGGCGTACGGGATCTTCTATCAAATCGACGATCTCTGCTTCTGCGGCTATTACACGAACGCACCGTTCGCCGTTTCTCAACGCTTCACCGACGCCAACGGAATTACCTTGGCCGATCCGTGGAGAGCATCGGCAGGCGGCGCACTGTCGATGCCGGCAATCGATCCGAACATTGCTACTCAGTACTATCAGCAATGGAGCTACGGCATTCAACATGAACTTCCCGCCGCCATAGTCGTGGACCTGACCTATCAGGGGAAGCGTGGATTGAAGCTCACGCGAACCCGCGATATCAACCAGCCTCTGGATCGGACGGCAACAACGCCTGTGCGACCTTTCCCGCTATTTGGCAGAACTTCGTATGAAGAGAACTCCGCGAGTTCGATCTACCATGGCCTGAATACGAGAATCGAAAAGCGGAATGCCAGCGGTCAAAGCTTCCTCTTGTCGCATACGTACGGCAAGATGATCGACGACTCTACGGGCTCGCCGCAGGACAGCTACAACCTGAAACTTGAGCGCGCTCTTTCCAGTGATGATGTCCGTCACCGGTTCAACCTCAGCTACATTCTGCCTATGCCGTTCGGCAACGGTCGAAGGATTGGAAGTAGTGCGACCGGTATCGCGGAAGAACTCATTAGTGGATGGGAGCTTTCGGGCAACATCCGCGCGAATTCGGGCAGTCCGTATTCACCGACGTGGTCAATCGACGTCAGCCGCACGGGGAACACCTGGGATCGGGCGAACCTCGTCGGCGATCCGAAGAAAGAAAACCCCACGCCGCAGCAGTGGTGGAATCCTGCGGCATTTGCAACGCCGGCAGCGCGAACGTTCGGAACAGCAGGACGCAACATTCTGACGGGACCCGGTTCACAGACAGTCGATTTGGCCATCCTTAAGAAGATCATGTTTAAGGAGAGCCAGCAGGTTCAGATGCGGTTCGAGTTCTTCAATCTCCTGAATCACGCGAACTACGCGATACCTGTGAGCACTGCCAACAGTTCGGCCTTCGGTTCGATTTCCTCGGCGGGCGCCGCTCGCGAGATCCAAATCGGTCTGAAGTACCTCTTTTAGCGGGGTAATTAAGGGGTCAGACGTATCGTTCACCTGAAGAATTCAGGTGAACGATACGTCTGACCCCTTAATTTGTCCCTGTGATATCATTTCGCACAACTTAACTCTTTCTTAGGACGCGAGATATGCGTTTTCCAGTATGGTTCGGTGTTTCGCTACTTTCATCCGGGATTGCTCTTGGCCAAAGTCCGGCGATGACGGTCTCATCTCAGCAAACCCTGGTAAACCGATACTGCGCCGGCTGCCATAACGACAAGGTGCAGTCGGGTGGTTTCTCCTGGACCAGGATTGATTTGGCCGATCCCGGCCAAAATGCGCAACAGACCGAGAAGGTCATTCGTAAACTCCAGGCCGGCATGATGCCTCCAGCGGGCGCCTCAAGACCGGAAACCGTCAGCCTGAAAGCTTTCGGATCGACGTTGGAGACGACGATCGATCGAGCGGCAGCGGCGCGGCCCTTTGCGGGCGCGCCTGAACTGCATCGGCTCAATCGAACGCAATACCGGAACGCGATCCGCGACTTGCTCAGCCTGGACGTTGACGTTGCCTCGATTCTGCCTCCTGACGAGATGGGCAGGGGCTTCGACAATATTTCCGATGCGCTGTCCGTCACGCCGGCGTTGGTTCAGGGCTACGTTCGCGCCGCCAGCAAAATCAGCCGCGAAGCGGTGGGCGATACCCAGGTATCACCGACGATGTCGATGTACACGGTTCCGAAAGTCGTGAATCAAATGCGGCATGTTGACGGAGCGCCGTGGGGAACTCGCGGGGGGACGTCCGTCATCCATAACTTTCCGACCGACGGCGACTACTCGTTCAAGCTGAAGTTCTATTACGACTATCTGGAAACGCTGTTCGGACAGAGTTTGCCGGCGAATCTGCAAGGCCAGGAGATCGAAGTTTCGATCGACGGCGCGCGAGTCGCGCTGTTCAAAATCGATCCGACAATCCCGGAAACCAAGAATCTGCTGACCACCGAACCGATCCGCGTCGCAGCCGGTCCGCATCGTGTTTCCGCGGCGTTCATCGCGAAGTTCGACGGGCCGACGGAGGATCAATTCCGGCAGGTCGAGCAGTCGATGGTGGATATCAGTGCCGGCGTTCCCGGATTGATTGCGCTGCCACATCTGCAGACGCTGACCGTTGCCGGTCCGTTTAGCGTTACGGGTGTGTCCGCTACTCCAAGCCGCCGCAAGATCTTTAGCTGCACTCCGGCATCGGGCAAGGATGAAACGTCGTGCGCCGAGAAGATCGTTGCGACGCTGGCTCGTCAGGCGTTTCGACGACCGTTGACAGATGCGGATACCGAGTTCCTGATGAACTATTACCAGGAGGGTCGAAGCGAAGGTGGTTTCGAAAACGGGATTCGAATGGCAGTACAGGCGATCATCGCCAGCCCGAAGTTCGTGTTTCGATTCGAGAAGACTCCGGCGAACGCCGCTCCCGGAAAGAATTACAGAATCAGCGACCTCGAATTGGCGTCGAGGTTGTCATTCTTTCTCTGGAGCAGCATTCCCGACGAACAACTCCTCAATCTGGCTTCACAGGGAAAGCTGAGAGACACTGCGGTACTCGAAAGAGAAGTGCGCCGGATGCTGGCAGACCGCCGCTCCGATGCGCTGGTCGACAACTTTGCGTTTCAATGGTTGCGCCTGCAAAGCGTGAGGGAAGCGGATCCCGACAGCGGAATCTTCCCTAACTTCACTCGCAACCTCGGTCAATCGATGACGCGCGAAACGAAACTTTTGTTCGATAGCGTGATGCGTGAAGATCGAAACATCGTTGATCTGCTCACCGCGAATTACACCTTCGTCGACGAAATTCTGGCAAAGCATTACGGCATTCCGAACATCCAGGGAAGTACGTTCAGACGCGTGCCCGTAACGGATCCCAATCGATTGGGGTTGCTCGGGCACAGCAGCTTCCTGACGCTGACGTCTCTTGCGAATCGAACGTCGCCTGTGATGCGGGGCAAGTACGTGATGGAAGTCCTGCTGGGCGTAGCGCCTCCGGCGCCGCCTGCGGACGTTCCTCCGCTTATCGAGAATGTCGACAATCAAAAGGCGCTTTCCGTACGCGAACGGCTGGAGATCCACCGCAAAGTTGAACCTTGTGCATCGTGTCATAAGATGATGGATCCGATCGGCATGGCGTTGGAGAATTTCAATGCGATCGGCAACTGGCGCAACAACGACAGTGGCTTCCGAGTCGATCCGACTGGCCAGCTTTACGATGGCACGAAGCTGGATGGTCCGGTCAGTCTGCGGAATGCAGTTCTAAGCCACACCGATTCCTTCATCAGCAGTTTTACCGAAAGCCTGATGTCGTACGGGCTCGGACGGTTGATCGATTATCAGGATATGCCGATCGTCAGGTCGATCGAGCGTGACGCCGCAAAGAACAACAACCGGTTCTCCTCATTTGTGCTCGGCATCGTGAAGAGCGTGCCGTTTCAAATGAGAAAAGCGGAAGACGTAGCACCGACAGTAGACAAAGCCTTGAGGCACTGAACATGTTTATAACGAAGAAGCATCTTTCGCGCCGGACATTCCTGACCGGAATGGGCGCAACCGTGGCACTGCCTTTCCTCGATGCCATGGTGCCCGCGCAGACACCGATTCGAAGGACCGCGGCTGCACCCCGGAGTCGAATGGCGTGCCTGGAGATGGTCCACGGCAATGCCGGGAGCACGCAGGACGGCATCGATAAAAACTACTGGATGCCGGCCAAAGAAGGATCCGACTTCGACTTCACGATGATCCTGAAGCCACTCGAGCCATTTCGGGATTACCTCACCGTCGTCACGCAAACGGATCTGCGCGCCGCGGAAGCCTGGTCCGCCGCGGAAGAAGGAGCCGACCATTTCCGCTCCAGCGCGGTCTTTCTCACCGCTGCCCATCCGAAACAGACTGAAGGCTCGGATGTATATGCCGGCACGTCCATCGATCAGTTGTATGCGCAACAGTTTGGTCAGGACACCCCGCTGCCGTCGATTCAATTGGGCATTGAGAACGTCGACGCGACCGGCGCGTGTGGTTTCAACTATGCGTGCGTTTACTCCGGGCCTATTAGCTGGTCCTCGCCGTCGACGCCGATGCCGATGACGATCGATCCGCGAATGGCATTCGAGAGTCTATTCGGCGATGGTGGATCGCAGGCAGACCGTGCCGCGCGTCAAAAGGCCAATCGGAGCATTCTTGATGGCATCACGCGCGAGGTGTCAAGGTTGCAGAAGGACCTCGGCAATAGAGATCGAAACCGGCTCAACAGCTATCTGGAAGGTGTTCGCGAGATCGAACGGCGCATTCAAAAGATCGAGCAATACAACTCGAGTGGAGTGCGACGCGAACTGCCGGCGGCACCCGTCGGTGTGCCGGACTCCTGGGAAGAACACGTGAAGCTGATGTTTGATTTGCAGGTGCTGGCGTTTTCAGCCGAGATCACGCGAGTCTCTTCACTCAAACTCAGCCGCGATACGAGCAACCGGGTTTTTCCGGAAAGCGGCATCAAGCTGGCGTTTCATACGATGTCTCATCACGGATCGTTGCCGTCGAAGATTCTCGAATACGCTCAGCTCAATCTCTACCATATGGGATTGCTGCCGTATTTCCTCGAGAAACTTCGCAACACGCCCGATGGCGACGGCAATCTGCTCGACCACACGGTGGTCCTGTGGGGCAGTCCCATGGGCGATTCCAACGTTCACGCGCATAAACGGCTGCCGGTGCTGCTGGCGGGTCGCGCGAACGGCAGGATCAAGGGGAATCAGCACGTCAAATGCAAAGATGAAACTCCTTATGCCAATGTGCTGCTGACTTTGCTGCATAAGGTTGGCGTCGAACAGGACATCATCGGCGACAGTACAGGAGAAATCACGATATGAAAATCGTCGGCAAGAGCTTACTTGGCGGACTTCTGTTGGCGACAACGATGCTTTCCACAACGGGCGCGGATACTCGACTCGCGGACGCCGCGATGCAAGGCGACAAGGCCACGGTTCTGGCGCTGTTGAAGCCCGGCGTTGACGCGAACGCGCCGCAAGGCGACGGCACCACCGCGCTTCATTGGGCGGCATATCGCGGCGATCTCGAAATGACGCAGGCCTTGCTGAAGGCCGGAGCGAACATCAATGCTGCAACGCGCATTGGCGCCATGACTCCGCTCTTCATGGCCGCGAAAAATGGCAATGCGCCGGTGATCGATGCCTTGTTGAAAGCAGGTGCCAACGCTCGTGAGAGCAATTCAAACGGAACGACGGTTTTGATGACGGCTGCCGCAACAGGCAGTCCGGAAGCCGTGAAACTCCTGCTGGACAGGGGAGCTGACGCGAATGCCAGGGAATTCACCAACGGTCAGACCGCATTGATGTTCGCAGCCGCACGGAACAGCGCGTCGGCGATGAAGGTGCTGTTGGAACATGGTGCGAATCCCAACGTCACGACAAAGGTCGTGCCGCTCGGCCGTGTTGAAGTCGACGCCAACGGCAACCCGCTTCCGCCGCCGGCCGGTGCCCGTGGCGGAGGTCAGCGTGGTGGCGGCGATCGAATATTGGGCGCCACCGTGGTGGGGGGAATGACGGCGCTGCACTTTGCGACGCGTGAAGGTCATGCCGACGCCGTCCGCGAACTGGTTTCCCGTGGAGCCGACGTGAACCTGGTCAGTGAAGGCGACAAGACGCCTCCGATCACCGAAGCGATCATCAATGGTTACGTCGATATTGCGAAGTATCTGCTCGAGCATGGCGCAAATCCGACGGTCGCGAATAGCGACGGACTGACACCGCTGTATGCCGTGATCGATATCAAATGGAGAGCCAACGCCTGGTATCCCCAGCCTACAATCGCGGAAGAAAAAACGGATTACCTCGCCTTCATGAAGGATCTTCTAGATCGCGGTGCGGACGTCAACGCTCGACTAAGCCGAAAACTGTGGTATCGAAAGTTCCGTTACGGCGACGACTGGGTCGATCCGAATGGCGCAACGGCGTTTTTCCGTGCGGCGCAGGCCAACGACGTCGCGGCAATGAGATTTCTGGTTTCGCGCGGAGCGGATCCGAAGCTTGCGACCGTCAAGAAAGTCACGCCGTTGATGGTGGCTGCCGGAATCGGCTTCGAGTATCAATTGACGAACATCGTGCCGGATTCGCGGGTGGACACAGTCAAGTATCTGGTGGATGAACTGGGCCTGGATGTGAACGCGAAAGATGAAAAGGATTACACCACGCTTCATGGATCGGCTTACGTGGGCGATAACGAAGTGATCAAGTACCTCGTCTCCAAGGGCGCGGACGTCAAGGCGCGGGCGAAGGGAAAACTAGGCGGCACACAAGGCGCTGAGGATGTTCCAGCAGGCACAGGCGACAGCGTCGCGGACATGGCGAATGGCCCGCGCGAGAAGTCGTTGTTGCATCCGGAAACGGTCAAACTTCTGATGAGCCTTGGGTCGGAAAACTCCGATGACTGCCGATCCACTGCCTGCGTCAACAAGACCAAGGCCGAAAAGCCCCCCGTCAAACCGTAAAATTCGGGGGTCAGACGTGTCTGGCACCTAAATTCAGCGTCTGGCACGTAAAGCTGATAAAACAAGCGCCAGACCCTGAATTCAGGTGCCAGATACGTCTGACCCCGAATTATTTTGTCGCGAAGCAGTAGAACAAGCTGACCGGCGCGCTGCAGGCGTTCGCCGTGCGAGAGGAGTTCCAGGCGCTTCGGTTTTCGGTTGTGCCCACCATTGCCTTACCGTCTTCGTTGCTCGACCAATTGTCGCAGTTCATGCCGACCGCAGCTGTCCCATTGGGCAGGGAACCCGTAAGGATTTCGTTTCGGGTGGAGTCGATCACTTGTCCCTTTTCATCCAGCATCGTTTCTTTGCTCAAGCGGCCGCCTGCGTGGAGATCCGCCACACCACGCGCGACGAGCATTCCCTTCGCGTTGAACCAGGGGCCGTCCCCGATTCGGTCACCGGCGTTGACGGCCGGTTTGTCCTGATAGCTGGTGCTCAAATACGCACGCCAGATCCGATCGCCGGCTCCCACAGTTTCGGCTAACGATTGGCAGAAATGATCGGCGCCCGCCAGTCCTCCCAGATGCCCGCCTTTGCCGGGGCCCTTGCTGGTGACGAAGAAAGTCATTCGGTTTTCGGCTGGAGGTATCGGAACGACTGCGGGCGCTGGGGCTGCCGTCTCTCTGGGTTTAGCGGCCAGGGTCGCGATTTCAACCGCGACTTTTTGTTTCTCGCGTTCGACGACGACGAATTTGTTTTCCGGATCGGAAAAGAAGAAGGCGGAGCCGTTCGGAAGCTTCACCGTTTCAAATTTGAAGTTGTCGGGAAAGTTGGCTCGCAGCATTGGAGTGATCGTAAATCCTTCGGTAGAGAACGCGGCTCCAAAGTCCGTTCGCGGACCGCCCCCACTTGGATTGACGTGACACGTCGCACAACCGTCGACTTCGGTTCGGCGCATCGGGTCGGATTGAAAACGATTCAGGAATTCAGGGCGGGCCGACACCGGTTTTAACAGCCCCAGAAGGAAAACAAAGGAAAGACAAGCCACGGCAAAGCGAATCATTTGGCCTCCGGAAGCGAATTATAGATTGCGAATTGCGAATTGGGGAAGCAGGCTCCCGTCTTTTAATTCGCAATCCGCAATCCGCATTTCGCAATTCCTCAGGCCGGCAGCCCGTTCTTGGCGACGTCCTGCATTGCCGTGACGAACGTGTCGATCTCTTCGAGAGGTGTGTAGATGTTGGGAGTAACGCGCAAGCCGCGATAACTCAGCTGCGGCTCCTTGGCGTTCTGGTGCCCGATCGCGGTAATGACGATCCGGTGTCTGTCCCAAAGGTGCGTGACAAGTCTACTCGAATCGATGCCGTCCACCGAGAGAACGGCCAGACCCCACGTTTGCCCTGGTTCCAGGCTCGAGTGCAACTTGATCCGCGGAACTTTCCGGAGTTCGTTGGCCCATCTTAGTGTCAGGTATCGCAGACGGGCTGCCTTGCGTTCGATCCCGATCGCTTGCTGAAATGCGATCGCCTCGTTGATTGCTGCCTTGGTGTACGCCGGGCTTGTGCCGATTTCCTCAAATTTCCGAATGTCGGTGTCGCGACGTTCGGGCGCTGCCTGTAGCGGCCAGGTTTTCGCGATGCGATCTTTCCGCACATAAAGCAGGCCGGTCCCAAGTGGCGCCAACAGCCATTTGTGCAGACTCACACCGTAAAAGTCCATCTCGAGGTCCCGAAGTTTGTACGGGAAGTGTCCCATCGCGTGCGCTCCATCTACGATCGTGGTGATGCCGCGCCTGCGTGCCATCAACGAGAGATCACGCACCGGGAAAAGTTGTCCGGATTGGTTGGTGATGTGACAGAAGTGCAGAACCTTGGTTTGCGGCGTAATGGCCGCTTCGAATCGCTTGAAAAGATCGGCCTGTGATGTCGGGCAGGGAAAGTCGATCCGGGTCACTTTGATCTTGTCTCGCCGTGCCCGTTGATCCCAGGTGGTGAGCATGCGCCCATAGTCCTGTTCCGTAGTCAGGATTTCATCGCCCGGGCTTAGATCGAGACCCATCTGAGCGATTTGCAGCGATTCGCTCGCGTTGCGGGTGATGGCAATCTCTTCGGGATCCGCGCCGAACTCGGCGGCGAGCCGTCGTCGGGCTGTTTCGATATTCCGCTCGATCATGCCGCGGTGATAGACCGGCGCCTGGTTGGACCAGTCCATATACCGTTTAGTCGCTTCGTGCACGACCGTCGGGGACGGGCACGAGTTCCCGTTGTTCAGGTTAATGAGTGTGCGATCCAGGGTGAAGGCGAACTGGATTTCGCGCCAGTACGTTTCGTCGGCGGCAATCTCCTCCGGTGTGCGTTCGGCAACACGCGCCGTCGCAGCCTGTACTTCCTCAATGCCGTTGGAGTGCAATGAATAGGCAGCGCCCGCCGCGCTACCCGCAAGTCGGAGAAACGAACGTCGGGTCCACATGGTGATCCCTCCCTTTGTATTGGGCGAAATATACCGGCTCAGGTGTTCAGATGAGAAATGAAAACTGAGGTCACCAGGTGTTGTATGGGGTGCCTTCGGTCGAAACAGCGCTGGATCCGCTGCGGACGTCGTTGACACCGCTTTCAGTTTGCTCCGGTGAGCTAATGGATGTATCTATCACGACCTCCCACGTGTCTCGAGAGTCCGTGATGGGATCGATGGGGATTTCGCGGAAGTAGCCGCCGTCGACCAGGTCCTGAAGACTTTGCGGTGCTTTCTTTTTGTCGGCGGTGTATTGGTCGATAACACTTCGTATCGAATGGAGATTGTCCTTGAGCACTGCCTCTTTGCTGCGCAAAACGACGGCCTGGTACATCGGTATCGCGATCGCCGCCAAAATGGCGATGATCGTGATGACGATCATCAGTTCGAGCAGCGTGAATCCGCGTTTACCATTCATTGTATTTAGTGCCATCTAATGCAGTTCCTTCGGACTTCGTGAAAACATCGAAGACGTTCTGACCGCCCCACGACATCGACTTCGGTTCGTCCTGATAGGACCTCATGCCCCACTCCGTCGAGTTTGTCATCGGGTCTTTCGGGATTCTTCTCAAAAACTTCAGCTTCTTATCGACCGCGCCTATCTGCGGAACTCCCTCCACAAGATCTTCAAGTTTTTGCGGATAACATTCGGTCCCCAACATTTGCTGGATCATTCCTTTGTCACAAGAATCTTTATATTTGTCGACGGCGATCCTCATCTCGTGCAAGGCGTTGCGAAGTTCGACCTCTCTTTGTCTCTTGAGAGTATTTCGCGTCAACGGCACCGCCATCCCTGCGATGATGGCGATTACCGTGATCGTAAGGATCAATTCAATGAGCGTAAAACCACGAATCTTCGAACTCATGTCGACTAGGGCACGTTCACCCGAACCTCCGCTGTTTTACCGATAGACACATTCTGTTGTGAGTCACGAAGGCGGAAATCGATCACCCGCACGACGGACTCACCCTTTCGTCCAGCGGCCTGTAACATCAGCGTCAGGAGAACGCCATTGCCGGAAAGCGGTGGTGCTCCCGGTGGACGTTCGATCGAGATTCGAGCGGTACCGGTTTCGGACTCCACTTTTTGGACAATAGCCAGAATCTGTCCATCGCGGCTGAGGAATCCACCATCGCGAACCTCCTGGAGCCTGAGCGACGCGGGATCGTAAGCGATTGTGAGATCCGCAGCGAATATATCCGTCCCGGTAATCCCAATGTTGATGGGCACGGGTGTGCCGGCTGGAATGGTAGCCGGCGAAGGGATGAATGTGAGCGTCGAGTTTGTCGGTCTCGGCTCAACTGGAGTTGCCGGCAGCTGCGGCGGCGGTGGCGTCCCTATCGTTACGCCCGGCGGAAGATTTGCGGGCGGCGTTGACGGTGCCGTCGGTGCGGGAGGCGCCGCCGGTGCCCCGGACTGCGGCTGAAACTGACGTATCCGGGTGTTGACTTCAGTTCCGATATACATGCCGCGCAGGTTCTGTGGACTAAGGTCCGGCATCCGTACGATATGCGGTGTCAGCATGACGACGATTTCCGTCGTATCGCGTTGCTTCGTCTCTTGGCCAAAAAGGTATTTGAGTATGGGAATATCTTTCAGACCGGGAAAACCGCTAATCGATGTTGCTTCGGTTGTCGTGATGATTCCGCCGAGGATGTTGGTTTCGCCTTCCGCCAGCCGGATTTCATGAGTGATCGAACGGTTCGTGAACACGGGCAGCTTGATGCCTGCGGCGTCTCGATCGCCGGCGAGAGCCGATACCTGCACCAGGACGGTTAAGGACACTTCACGATTCAGCAAAACGCGCGGCGTGATATCGAGATTCACGCCGATATCGGAGTATTGATACTGCACCACCGGCGTTCCGGTAGCACCGACGAAGGCCGGCTGAAAACTGCCGGATGGCACCGGTATTTTCGAACCAATTCTGATCGATGCCTGCTTGCCGTCCGTGCCTCGCACGCTTGGACTCTGCAGAAGCCTGGCGTTTCCGTTGGTAGCGAATGCCGTTGCCACCGCCGCAGGTATCGTTATCGAAAAATTCCCGGTATTGATGGTGTCGAGGGCCCGCAGGTTGACGGTGTTATCGACGACTGTCCCAGTGCTTGTCGTAGTGGGTGTACCGTAAGTGATTGCCGTGCTCGTTGGCGGATTGATTCCAAGTGTCCGCAGTTGATTGCGATCGACTTCGAGCACCAGCGCCTGAACGATGACCTCCGGCTTGCTTTTATCCACGTCATCCAGAATTTTTTCGGCGATCGCTATCTTGTCCGGAGTATCGCGAAGAATGATTGCGTTCGTGGACGTGCTTTGCGCGATGTATCGCATGTTCAGGATGGTGCGCAACGCTGTGATGGCTTCGGTGATTTCCGTCGAAGTCACGCTGTTCGAGAGATAAATGGTCTTGATGATGTGCTGCTCGTATTCGCGACGCTTAGTTTGATTATCCTGTGAAACCAGAAAAGTGGTTTTGTTTATAGGCTGCCAGAACGATCGAGTTTGCAGAGACAAGATATCGAGCGCTTCGTAGATATCGACATTCGTCAAATCGAGCTGAATCCGAGTACCGCGGAAGTCCGGATCGAAAATTACGTTGAAGCCGGCGATGTTGGCCAGCGACTCATACAGAACTCTGCTGTCCTGAGCCATGTGAAAAGTGATCGGGGCGTTGATCTTCGGTTCCATCTGAGATTGGAAGCGTGGATCCGTGCGCAGGCTTTGTTTCAGTTCGTCGAAGTCCGCGGGTATTTCGGGAAGTTTTCGCTCGCGACTCTGAACTATCTGCTTGATCCGTTCCAGTTCCTGGGCGGCCAGGTCGTGTGAAGGGTCGATTTCCAGCGTACGCGTGAATTCTTTTCTCGCGGTATCGAGGTCGTTCTTTTCGAAGGCTCGCCGGCCATTCTGAAAGTGGGCAAAGGCGGCGTTATACCGTGCTTGTTCGTACTTCACGCGATAGTCGATATTCTCCGGATCCCTTTCCAGAGCCATCCTGTACTCGGCCATGGCAGTGTCAAAGTCACGGGCGAGTTCCGCATGAACGCCCCGACGGTAGGCTCCCCGGCTGGCGGCGCAAGCGGTCATGAGAATAACGAGCAATGTACAAGCAATCAGTGAAGCAGGGATTTTGAGTCTATAATGCGAATTCATCATCGGTTATTCATCTCAATGCCATGATTGACCAAAGAAAAAGGATTTTTGCCGTCAACCTGTGGTTTCTCGACCTTGTTCTGACGACGGCGAGTTTCCTTTTGGCGTACCACATTCGAACGCGATTTGAGGTCGCAGGCCACACGGTCATGGAGATCGATGTGTACCTTTGGATCCTCCTGATCATCCTTCCGGCCTGGGCGATACTGCTGCCGGTCTTTGGAGTTTACTCCGAACTGTCCGGTCCCATCACACGACAGATTATCCAATTGTCGAAAGCGATAGGTTCTGCGTGGCTGGTGATGGCGGCGATTCTGGCCTTCGTCGGTCGCGACGAAACGAATCGCGCGATGCTGCTGCTGATCCCGGGCATCGACTACGTCCTGCTGGTGGCGTATCGGCTGATGTTGTTCCGGTTCTTCAAAAAGCACGGTTCTCTGGAAATTCGTCATGTTGCTGTGGTTGGCTCTGGCCCCGAAGTAAGTGAACTCTCGCGCCGGATTGAAAAGCATCGTGAATGGGGCGTCCGCCTCGTCGGCGTATTCGAACGGTCGGTCATTCGGCCGATCCTCGAGAGCGGAGGCGTGGACGAAGTGATTGTAGTCGCGGGCCGGGAAAGCCTCGACGACTTTAGCGAGATATTCGTACTTTGCGAAGAATTGGGAGTGACGACTCGAGTTGTTCTGAACTTTTTCCCTCATTCCATTTCCCGGATCGAGTTGCATGAGCTCGAGGGCTTTCCTCTACTCACCTTCACCACGACTCCTACCAATGAAGCGCTCTTGTTCGCGAAGCGGTTCATGGACGTCATATTTGCCCTGACGCTGGCGGTACTCATGCTGCCCATTAAGTTGCTAACCGCGGTCCTCATCAAATTGACCTCTCCCGGTCCGGTGTTCTTCAAGCAGGAACGATGCGGACTGCACGGCCGGCTGTTCACGATGTACAAGTTTCGTTCCATGATCAACAATGCCGAACAGTTGCGTTTTGAGCTAGAAGCCTTGAACGAGATGGACGGCCCGGTTTTCAAGTCTTCTCGCGATCCCCGAATTACCTTCATCGGCAGATTCATCCGGCGCTTCAGCATCGACGAGTTTCCTCAGATCTACAACGTTTTACGCGGCGAAATGAGCCTTGTCGGTCCGCGTCCGCCGTTACCCCAGGAAGTCTCGAAATATCAACGGTGGCAAAAACGCCGCCTGAGCATGAAGCCCGGAATCACTTGCCTCTGGCAGGTTAGCGGGCGGAATCATGTCAACTTCGAGGACTGGATGAAGCTCGACCTCACCTACATTGACAACTGGTCTCTTCTGTTGGATTTAAAAATTTTACTCAAGACTATCCCCGTGGTTCTACTGGGAAGGGGCGCAAAGTAACTTCGGCCTTTTAAGTGAACCAGCCTATAATTGGGATTGTCTTTTCTACAGCCGCGGCCTCTGACCGCCGCTGCAAAGATAGGGGAAATATGATGCGAAAAGCCTTGTTAATCACGATTTTGAGTGTTGGTCTTGCCGGAAGTGCTCTTGGGGCAGGCAAAGGACCGGAAATCAGCATCATTGATGACAAGGTTTCGATCCACGCGGAAGCCGTCCCGTTGTCCCGCCTTCTGCGTCTATTGGATCGCGCCACCGGATTAACGTCGAAAGTACCGCCGGAGTTGGCGAATCGTAATGTCAGCGTGAGATTTTCCAATCTGAGCCTGGATGACGCCATCCGAAAGATATTTGAAGGACAACCCGTGGATTATGTTCTGGTTCAAGGGCAGGGGATTTTTGTGACCGGCACATCGCAAAATGTTGTTGCAGGTAACAGTGCGGCCCCCAACAGCCCTCCTCCTCAGGAGACGTTTGTTGAGGATAATCCGTTCGCACCGCAACCACCGTTTGGTGGTGCTCCACAACCGGTGCCGGGCTTTGCGCCTCAGGTCAATCCTAACAATCCGAACGTCAACCAGAATCCGAATCAGCAGCCCGCGACCATACAAACGCTGTTTGGGCCGATTCCGAATCCCCGCGCCAATCAACCGATTCAGCAGCCTGGAATGCCGATGGTGACGCCGGGTCAACCGGCCAACAACGGAATCAACACGCCGGGCTCGATTCCAGGATTACCAGCAAGTGCGCCGTTCGGCGCCAACCCGGTTTTTCAGCAGCAGAACACGCCACCAGCTAACACGATTCCGGGTTATCAGCCGCCGTTTCCATCGGCGCCGCCTCGTCCTCCAACGCCGTGATCAAAGATGTTGCGGTCAACCGGCAGGCGTTTCATAACTACGAAATTTTAGAGCGATTTGAAGCCGGCATGGTCCTTACCGGCACTGAAATCAAGTCGGCCCGTGAGGGCCGAGTAAACCTCAAGGACGCCTACGGCATCGTTAAGAATGCCGAGATCTGGCTTCTGAACTGTCATATCAGCCCCTATTCCCACGGCAACTACGCCAACCACGATCCACTCCGGATGCGAAAACTCCTCATGCACCGATCTGAAATCAAAAGGTTGATAGGCCGTACAACTGAGCGGGGCTTAACACTGGTACCATTAAAAGTCTATTTGAAAGCTGGACGTTTGAAATGTGAACTGGCGCTGGCAAAAGGTCGCAAGGTTCACGACAAACGGGAAGCGTCGAAGAAAAAGACTATAGAGAAGGAAACACGCCAGGCACTGAGCGAACGTCGATAGTAACATCCTGCTGGCGCGCGACGATCCGCGGCGAAAAAAACATTTCCCCTATGCAAATCGAAGTTCGAGAAAAACTGGATTCGGTTCAAGTCGATCTTGTGGTTGTTGGTCTGCTCGAAGGGGCTCAACGATGTGAGCCGCCCTTCACGTCCATAGCGGAGCCACTGTTCGCAGCAGGCGATCTGCCGCTGAAGCCCCTCGAAACTTTCCTGGTGCCTGGTTCACCGAAGACGGTCTTCATTGGCCTCTCCAAGGCCGCCGACGCTGAATCGTGGAGGCGCGTGGCCAGTACCGTCGTGCGACGCTTCAAGAAATGTCGACGAGTGGCGTTTATCGGGGGCGACTCACGAGCGATTGCAGAAGGCGCCGTCCTGGGGAGTTTTTCTGTCGAGCAGTACAAAACGACTAACAGCAAATCGACGGTCGAAGATGTGCTTTTGATTGGCGCCAACTCTGAAGCTGCACGCTCGGGGCAGATTCTCGCAGAATCGACGAATTGGGCACGGCAATTGATCAACGAGCCATCCAACAACAAACCGCCGCGCGTGATTGCGGACAAGGCCAGAGAAATGGCCGCCGCGGTCGGCCTGGAGGTGGATGTCCTCGATGAGAATCGGATCCGAGAATTGAAAATGGGCGCTTTGCTGGGCGTCAGCCAGGGTAGCGAGGAGCCGCCGCGAGTGGTCGTTCTCAAATACAAAGGCCGGCCCGACTCGAATCGCCTTTTAGCCTACGTCGGCAAGGGCGTCACGTTCGACACAGGTGGCATCAGTCTCAAACCGGCCGACGGCATGGAAAAAATGAAGTACGACATGGCCGGCGGTGCGACCGCAATGGCTGCGCTCCGGACACTTGCCCTTTACCGCGCACCGGTGAACTGTATGGTGGTCGTTCCACTGGCGGAAAACATGCCGGGCGGTAAAGCCCAACGTCCCGGAGACATAGTTCGTTCGATGTCCGGCAAAACGATCGAGATCATCAACACCGATGCAGAGGGCCGCCTCATCCTCGCCGACGCACTCGCCTTGGCTCGAGAACTCGGAGCCACGCACCTGCTGGACCTTGCGACCTTGACCGGCGCAGTTCGCGTCGCGCTCGGTGGAATCCGGGTCGGAGTGTTAGGGAACCGTCAGGACTTTATCGATCAGTTGCTCCGAGCGTCGGAACGCGCGGGCGAGAGGATGTGGCAGCTCCCGATGGATGACGAGTATCGCGACATGATCAAAAGCCCCGTTGCGGATATGGCGAATTCGGGCGGACGTTTCGCCGGAACCATCACCGCGGCGAAGTTTCTGCAGGAGTTCGTAAGCGATCTGCCCTGGGTGCACCTCGACATTGCTGGAACTGCCTGGAACGAAGAAGAGAAACCGTATTTGCCCAAGGGACCCTCCGGGATCGCCGTTCGAACGCTCGTTGAATTTGCCCTTTCTTTCGATGATTCCAAACATGGCTGAAGATCTTCCAATTTATTCCGACAATGTGATCCTGAGAAGCGGCATTCAGTTTGCCGATCTCCTCCGCTGGAAGAACGTCGATACCACTGCGATCTGGGAGAAGTCGGACGGTTTTATCGCTCAGATGGAGGGCGCCAATCATGTGGATCGGGCGCGGGCAGTTCTTGAAGAACCTTCTAAAAACGGACTTTTGCGCGCGCACGCCATTTTGTTTGAGGGGCATGAAGCTGCCGGAAGGCTGCGCCGGTCGAACATAGCCGCGCGTTTTCGCGGGCAGGACTGTCCGGAACCGGAACACCTCGACCGTTCCCTCGACAATTTCTTCATGTGGATGAATGCGGAAAGTGTTGCCGAGATCCATCCGATCGAAAAGGCTGCGCTCGTGCTAACACGAATTGCGGACGTATGGCCTTTCGATATCGGGAATCTTACGAGTGCCGTCGTCCTCGCCAACGCTTTCCTGAAGCAGGGAGGTCTGGCGCCGTTTTTTGTGTTGCCGGCTCACATGAAGGAGTTCGAAAAGATCGTTGGGCAAGCCGTCACCATCGAGACGCAACCGTTGGTTAATGCGATCCATGCAACGATCAAACGAGAGGTAGAAGGAATTGTCCGCTGAGGACCGCTATTCACGCCAGGTACGCTTTGCGCCGATCGGCGCGGAAGGTCAATCGCGGATCGGGTCATCGCGAGTTGTGCTCATTGGCCTGGGCGCGCTGGGGACGGTAGCGGCAGACTTGCTGGTCCGGGCTGGAGTTGGTTTCGTGCGCCTGATCGACCGGGACTTCGTTGAATTGACCAATCTGCAAAGGCAGTCCCTCTTTGACGAAAACGACGTTCGGCAGAATCTTCCGAAAGCGATTGCCGCGGAGGCGAGGTTAAAGCGGATCAACTCCACCATAACGATTGAATCGATCGTCGATGATGTGAATCCGGGTAATGTCGAAGAGTACATTTCGGACGTGGATCTCGTCCTCGATGCCCTCGACAACTTCGAAAGCCGATTCGTGATCAACGATGCCTGCCATAAACTCGGCAAATCCTGGATCTATACAGCGGCTGTTGGAAGCTACGGACTGGTTCTGCCAATTCTGTCCAGTCGAACGCCTTGCCTGAGATGCCTTATCGGAAGTCTTCCTGCCCCCGGGACATCGCCAACTTGCGAAACAGCCGGCGTGATCGCACCCATCACCCATGCGATCGCTTCCATTCAGGTTGTCGAGACTCTGAAATTGCTTACCGGGAACCTGGAGCCGGATGACGTCCGGCTGATTTCCTATGAGATCTGGTCGCACCGATTTCAACGAATCGACGTTGGCCGCGAGGCTATGGCGACCTGCCCCGTCTGCGCCGGCCAAAAGTACGAATATTTGAACGGCAATCCGCTGCGAACCATATCGCTTTGCGGCCGCAACGCCGTTCAGTTGATACCTGGCGTCAAGAGTGAGTTGGACTTTACGGAACTGTCGAAATCCATCGGCGCGTTCGGGACGGTCCAGTTCAACGAGTTTCTCCTCAAGTGTTCGAGTCCTCCGTACGAACTGACCTTATTCAAAGACGGCCGTGCCATTGTGAAAGGCACTGAGGAAGCGGGTCTTGCGAGGTCGGTTTACTCCAAGATGGTCGGTTCCTGACAAACCTTTCCGGTTGACTAACTTGTCCCGCCAAGTGTAGAAGGTATGTCTATTCCACTGAAACAGAAGCGATTTGGAGGTTATCAGTGAACACTTTCCCCATCATTTTGCTTGCTCTTAGCGTCCTGACGCTCGGCTATCGGTATTACAGCAAATTCATAGCGACGAAGGTTTTGGGACTGGATGGCAATCGGACCACTCCGGCTCATACGAACTACGACGGCCAGAATTATTATCCGATGAGCAAATGGGTCCTCTTCGGTCACCACTTTGCAGGAATTACGGGAGCCGGCCCGCTGCTCGGCCCGGTTCTCGCAGCGCAGTTTGGCTTTTTGCCGGGGCTGATTTGGCTGGTGATCGGCGTCGTGATGGCGGGTGCCGTTCAGGATTTCATCATCCTGTTTGCCTCCGTTCGACGGGGCGGAAAGTCGCTGGCTGAAATCGCTCGACGTGAAATCAGCGGATTTTCGGGAATGACCGCCGCGATCGCGATCCTGTTCGTCGTGGTTATTGCCGAAGCTGGACTGGGATTGGCTGTAGTCAACGCGCTTGCGGATAGCGGCTGGGGAACGTTTACGATCGGAATGACGATCCCGCTGGCGCTGATCATGGGCGTGTGGATGTACAAGATCCGCCCGGGAAAAGGCACCAAGGAAGCCACGATATTCGGCATCATCGGACTGCTTGCCGCCGTCATTTTGGGAAAGTTTATCCCGGGATCGTTCCTGGCTCCCTACTTTACGCTCGACAAGAATACGCTGACGGTGATGCTGGGCCTTTATGCGCTGGCGGCCTCGATTCTGCCGGTCTGGTTGCTGCTGGCGCCTCGTGACTATCTCAGCTCGTTCATGAAAATCGGAACCATCGGAGCCTTGATTCTCGGCGTCCTCTGGGTCCGGCCGGACTTCCAAATGCCGGCGCTGACCCAGTTCACTGCGGGCGGCGGCCCCATCATCCCCGGCCCGATGTTTCCTTTCGCATTCATCACCATTGCATGCGGTGCAATATCAGGCTTTCACTCGCTGATATCTTCGGGGACCACACCGAAGATGATTTCCAATGAACTCCACACTCGTCCCATCGGCTACGGTTCGATGTTGATGGAAGGTGTGGTCGGTATCATGGCACTCATCGCGGCGACCTCCATGTGGCCGGGCGATTACTTCGCGATCAACGTTCCCAAAGCGGTTTACGAACAACGATTGGCCCAGAATCCTGAGCTGTTCCAGACCAGAGACCTTACGAGACTGTCGGCCGAAGTCGGTGAAGACGTTCAGGGCCGGACCGGCGGCGCTGTATCTCTCGCCGTCGGAATGGCATCGATCTTTTCGGCCATACCCGGTATGGCCGGCCTGATGAGTTACTGGTACCACTTCGCGATCATGTTCGAGGCTCTCTTCATATTAACGACCATTGACGCGGGGACGCGTGTCTCGCGATTCATAGTGCAGGAGTTTATAGGGCGCTTCTATGCGCCGTTCGCGCGGACTGACAATCTCGTGGCGAACGTCGTGGCGAGCTGCCTGGTGGTATTCGCATGGTGCTATTTCATCTTCACCGGAAGTATCGACACGATCTGGCCGATGTTCGGTATCGCCAATCAGTTGTTGGCAGCGATTGCGCTTTGCGTCGGTACGAGCCTGATCATCAATTCGGGGCGCGCGAAGTATGCCTGGGTAACAATCCTGCCGGTAAGCTTCCTGGCTTCGAACACACTCTGGGGCGGATATCTCAGCATCACGACGAACTACTGGCCAAAGACGAAGGTTCCGGCCACTGCGACAATCGGATATGTGGATAGCATTTGCACCGGCGCAATGATGGTGCTGGCATTCATGATCATCGTCGATTCCGTCACTCGTTGGTATCGGACAATATCGACGGGAACTCCGGTCGTCGAATACGCCGGTGATTGACGAAAAGCAATATATTCATCGAATAAAATCGAGGCACAGGTTCAATCCTGTGCCTCTTTTTTTGAGGTGTGATGGCCAGCAGAAGAGATTCCCGAGTCACCATTGGTCTTATTCAAACCAGTGTATCGTCTGACGTCCAGGGCAATGTCAGGAAGACAATCCGCAAGATCAAGGAAGCCGCCAAACGTGGCGCTCAGGTTATCTGTCTTCAGGAACTCTATCGGAGCAAATACTTTCCGACGGACGAGAAGAAGGACGTCGCTCACCTGGCCGAAACCATTCCGGGAGAATCGACGACCACGTTCTCCCGACTCGCGAAAGAGTTGGGCGTCGTCATTGTTGCGCCGGTGTTCGAGAGGGACCCAGGAGGGAAGTATTACAACACTGCTGCAGTGATCGATGCGGATGGCACTTTGTTGGGTGCGTATCGGAAAATTCACATTCCGCACGATCCCTTCTTTTATGAGCAGAGTTACTTCGAGTTGGGTAACGAAGGCTATCGAATTTTCAAAACGCAATTTCTCACCTTCGCAGTCCTGATCTGCTACGACCAGTGGTTTCCGGAAGCGGCGCGCGTGGTTGCGCTCGAAGGCGCCGACCTGATTTTCTATCCAACCGCAATCGGTTATTTGAAAGGCGATCCGCTGCCGCATTCCGATTGGCTCAACGCCTGGGTGACGATTCAACGCGCTCATGCGATCGCGAACTTCGTGCAGGTCGCCGTTGTGAATCGCGTCGGCACGGAAGGTCCAATCACTTTCTGGGGATCGTCGTTCGTATCGGATGCATTCGGAAAAATTGTGAAGCGTGCTGACGACAAGGAATCCGTCCTCGTTGTCGATGTGGATATCAGTCAGAATGCGCGCATTCGCGAAGGATGGCGTTTCACGAAGAATCGCCGGCCCGAAACGTATAAGCGAATCACTGAACCGCTTCGACCGGATACGCCAAGGGAACTTGGCTATCGCATGCCGGCGGAATGGGAACCTCACGATAGCACCTGGCTGGCATGGCCCTACGATCCAGTCACGTTTCCCCGTCGAGTGAAGAAAGTCGAACTGCAGTACCTGCGCATCGTCGCCGAACTGCACAAATCCGAGAGAGTGAACCTGGCGGTCAAAGATGTGGCCACGCGGTCGAAGGTCAGTGGGTTGCTGAAGGCGTGCCGCGTGGACCTGAAACGTGTGGATTTTCACGTCTGGGATTATGCAGATGTGTGGTTTCGCGACTACGGCCCCATATTCGTCGTGAACAAGCGCGAAAGTAAAGCTGGAATCGTCCAATGGCGATTTAACGCATGGGGCAACAAGTATGCGGATCTACTCAAGGATGGCCACGTTCCGTATTTCATCAGCGAAAGACTCGGTTTGCCTTTGTTCCGGCCTGGCATCGTGCTCGAAGGTGGAGCGATCGACGTCAATGGAATGGGAATGCTTCTGACCACCGAGGACTGTCTGCTGAATGGGAATCGGAATCCGGCATTCTCCAGGAAGGATGCTGAGCGCTATCTCGACGAGTACCTGGGGGCACAACACGTGATCTGGCTGAAATCGGGAATCGAGGGCGACGACACCGACGGTCATATCGATAACCTTGCGCGCTTCGTCAGTCCCGATACGGTTCTGTGTGCCTATGAAGAGAACACTCGGGACAAGAATCACCGGCCATTGAAGGAAAACTACGAAATCCTCAAGCGGACAAAGTTGAACGTGATCAAAGTGCAGATGCCGCCAGCGAAGTATGACGTTGTGCGTGGAGCGAAGCGTCGGCTATCGGCAAGCTACATGAACTTTTATATCGGGAATGACGTGGTCCTGGTACCGACGTTTCAATCCGACCGGGACGAGTCTGCGCTAAAGGCAATCGAAGGAGTCTTTCCCAACAGGCGCATTGTCGGGATCGATTGCTCCGACCTCATCTACGGCGCCGGCACATTACACTGCATTTCGCAGCAACAACCCCGCGTGTAGTCGATCCTTCTACCACTTTCCGGCGTATTCCGTTGAGAACGGGCCTTTCAGCGAGCCGAGATATTCGTACTGGAGACGGTTCATCTGCCGAATATGGATGAAGTCGTGGGCCAGCCAGGAAACAAGGAGGTCACCCGTACGAATCGCCGGAAACTTCGGATGATGGTGGGAGGATTCCCATGGAATGTCTTGGAGTTCGCTTAGCCACGCAGTTGAGACTTTGCGTTCGCGAATGAAACGGCTGATAGATTCCCGAAGATCGCGCTTGTTGTAGCCCCGCTCAATGGCCCAATGTTCTGGATCGATGCCGGGCCAATCCTGAAGGGGATCTTCAATGGTGAGTTTCACTCGGGTGCGAAAGTCCTCGAACTCTTCGTCCGCGAGGTGATTGATCACTTCCAGCAGCGACCACTTGTCAGGCGCGGGCTTCCATCGGGCTTGACCTTCGGACACACCGGTCAGTAATCCGCGGATAACTTCGACATTGGCTTCTAGGCGGGCAGTGAAATAGGGGAGACTCGAAGCGTCCATACGATTAAGCTTAACTCCGACAATAGCCTCGCGCACCGGAAGATCGAAACGCCAACAAAATGAGGAAACCATGAGCTTGACCATCGATACACGGAAGGTAAATGGACACATTGTTCTGGAAGCCAAAGGAAGGCTGGAGCAGGGGCAGTCGTCCATCATGTTGCGAGAAATCACACAACGACTCACATCGGATGGAGGGCGATATTTCCTTCTCGACCTCAGTGGAGTCTCTCACATGGACAGCGTGGGACTAGGGTTGTTGCTTTCAATCTATGCCACGATTCGCAACCAAGGTGGCGACCTGAAGCTGCTGAACGTTTCAGCGCGAGTCCTTAGTCTTCTTAAAACCACCGGGTTGCTAAAGGTTTTTCAGGTGTTTGATGACGAGGAAAGCGCGATCCAGCCATCATCAGATGAATCATCGGATTCAATCGATTGAAAAAATAGGTGAACGATACGCCTGACACCGAATTTCCTGGAAGAAGCGTTAGGGTGTCCACGTCCAATCGTTATGACGACTCTGATTCAAGATCTCCGGCACACCGTTCGAAGCTTTTCGAGAAACAAAGGTTTCACTGCCATCGTTCTGGGAGTGCTTGCGCTGGGTATCGGCGCCACTACCGCCGTCTTCAGTGTGGTCAGCGGCGTGATCCTGCGGCCTCTTCCGTTTACTGCGCAAGATCGACTCGTGCAACTCTACGGAACTCCTGTAGAGCGTGGCCAGGCCCTCCTTTCGTCTGATGTCGAAGAGTTTCGGACCACGTCCGGGTTATTCGAAGCCATCGCCGGTTATAGCGTTGGGGCTCGCTACCTCCAAAGTCCTGATGGATCGGAACAAGTGATGACCGTCGATGTGGAACGCGGCTTCTTTGCGATGCTGGGCGTGAAGCCAAAACTCGGCCGTTGGTTCGGTCCTGAGGATTCCTCGAATGTTGCGCTGGCGGGAGAGGCGTTTTGGCGTCGATGGCTTCGCGGCGATCCTGCTGCGATCGGTAGCGCGATCACGATCGACGGATCGTCGTGGGTCATCATCGGCGTGATGCCGGAATCGTTCCAGTTCCCGTACAACGCAGCATCATTGTTGCAGGGCGCCGCGTCGCAGGGTCGCACGGATCTGTGGCTTCTCCGGGATTCGCCGCCAGGACAACCGCGACGAGGCCGTCTCAGCTACGTGACCGGCAAATTGAAGACGGATGTTTCATTGAGTGCGGCACAGAGCGAACTGTCGCTGATCATGAAACGGATCGAGGCACAGTCTCCGGAAAGAATAAAAGGCCTCGGAGTGAGGTTGATGCCGCTGTCCGATGCAGTGGTCTCGCCACCCGTTAGACGGTCTCTTTTCATTCTTTTTGGCGCGGCCGGCCTGGTTCTACTGCTGGCCTGCGCAAACGTCATGAACCTCTTTCTGGTACGGGTCACTCTTCGAAAGCGAGAGTTCGCTTCGCGCATCGCTTTAGGCGCGAGCCCCTGGCGGCTGGTTCAACAGTTTTTAACGGAGAGTCTGGTCGTTGCCTTCATCGCGGGTGCCGCTTCGCTTTTAATTGCCTGGTTGGGTACCCACCGACTCCTGCAATTCGCCGCAGCGCAGATTCCGCGATCGCACGAAGCAGGTATGGACTGGCGTGTGTTTCTCTTCTCAACCGGAATCTGCACGATAAGTGCAGTGATATTTGGAGTGGCGCCTGCCCTCAGTGCATTGCGTGCAAATCCACAGTCCGCTCTGACTCAAACATCAAGTCACTCCACAATGAGTCGTCAGGAGATGCGACTTCGCGACGGCCTTGTGAGCGCAGAAGTGGCTATGGCCTTTGTTCTGGGTGTCGGTGCGCTGCTGCTGATGAGGGAACTGATTCGACTCCGACAGACCGACACTGGAATGGTTGCTCAGAGCGTCATTACGTTCCATATCGGCCAACGAATGACTCCCGGAATGAGTGGCCGTCAGTTCTACGAAATCGCCGACCGCGTTCGGCAGGTGCCGGGCGTTCGCGAGGCTGGATTTACACAAATGCTGCCACTGCAGAATTCCGGCTGGACGGGGAACTCGAGCGATATGCGAGTGCGAGGCCGCAGCTCGAACGACGTCCCATTGTTCAGCATAGAACTGCGCTACGTGACGCCCGGCTACTTCCAGGCTCTCGGTATTCCGATTCGGCGGGGACGCGCATTCACGGAACAGGATGACGCCAATGGCCAGCCCGTCATCATGATCAACGAAACGCTTGCAGGCCGGCTTTTTGGAGCCGACGAGCCGATTGGCCAGTTGACGACGCGCGGCACCATCATCGGCGTCGTCAGGGATGTCCTGCAGGTGCATCTCGACCGGCCCGCAGTGCCCGAGGTCTACTACCCGATTGCACAGAACTGGTCGCAAGTTGGAGAACTCGGCATGTCGCTCGTCGTGCAAACGGTCCAGTCGCCGGAGACTTTGATCGGCCCGATCCGATCCGCGATTCGTGAGATGAGTCCGGGCGTGGCGATTTTCAACATCAAGACAATGGATCGCATCGTCGAAGACTCGATGTTGGATTTCACACTCTATCTGTCGCTAATGTCTGCATTTGCAGGACTTGCCCTGGTCCTTGCATCCAGCGGAGCTTACTGCGTCATCTCCTATATGGCCGCTATGCGGCAGCGCGAATTTGCAGTTCGCATGGCATTAGGCGCCGAGCGTTCACAGGTATATCGGCTCGTGCTTCGAGAGGCGATCGTTTGCACAGCGATCGGTCTGGGCGCAGGACTGGCGCTGGTCATTGCAATAAGGCCTCTGCTCCAAAGCCTGCCTGTAAGCGTGCGAGGACCGGACGCCGTTATTGTTCTGCCGGTTGCAACAGTGATCCTCATTGTGGCGGTGGTTGCTTGCCTCGTTCCGGCGCATCGCGCCGCGTCGGCAGATCCGATGATAGCTCTGCGGAACGACTGCTAACTCTTTAAGCTTTTCGGTACAGCCTATCCGTTGACGTCAGGTAGGTGTATTCGTGGAACGCTTTCCGGTATTGCTCGAGCAGACGAACACCAGCGCTCGGGCGGATCCGGCCTTCGCGGATGCGTTGTTGAATCAACTGTTCCATCCGGCGTTGCAGATCGTTCGGGAAGTACTGGACGAGCGCCAGGATTTCTTCGATCGTTGTGCCCTGGATGATCTTTTCCGTGAAGTAATTTCCCGGTTCCTCGGCATCGGCGTAAACATGGACCTCCGTCACACGGCCAAAGAGGTTGTGAATGTCGCCCATGATGTCCTGATAGGCACCCATCAGGAAGAAGCCCAAATAGTAGGGATGGTTTTCCTTCAGCGGATGAACTTCGATGAACCGTTGTTTGCAGTCGGGCGAGACAAAGCGATCGACTTTGCCGTCCGAATCACAGGTCAAGTCACCCAGCACGGCGCGCCGGGTCGGCTGCTCGTTGAGTCGATGGATGGGCATCACGGGGAATAGCTGTCCGATGGCCCAATAGTCGAGCATCGATTGGAATACCGAAAAATCACATAGATACTGGTCAACGAGAACTTCGTCCAGGCCGGTCAGGTCTTTAGGCAGCCATTCGGGATTGAGACCGTGGACTCGTTTGTTGATGGCTTTACAGACGGACCAATAGAGTTGTTCGGCGACGGCTTTTTGCTCTAACGAGAGATAACCGAAACCAAACAACATGTCGGCTTCTTCACGTTTTTCGACAGCGTCGTGGTAGATCTCCACCAGTTGCGGGAGCCGCATCTGACCGTTGGTCTTTTCGCGGATCGAAGCCAGCAGTTTCTGAAGTTCGGTGACCACCTCATGCGGGTCGGTTGGCATGGCGGCATCGACGTCCGCATCGCTTTTGCCGTAAGCGCCCAAAACCTCAACCAGCAGGACGGAATGGTGGGCCGTGACGGCTCGTCCGCTCTCGGAAACGATGATTGGATGGGGCACCGCTTCGTCGTCGCACACTTCCTTGATGGCGTAGACGACGGAGTTGACATACTCCTGCAGCGTGTAGTTGATCCCTTCGCTGGTCATGTCGCTGGCCTGGTAGTTCACGCCCAGACCGCCGCCGACATCGACATACTCGACGTTGATGCCTCGCTGCCGCAGCCTCGCATATAACCGAGTGATTTCCTTGATGGCCTGCTTGAGTTTTTGGATGTCTGCGATCTGACTTCCGAGATGAAAATGAACCAGCTTAAAAGCTCCCGTCAGGTTTCGCGTTTCCAATTCCTGTACGAGGGTCAGCAATTCGGGCGTGGATATTCCAAACTTGGAGTTGTCGCCGGCGGAGGCCGCCCACTTTCCGGATCCGGAAGCCGAAACACGGACGCGAACTCCAAATTGTGGAGTGACGCCAAGCTGATTCGCCATTCGAAGCAGGCCGTCGAGTTCTTCGTATTTTTCCAGGATCGGAATGATGTTCTTACCCAACTGCTGGCCGATGAGGATGAGGCCCATCATCGAATCATCCTTATAACCGTTGCATATCAGCAGCGTGTTATCGTCCGTCATGTGGGGCAACGCAGCGACAAGCTCTGCCTTGGAACCGCACTCCAGGCCAAAACCGTACGGCTCGCCCGCCTCGAGGATCTCCTGAACGACTTCTCGTAGTTGATTTACCTTGATGGGATAAACGCCCCTATAGACGTTGCGGTATTCAAATTCATCAATCGCTCTTTGAAAAGCTCTGTTGATGAGAACAACGCGGGAACGAAGTAAATCCTGAAATCGGATAAGAACAGGGAACGCCACGCCTTCCTCTCGAAGCTGACGCGCAACTTCGTGGATGTCGATGGTGATTGGATCGTCGGTGACGGGTCTGACAGTGACGTTGCCCTTGTCATTGACCGAGAAGTAGGGATCGCCCCAGAAATTCATGCGATACAGATTCTCGGCATCGCTGACGGTCCATTCAGTTTTCTCTTCCTGGATATCGTGATTTACTTTTTCCATTTCGTCTCGGTTCACCTCCCAATCTATAAGACATACATAAACGAATTGCGCCTGCGCCACAATAGCAGAATTGTTACAGCGGAATCGGCGGTCAATAGTCCGCCGCGCCGATCCCACGCAGGTTCGGTCGATTGACATTCTTTTCTGGCGCATGTTAGTTTTCCGCGTTTTCATGGAACTTGTATTTCTTCGCGTCGGGCTCACGCCGGCGCCATGGAGGTTTGATGAAGTTCAATGGCTTGGATGTGCCCGCGAATGGCGCAAAAATAACGGCAAGCGGAGCGAAACTCGTTGTGCCAAACAACCCGATCATTCCTTTTATAGAAGGTGATGGAACGGGACGCGACATCTGGAAAGCGTCACAGATGGTTTTCGACGCGGCTGTCGAGAAGACGTCGAAAGGTGGCCGGAAGATTTACTGGTTTGAAGTCTTTGCCGGCGAAAAAGCATTTCAAAAGTTCAATTCATGGCTGCCTGACGATACGCTCGCGGCGATTCAGGAGTTCCGAATTGCGATCAAAGGCCCCCTGACGACTCCTGTCGGCGGCGGAATCCGCAGTCTTAATGTATCCCTGCGTCAGTTGCTGGATCTTTATGCCTGTGTTCGTCCCGTGCGTTACTTCGCCGGCGTTCCCAGTCCAGTCAAGCATCCGGAAAAGGTGGATGTAGTCATTTACAGGGAGAACACCGAGGACGTCTACGCCGGCATAGAGTGGCCTGCCGGGAGTCCCGAAGCGTTGAAATTGATCGCCTTTCTAGATAAGGAACTCGGAAAGAAAGTTCGTCTCGACTCGGGAATCGGTATCAAACCGATCTCCCTCACTGCCACGAAAAAGCTGGTCAGAAAGGCGATTCAATACGCGATCGACAACAATCGCCGATCGCTGACGCTGGTCCATAAAGGCAATATCATGAAGTTCACCGAAGGCGCTTTTCGCGATTGGGGCTACGAAGTTGCCCGCGAGGAATTCGGCGGCCAGACCATCACCGAAGACGAAGTGTCCACGAAGCACGAAGGCAAGGCTCCCGCCGGCAAGATCGTCATCAAGGATCGGATTGCCGATTCGATGCTGCAACAGATTCTCACTCGTCCCGACGAGTACGACGTCATTGCCACACCCAACCTCAACGGCGATTACCTTTCGGACGCGGCTGCCGCTCAGGTTGGAGGCCTCGGAATCGCTCCCGGCGGCAATATCAGTGACGGATATGCGGTTTTTGAAGCGACTCACGGGACCGCTCCGAAGTATGCCGACAAAGACATGATCAATCCCGGCAGCGTCATTCTTTCCGGCTGCATGCTGTTTGAATTCATCGGTTGGAAGGATGTTGCTCAAACAATCGAACGAGCCTTTGAAAAGACCATTCAACAGAAGAAAGTGACTTATGACCTGGAACGTTTGATGTCGGGTGCGACGAAATTGAAGACTTCCGAGTTCGCAAAATCCATCGTGGAGAATATGTGACGGGAAGGCGTAAGGTGACGGTCGTCGGTGCCGGCGCCGTTGGGGCCACTGTTGCACAGAGGACCGTTGAGAAGGGACTGGCCGATGTCGTTTTGATCGATATAGCCGAGGGTATTCCTCATGGAAAGGAGCTCGATCTCCCGGAAGCTTGTCCGGTTGAAGGCTATGACTTCAGGCTGGTTGGTTCGAACAACTATGCCGAGATCGTCGGATCGGACATCGTCGTCATCACCGCTGGCAACCCGCGCAAACCGGGGATGAGTCGCGACGACCTGCTGAAGACGAACTACAACATCGTGAAAAGCGTGACCGAAAAGGTCGTCGCCAATTGCCCGAACTGCATCATTATTGTCGTCAGCAATCCGCTCGATGCCATGGTGCAGACCGCCTTCCGGATCAGCAAATTCCCAAAACATCGAGTGATCGGCATGGCCGGAATTCTCGACTCCGCCCGCTTCCGCACATTTATCGCAATGGAGTTGAAGGTGTCGGTGGAAAACATCCACGCCTTCGTTCTCGGCGGTCACGGTGACACCATGGTTCCGCTCCCGCGATATTCCACGGTCGCCGGGATACCGATCACGGAACTCATGTCGAAGGAGACCATAGAACGGCTCGTCAAACGTACGAGGGATGGCGGCGGCGAGATGATCGCTTTGTTGAAGACCGGAGCCTGGTACGCTCCGGGTTCTTCGACTGTGGAAATGGTCGATGCGATTTTGAACGACCGCAGGAAGATCCTGCCCTGCGCCGCCTATCTTGAAGGCGAGTACGGGATTAACGGCTTGTGCGTCGGTGTCCCCGTCAAACTGGGGGCGAAGGGAATCGAGCAGATCATCGAGATCACGCTGACTTTGGAGGAACGGCTGGCCCTCCAAAAATCCGCGGCCGCCGTGCGGGAGCTCGTCGACATCATCGGCGTGTAGGAAATTCGGGTTCAGACGTATCTGGCACCGTAGGTGCCAGATACGTCTGACCCCGAATTCTCCCCTATCCGATGCGTTGGGAGATCTGTTCGAGGGCAGCCTCGTTGATGCTGATCTGTTTGGCGTCTTCCATTCGTTTCCGGACTTCCTGGATGTAAGCGCCGAAATACAGCTCACGTTTTCCTGGAAGCATTTCGGTTCGCAGGGTATCCAGTGACTTCTTCATCTCTTCCGGATTGATCTGCTGACGTTCCTTCACCGCGAACGCCAATGTTTTACCGCCAACGGTGTATGGTGTTCCGATCTTGCCGATAGGCAGCGAGAACATCTCCTTGTCCACTTCAGACAATGAACCAAAGTCGGGAAGGAATGCTCCTCGTTGGAGAAGTTCGCTCGTCTTTTTTTCGCCTCCAACAGCCTTCGCGACCGCAGCCAGGTCCTTTCCCGCTTTAAGCAGATCTTCGACCTGTTTTGCCTGCTCGGTCGCCAATGTCCGTGCTTTCTCCGACTTGGCGTCAGGCAAAACCTTGTCTTTTGCTTCATCAAAAGAAGCGGCGTGCGCGGCCTGGATTTCTGTGAGCTGCGGAATCACGAAGCCCCGTTCGACCTGGATCGCCGTGCCCATCTCATCCTTATTCAGGGAGAACATGCGTTTGATCAGCTCAGCAGAATTTCCGAGCTCGGGGATCGTGCCTCCTTGTTCAAGCAGAGGGGTTTCACGAACCTCACCTTTATACTTGGCGGCGACGGCTGCCAGGTCCTTGGTCGTCGCGAGGTCAACCGCGATCTTTTGCGCGGTTTCGCTGGCGAGTTCCTCGGCTTTCCGTGTCGACACGATCGGACGGACCGCTTCCTTAAGTTCCTCGAACGGACGCGCACGCGCTTCCTGTTTCTCGTTCACCTTGATGATGTGAACGCCGAATTGTGTTTGAACCAGATCGCTGATGGCGCCCACGCCCAGGCTGAACGCAACCTGATCGAACTCGGGAACCATCTGACCGCGGGTGAATGATCCCAGATCGCCCCCAGCCGGAGCCGATCCGTCTTCAGAGAACTGTTTTGCGAGCGCGGCGAAGTCTTCACCTTTTTTTGCACGATCGAGAATTCCGCGAGCCTTGTTCTTGATGGCTTCAGTTTCTTCAGGACTTTTTCCCTGCGTCTTGAAGAGGATGTGTTGAGCGGTGACGCGCTCGGGCAGGTTGTACTCGCTTTGATGCTGACCGTAGTACTGGCGCAATTCATCGTCGCTGACCGTGACTAACTGTCGTTGCTTAAGCGTTTCGAGATAAACGTACTTTGCCATGCGTTTCTCAGGAACGTTGTACTTCGCTTTGTTCTTCTCGTAATAATCGCGCTGTTCCTGATCCGATACAGTGACTTTTGCCTCGAGTTTTGCAGGATCGACAACGACGTAGTCGATCTTCGCCTTTTCGTTACGCTTGCGGTACTCCTCCTCGACTTCCGCGTCTGTGACCGTCACGCCGGCGCCAATGAAGCTCCTGAGCTTATCCAGGAGAATCTCGTTGCGCACATTCGACTCGAACTCTTCGACGGTCATGTTGTTCTGTTGAAGGATCGCCTGATAGCGAGTCAGCCCGATAAAGTTGCCTCCCTCACGAAAGGCTGGGTTCTCGAGGATCTTTTGCTCGATTTCACCTTCCGAGACGTTGAGGCCGAGCCGTTTGGCTTCTTCCATCATCACGTGCCGGCTGATGAGTGCGTCGAGAATCTGTCGGTCAAATCTGAAGGCTCGAAGCATTTCCGGGCTCAACTGCGATCGCATCCTGTCGAGATAGTTGCGGTAAGCAACCTGAAACTCTCGAGCGGACACGGTTGCCCCGCCGATCTCCGCGATGTCATTCGATAGACTGACGCTGCCGAGGTCGCCGACGGGTATATAAAGCGTTATCAGAGTCACGCTGAAGATGACGATCAACAGGACATACACCCATTTCAGCTTTGTTCTCTGACGCCTCATGAAATCCAACATACAAGGTCCTCCTGGAACCGGGGATAAACTCTGTATGTTAGCAAACTAGCCGTGCTTTCGGGGCTATTTTGAAGTTGCAATCCACGTCCTCGTGTTATCGCTATGGTGGAAAAACGGCGGTCAGTGGGCCGCGGTTTGTGATTGTCGATAGAAACGAAAACGTTGTAACAAATGGCTATGATTTTTTTTCGTCTTTTGCCTTATGATGGACCATATCTCGGTCAAAGTCCTACCTATCGGCGTGGGATGTTCGACCCATGCCTAACAAGGAGCCCAAAGTACATCCATGAACTTTCGACCGGTGTTTAGCCTGTTTTCCAGCGATCTGGCGATCGACTTGGGCACGGCAAATACCCTGGTCTACGCCAAAGGCCGGGGCATCGTCGTCAACGAACCATCGATTGTTGCGATCAACAAAATCACCAATCAAGTCGAGGCTGTCGGCAAGGAAGCCAAAGACATGCTTGGCCGCACGCCAGGCAACATCGTCGCAATCCGGCCGATGAAGGACGGCGTCATCGCGGACTTCACGACGACCGAGAAAATGCTGACGTATTTCATTCGCAAGGCACATAGCCGCAAAATGCTCGTGCATCCGAGGATCGTCATCGGTGTGCCTTCCGGCATCACCCAGGTCGAGAAACGGGCAGTTCAGGACTCTGCCTATCGGGCGAAGGCCAGCGAAGCGCACCTGGTTGAGCAGGCCATGGCGGCTGCAATCGGGGCGGGATTACCTGTTACCGAACCATCGGGAAATATGATTGTCGATATCGGTGGAGGTACCACTGAAATCGCCGTCATATCCCTGTCCGGTATTGTGCACAGCCGATCGGATAAAGTTGCCGGCAATGAGATGGATGAAGCGATCACTCAGTACATCAAACGCAAATACAACCTGCTGATCGGCGAACGAACCGCGGAGTTTGTCAAAATGGAAATCGGTTCCGCCTTCCCGCTCGATCAGCCGCGGACGATGGAAATCAAAGGCCGAGACCTGATGGAAGGCGTGCCTAAGAGTGTCGTGGTTTCGGATGAAGAGATTCGAGAAGCCCTCGACGAGTGTATCAACATCATCATTAACTCCATTCGCGTCGTTCTTGAAAGGACACCACCCGAACTGTCAGCCGACATCGCCGACCGCGGAATCGTGCTGGCCGGCGGCGGCGCCTTGATCAAGAATCTGGACAAGCGAATCCGGGAGGAGACGGGGCTGCCCGTAACGCTTGCGGAAAACCCGTTATCCTGTGTCGTTCTCGGTACTGGAAAAATGCTGAGCGATTTCGATTTGCTGAGAAAGATCGCTTTGAATTAGACGTGGAGCGACGAAATGGCCACCATTGCCTCGAGAAAGCCGGTTTGGGTCGCGCTCGTTGTGGCGTTGGTGGGCCACTCGTTGCTCATTTCTCTTCAGACCAACCAGAAGATCGATACCAGCTTCGTTCGCGGCTGGATTCTGGATTCGTTGGCGCCGGTTGAAAAACTCGTCGATCGCACCCTCCACGGAAGCGGAAGTATCTTCGATCGCTATCTCGCCATTCTCGGTACCTACGACGAAAATGAGCGCCTCCGTTCCCAAGTCGATGAACTGACGATGCTTCTTGCGAAGCAGCGCGAAGAAGTATTGGAAGCAGAACGCCTTCGCAAACTTCTGGATTTGATGGATTCCGGTGGTGGTAAGAGAGTTGTTGTGCGAGTTATCGGTCGTGACCCAACCAAGAGTCACCAATCCCTGACGATCGACAAAGGTCGCGCCCACGGAATTCAGCCGGATGCGCCTGTCATCACACCTCAAGGCGTCGTCGGCCGCGTGATTTACGCCGGAAATTTCTCGGCTGTTGTTCAGTTGATCACCGACTCTCAAAGCGGTGCGGGTGTGCTGGTCCTTCCCAATCGGCGACTGGGAATCATCCGAGGTACGGGTGGTTCGGAGCTTGAACTCGACTATATCGATGACGACACGGACGTTAAGGAGGGCGACGAACTCATCACTTCAGGTCAGGATCGAATCTATCCCAGAGGCTTGCCGGTCGGTGTGATCTCCTTTGTGGGTTCCCGGAAGGGACTGTTCAAGGAAATCCGTATTCGTCCCAAAGTGGATATGGCTCGACTGGAAGAACTGCTCTGCATCATCGATCGGCCTCAAAGCGTTGAACCTGCCGGGACGATGGACCGGCCGCCCTCCCCTTGATCTGATATGCCACGATTCAAGTTATTCGAAGTCACCGGTAAATTCTTGATCTCAATGGTCGCTGTTGTTGTCATTCAGGGGATTCTCGCTTACAAGTTCCGGGTGTTTGCATACTTCGACCTGCCACTGGTCTGCACCGTCTACTATGGTTTTACGCTGGGTAACCCTATGGCATCGATCCTGATGGGCAGTTCGTTGGGACTGATGCAGGACAGCCTGTCGGCGGCCGTCCTGGGGACCAATGGATTCAGTAAGACCCTTATCGGGTTTCTTGCCGCTTCGGCCGTTTCCCGATTTGCCGTCGATCAGCCTATAACTCGCATATTTGCTTTATTTTTGTTTACCCTTGCGGATGGCCTTCTAGTTACTATGTTAGCGCTCATGGTAGGTCCAGTTTCGAACGCCACTTATGGTGGAGCACTTAGTGTCTGGCTACTATCGGCAACGTTTAATACGCTGCTTGGACTTATTTGGTTTGGATACCACGATCGGTTAGGCAATGCGACAACGTGAAGAGTTAATTATTCTCCGCAAACGAGTCTCGCTACTTGTTTACGTCATTGTCAGTGCATTGCTGGTTTTGGCCTTTGGATTCTGGGATCACCAGATGGTGTATTCCAGTTATTACGCCGATCGCGCAGAAGAGAATCGGGTTCGGGAAGTTCCGCTAATCGCTGCCCGCGGCAGGATCTTCGATAGGTTCAACCGAATCATCGCGGATAACAGGCCTTCATACAACATTGTCCTCGTCCGGGAAAACAGCCCACATACCGTAGAACAAACACTTGGAATGCTGGCGCCAGGTCTCGAGATCACGGTTGCCGAACTTCAGGAACGGGTTGAACGTCGAAAACGTCAGCCGTTGTTTCGTCCCATCATTTTGAAAGAAGACGTTTCGGTGGCCGACATGGCGTTTGTGCGTTCGCACAAGTACGATCTGCCGGAAATCAGCGTTGAGGAACAGCCACGCAGGCGTTATCTGGGCGGTGAAATGGCAGCGCATGCTTTAGGTTACGTCGGCGAGGTGAACGATACTGAACTCGCGACGAAGGAGTTTGAGGACTTTAAAGCCGGCGATCAGGTCGGGAAGTCAGGGCTCGAGCGTCAATACAACAAGGTCCTGCGAGGGATTGACGGTTTCAAGCGCGTCATTGTGAACAGCTTCGGCCGCGAAATGGGACAACTCGAAGCCGAAGAACCGATCGCAGGACAGGATCTCCACACGACCCTCGACATCGATTTGCAAAGAGCCGCCGAGGAAGCGATCGGTGAACATTCGGGCGCTGTGGTAGCGCTCGATCCGCGCACCGGCGAGGTGCTCGCATTCATCAGCAAACCCGCGTTCGATCCCAATCTCTTCGCAACCCGCATCTCCGGAGCGGATTGGAACAACCTCAACAAGGATCCGCGAAAGCCGCTACAGAATCGCGTGATTCAGAGCCACTTTTCACCGGGTTCGGTTTTCAAGGTTTTTATGGCTGCGGCGGGGCTCGAAGCGGAGACTCTCAATCCTCTTCAAAGCACCTATTGTCCCGGTCATGCGACCTTCTACGGGCATACGTTTGCGTGTATGAAAGCGTCGGGTCATGGAATCATCGGTCTGCATAATGCGATCGTGAATTCTTGCAATGTCTTTTTCTACAACGTCGGAAAAGAACTTGGCATCGAACGCATTTCTCATTACGCAACCATGATGGGCCTTGGCCGTAAGACCGGTATCGATCTTCCCAGCGAAAACGCCGGACTCATTCCTTCGGTCGAGTGGAAGCAGAAAGCGATGAAAGCTGCATGGTATGCGGGAGAGACGATCTCCGTGGCGATCGGTCAGGGTTACGTCAGCGTCACGCCAATGCAGACTGCGTGGGCAATGGGTGGGCTGGCCTCCGGCGGACGCTTGAAGCAGCCCCATCTCGTCACTCCCGAAGAGTTGCGAAAATCCGGCTTCAGGGTCGGCGAAGTATTCTCAGAGCAGTACCCGATCCACGCATCGACGGTGGACATCGTGTCGAAAGCGATGTGGGGAGTGGTCAATGAGAAAGGCGGAACGGCGACACGGGCGCGCGTCGAAGGTTTCGATGTCGCGGGGAAGACTGGAACTGCTCAAGTCGTCGGCAAGGCAGCTAGGCTGAAAGGTGATCAGTACGAAGATAATGCCTGGTTCGTGGGCTACGCTCCGTACCGTAATCCTGAAATCGTAGTCGCCGCATTCATTGAAAATGGCGGTCACGGCGGTGTCGTTGCCGCGCCCGTCGCGCATGAATTGCTGGATACGTATTACCGAAAGAAGACCGGAACGTTCGGAACGGAGTCCACTCCTAACGTTGCGCAGAGCGGCCGCACCGTTCCTGGTCCCGCAGGCCGATAGATCCGATGGTGAATTCACTAAGAACGCAACGCTTCTGGAAGGATTTTGATTGGCTGCTGCTTGGAGCGGCGGTGGTTTTGTCCGTTATCAGCCTTGCAGAGATCTACAGCTCGACGATCAGTTCCGGATCGGAAAACTATTTCATGCGACAGTTCGCATGGGTTATGGTCGGGCTTGTTTCTTTGTTCATTGTTTCTTCGATCGACTATCACATACTCTCGGAACACATCCCCTGGATCTACCTCGGTGCCGTCTCTCTGCTGGTCTATACATTGATTTTCGGAAAGACTGTAGCCGGTTCCAAGAGTTGGATATCGTTCGGAGGGTTTAGTTTTCAACCCTCCGAATTGATCAAGATCGTGGTAGTTATCGCTTTGGCTCGGTTCTTTTCCGAACTCCACATCGAGCGTTACATGACGTTATCGCAGATTCTAAAAGCGGGCTTGGTGTGTGGAGTTCCTGTTCTGTTGGTGATGCGTCAGGGAGACCTGGGAACCGCAATTACCTTTATTCCCGCGCTGGCATTTGGGTTGTTCGTGCGGGGTATCCGGCCGGCGGTCCTGATTTCGCTGTTTCTATGCTTCCTGCTCGTGCTGCCGGTATCGTGGTTGTTTCTCAAGGACTACCAAAAGGATCGCATCACAACGTTCGTTGATCCGGAATTGGATCCTCAGGGAAGAGGCTACCAGATCATTCAGTCAAAGATCGCAATTGGTTCAGGCGGCTTTTGGGGGAAGGGCCTCTTCAAAGGGACGCAGAACCAGTTGGGTTTCCTACCCACTCGCCACACGGATTTCATTTTCTCAGTGGTTGGCGAGGAATTGGGCTTTCTCGGAGTGATGACGACGCTGGGTTTGTTGTCGTTTATCCTCCTGAGATCGGTTCACAACGCCCAAACGGCGCGCGACAACCTGGGGATGTTTATTGTTATGGGCATCGTTGGGATTTACTTTTTCCACATTGTCGAGAATGTGGGAATGGTGATCGGTTTCATGCCGGTCACCGGAATTCCGTTGCCCTTCCTCAGCTACGGTGGGTCGTCGGTCTTGGCGGCCTTCATCGCCCTCGGTCTGGTGATTAGCGTTCGCCGCTGCCGTTACGTGAATTGACTTTGGCCATGCTATATTGCGAAGCAAGCGTGTTTTTGTTGAGAGAAGCGGCGGTCAGCCGTCATTAACGCTGAAAGATTCAAAAAGATTTATTGCCCGTGGCGCTGTAGCGCGAATAAGAGTTGAGCACTGGAAAGAAGTAGCTCCTCCGGGCACAGGAGTATCCCATGACAATAAGTGACCTTTGCCTTACGGCAACGTGTCTCGACGTGTCCCTGTGCGCTCACAGCCCCGGCCACAGGAGTGTCGATGCAAAAAGAATTAGTCATTGCTACAACTCCTCAGGAAACAAAGATTGCCATCCTTGAGGACGACGAACTTGTCGAGTACTACATTGAGAGACACCAATCGCAGGGTATCGTCGGCAATATTTACAAAGGAAAAGTAACAAAGGTCCTGCCGGGCATGCAGTCCGCTTTCGTTGACATTGGACTGGAAAGGGACGCCTTCCTTTACGTGTCCGATTTCTTCGAGGACACCGAAGAATACGAGAAGATCGTTTCGACTGTCGAAGACGAAGTCGCCCAACTGCAGGAAAGAGGAAAGCATTTGCCCGCGCCGCTGGAGACGCCTCTCCCGATTCCGGCGCCCCTCCCGGTACCGACGATTGTGATACCAACCCCGCCGGAGCAGCGGGAACCGGAGCACAAAGCGCAGCCGGCTGAGGTTGCCGCTTCCGAACCTGCCCCGGTTCGCAGCGAGGAGTTTGACAGAAGACCTCGCCGCAATGACCGGGACCGCGATCGGGGCAGGGAGCGCGATCGCGGGGGTGATCGAGATCGTGACCGGGATCGAGATCGCCGGGGAAAAAAGCCGAAGATTCCGTCATTCGAAAGCAAAAGTTACGAACCCCGCGAAGATCAGGGTTTCGGAACCATAGAGGCCCTGCCCGGCGAAACACTGGCCAAACGCTCGCATCGGGTCGAACCCTCTCGGGAAGTTAACGACGTATCATCTCAACTGGAAGAGTCCGGTGTGGATGCGTCCGCGATTAAGGGAACGGTGCCGGAGCTATCGAAGGACACAGATCGAGACGAGATTACGCCTACGCCTTCGGAAGAGTCTGTGCGTCCTCCCGAGGCACCCGCTCCTGTTGCGGAACCGAAAGAGGATGAGCCATCCTCCTCGAGTGCCCGGATCACCGATCGGTCGGACAACCTTAACTTCGCCCATCGATCCTCGAACCGCCGGCAACGGCGACGAGGACCGCCGCCGTCCGGGAAACCAGAGGAGTCGTATCGCAGCAGCGGCCCAATGCAAAGATCCGGCCCAATGATTTCAGAGCTTCTTCGCGAGGGGCAGGAGATACTCGTCCAGGTCGCCAAGGAGCCTCTCGGTAAAAAAGGCGCCCGTATCACCTCGCACATTGCGCTGCCGGGACGTTATCTGGTCTACATGCCGACCGTCGATCACATCGGCGTGTCCCGAAAAATTTCTTCCGACGAAGAGCGATTGCGACTGAAACGCATCATCCATGACAATCGCAACGGGCTTCCCGGCGGCTTTATTGTTCGAACTGCCGCCGAAGGCAGAGGCGAAGGCGAGTTCATTCAGGATTTGCGATTCCTCGGGAATCTTTGGTCCGACATACGCTCCAAGAGCGACAAGAAAGCGGCGCCGGCATTGATTCATCGTGACCTCAACCTCGTGCAGAGGATGCTCCGCGATCAACTTTCACCCGACTTCCGCGCGATCCGCCTCGACAACGAAAGCGAATTTGCCACTGTCCTCGACTTTGTAAACAAGTTTCAGCCCGCTCTGGTGAATCGCGTGAAGCTGCATCTTAAGGACACGCCGATTTTCGAAGAGTACGGATTGAACGTTGAGATCGACAAGGCCCTGAGGCCGAAAGTGTGGCTCAAATCCGGCGGCTATATCGTCATCAACCAGACAGAAGCGCTGGTGGCGATCGATGTGAACACCGGGAAATTCGTCGGCAAGTCGAATCGACTTGAAGACACGATCGTAAAGACCAACCTGGACGCCCTTCAGGAAATCGTTCGTCAGATTCGGCTGCGTAACCTGGGCGGGATCATCGTCGTTGACTTCATTGACATGGAGGAGAAGAAGAACCGGCAGCGCGTGATGACTGCGCTTGAAGAAGCACTTCGGGCCGATCGGTCACCTTCGAAAATCCTTCAGTTCAATGATTTTGGACTCGTGGCGATTACGCGAAAGCGGACGCAACCTTCGCTGGAGCGCACGATTTGCACGCCATGTTCGCATTGCAATGGTTCCGGCTGGACCAAGTCTCCGGAGACCATTTGTTACGACATTCAGCAGGAAGTGAAGAAGATGTCTCATCTGCTCGAGGGCAAGGAGATCACCATTCGAGTGAATCCTGAAGTTGCCAAGGTTCTGAAGAGCGGTGAGTTCGTTTCAACGCATGAACTCGAGGAATGGACCAAGAAGGACATCATCGTCAAGTCCGATCCGTTGTTGCACGAGGAGCACTTCGACATCTTTTAGGAGATCACTGTGAAGGATCAGGCGCCTTTTGACGTTGCGATTATTGGTGCAGGGCCCGGAGGGTACGTCGCCGCCATCCGGGCCGGACAGCTGGGATTGAAGGTTGCTGTTATCGAGCGCGACACTCGTCTGGGTGGAACATGCCTTTTGCGCGGCTGTATCCCTACAAAGGCGTTGTTACGCGATGCTCATCTGCTTCAGGAAATCCGAAAGGCTTCGCGGCAGGGGTTGTTCAAACTGGGCGATGTCGAGGTGAACTTCGACAAGATCCAGGAAAGAAAGAACGACATCGTCGCGAAGAACGCGAGCGGTGTGGAGTTCTTATTTCGGAAAAACAAAGTGACGACCATACGGGGCGTCGCGAAAATCGCCAGTCCAACCAAGATCGAAGTATCCGGCAACGGCGCTTCCACCGAAGTAAACGCCAAGAACATCATCATCGCGACAGGTTCGGAGGCGAAGTCATTGCCCGGATACGACGTCGATGAAAATCGAATCATCACGAACGTCGGTGCTTTGGACCTCACCCAGATTCCCAAGTCCATGGTCATCGTCGGGGCGGGCGCCGTTGGAGTGGAATTCGCTTCGATCTACTCCAGCTTTGGAACCAAGGTGACCCTGATTGAAGCGTTGCCGAATGTTGTGCCGTTGGAAGATGAAGAAGTATCCAAGGAGTTGAAACGCGTCTTCACGAGAAAGGGAATTGAGGTTTACACCAAGGCCAGGCTGGAAGGCGCGAAGTCGAAGGACAACGGCGTAGAAGTTACTTTTCAAACCGAGAAGGGTGAAGCGAAGAAAGTTGTGGTCGACAAGTTGTTGATGGCCACGGGCCGCGGCCCGAACACGACCAATATCGGTCTCGAGAAAATCGGCGTTCCCACCGAGCGGGGTTTCATCAAGGTAAACGAGTACATGGAAACCAAGGTCAAGGGAGTGTACGCAATTGGCGATGTGGTGCCGACGCCGCTATTGGCTCACGTGGCTTTTCAAGAAGGCGTCGTCGCGATCGAAAAGATTGCAGGAAAGAATCCCCCAACCATCAACTACCGCCAGGTTCCTAATTGCACCTATTGTGATCCGCAGGTCGCCAGCGTTGGCTTAACCGAAGCGAAGGCGCGGGAACAAGGGGCCAGGGTGAAGATCGGCAAGTTTCCGTTCACCGCTATTGCTAAGGCCAAGGTCGAAGATGCCACTGAAGGCTTCATCAAAGTCGTCGCAGATGAGAAGTACGGCGAGATTCTCGGAGTCCATATGATCGGGCACACGGTCACTGAGATGGTCGCAGAAGCCGTCGCGGCAATGTCTCTCGAAGGAACCGTCGACGACATCATTCACACGATCCACGCGCATCCGACGCTCGCAGAAGGTCTGCACGAAGCCATGGAAAACGTCCACAACATGGCGATCCATATTTAGATCGGGAAATCAGGGGTCAGGCGTATCGTTCACCAGAATTCGAGGCATTGAGGTCTTATGAGCGACTTTCCGGAGTACGACCAAATCCACGTGATCTCCGACATCCATATGGGTGGCACCTTGAGTTTTCAAATCCTGAGGGAGACAAAACGGCTGGCCAACTTCATCCGATGGATCGCAGAACAACGCGCGGAGCGACAAGTGGCGTTGATCCTCAACGGCGACGTCATCGACACGCTTGCCGAAAACACGGCGGGCTACATCGCAATCGACGATGCGGTTTCAACGGTGGACCGGATCATGAACGATCAGTCTTTCGGACAGGTATGGGACGCTCTCGCCCATTTTGTCCGTCAGAAGGGCTGCACCCTCATCATCGTCATCGGCAATCACGACATCGAACTCGCCCTGCCTGTCGTCCAACGCCAGGTTCTTTCACGCCTGGCGGGCCAGGATCCGATCGCGCGGTCGCGGATCGAGTTTTCCACGATGGGCGCGGGATACACCTGTGTCGTTGGAAACTCGAGCATCTATTGCATCCATGGCAATGAAGTCGATGCCTGGAACTACGTGCGTTACGAGGATCTGTCAAAGGTCGCCCGCCGGATGAATGCCGGTCGTACGCTGACTCCCGACGAGTGGGAGCCGAACGCGGGCACCAAAATGGTGAAGGACATCATGAATGCGGCGAAACACAAGTTTGCGTGGATCGACCTGCTGAAGCCGGAAACCCAGGCTGCGGTCGGAACGCTCCTTGTGCTCGATCCTTCGCAGGTCGCCAAAATCAACAGGATCATTCCCGTCATTGGCCAGAAGGTAGGAAGCCAGAGAGAGGTCAATCAGCGTCTCTCGGGAGACGGAATCCAGCAGGCGCCGTCCATGCCCCTGAACGTGACATTCGAACAACTCCTTGGTCCAAATCTGACTGAAGGAATGAGCGGCCGCCAAACCGAGGATGATTTGCTGCTCATGGCAGAGCAAAGTCTGGGCATGGCGGCAACCGCGACAGGGAGCAGCACGACAAGTACGCTGGGCACGGCTCAGCTTGCGTTTGACCGATTCACGGGCTGGCTTACCGGCGTGAGCAAGGACGAAGCGCTGCGCCGGGCTTTGAAGGACTGGCTGAAAGGCGACAAGACTTTCGATACTCGCGATGAGGACGACACTTACAAAGAGGTGTCGAAATCCGTGGGAGCTGGAATCGACTTCGTCGTCACTGGACATACCCACCTCGAACGCGCCATTGAAATGGGAGGCGGACGTTACTATTTCAATTGCGGTACCTGGATTCGGCTGCTACGACTGAACGACAGCGTCTTGCGCGACTCAGCTTCCTTTAAACCCGTGTATGAAGTCCTGATCAACGGGACCATGAAAGCAATCGATGATGCCCGATTCGGCAAGCAGGGCGATCCGTTCGTCATGGATCAGACCAGTGCCGTGTGCATATCGGCGGAAGGTGGAAAGGTCGTTGGCCGGCTGACGCATGTCGTCGGTGACGGGACGGGACAGCCCACGGAGATCAAAGCTTTCGCGAGGCCGTAGCGATGTCGGAAATACGAACACTCAAACTCGATCTTCTTCGGCACGGACGCGCGCACAACCACCTGCTGTCGCCATTAACGCCGTATTTGGCGATTTGCGGTTCCGAGGGGCCGGTGACTGTTCAAATACCCTGGGAGCATCGTCAGCTGCTCAACCGGCTTCAGAGGCTCCGCTACTCGATTGAAGGAAAGGATATCGCCGCGGCGCAGCGCGAATTCGAAGTTCGCGATATGGGAGAAGCATTGGGCGGCGTGCTCGCACAAGTGCCTGCATTATCGTCGCAACTGGGTAATGCGCGAGCGCGCGCTGAACTCATCCACTTCCGGCTATCGGTTTCCGCCTTCGAATTGGGCATGGTGCCCTTTGAACTCACCATCTCCCCGAGTGGCTTTCCCGGAGCGGGCTCTCCGCTCTTCCTCCAATCCGAACTGCCAATTGCTTTGACACGTGAGATCCGTCACGGGCAACCACTCGCCGTTAACTGGAATCGAAAACCGAAAATACTCTTTGCGTTTGCAACTCCTGAAGGTTTCGCCGCTGTTCCTGCACAGGATCATATGCAGGCGCTCCGGCGCGCCATCGAACCCTGGGTTAAGCGTGCCGACAGTCCGGAGGAAAGTGCGCTGAACGCTAAAGACGTCATTCGGGTTTTGCCTGATGCCACTCTCGACGACATTCGCAAAATCTGCGCAACGAATGAGTTTACGCACGTCCATATTCTGGCGCACGGCGCGACCTTCGAACAGGCGGGCGATCGGCGGTATGGAATGGCGCTGTTGAAGGATGCTCGATCGAGAACGGCCGACATCGTGGATGGGGAGCGCCTCGTCCTGGCGCTGACGGCACGTGATTCGTCCGGTGCGGCCAGGCCCGCACCGACGTTGGTAAGCCTGGCAACATGCGATTCCGGCAACATCAATTCCGTGCTCACGCCCGGTGGAAGTATCGCTCATGAGTTGCAGGCCAATGGAATTCCGTGGGTGATCGCCTCGCAGTTTCCGCTCTGGATGCATGCCTCGACAATTGCAGCGGAGGTGCTGTTTGGCGGCCTGTTAAAAGGCGACGATCCGCGATGGGTTTTGTTCACTCTGCGCCAGCGGCTTCGGACCGATTCTGCCGGAACGCATGATTGGGCCAGCCTCGTGGCATACGCTACTGTTCCGTGGAATTTTGACGTTCAGGTCAATGCCTTCCGTACTGAACAGACTCGGCGCAAAAACAATCTGAGATTCGACCGGATCGACGTGCTGATCAGTTTGAATCAGGATGCACCCGTTCAGCGCCGGCCGCGCGACACGGATAACGCCGAGCTCGAAACGTTGTGCAAAGCGATTCGCGAAGATCTCGCGGTCTGGCGGTCGGAGCCGGTGGCGGTCGCGTCCGGTCACGAGAAGGCGGAACGACTCGGAGTCAGCGGCGCCAGTGAGAAGCGCATTGCGATCGCTTACGAGAAGGCGGGCAATCTCGAATTGAGCAGGAAGGCGTACGAGGCTGCGCTCGAGTTCTATCGCTCGGCACTGGAGGCGGAGCCCCATAATCATTGGTGCATCACCCAATACCTCGCAACCCTGGTCGTTCCAGCGCTCGCAGACGATGCTGCCGTACCAGGACTGGCTGCGCAATTCTACAAGTGGTGGCTGGCCGCGCGGCAGATCGCCGAGTGGCAGCTTCGCACGGCCGCCGGCGTCGATCGGGCATGGGCACTCGGCACTCTTGCGGAGCTTACTCTCCTCGGCGCCGTGTACGATCCAGCGCACTTCGATGCGGCTAAAGCCCGGGAGAGAATTGCGGAGCTCTGCCTGGAAATCCGTCCGGCAGCGGGAAGTAATCCGTTCCCGGTCTTCTCCACACGACGGCAGTTCATGCGCTATCTCGATTGTTGGTCCCGCGTGGAATGGAATGAACTGGCGACGATCTCCGTCGCGGCGTTGACGAAACCAACTGCTGAAGGGGCGGCATCCGGCCGGACGTGAACTCGTCTGACCTCGTGGCGGAGGCGAAATAGGGTGGTCTAGTTTGGAACCCCTCCCGCTCGCCTTCGAAGCAGAAACGGATCTGACAAATCCCAAATCCACAAATCCGCAAATCCCAATCCGATGAGAACGGATCGGCTTAACGTTCCCCTCGGATTGGGATTTGTGGATTTGGGATTTGTCAGATCCGTTTCTGCTTCGAAGGCGGAGCGGCAGAAGTTCCAAACTAGACCACTGCCCGAAATAGTTGTCGTCTTCATTAATGCCGGTTGTAAGCTAGCGCGAATGAAAAACCTGGGACTGGATGCTCGTTACGCTTTACGACGTCTCCGCCGCAATCCTGGCTTTACGATCTTTGCGATACTAACTCTGGCGCTCGGAATTGGCGCCACGACGGCAGTTTACTCCGCAGTTTACTCGATCGTGCTGCGACCGCATGGCATCCGCGACGTTGATGAGGTCGTGAACATCTATCATAAGAAACCGCCTGGTTCCGGACCGATGCTTTGGCTGTCCTGGCCCGACTATCAAGATCTGCAGAAGCAGCAGACGCAATTCAGCCACATCACGGCGTGGGCGACATTCCGAAATGCGGTGATCGGTCCGGGGCCTGCTGAACGCATCGTCGGGGAAATGGTGGGCGGCGAATACTTTGAGGTCCTTCGAGTACGAACTCAAATGGGCCGCCCATTGCAGCCGGCCGACGACCGGCCGGACGCTCCGGCCGTCGTCGTCATCAGTCACTCCTTCTGGCAACGCTGGTTTGGTGGTGATCCTTCCGTTATCGGCCGCAGGCTTCGTATCGGCGACGAACTGTTCGAAATTGTCGGAGTGACGGAAGCTGGTTTCCGCGGTGTGAACTTGCCCAGTCTCCTGCCGACACCGATGTGGATTCCTCTGTCCGCCGGGTTGCGTTTGGATCCCAGCATGACTCGGCGCATGGCCGACCGCGAAGCGCGAAGTTATTCGGTCAAAGCGCGGTTGAAACCCGGCCATTCGCTTCGCGATGCCCGCGGCGAGGTTTCCATGATCGCCAACAAGCTGGATGCTGCGGCGCCGATCGGCCAGGGCCTGGACAAACGTTATCCGATTCATAGCCGCAGCCGGCCATGGTTTGTCATGCCGGCGGGAGATATTTATCTTAACGAGCAAGCCGACATCGTCGTCGTGCCGCTGGCGATTGCTGTCATCGCCGCCGTGGGTTTGGTTCTATTGGTAGCTTGTACGAACCTGACGAATCTGGTGCTCGCGCATGCTTCAGGCCGGCGTCAGGAAATCGCGGTCCGGTTGGCGCTCGGCGCGTCGCGCGGCCGGCTGATTCAGGAGCAACTCGTCGAGGGATGCTTGATCGCGTCGGCTGGAGCGTTCCTCAGTCTGCTGGTCTCGCGCATATTGATGATAGTGCTGAGCGCTCCCGTGCACCTCGCTCCAGGCTTGGTCGCCCAACTTAGTCCGGAATATAACGGTTCGGTCATCGCTGTTGTGATTGCATCGACAGTGCTGACGATCCTCATGGTGAGCCTGCTGCCCGCCCTTCGCTCCACACGCCGCGTTGACGCAGCATTGAAAACGAACGCCGCAACAACCGCGCCCAGATGGCGCGGCCGTCGAAGTCTCATTTCAGCACAGGTGATGGTGTCCGCAATTCTGATTATGCTGGCCGCCCTGTGCATCCAGCAGATTCAGCTGATGGCTCGTCAGGATTTCGGTGTTGATTTGGATCGCTTTGCCGGCGTGCAAGTCGATCTGAAGCTGAGCCGGTACGACGAGGCGCGCTCGCGATTGTTCAGCGATCAGGTGCTTGAGGAAGTGCAGAAGCAGGTCGGGGTCGAAAGCGTTGCGCTGGCGTCGGCCGTGCCCCTCGGTCAATCCAGGAATCTATATCTGGGAACGGACGCGATGCCGATCGTGGGCGAACGGTTCATGGGAGTGGCTTACGGCATCACGGGAACGCCGGAGATGTTCAAGGTCTTTGGAATCGATTTCATTCGAGGACGCGTATTCGACGCTCGCGATGCTGCCGGAGCGCCACCCGTCGCCATTGTGAGTGAAAGGGCAGCGCAGCGACTTTTTGGAAGCAGCGATGTTCTCGGACGCCAATTCCAGGTGAAGAGTCAGCGGAGCGTCGAAGATGTCGCTGAACCACTCATCCGGTCGCTGACGATTATCGGGGTGGTCGCAGATCCAAATTCACTCGCGCTTGGACGGCGGGATAACGGCTACGTTTTTACTCCCTGGCAGCAGGACTACAATCGCAGCATCACCGTTCTGGCGCGCACAGCAGGAGATCCGGCCGCGATGCTGCAGCCTCTAAAGAGTGCAGTACAAAAAATCGATCCGAACGCTGTGATATTTGACGCCGGCACGGGCGCCGTTCTGGCGAACGCGACAAACCTGACACCTAAGATCATGGGTTCCATCGCCGGCCTGCTCGGTGGCTTCGCTCTGGTTCTGTCGCTCGTCGGTCTTTATGGTGTGCTGTCCCAACTGGTCGCAGGTCGAATTCGAGAAATAGGCGTACGTCTGGCGCTGGGCGCCGATCGTCGCCGTATTACGATGATGATTCTTTGGGATGGGTTGTATCCCGTCATCAGCGGGCTGGTTGCAGGAATCGCCATAGGTATCGGTTTCCGGATGCTGATGCAGCCTCTGGTTGCTCAATTTTTCCCGGCTCTCGATCCCGTGATCTTGCTCATTGTACCGATTGCATTTCTAACGGCCGCTTTCTTCGCTTGCTATTTGCCCGCTCGGCGGGCGGCTGGCGTGGATCCGCTCGACGCGTTACGCGACCTATGACCACGGATTCCTGTGCTCCTTTCACCCGGAATCCCCTTCGCCCGGGTATACTTGCAATATGAGTCAGCGTCCGGACTGGTTGAAGGTCCGAATCCCAAGCGGTGAAGCTTTCTTCGAAGTCCGCAACATCATTCGCTCACACAAGTTGAATACGGTTTGTGAGGACGCCATGTGTCCGAACATCGCGGAATGTTGGGGAAAACACCGGACCGCGACGTTCATGATCCTTGGCGACATTTGCACACGGGCGTGCGCGTTCTGTGCGGTTACGAGCGGCAAGCCGACAGAGTATGACTTGATGGAACCGGTACGAGTAGCCGCGGCGATCGCCGATATGCGCTTGAAACACGCAGTGATCACTTCCGTCGATCGTGACGACCTTGCCGACGGCGGAGCGTCGATCTTTGCCGACCTGGTCCGGCAGATTCGGAAGCGTGATTCAGGCGTGAAGATCGAGTTGCTGACGCCGGATTTTCAGGGATCGTTGGATTCGGTGAAGACAATCATCGAGGCAGGCCCTGACATCTTCTCTCACAACATCGAGACGGTTCGCCGCCTTTACCCTTCAATTCGATTCAAATCGGATTACACGACGTCGTTTGGATTATTGAAGGCCGCAAAGGAAATGGACTCGCGGATCTTCATCAAGACAGGAATTATGGTCGGTCTTGGCGAAGAAAGGTCGGAGATCGTGGAGTTGATGCACGATGCTGTCCAGGCCGGCATCGATATCATGACGATTGGTCAGTATCTAAGACCTTCGGCAAAACACGCCGAAATCCGGAAGTACTACCATCCTGACGAATTCGTCGAATTCCGCGAGATCGGCCGAAGCCTTGGGATTCGCTGGGTTTTTTCAGGACCGCTCGTCCGAAGTTCGTATCATGCCGAAGACGTCTTCGATCAGATGATGACCCAGCGTTAAGAAGGACATTTCGTGGCGTTTCTTTCAAAACTATTCGGAACGGGTTCGACACGAAAAGAGCCGAGTTTCCTCAATCCGGAGAATCTCGAACTCTACAATCGCGTGGAAATCGCACTCGATCGCGTCCGGCCGATGCTGCAGGCCGACGGCGGTGATATCGAACTGGTAGACCTCACAGCCTCTTCGGTAACACTAAAACTTGTAGGAGCCTGCACTCACTGTGCCAGTTCGACATTTACGATGCGAGAAGGAGTCGAACGCGTCCTGCGGGAAGATATTCCCGAACTCACCGAAATCCATCTCGCGTAGAGGTATTCGAACCCTGCAAAATCGTGCCGCGGGCTAAAGCCACGCGGCACCATTTCGCATGAAACTCAGAAATACTCGTGTTCGGCAAAAAGAGCTTTTTGAGGATTCGGGTTTTCTTTCAGTTGTATTTGTTCCATACAGCGTGCGGCTTCATACGGCTGGTCAAGCTTACGCCACAGCTCGGCTGAGCCAGCCCAGTCTCCGAGTCTTTCAAGGTAGCGGGCCTGGACCGTCTGTTGGCTTCGGACATCGCCGGCTTCGGCGAAACTCTCGGCGGCGCGAGTCCATTCTCCGATTCGCAACCATTCGCGGGCACGCTCGGCCGGGTTTGTCATACCTTCCGTGAGCTTTATGTCGAACTCGTGGGCTCTCTTTTCGTCATGCGCTCGCCGCCAGTGATAAGCCGCCTTCCTCCAGTCCTCAGAACGTTCGGCCAGTTTGGCCCGGCAGCGGCTTTCGGCTTCCTGAAGGTCGTCGTGTTCATTCCAGAGTTCCTCCTGCCTGAGCGCGGGAAGTCTCTTTCGTAGTTGAGTATTAAGGATGGATCGACGGGCGGAAGCGAGACGTATCGCCATCTGCAGCTTGCCGCTCATTTCGAAGGCGCAGACTTTTCGCAGTTGATCTTCATGCACGTTCAGCTTTGCAAACTCCAGCCGATCGACGGCGTCGGTGTTGCCGATGCTCCGGTAAAGACGCAGGGCTTCGTCGGTTTCATTTAATCGCTCCCACAACTTTGCGGCCTGGTCCGCTCTGCCGGAAACCTCAAGAGCGCGAGCGCGGCAACGATCGGCTTTTGGACGATCACCCGCGCGGCGGAACGCGGTGGATGCGGCGGCCCAGTCGCGCACCGCTTCTGCCTGGCGGGCAGTGGCCAGAGCTGCGTTAACTTTGTCCTTCGCTTTTAAGTAACAGCGAGCCGCCGATTCCCACGACTGGATTTCAAACCAACATTCCGCCGCCCGTGTCCAATCCTTTTCTCCTTCTGCTCGAACAGCTTCGAAACTGAGTGCGCGGGCGCGATTTCCGGACTTGTGATAGCAGCGCGCGGCGTCATCCATGCGGCCTTGCGCTTCCCATCGCTGGCCGGCCTCCGCCCAGCGGCCCTGTTTCTCAAGCAACTGGATTTCAATGGTGACGGCCTTTTCTGTCAGACCCAGCTGCTGGTAGATTTCCAACGCCTCCGGTAAGCGCGACATCTTTTCCAACAGCGGCGCCTGCCGCTCTAAGTTGCCGGCATGCTGCCAGCGTTTCAGCGCGCCGATCCAATCCTCGATCGACTCGGCAAACATGGCCATCGCTTCATTTTCACGCTCCACCTGACCGCCGCGCCGGAAGCATTCGGCCGCTTGCCGGTAACGTTGCCGTTCGAGGTAGTAGCCGGCTTCCTTGATCCAATCCTTGGGCGAGGCGGACTCGCGAAACAGTCGAGCCAACGCGGCTGCGGCGGCGTGATCGAGGCGGTTGCGCAATCGTCCGCTGTTCCAGAATGGATGAGCTTCGCTGCCTTCAAACACTGCTACATGGCGGCGGGCACGCGTGACGGCAACGTAAAGATGCTGGAGGAACAATCTGAACCGGGCATCGCGTTCGAGCTTCTGATCAGCGCGAATAAAGCGGTCGAATAAAACCGGATCGGCGCCGAGCACTTTCCAGAGAACGATCGTGTCGAATTCGAGGCCCTTGGCTTCCTGGATATGAAAGATGCGCGTGGAGTCGAGTTCGCGCTGTAGCAGTTCCCGATCTTGTTCACTGAAGACAAGAACTGCGCAGCGCGGTCCGAAGCCGCGAATCGCATCCAGGACTTGTTTGTCGGCATCCAGTATTTGAATCGGTGTGGGACCTTCGAGCGCCGCTTCTTCAGCATCATCCTCGTCCGTGCGTCCGTAAATGTCGCGCCGCAACGCGAGCACGCTGTTGGCAAGGTCCACAATCGGCCGGACACTGCGGAAGTTCCGGCGCAGGCGCAGCAACTGCGGTGCCTTGGTTCCGCGAGTCGCTTTGAGGATCGATTGCCGGACTTCAGCCCAACGGAAACCGCTTGGGTTCACGATCTGCTGCGTATCGCCTGACAGCATCACGCGTTCAAACGATGCGTCACTGGATAGATTAAGTACGAAAGCGATCTCGATTTCCGTGAGATCCTGCGATTCATCGCACACCACAACGTCGTAGCGCTTGTGGTGACCGTGCCGCAGCTCGAGAAATGCCCGCCGGCACAGATCGATCTGATCCAGCCGTTTCTGTTGGCTGAGCCATTGTTGATAGCGCAGGGCAATCTTGTAGATTTCCGGGCGTTCCGTGACGAACAGGGGTGCGCGTTTACGTCCGAGTTCAAGATATTCCGCTTCATTGAGCATCGGTTTCCCCAGATTGGTGCAGGCTCCCTTTAAGATGCTCCGTATTTCCTCCCATACCAGCGCAGCGTCCAGGCGAAGGGCCGAACGCGAGAACCACGAGCGAAAGGCCACAACATCGATAAGGCTGCCGTCAATAGGAGCGATCCGCCGATAGAGATCCGGGAACGTCGCGAACTGCGGCGGGTGTTGGGAACCTGCTGCGCCCCGCGCCACGATGACATCCTTGTAGAGATTTCGGGCGTGATCGACCAGCCACGGACTGTAGGAGAGGTACAAGGCGCGGAGCGGCGGACTGGCAGAGGCTGCATCGGCAAGCCGATGGATGGCGATAGTCGTTTTGCCGCTTCCGGCACTGCCGGCGACCAGAGCCGGTCCTGGAGCCAGAAGGACCTGGTATTGTTCGCGTGTGAGTTTCAATTCGAGACCGGAGCCGTCGTGATCAATGATTCTTTGGAACTCGTCATCGTTCGCCAGCATGGAAGCAGGCGTTTGAAACCAGCGAACGGCGCCGGTAATGCCTTCTTCTGCTTTGGTGGTGAAGTCATCCGGAGGAAGCAGGAAATGCAGCAGAGGATCGGTCCCGTCCTCGGCGGCTATGGCGTCGAGCGTGGCTTCGGGTGCGGGCGGCGGTTCCTGAATCTCGAACTGCTCTTCGACTTTGAATTCCAGGAACTCTGCCTCCGCGGATTTGTTGCGGCGCGCCACGCGATCGACGGCGTCGTGCGACACCATGTCCCACACCTGCAGATGAGTCGACATGCGATCGGGGCTCACCGCGTCCGCTGACCGAATCGCTGTGAACAGCAGCCGGTCTCCTCGATCGGTCCTTGCTTCGAACACCGGCTTGTTCACCCCACGGAGTCGTTTTACACGGGTTCCTCCGTTCCAATGCCCGTCTTTCAATCGCAGCAGCGTCTTGCGCACCCGGCTGCGAAGCTCCCGCTTCGATTCTCGCAGCACTCGATACAGGTCGGCATGAATAAGGATTTGAAACATGGTCGTGTCTCCGGATGCCTAAGCATTATCGAAGCCCGGGGCAGCTGAGGTCCACTTGATTGTCAACCTGCGCTGGAGTGTTCAAAAGTCCCGCCCGAGTGTAACGATCCGTCCTATCCTTATCCGCTTCTGAACGACGCCGTGATCTGTGAAGACGTCGCGTTGGCCTCGGTGCTCGACATCGGGTTGATGAAAATTGCCGCAGTCGGACAGCGCGGAAGAAAACGCGATTTCATCGACTTGTATTTCATCTGCCGGCAACAATTCACTCTGGACAACCTGCTCGCGGAGATGCCGCGGAAATTTCCCAACATTGAATACCCCTCCTACCACCTCTTGCGAGCCTTAGAAAACGTCGATCTCCCTGCGGATTGATGTCGATGTGCTGGAATGGTTCAAATCAAAAGGCCCGGGATATCAGACCAAGATGAACGCCGTCCTGAAAGCGTTTAAAGAAGCACCCGGTTGAACGGTCTGCGATTCGTCACCGCCTTGCCAATTCCTGTAGCGGAAATCGTGTACTATCAGGCGCAACAGTCATTCTGAACGCAAGGTAACCGAGGCAAAGTCGGAAACGCTATATCGGAAACGTTATAATGGTTCGGACGCAGGTTCCGCCGTGGAGGAGGGTACTGATTCCCTACTGGACGGTTTCCGCGGTTGAAAGAACCGCGGCCTCATTGAAGCATCCCGCTGCACACATAGGTTTATGCTAGTGGGTAGTTTCCGCGGTTGAAAGACCGCGGCCTCATTGAAGCCACGATGCTGCCCGTCAATGTGCCGGAGGTCCTTGAGGTTTCCGCGGTTGAAAGACCGCGGCCTCATTGAAGCTATCTGTATGGAGTTGCGGCATGAAAACCGCAATCGGGGTTTCCGCGGTTGAAAGACCGCGGCCTCATTGAAGCTCCACCATGATTTCCATCTTCCCCGGAGTTTACTGTGTTTCCGCGGTTGAAAGACCGCGGCCTCATTGAAGCACGCCATGAGAAGCAGCGAACTGTCGACGTGTCAACGTTTCCGCGGTTGAAAGACCGCGGCCTCATTGAAGCGTTGATTCCCTTGATGGGTCCGGCCGTCAATGAGGCGTTTCCGCGGTTGAAAGACCGCGGCCTCATTGAAGCTTGAGCAGTCGCGGCGATCCGAGTGTCTTATGGCAGTTTCCGCGGTTGAAAGACCGCGGCCTCATTGAAGCAAACCCCTAACAGTTATAGGGGAGCCAGCCTCAGCCCGTTTCCGCGGTTGAAAGACCGCGGCCTCATTGAAGCATTGAGGTTTGGTGGTGTCTTCGGTTGGATCGATAAGTTTCCGCGGTTGAAAGACCGCGGCCTCATTGAAGCATCGTCGGCCCGGCCGCTCTCGATGCATCGCCACTGTTTCCGCGGTTGAAAGACCGCGGCCTCATTGAAGCGTACTCGCTCCACGATCCCGACCGGGTCAGGGAAAGTTTCCGCGGTTGAAAGACCGCGGCCTCATTGAAGCGGGTTAAAGCGTGAACAGCTCGAAGGGATACGCAGTGTTTCCGCGGTTGAAAGACCGCGGCCTCATTGAAGCGACCGGTAGGACGCGATGTCCCGCCATGACGCGCCGTTTCCGCGGTTGAAAGACCGCGGCCTCATTGAAGCGATTCACACCCTACGCGATGTTATGGCAACCGGATACGTTTCCGCGGTTGAAAGACCGCGGCCTCATTGAAGCATCAAAGAAGCTTCGGCCGTGCGCGGGAATCTGCGCTGTTTCCGCGGTTGAAAGACCGCGGCCTCATTGAAGCGCAGTGAACCGGCACTTGAGGAGATTCGCAGGATCCGTTTCCGCGGTTGAAAGACCGCGGCCTCATTGAAGCTTCTGAAACCGCCACTCACCGCCGAGACTTCCATTTGGTTTCCGCGGTTGAAAGACCGCGGCCTCATTGAAGCCAATCCAGCGTCCCTTCCGGTTTCTCCCACGCATCAAGTTTCCGCGGTTGAAAGACCGCGGCCTCATTGAAGCAGCAGGCCCCTCGAAACCCTTACCGCGAAACCCTCGTTTCCGCGGTTGAAAGACCGCGGCCTCATTGAAGCCGGCCGTCCATTACTCGTCCCACGGATGACACGACGTTTCCGCGGTTGAAAGACCGCGGCCTCATTGAAGCGCTACACCCGGTATGCAGTGAAAACAGTGCAGACAGAGTTTCCGCGGTTGAAAGACCGCGGCCTCATTGAAGCGAGCGTACGAGCTCCCATGCGGTGCGAATCGATTTGTTTCCGCGGTTGAAAGACCGCGGCCTCATTGAAGCCGCCGCTCGCGCCGCCTTGTAGGTCACGCCAAGCACCGTTTCCGCGGTTGAAAGACCGCGGCCTCATTGAAGCGCCGCTTCGGCGCCACCGGCCGCGACCAGATCCCGGAGTTTCCGCGGTTGAAAGACCGCGGCCTCATTGAAGCACGGTTCGGCCCCGGATCTTGGCGCGTTTGAGTTCGTTTCCGCGGTTGAAAGACCGCGGCCTCATTGAAGCCGCGAGGATGTGGGGATACTTGCTCAAGAACTCAAGTTCGTTTCCGCGGTTGAAAGACCGCGGCCTCATTGAAGCCCTTATCCCGACGGACTCCTTGGCCCGCACAGCATGTTTCCGCGGTTGAAAGACCGCGGCCTCATTGAAGCGAAATTTCTTCCATAATCTTTTCACGACCATATCCAGTTTCCGCGGTTGAAAGACCGCGGCCTCATTGAAGCAGGAAATCATAGCTGAGCATGAGGATTGTGATATGTAGTTTCCGCGGTTGAAAGACCGCGGCCTCATTGAAGCGAGAGTAGGGGTGGTTTGTTCCCTACCACTACTTTCGTTTCCGCGGTTGAAAGACCGCGGCCTCATTGAAGCCTGGGCATCCAGGAAGCCTGGGCATCCAGGCGATCATCGCGACAACGACAATCAGTTTCCGCGGTTGAAAGACCGCGGCCTCATTGAAGCTACTACACCAACCGCCGTACCCACCCGCGTTCGCGTGGTTTCCGCGGTTGAAAGACCGCGGCCTCATTGAAGCCTCGTCGTCAGCAGTCACGCAAGCAGCCTATTTCCGGTTTCCGCGGTTGAAAGACCGCGGCCTCATTGAAGCGAGCGGACA